>Ga0209156_10000751_pt1 | contig 27557 bp, 29 predicted proteins | sample GraSoiAngelo_124_FD_185881 | JGI IMG/M metagenome (GOLD analysis project Ga0209156, IMG submission 185881) | Grasslands soil microbial communities from the Angelo Coastal Reserve, California, USA - 14_0927_05_20cm (SPAdes) (version 2) | ecosystem: Environmental > Terrestrial > Soil > Grasslands... | reverse complement strand
GCCGACGCCGGTGACGACGAGCAGCATGACGCCCGTGAGCGGATCCACGTACGCGATCACCGACGCCTCGAAGTCGCCCGCGACGATCCACGTGAAGAGCAGGCTCGTGACGCTTCCACCGTGCCACACGCGCCCGAACGCGACGCACGAAGCGAGGAAGGCGCCCGCCACCGCCGGCACGGCGACCCAATGAGCCCGCCGCCCGATGAGCGTGCCGAAAAAGATGTTGAGGAGCGCGCCCGCGAGCGGCAAGGCTGGAATCAGCCAGACGGTGGACACCGGGTCATGCTACGAAGGGCGTGCAGGGGTGTCAAGCACGCGGCGTGGTATCATTCGTTCTCGTGCCGCAAAGATCTCGCGGGAAGATCTGGACCCTCGTCGTCCTCCTGTTGCTGCTCGCGGTCGTCGGCCCGATCTCGTATCTCGGGTGGCGCCAGTCGGTGCCGGGCGTCAAGTCCCTCGCCGCGCCGACGCGGTTCCTGGGCCAGAAGACGACGCTCACCCTCAAGCTCGAGGCGCGACGCGGGAACATCGCGCGCGTCGAGCTCCGCGTCGTGCAGGGAGGCACGTCCATCAGCGTCGCGACGCAGGAGGGCGCATTCGGGCGCCGCGTGGAGATTCCCGTGACCCTCGAGAGCGCGGCGCGCGGGCTCCGCGAGGGCGCCGCCACGCTCGAGGTGTGGGCGCGCGACGACTTCTGGCGTCCGCTCCGCATCGACGACCGCGCCATCGCGAGCTATCCCGTCACCGTGGACCTCACGCCGCCGAAGATCGAGCTCCTCGCCGCCACGCAGTACCTGTCGCCCGGCGGGAGCGGGCTCGTCGCCTTCCGGGTGACGGGCGCCTCGCGCTCGACGGTGACGGCCGGCAAGCTCGCGCTCCCCAGCTTCGCGTGGGGCCCCGCCGAGCAGGGGGCGCGCGTCGCCCTGATCGCGCTCCCCTGGGACTTCACGCCCGGCGCGCCGCTCACGATCAGCGGTGAGGACGAGGCGGGCAACACCGCCTCGCGCGGCATCCCCGCCTCGTTCAAGCCGCGCCGCTTTCCGAAGGACACCATCGAGATCAAAGACGGGTTCCTCCAGGTGAAGGTCCCCGAACTCCTGCCGCAGCACCCGGCGGACAAGCCGCTGGTCGAAGGCTTCCTCGTGATCAACCGCGATCTCCGCCGCCGGGCCGAGGAGGAGAAGCACCGGCTCGCCGCCTCGACGGCGGACAAGCCCCTGTGGGAGGGGGCGTTCGTGCAGCCGCGCAACACGAAGGTGTTCGCGAACTTCGCCGAGACGCGCGCCTACGTCTACGGCGGCCGCCAGATCGACACGCAGGTGCACTTCGGCTTCGACCTCGCGTCCACCAAGCAGTCGCCGGTGCCAGCCGCGAACAAGGGCACGGTCGTCTTCGCCGGCCCGCTCACGATCTACGGCAACACCGTGATCCTGGACCACGGCCTCGGCCTCCAGACACTCTACGCGCACCTCTCGAGCCTCGGGGTGAAGGTCGGCGACGCGGTCGAGAAGGGCGGGGAGCTCGGGCGCACCGGGACCACGGGGCTCGCGATCGGGGACCACCTCCACTTCGAGGTGCTCGTGAACGGCGTGTCGGTGACGCCGCTCGAGTGGTGGGACGCCAAGTGGATCCGCGACCACATCAGCCAACCGCTGAAGGCGGCGGGCCTGGCCGAGGTCGGCGGCGCCGCCGCGCGCGACGAGGCGCCCGCCCGCGCGGCCACCGCGAAGCCCGCGCGGCGCCCCGGTCGCTAAGAACGCGTTGGACTAACCTCGGTTCGAGCGCGGGCTTTGCCCGCGCAACCGGTTTTGCCGGCCCCGACGTCAACTAGAAGCTCCCGAACTTAGAAGCTCCCGAACTTCTCGTACGCCTCGATCGGTGTCATCCCGCGCCTGACGGCCGTACGCACCCTGTTCTCCGTCGCGACCAGCTTCTCGCAGCGCGCGAGGACCTCGTGGGCGACGCGCCGCGGGACCACCACGACGCCGTCCCAGTCGGCGACGACGACGTCGCCCAGGCTCACCCGCACGCCCCCGAGCGTGACCGGCTGGCCCCAATCCTGGACCCGCCAGCGCGGCACCGAGTCCTGCGGCGTGCGGTAGCGCACGAACGTGGGAAAGCCGATGCGCGCGATGAAGGCCGCGTCGCGCGTCGCGCCGTCGATCACCACGCCGCGGACCCGGCGGGCGCGAAACCACGAGGCGCTCAGCTCGCCGAAATGCGCCGCGGTGCTGTCGTTGGCGGCCAGCACCAGGACCGAGTCAGCGGGCACCGCGCCCAGCATCTTGAGGAACCGCCGGAGGGTGTCGTCACGCTCGCGCGGCGTTCCGCGGTGCGGCCGCCCGCGCGCCGTGAACGCGTAACCCGCGGCCCGCATGCCGGCGGCGAGCGGCTGGATCGCGGCCGGCAGCGTCTGTCGCTGGAGCCCCAGCTCGTCCATCACGTCCGTAATCGCCGCGGTATAGATCCGCGCGAAGCGGCGCGGCAGGTTGTCGCTGCGACTCATCGCTTCCCTCCTCGGTCGGACGTCGTCCGCGCTCGCGTGCGTGCGCACGCCGGACGCCCCGCGACGCTCATGATACTGCGGCGTCGCGCCCGCCGCGCGGCGGGCTCAGCGGCCGAGGAGCGCGCGCGCGAGGGCGCGCGGAGGGACGAAGTCGCCGAGGACTCCCAGGAGCAGGTCGAGCACGTCCGGGCGACGCGCGAGCACCCGCGCGGCGAGGTTCGCAAGCGAGCGGCGCGCGACGACGAACTGCAGCGCGCGCGCCACGCGCGCCTTGCCGGCGAAGGCCCGCCGCCGCGCCACCTCGTAGGCGGCGAGCGCCTCGCGCGAGCAGTCACCCGTGCGCAGCGCGCGCACCGCCGTCGCCGTCGCGAGCTCGGCGCCACGCAGCGCGGCGAAGACCCCCTCGCCCGTGAACGGGTCGAAGAAGCCCGCCGCGTCGCCGACGAGCACGACGCCGCCCGCGCGCGGCGCCAGCACCTCGTACGCGAGCGGCCCCATCGCCCGGACGGGCGCGACCAGCCTCGCGCCCGCGAGCCGTCGCGCGAGGTGCGGCAGGTGCCGGGCGCGCGCGGTGAAGAAGGTCTCGAGACGCGCCGTCCATGGCGTCACGTGCTCGAGCGGCACGACGAGTGACAGGTTCGCGCGGCCGGGCGCCACGGGGTTCAGGATCGCGTAGTCCGGCGGGTCCACGAAGATCTCGCCGTGGGCGGGGCAGTCCCCGACGCCGGTGACGTACGTCACGAGCGCCATGCGCCGCAGGCGGTGGGCGCGACGGAGCCCGAGGCGCTGGGCGATCAGCGAGGTGCGGCCGTCGGCGGCGATCACGAGCGGCGCACGGAGCGTGCGCGCGCAGCCGTCAGGGCCCACGGCCTCGACGCCCACGACGCAGCCGCCCTCGACGACGACGTCGGTGACCCGGGTCGCCTCCCGAAGGTCGAGGGGCAGCGCGCGCACGCGCTCGACCAGGAGCGCGTCCAGTGTCTCGCGCGGGATCGCCATCGCGTGCTCGCGGTAGGGGCGGTAGGGCCCGATCGCCCGATACGCGCCGGCGACCTTCGTGCCGTCGGGCGCCGTGATCGTCATGCCAGCGAGCGGCACGCCGCGGTCGTCCACCGCCTTCAGCACGCCCAGACGGTCGAGCACGCGCGGCGCCTCCGGCGAGAGGTACTCGCCGCAGATCTTCGGCCGCGGGAAGCGTGCGCGATCGAGCAGCGTCACCGTAAGGCCGTGCTCCGCGAGGAGGATCGCCGTCGCAGCGCCGGCCGGCCCCGCGCCGGCGACGATCACGTCCGCCGCGGTCATGTATAGCGGAGCCCGCGAGGTCGGCGTGCCCCGTGGGTGGCCTGAGCCAGGCGCGCTTCGCTCATCCCGGTCACCGCCACGAGCCGCCCGAACATGCGGTACTCGCGGATCGCCAGCCGCTCGAGGCCCGCCTTCTCGCCCAGCGCCGAGAGCTCGGCGCCCGAGTAGGCGCGCCGCACCGACAGGGGCCCGTCGTGCCGCGAGATCGGGTGGCACCACACGAGCCGCGTGGCGAGCCAGACCAGCGCGAGCGTGGCGCGCGTGCGCAGCAGGTCGTTCACCACGACGGCGCGCCGGGCGGTGGCCGCCATCTCACGCAGCGCGGCGACGACCCCGTCGGGCTCGAGGTGATGGAGCGTCAGGGACGCCACGCTCACGTCGGCGGCGCCCTCGGCGAACGGGAGCGCCGTCGCATCGGCCTGGACGAGCGCGATCTCCGGATACGCGGCGCACGTCTGGCGCGCGAGCACGAGCGTCTCGGCGTCACGCTCGACCACCACGACGCGGACCGCTCGGCCAGCCCGGCGCGCCCATCGGACGAGGCGCGCGGCGAACGCCGCGTGGCCGCCACCCACGTCGAGCACGACGAGCCCCCGGCCGGGCGCCGTCGCCGCGACACGGCGGATCTCGCGCAGCGTCAGCGCGTAGCCTCCGAACCAGGCGTTCAGCCGGTCGATGTCGGCCAGCGAGGCGGCGCGCGCGGCCGCACCGACGGGACCATCCAGGAGCTCCAGCGCGCCTTCGGCTCTCGTCATTCGTCGTCCGCCGGCCCCGTCACCACCGGAGGAGCGCGCCCTCGGCGGCGAAGCCCGGGCCCAAGGCGATCATCAGCCCCCACTCCCCGTCCACGGGCGTCTCGCGCCGCAGCATCTCCTCGAGCACGAAGAGGATCGTCGCCGACGACATGTTGCCGTGATGCCTCAGCACCGCGCGCGAGTGCGCCACCTGCTCCTCGGTCAACTCGAGCAGCGTCCGTGCGCGGTCGATCACGCGCCGGCCCGCCGAGTGGAGCACCCAGTAGCGGACGTCGTCGCGCTTGAGCCCCTGGCTCGCCATGAGGAGCGCGGCCATCTCGCCCAGCATGTGGGCGCCGATGCGCCGCACGTCCTTCGAGAGCACCACGCGCGGCCGCCCGCCGGGGTACTCGAAGCCCATCGCGTCGAGGTGCTCCGGGCGGAAGAGCGTGCGGTGGGCGACGACGGACGGACCGGGCCCCTCCGTCGCGAGCGCGAGCGCGCCCGCGCCGTCCGCGAAGATCGCGTGCGCCACCGCGCTCTCGAGCCGGTCGTCGAGGAAGTAGACGGCGGAGCAGATCTCGACCGCGAGCACGAGCGCGCGGCGGCCGGGAAACGCCCGGAGGTGATTCCACGCCTGCTGGAGCGCGACCAGCGCCGCGGCGCAGCCCGTGTCCCCGACGTGGACGCGCTGGACGTCGGGCCGGAGGCCGAGGCGGCCGATCAGGTGCGCGTCGAGGCTCGGCGTGAGCCGTCCCGTGCAAGTGGTGGTCGCGATGAAGTCGACGTCGGCGGGCTCCCAGCCCGCCCGTGCGAGCGCGAGGCGCGCCGCGCCCTCGCCGAGCTCGAGCGCGCCGCACCGGAAGCGGTCGCCGAGCTCGTCCAGGCTCTCGTCGGGGCGGAACGTGGCGCGGTCGATGTAGAGGTGGCGCCCCTCGATGCCGCTCCGGCTGAAGAAGCCGCGGCGCTGGGCGTCGTCGTACCCCGCGAGCGCCAGCAGCTCCGGCTGCGTGAACCGTTCACGCGGCGTCGCGGTCGCGACGGCGGTGATCCTCGGTACGGACATTCGGGCCTCCACGTCGCTCGGCGTTCGCGTAAGATGGGAGCACTTCGAGCATACTGCGAGGGCAGAGCCCATGCCACTGTTCAGCTTCGAGGGAAAGAGCCCCAGCGTGCACCCGACCGCTTTCATCGCGCCGACCGCCGTGCTCGTCGGCGACGTGACGGTCGAGGAGAACGCGTCCGTCTGGTACAACGCCGTCCTCCGCGCGGACTTCAACCCGATCGTCGTCCGCCGCGGCGCGAACGTGCAGGACTGCGCGGTCGTGCACGTCACGCCGCGCCAGGGCACGGAGGTGGGCGCCGGCGCGACGATCGGCCACAACTGCACCGTGCACGCGGCCTTCCTCGGCGAGGAGTGCCTGGTCGGCAACGGCTCGACGGTCCTCGACGGCGCACGGATCGGCGCGCGCGCGATGGTCGCCGCTGGAGCGCTCGTCACGCCCGAGACCGACATCCCCGACGGCATGCTCGCGCTGGGTGCCCCCGCGAAGGTGCGCGGCCCGCTGGCCGGCACGCCCGCGGAGTTCTGGGTGCGCGCGAACCCCGAGGGCTACCAGGCGCTCGCCCGGCGCCACAAGGCGTCGGTCAAGCCCGCCTGACGCCGCCGTGGCCGTCAAGAAGATCGCGTTCCTCGTCTTCCCGCGCCTCACGTTCCTCGACTTCGTGGGCGCCTACGACAGCCTCCGGCGCGTCGCCACGATGTCGATCGACCCCACGGTCACCCACCGGATCATCGGCACCGAGCCGCAGATCGCCGACGAGACGGGGCTCGTCATGACGCCCGACGCGGTCTACGAGAGCCTCGCGTCCTTCGACCTGCTCTACGTGCCCGGCGGCTTCGGCACGCGGACCCTCGTGAACGACCCGCGCCTGATCGACTATCTGAAGACCTGGGGCGACGAGCGGCCGCTCGCCTCGGTGTGCACGGGCGCGCTCCTGCTCGGGCGCGCGGGCTACCTGCGGGGCCTCAGGGCCACGACGCACCATCGCGCGTACGACCTCCTCCGCCCGTTCTGTCGCGAGGTGATCACGGACGCGCGAGTCGTGGACGAGGGGCGCGTGGTGACCGCGGGGGGCGTCGCCTCGTCGCTCGACCTCGGCCTCTACCTCGTGGAGAAGTTCTGGGGTGCCGAGGCCCGTCAGAAGATCGCCGCGCAGATGGAGTACCGCAGCTACTCGGAGGAGTGAGGAAACCCGCGGAGTTCCAGACCTGGGGGTTGCAGCAAGCGGCATCGCGCGGCACCCAGACGCAACCCCGGCGCAACCCGACCGCTGGCGCGTGCGTCGCGACGATGAAGACCTGCCGCTGACCCAGGAGCGGGTTGGATGACGGCGCGCAATGGCATCATCATACGCCCGCGCTGGAAATCTTCCGGCGTGGCTGGGCACCTGCGCCAGTCACCCGCCCGGTACTGGTCCATGTTCACGGTCGCGCATCCCGCGAGCAGCGTCAGCACCAAGAGCACGGTTAGTCACGAGGCGTGAGAGCGTCCGGGCCGGCGAACGGCCGCCCGTTCCGAGAAAGCATGCCTCCAGGCAGGTGGCGCAAAGCCCCACTTCACGCTGTCGGCTAACCCCGTACGAGAGGTACTCCCCGTCCCTTCGTCCGAGGCCGGCGCAAAAGACATCATTTACGACGGATGCGCGAGGAATCGCCGGGCCTGACGCCAGGGCGTTGACGCCGCACCGCCGCGCGGCATAGCCTGCTCGGGTGCTCGACCAACGCGGCCGGCTCCTCGTCGCGGCGCTCAACCGAGGCCTCGTACTCGCGATTCTAGGCTGTCTTCTATTGTTTGCCACGGCGCACGGGGTCGGCGCGGTCGCGGCCGCTGAGCCCGTCAAGGACGAATTCGCGTGTGGCCAGGAGCCCGGCAACCGTTTCTACTGGGTCGAGCGCGCCTTCTGCGACTTGCAGATGAACGGCCCCGACAAGGCGCACGGCGTCATCATCTGGAACCATGGCATCCAAGGCACCACGGAGCAGTGGCGATATCCGGTGCCGCCGACGTTCCGTCTCCTTCAGTCCCGAGGCTGGGACGTGATCGCCATCAAGCGGCACCATCAGGGCGATGCGGTCGCGAATCCGCTCTGGCGCGCCGTGCAGCGCACGCTCGAGGAGGCGAAGACCCAGAGCAAGCTCGGCTATCACAGGATAGTCGCCGCTGGCCAGTCGTTCGGTGGGTACATCTCACTCGAGGCCGTCGACACGAGCCCGGACTTCTTCGCGGTTGTCGCCATGGCGCCGGGAGTCCGCGCTCACGGCGCTAGCGGCCGCCTTGACGCGGCCGTCACGGATCGCATTCTTCAGCGCGCGAAGCCCCATCGGTTCGTGCTCGTGTTCCCCAAGGACGACGCGCAGTTCGGAAACCTCGTGCGTGGCGAGAGCGCGAACCGCATCCTAGCCCAGCGCATGCTGCCATACCTCCTCCTGGACGAGACCTCGGATCTCACCGGCCACGGCGGCGGCGCCGGGGGCTGGTTCGCCTTCCGGTACGGCCTGTGTTTGGCGGATTTCCTCTCCGCACCGGAGCCTGCCACTGGGCGGTTCATGTGTCAGCCATCAGGAGACCCCTGGCCTCTCGTGCGTGAGCTCCTGCTGCCAGCGTCGGCAGACCGGCCGGCGATCGCGACCGATCCCGCTGGGCTCCCCGCGGGGCTTGGCCGCTTCACTGGGCTGTGGTTCGCCCTCGTCGAAAAGTCGGTCATCCTCTTCGCGGTCGTCCCAGAGGGGCCGAAGCTGCGCGCCCTCTATCGGTCGTCGTCCTTCAGCCGCACGGAGAGCGTCTTCGATGCCGAGGTCAGGGACGGTCGGATACACGTAACGCTTCCCCAAAAGGACCGCATCACGGTCGCGCCTGACGCCGACGCTGGCCTCATCATGTGGACCTCGTCGGACGGGTCGCGTGTGCTCAAGGGAAAGCTACTCCGTGCGCCCGAGTAGTCTCGGGGTGGGACAACGCGGGCGTGTTGCTTCGGGTGTACGCCAAGTGGCTCCCCCCTCCGAGGCCGAGTGGAGGCAGGATTTTTGCGTCCCCGGCGCAACCCGACCGGGTCATCATCAATCGAATCAGGAGGCTAGAGCACGGTGAGGAGTACCGCAGTTACTCGCCCGTCTAGGAGGACGACCCCGTGACGATCGACCCAGCGGAGCTGACGGCCAAGCACGCGGGCTGCCTGCCCGAGCTCCTCGGCATGCGCTTCACGGAGGCGACGCGCGACCGTCTCGTCGCCGAGCTCGCGATCCGCGACGACCTCAAGACCGTCGGCGGCCGTCTGCACGGCGGCGCGATCATGGCCTTCGCCGACACCGTCGCGGCGACGGCGACCGCCGTCAACCTGCCGCCCGGCGCCGGCACGACGACCCTGGAATCGAAGACCAACTTCTTCGCCGGCGCGACCGAGGGCGTGGTGCGCGCCGAGGCCCTGCCCCTGCACCGCGGCCGCACGACGATGGTCTGGCAGACGCGCGTGACCGACGCCTCCGGGCGCCTGCTCGCGCTCGTCATCCAAACCCAGATGGTGCTGGCGCCGCGCTAGCGTCCCTCGAACTTCGGGGGGCGCTTCTCCTTGAACGCGGCCACGCCCTCGGCGTGGTCGGCGGTCTGGCGCACGATCGACATGTGCGAGCTCACGAGGTCGAGGTGCGTCCGGAGATCGAGCTTGAGGCTCTGGTAGACGAGGCGCTTGATCATGCGGACGGGGATCTGCGGACCGTCGGCGACCTGGCGCGCGAGCGCGTAGGTCACGTCCTTGAGCTCTCCGTCCGGCGCCAGGCGCTGCACGATGCCGAGCCGGTGGGCCTCCGGCGCCTCGATGAAGTCGGCGGTCCACAGGAGCTCGAGGGCCTTCGCCGCGCCGACCAGACGCGGCAGGAAATACGTGTCGCCGTCGCCGGGAACCAGGCCCACGCGCACGTAGCCCGTGGAGAAACGGGCCGACTCGGCGGCCACGCGCATGTCGCACATCACGCACATGCCCATCCCGGCGCCGACCGCCAGCCCGTTGACCATGGCGATGACCGGCTTGTCCATCGCCTCCAGCGTCTTCGGCACCCGGTGGATGCCTTCCCAGAGGCTGTTCTTGCCGTCGAGCGCGCTCGGCTGGCCCTCCCGCATGCGCCCGACGTCACCGCCCGAGCAGAAGGCGCGCCCCGTGCCCGTGACGACGACCACGTTGACGCCGTCGTCGGCCTGGGCCTCGGCGAGCGCCCGGGCCCAGGCGTCGATCATCGGTCCCGTGAACGCGTTGAGCTTGTCGGGGCGGTTCAGCGTGATCGTCGCGATCTTGTCCTTGACCTCGTAGAGCAGGTCGCTCATGCCGGCACGTCCTTTCCAACCGCGAAGAGGTGCCACTCGCCGGGAACTCCCTTGAGAGCGTGCGCGCCGCGGTCCGTGAACCGGAGCCCCGAGCCGGCGACGAGGTCGCGCACGGTGCTCGACACCAGGACTTCGCCGGCCCCGGCGAGCGCCGCGACGCGGGCGCCGATGTGCACGGCGACCCCGCCGAGCTTCGGCCCCATCACCTCACATTCGCCCGTGTGGAGGCCGGCGCGGATCTCGAGGCCGAGCGGGCGCACGCCATCGCTGATCGAGCACGCGGCCCGCACCGCGCGCGCCGGGCCGTCGAAGGCCGCGAGGAAGCCGTCGCCAGCCGTGTCGATCTCGCGCCCGCGGAACTTCGTCAGGTGCTCGCGGACCAGCGCGTGGTGGGCGTCGAGCAAGTTGCGCCACTGGCGATCGCCCAGCTCGGAGGCCTTCGTCGTGGCGCCGACGATGTCGGTGAACATGACCGTCGCGAGGACGCGGTCGGGCTCGGGCCCGCGCCGCGCGCCCGTCAGGAACTCCTCGACCTCATCCAGGATCGCGTCGGGGTTGCCGACCCATGGCAGGTGATCGTCGCCGCGGAGCTCCACGTACTTCGCGCCGGGGATTCGCTCGGCCATGTAACGCCCGTACTCGACCGGGACGCTCCCATCGCCGGCGTTGTGCACGATGAGCGTCGGAACGCGCACGGCCGGCAGCACGTGACGGACGTCGATCTCCACGTTCATCCCCATGAGCCTCCGATTGGCGCCGGGGCTCGCGCCCTGCCTGAGGAGGCGGCTCCACCACTCCCTGAAGCGCGGGTCGTGGGCCACGGTGGGCGCCCGGACGTCGAGCCCCACCGGCCCCCCCCAGTTCCGCGTGTACTCCTCGACGCGCTGTTGGTATTCCTCCCGCGTCGGCCCCCAGGGGTAGTCGGGCGCCCACGAGCGGCGGGCGAAGCTGCCGATCATCACCACCGCGGCCGTCCGCGCCGGGTAGGTGGCGCCGAACACCATGCACAAGGGGCCGCCCTCCGAGTAGCCGAGAAGGGCCGCGCGCGTCGAGCGCACCGCGTCCATCACGGCGCGGACGTCGTCCATCCGGGTCTCGAGGTTCGGCATATCGGAGACCCGGTCCGAGAGGCCCGTCCCGCGCTTGTCGAAGAGGATCAGGCGCGAGAACGAGGCCAGGCGCTGGAGAAATCGCGCCATGGACGGCTCTTCCCAGAAGACCTCGATGTTCGAGACCCAGCCGGGGACCAGCACGAGGTCGCGCGGGCCCTCGCCCACGACCTGGTAGGCGATGTTGACCTCGCCGCTCCGCGCGTAGTGCGTCTCGGGCTTCATCGTCGGGACTGGCGTCAGTCCTTCGGCAGGCCCAGCACGCGCTCGGCCAGGATGTTGCGGAGGATCTCCGACGTCCCGGCGCGGATGCCGCTGGCCCGCGCGAGGAGCTCGTAGAACTCCCACTGGCCCTCGTCGGGCGCCCATGGGGAGCCGTGCGCGACCTGCGAGTACGGGCCGATCACCTCCGTCGCGACCTGCGCGAGCTCCTGGTCCAGCCGGCTCCAGAAGAGCTTCGACGTCGAGCCCTCGGGGCCGGGCTGGCCACCCTTGAGGATCCGCGTGAGGCTCCGGTAACCGTTGAGCGCGAGCGCCTGCTCGCCGATCCAGAGCTCGGCGATCTTCTGGCGGACGACGGGATCGGCGCCGCGCCCGCGGCTCTGCGCGAGCTTCACCAGCCGGTGGAGCGCGTTGCGCAGCGAGATGTGTCGGATGAAGGTCAGGAGGTCCCGCTCGTACGCCAGCGTGGTGATGGCGACGCTCCAGCCTTCGTTCAGGTTCCCCACCAGGTTCTCCGCCGGTACGCGCGCGTTGTCGAAGAAGACCTCGTTGAACTCGGCCTCGCCCGTGAGCTGGCGGAGCGGCCGCACGGTGATGCCGGGCGTCTTCATGTCCACGAGCAGGAAGCTGATGCCCTTGTGCTTGGGTGCGGCGGGATCCGTCCGCACGAGCAGGAAGCACCAGTCGGCGACGTGCGCCATGCTCGTCCAGACCTTCTGGCCGTTGACCAGGAAGCCGTCCGCCTCACGCACGGCGCGCGTCTGGAGATTCGCCAGGTCCGAGCCCGCGTTCGGCTCGGAGAAGCCCTGGCACCACAGCTCCTCCGCCGTCAGGATTCTCGGCAGGAAGCGCCGCTGCTGCGCCGGCGTGCCGTGCCTCATGAGCGTCGGCCCGAGCATGGAGACGCCGCCGCGGTTCACGAGCTGCGGTGACTCGGCGCGCGCCATCTCCTGGTAGAGGATGACCATCTCGACGATCGACGCGCCGCGGCCACCGAACTCGCGCGGCCAGTCCATGCCGACGTAGCCCGCCGCGTGCATGGTCTGCTGCCAGGCGCGGAGCTTCCGGACCTCGTCGAGGCCCGCCCGCGAGGACGCGAAGGCGCGGCCGCGGAGGTCCTCCGGCAGATTGGCCTCGAGCCAGTGCCGGACCTCCTTACGGAAGGCTTCTTCCTGGTCGGTGAAGTCGAAGTTCATGCGGCGCGTGCTACCACATCACGCATCCGCCATCCACCATGAGCGCCTGGCCAGTGATGTAGCGCGCCTCGTCGGAGGCGAGGAACACGGCCGCCGCGCCGATGTCCTCCGGATGCTGCTCGGCCTTCATCGGCACGATATCCGCGACGCGCTTCTCGAACACCTGCCGCGCCGTCATGCCCTTGAACGCGGGGTTGGTTTCGGCGAGGTGGGCGGCGAGCTTCTGCCAGAAGTCGGTCCAGAGCACCCCCGGGCAGATCGCGTTGACGGTGACCCGGTGCTGGGCGAGCTCCTTGGCCACGACGCGCGTGAAGGTGATCACGCCCTGCTTGGCGACGCTGTAGGCGGGCATCGTCACCGCCGCGAGCGGGCCCGCGATCGACGCGATATTGATGATCCGCCCCGCCTTCCGCTCGATGAAGTGCGGCGCGATGGCCTTGCAGGTGAGGAAGACGGACTTGGTGTTCACCGCGAACGTCCGGTCCCAGTCCTCCTCGGTGTTGTTGGTGAACGGCATGCCGGGCGGCGCCGCCATGCCCGCGTTGTTCACGAGGATGTCGATCTTGCCGAACGTCTCACGGGTCCGGTCGACCATCGCCTTGACGTCCGCGGCGCTCGTGACGTCGGTCTTCATCGCGGCCACCTTGCGTCCGAGCGCCTTGACCTCGGCACCGACCCTCTCCGCGTTCTGCACCTGGATGTCGGGAATCATGACGTCGGCGCCCTCTCGAGCCATCGCGAGGGCGATGCCGCGCCCGATGCCGCTGCCTCCGCCGGTCACGACCGCGACCTTGCCCGCGAGCCGCATGCGATCCTCCCGACGATCTATAATCGATGCCCCGGAGGGTCACATGACAGCACACCCGCTCAGGAGTCGCAACTGGTTCGGACGCACCGACCTCGACGGCTTCGCCCATCGCTCGTGGCTCAAGACCGAGGGCTTCAGCGATGCGGTCTTCGACGGGCGTCCCGTCGTCGGCATCGCCAATTCCTGGTCGGAGCTGACGAACTGCAACGCGCACCTCCGACAGGTGGCGGAGGCGGTCAAGCGCGGCGTCTGGTCGTCGGGCGGCTTCCCGCTCGAGTTCCCGACGATCTCGCTCGGCGAGGTCTTGATGAAGCCGACGGCGATGATGTTCCGGAACCTCATGGCGATGGACGTCGAGGAGTGCATCCGCGCCTATCCGCTCGACGCGGTCGTGCTGCTCTCGGGCTGTGACAAGACGACGCCCGCGATGCTCATGGGTGCCGCCTCGGCCGACGTGCCGGCGATCATGGTCACCGGCGGCCCGATGCTCCGCGGCCGGTGGCGGGCGGAGGAGCTGGGCTCGGGCACTGACCTGTGGCGCCTCTGGGCCGAGCGCCGCGCGGGGCGCCTGAGCGACGAGGAGCTCTGCGAGGCCGAATCGTGCATGTCCCGCTCCTCGGGTCACTGCATGGTGATGGGCACGGCCTCGACGATGGCCTCCATGGCCGAGGCGCTCGGCATGACGCTGCCCGGCAACGCCGCGATCCCGGCGCCCGACTCGCGGCGGCTCGCGCTCGCCGAGCTCTCCGGACGCCGCGCCGTCGAGCTGGCGCGCGCCGACGGGCCGAAGCCCTCCGAGATCCTCACCGCGAAGGCCTTCGACAACGCGATCCGCGCCGACATGGCGATCGGCGGCTCGACCAACGCGATCATCCACCTGGTCGCGATCGCCGGGCGCGCCGGCGTGCCGCTCCCGCTCGCGCGGTTCGACGAGCTCTCGAAGACCACGCCGCTCCTCGCCAACCTGCGCCCGTCGGGCAAGTACCTGATGGAGGACTTCTTCTACGCGGGCGGGCTGCCCGTCGTCATGCGGGAGCTGCTGCCGCTCCTGCACGGCGACGCGCCGACGGTCAACGGCCGGTCCATGGCCGACAACGTCCGCGATGCCCGGTGCTGGAACGAGGACGTGATCCGCCCGCTGGGCGTCCCGCTCGCGTCCGAGGGCGGCACGGTCATCCTCTCCGGCAACCTGTGCCCCGGCGGCGCCGTGCTGAAGCAGTCGGCGGCCTCGCCCCACCTCCTCACGCATCGCGGCCGGGCGGTGGTCTTCGAGGATCACGAGGACCTCCACCGCCGCATCGACGACCCGGCGCTCGTCATCGACGAGACCTCCGTCCTCGTGCTGAAGCACGTCGGCCCGAGGGGCGCGCCTGGCATGCCCGAGTGGGGCGCGGCCCCGATCCCCGCGCGGCTCCTCCAGAAGGGCGTGAAGGACATGGTGCGCATCTCCGACGCGCGCATGAGCGGGACGTCGTACGGCACCGTCGTGCTGCACGTGACGCCGGAGTCCGCCGTGGGTGGCCCGCTGGCCCTCGTGCGTGACGGAGACGAGATCGAGCTCGACGTGCCGGCGCGCAGCCTCACCCTCCGGGTGAGCGAGCAGGAGCTCGCGACCCGCAAGGCGGCGTGGAAGCCACGGCCGCCGAAGTTCACTCGCGGCTACGCTCGGCTCTTCCTCGAGCACGTGCTCCAGGCCGACGACGGCTGCGACTTCGACTTCCTGCAAGGAAAGACGCCGGTGCGCCTCGAAGACACCGCCGGGCCCTCGCACAGCTGAGGGAGCGGCGAGAAACACTCCGAGGCCTGCCCGGCCGCGACCCTACGCGCGCGCCTTCCGGTGCTCCGCCTGAAGCGCCGCCCGTAACGATCCGCCGGCCTGGGCGAGCGCCCGTGCCGCCGCGGGGGCGCTGAGCTCTCGCCGCGCCATCACGATCGCGAGCCGCGCGCTCCCGCGGGCCGCGGCGAGCAGCGTCCGCGCGCGCGCGCGCGAGACGCCCGCCACCTCCGCCACGAGGCGCGCCGCGCGCGCCCGGAGCTTCGCGGAGCGCGGCTGCATGTCCACCATGCGGTTGCCATAGACCTTCCCGAGCCGCGTCATGCTCGCGGTCGTCAGGGTGTTGAGCACGAGCTTCGTCGCGGTGCCCGCCTTGAGTCGCGTCGAGCCCGCGAGCACCTCGGCGCCCGGCCCCGGCGCGATGACGACCATGGCGCCCAACGCGCGCGCGGTCCGCCCCCGGAGCACCGCCGGGTTGCACGCGACGAGCACCGTCCCGGCGCCACGCCGCCGCGCCTCGGCGAGGGCCGCGGCGGCGAACGGCGTCACGCCGCTCGCGGAGACGCCGACGACGACGTCGCCGCGTCTCACACGCGCCCGCACCGCGCGCCGCGCCGCGCGCGCGTCGTCCTCCGCGCCTTCGCGCGACCGAAAGACGGCGCCGCGGCCGCCGGCCATGATCGCCTGGACGAGCCCAGGGCGCGTGCCGAAGGTCGGGGGGCACTCGGCGGCCTCGAGGACGCCGAGGCGGCCGCTCGTGCCGGCGCCGACGAAGACGAGCCTGCCGCCGCGCCGGAGCGCGTCCACGATGAGCTCGACCGCCGCGGCCAGGTCGCGGCGCACACGGCCGACCGCGGCGACCGCGCGCCGGTCCTCGCGGTTCATGAGGGCGGCGATCTCGAGCGCCGAGAGCCGGTCGAGCGCGCGGCTCGCGCGGTTCACGCGCTCGGTAGGGAGCCGCTCGTAGCGAATTCTCGGGGGCGCCACGTCCGCATGCTACTACTATCTGCCGGGATGCCCAGTATCCTCTCGGGGCTCGACGTCCTCGTGCACGACGCGCGCGCCCTCCTTCGCCGCCGCCGCATCGGGCTCCTCGCCCATCAGGCGTCGGTGGACCGGCGCTACCAGCACGCGGCCCTGTTGCTCGGCGACGTCCGTGGCGCGCGGCTGGTCGCGCTGTTCGCCCCGGAGCACGGCCTCTGGGGCTCGGCCCAGGACCACGCGCCCATCGGCGCCGCTCGCGATCCGGTCACGGGGCTGCGCGTCTTCAGCCTGTACGGCGCGCGCCGCGGGCCGACGCCGGCGATGCTGGGCGGCCTCGACGATCTCGTCGTGGACCTGCAGGACGTCGGCGCGCGCTATTACACCTTCGTCTGGACGCTGGCGCTCGCGATGCGGGCGTGCGCCCGCGCGGGCGTGCGTGTCGTGGTCCTCGACCGCGCGAACCCGCTGGGCGGCGAGCGCGTGGAGGGCAACGTGCCCGACCCCGCGTTCGCCTCGTTCGTCGGCCTCCACCCGCTGCCCGCGCGCCACGGCATGACGATCGGCGAACTCGCCCGCTACCTGAACGCGGTCCACGCCCTCGGCGCTCAGCTGACCGTGGTCCGGATGCGCGGCTGGCGCCGCCGGATGCTCTGGGAAGACACGGGACTGCCCTGGGTGCCGCCCTCGCCGAACATGCCGACCGCCGACACCGCGCGCGTCTACCCCGGCGGCTGTCTGGTCGAGGGGACGAATCTCTCGGAGGGGCGCGGCACGACGCGCCCCTTCGAGTGGATCGGGGCGCCGTGGCTCGACGGTCACCGGTATGCGAACGCGTTGAACGCGGGCGCGCTCCCCGGGGTCATCTTCCGCCCGGCGCGTTTCGAGCCCACCTTCCACAAGTGGGCCGGCCGCGTCTGCGAGGGCGTCCAGGTGCACGTCACCGACCGCGAGCGCTTCAAGCCCTTCCTGACCGCCCTCCTCGAGCTCGCGGTCGCGCGACGGCAGGCGCCGCGGCATTTCCGCTGGCGCCGGCCGCCCTACGAGTTCGAGCGCCGGCGGCTTCCGATCGACATCCTGCTGGGCACTGACACGATCCGCCGAGCGCTCGAGCGGGGGGCCCCGCTCGCAGCGCTCGAGCGGTCGTGGCGGCCGGTGCTGGCGCGGTGGGTCCGCGCGCGCGCGCGGTATCTTCTCTACCGCTGAGGGCGGGGTCGGAGCGTCTTTCTTCAACTCCCCAACAGGCGTGAGAAGAAAGCCTTCACGCTCCGGCCAAGGTCGACGCTGCCGTCGCGCACCTGCTCCCAGGCGCTCTTGGCCTTCGGCTCGGCGGCCTGGCCGCCCTCCTTGATCTTCTCACCGCTGAACTTGGCGCCCTCGACGATGGTGTGGCCGATCCCCTTGGCGGTCTCCTCCACGCCCTCGCCGATCTTGCCGTCGCCGATCTTCTTGGTGCCCGTCTCGACCTGTCGGGTCGCGGCCTTGACTTTGGAGTCGTCGGCGGCGAACGCCGGCAGGGCAAGACTCAGGGCGAGCGCTCCCGCGAGAAGGATTGTGGCGAGTCTCATGGCCAGCCTCCCTTCTGCTTCTATCGTACCAGGCTGGTCGTGCGCCTCGGCTATCCTGCGTAGCCCCGCGAGCGGAGGCAACTCCCGTAAGCGGCGCGGTACGTCTCGTCGTGCTTCTTATTCTCGTTGAGACCGTAGAGCGTCCCGGCGCCGGCGCCGACCACGCCCCCGATCCCAGCGCCCTTGCCGGCGCCCTTGCCGCCTCCCGCGATGGCGCCGCCCGCCGCGCCGACCGCGGCGCCCACGACCGCGCCGACGGCCGCGTCCTTCACCGTCTCCGTCGTCTTGTCACGCTCGCCCACCTGGGCCGCCGCGTAACGGTTGCAGGCGTCGACCACGTCCTGCGTGGGGACGGCGGGTCGCGCCGGCACGGCCGGCGACGCGGACATGGCCGGCGGCTGGGCGGCCGTGCGGAGCGCGCGCGGCGTCTCCTTGGCCGGCTCGGCCGTCTTCCTCTCGCCTCCGGTCCAGTTCGCGACGACGATGCCCGTTACGAGCGCCGTCGCCAGCACGAGCAGGAGCACGATCGCCGTCGCCTTCCAGGGATTCCACTTATCCAGCATCGCCCGAGCCCTCCAGGACCGACGTAATCCGGGCCGCCCTCGGATCACCCGGCTCCGCCGGCCAACGACCATCCGCAGATCGCTCCAGGGTTGCCATATTCGCTGCGCACCCTCGCGAGGGGTCCTCGAAGACCCCTCGAAGAAGCATGCGCACGTTTCGCATCGAGGATTTGTCATTAGCACCGCGTGTGCCAGAGATCACGGCCTGCAAAATCACGGGGTTACTCGCCTCATCGGGCGTACTCCCGAGAACCGACGCTGTTCGTGGACGTCAGTCCGTTGACAGCCCGTGAACGCCGGCGGCGATACAATCGCAACGTGCCCGATCTAGAGGACCTCGTCGGCGAGCAGTTGATGATTGGCCTGCCCGGGCCCACCCTCCGCGACGAGGACGTGCGCCTCTTCCGCGAGACGCGCGCCGGCGGCCTCATTCTCTACCGCCGCAACTTCGAGGGCGGAGACCAGCTCCGGCGTCTCCTCGGCGCCCTCGAGTCGGCGCTCGGTCGGCGGCTCCTCGTCGCGACGGACCACGAGGGCGGGCGGATCGTCATGCTGGGCGGCGGCACGACGATCTTCCCCGACAACCTCGCGGTGGGCGCCGCGGGCGAAGAGGCGTTCGCCTACCGCCAGGGCCAGGTCGAGGCGCTCGAGCTGCGGCGTCTCGGCGTGGACGTGAACTTCGCGCCCGTCCTCGACGTGCTCACCGAGCGCTACAGCCCCAACATCGGTATCCGTTCGTACGGGAAAGACCCGAAGGTCGTCGGGCGCTACGGCGTGGCGCGCATCCGGGGGATGCAGAAGGGCGGGCTCTCGGCGTGCGCCAAGCATTTTCCCGGCAAGGGCCACTCGCCGCTCGACGCGCACCTGAGGCTCCCCACGATCGACTCCACGTGGGCCGAGATGCACATGGCGCACCTGCCGCCGTTCCTCGAGGCGATCGGGGCCGGCATCGAGTGCGTGATGACGAGCCATCCGGTCTACCCGAACCTCGACCCCGCGCGCGTGCCGGCCACCTTCTCGCGCCTCATCGTCGAGGAGTACCTCCGGGGCCAGGTGGGCTTCAAGGGCGTCGTGTTCTCCGACGACCTCGAGATGGGCGCGGTGAGCGAGGCGTGTCCGATCGGCGAGGCGTCGGTGCGCACGGCGGCGGCCGGGCACGACCTGCTCCTCGTGTGCCACACCGAGGCCGCGCAGCGGACGAGCGCCGCAGCGCTCGTCGACGCGTACCGAGCCTCCCGGCTCCCGCGCCGAGCTCTCGAGCAGGCCGTCGAACGGATCCGCCGGCTTCGCGAGCGGCGGCGTGAGCGCTTCGAGGGCGGGCCGCCCGCGCCCGAGCCCGACGGGGCGCCGCTGGCGTGGGCGATCGCCACGCGCGCCGTCACGCGGGTCGCCCCGGGGCGACCCGACTTCACGCATGCGCTGAACGGCCGCGTCGCCGTCGTGTTCCCGCGCTTCTCCGACCTCGCGGCCCGGATCACCATCGAGCCGGAGGTGGCGGACGAGCGCGGCTATCTCACGCAAGCGTTCGCGCGGGTCGGGATCGAGCCCGAGGCGGTCCTGGTCGCGCCCGAGCCCACCCCGGCGGAGATCGCCGAGGCCGCGGAGCGTGCCGCGGCCGCCGACGCGACGGTCCTCTTCCTCTACGACGCCCATCTCTACCCGTCGAACCGCGCCCTGCTGGACGCGGTGACGGCGCGCGCGCGGGCGCTCGCCGTCGTGCTCCTGCGCGATCCCTACGACGCAGCGCTGCTTGCGCCCGGTGTCCTCGGTCTCACCGCGTACGGCTGGCGCAAGTGCCAGATCGACGCGGTCATCGCGCGCCTCAGCCATCCCTGAGACGACCGGGGCCGCGCGAGCCGTAGCACCGCGGCCTCCCTCCGCAGCTCGTCGAGCCGCTCTCGCGCGAGGAGCTCGAGCGCGTACTCGCTCACGCCCATGACGGCGACCTCCGCGCGCGCGCCCGGCCGAGCTCGCGCGTCTCCGGTCGCGCGGGGTTCTCGCGCGGCGTCAGGACGAGGTCGAATCGGCCAGGGAAGGCGCCGCGGACGACGTCGAGGACGTCGCCGACGAGCGCCGGGCGGTCGAGCGGCACGGCCATCGACACGCGCCACCGCCCGCGGCGACCCCGCGTCACGAACGGCGCGACGACGGCGCCGAGCTCGCGGTGGATCGCGTCCGTGAGCTGGATCTGCCGTGTGACCGCTTCGGCGCGCGCGCGCTCCACGCGCCGGGCGAGTGTCACGAGCGCCAGCACCGCGGCGGCCGGGACCAATACGACCATGACGACCTGGAGCAGTGTCTGCATGGGGACTCCTCCGCACCCTAAGACACCGCGGGACCGTCAGCGTGAAATCGGATGGAGGTCGGGGTGGCAGTCCGAGCAGGGCTCGAGCCCGGCAGCCTCGGCATGCGCGGGCGAGCCGAAGAGCGTCAGCTCCTGGGGCGGCTCCGCCGGGATCCAGGTGCAGCTCGGCAGGCAATAGGCGGAGCCGTCGGGCGAGCGCACGTACATGGCGTCCCGGGGCACCCGGAAGTCGTGGGCGGTCTTCAGGGCCGGCACGCCCTCGACGGACAGGAGCCGCTGCTTGAGCGTGAGCTTGTCGCCCGCGTAGCCGGTGAGCGCGCCGGAGAGCCCGATCACGCGGTGGCACGGCACGACGATCGGCAGCGGATTCCAGCGGAGCGCCTGGGCCACGGCGCGCGTGGCCGACGGCCGCCCCAGCTCGCGCGCGATGCCCGCATACGAGCGCACCGCGCCGTACGGGATTCGCGCCGTCGCGGTGAGCACCGCGCGATGGAAGTCGCTCCGCGCCAGACGCAGGTCGAGCGGCCAGGCGAGCCGGCTGCGCCGCCCCTCCACGAAGTCGAGCAGCTCACCGTAGAGCGCCTCGACCTCCGCGCCGTCCTCGATCGGCTCGACGCCCGGCATGCGGGCGAGGCGCGAATGGGCGAAGTCGCGGCCGCCCACGAGGTACTCGACGCAGGTCACGCCCTCCTCCGAGCGCGCGATCAGGATCGGACCGAGCGGCGACGGGAAGATGCGGTAGACGAGCGCGCGGCGGCGGAGGTCCGCCAACCGCGTCTCGAGGCGCTCGCGCACGGAGGTCTCGACGGGTGAGGGCGCCTCGCGCCAGATCCCGACGGCGCGGTCGATCGCGCGATAGCTGGCGAACTCCCCGCGGCACGATGCGCAGGTGCGCGTGTGCGCCTCCACGCGGGCCGCGGTCGTGGTGTCCGCCTCGCCGGTCGCCGCGGCGACGAGCGCCGGCTCGATCTCGAGGCAGGTCGTGGGCTTTCGAGTCATCGGTCATCACTCCCCAGCGGCAGCCCATAGCCGTTCAGGCTGCGGCGAATCTTGCGCAGCGCCTGAAAGACGTGGGCGCGCGCGCTGTCCACGGAGCAGTCGAGGCTCCGCGCGATCGCGTCATAGTCGAGCTCGTGGACCTTGCGGAGGGTGAAGGCCAGGCGCTGCTTGAGCGGCAGCCCGGCAACGACGGTCTCGAGTCGGACCCGCGCCTCGTTGAAGAGGGTCTGTCCCTCGGGTCCGTCCGCGTGGGCGACGCTGCCCTCCGCGTGCACGGTGGCGTACGCGTGGCGCCGCCGGGACTCGGTCCGGAAGTGGTTCCGCGCCACGTTCGTCGCGATCGCGAAGAGCCAGGCGCGCGCGTTGGCGTCGGGGGTGAGCGTCCGGTGGGCCCGGTAGGCGCGGAGAAAGGTCTCCTGCGCGAGATCCTCGGCCTCGCTCGCCCGGAACGTGGTCCGGAGGAGATACCGGTAGATCTCGGGGTGATGCCTGGTCACCAGGGCGTCGAACCCAGTCGAGTCCATCCACCCCATTAGGACACCGGACGGGGGCTGGTGTGAAACCTATCTCAGGGGACGGCGGGGCGGCCGGGGGCCAGCGCCGAGAAGGCGAGGGCGAGCGCGATCGTCCCCCCCGTCCCCAGGATGACGAGCCAGGACCAGGCGAACTCGAGCACGTGCGTCTCGGACAGGACGAGGAGGACCAGGTTCACCAGCGCCATGAGGACCATCGCCAGCACGTTCGCCCGGTCGGCGACGCGCCGGCGGCTCAGGAGCCCCAGCAAGAACACGCCCAGCAGCGAGCCGAAGGTCACGCCCGCGATCTTGAACGCGAGCCAGAGGGTCTTGTCGAAGGCCGAGAAGAAGTAGGCGATCGCGCCGAGGATCAGGCCGAAGACCACCACGCTGACGCGCGACACGAGCAGGTAGTGACCCTCCGCCAGGCCGCGGACCAGGAGCGGACGGTAGATGTCGGTCACGAACGAGGCCGAGAGCGAGCCGAGCGGTGAGTCGATCGACGCGAGCACGATGGCCGAGAGCATGAGGCCCCGCAGGACCGCCGGCCTCCCCTGGCGGACGAAGTGCGGCAGGATCTCGTCGGGGCGTGAGACCGGGAGCTGCGGGTGCTGCGCGTAAAACGTGTAGAGCGCGGCGCCCAGGCTCAGATAGATGGCGAGCGTCGCAAGGGTCCCGAGAGGCGTGAGCGAGAGCGTCCACTGGCTCTCCCGCCGCGTCTCGACGGTCAGGAGCCGCTGCATCAGGTCGTGATCGGTGCCGAACGCCGCCATGGACCCGACGAGACCGTTCAGGACGGCGACCCAGACGATGTTCGGATCGGTCAGCATCCGGCGCCAGAAGTCCGGGGCGCCGGGCGCCGGGCCCCAGTTGACCACGTTCAGCCGGCCGGCCTCCCCGGCCACGCGGAGGATCGCGGCGGCGCCCCCATCGATCTGGGTCACCAGGAAGACCAGGGTGACGAGCCCCGCGCCCAGGAACATCAGCGCCTGGAAGACGTTCGTCCACACCACGGCGCTGACGCCGCCCGTCGCGATGTAGCAGATCGAGACTACGATGAAGAGCGCGAGCGTCGGCCCGATCGGCCAGCCCATCAGGATGGAGACCGCCAGCGCCGCCACCATGAGCCGCACACCCGAGCCCAGCAAGCGCGTGACGAAGAAGAAGAGCGACGCCGCCACCTGGCTCGCCTGGCCGAACCGGTGGGCGAGGAACTGGTAGATCGTCGTCACGTCGTAGTGGTAGAAGGCCGGGATGAAGAGGAACGCGACTGCCCACTTGGCGAGGCTCGAGCCGACGAAGAACTGGGCGTACTCCCAGTTCTCGCTGTACGCGGTGGCGGGCACCGAGATGATGGTAACCGCGCTGATCTCGGTGGCGAGAAAGCTGAGGCAGACGGCCCAGGCCGGCACTCGGCGGCGCGCCAGGAAGAAGTCCACGGTGTCGCGCTGCCGCCGCGAGAGCCCGAACCCGATCCCGAGCAGAACGACGAAGGCGCCGGCCAGCACGACGTAGTCAGGCCAGGTCGCCACATGCCATTGTAACGGGGGGTCCGCGAGGCCGGCAGCACTCCGGGGGTGGGGGGGTTCCGGCCGGAGGGGTGGATCTCAGCGCGAGAGCCCCGGACGGGCGCGCCGTCCGAGGCTCTCCCGGTGAGGGCTACGGCTTGCGGCGCTCGGCGACGGCGGTGTCGAAGTTCTTCTTGCGGAGGCGGTCGACCAACGAGCCGTAGGACTCGGCCTGGATCACCCGATCGAACTGGCTCCGATAGGTCGAGACGAAGCTCACGCCGTCGATCAGCATGTCGTAGACCTGCCAGCGGCCCTCACGGACGTGCATGCGGTAGTCGAGCGCGGTCTCGCTGCGCCGCTGCGTCACGACTCTCGAGCGCACCGTGGCGAAGCTTCCGTCCAGGGCCTCGCCGGTGAAGGTGATCTTCTCGCCCGCGTACGCCTCGATCCGGTTCATGTACGAGCGCTCGAGCAGGTCGCTGAACAGCGCGACGAACTCGGCCTGCTCGTCCGGCGTGCGCGTCGCCCAGTGGCGCGACAGGGCACGCCGCGAGATCTCGTCGAAGTCGAACAAGTCTCGGGCGAGCCGGCGAACCTCGCCCCGACGATCGGCCACGGGCTTACCGTTGAGCTCTCCGTCCTGGATCACGCCCGTCACCCGGACGAGGGCCGATTCCACCGTCTGCCGCGGTCCCATGGCCGGCGACGCCACGGCCGCCCCAGCAACCATCAGCCACGCCGCCAATGCCTTACCCATGATGACCTCGTCCTCCCGCCGCCCTTAGGCAGCATCTGTCGTGCCACGGTCGGCCAAGCCTAAAACTTTGCGATATCAGGCGATACCTCGGCCCCATAATGGACAGAGTGGCAAGGCCCTCCGCGAATCGACACGAGCGCCATAGCCCAGGGGCAATCACTTTGCCGTGGGCGAGGTCGAGGCGCCGAATACCGGAAAATGGACGCTGTCGACCTATGGCGACGGTAGGGCTGCCGGGCGGAGCCCTCAATAGGACGAAGGCCTGATTTCCGCGACGGCAATCCCCTGACATGGTCGCTCAGATCCTTGCCGTTTCGACTTCCAGGAAGCGTGATCGACCCCTGTGCGTGGGCGTGGACGTGGGCGGCACTTGGATCCGGGTCTCCGCCTCCGGGGGCCGGCGGCCCGAGACGACGACGGTGACGCGGGCCGACCGGGATCTGCGTCGCCTCGCGCCCCTCCTGCGCACGATGTGGCGCCGCCGTGGCTGGCGCCCCGGCCGCGTGGCCGCGCTCGTCGTCGCCTCGCGCGCGATCTGGACGGTGCCGGAGTGCCGCGCCCTCGCGCGACGCCTGACGGGACTCGCGCAACGCGTACGCGTCGTCGCCGACGCCCAGGCGGCGCTGCTCGGAGCGCTCGGTGATCGCCCCGGCGTGCTCGTGCTGGCCGGCACCGGCTCGATCGTGATCGGCTACGACGGGGGCCGCCGCTGGGCGCGCGCCGGGGGGCTCGGTCCCCTCCTCGGCGACGAGGGCTCGGCGTTCTGGCTCGGCCGCGAGTGGCTCCGCGTCCGCGCGGCCGAGGGCGGCCTGCGCACCGTCCTGGGCGCCGCCCACGCGCCCGACGCCGTCGCGCGGGTGGCGGCGTGGGCGCCCCAGGTCCTCCGGCGAGCGCGTCACGGCGACGGCGCCGCGCGCGCGATCGCGCGCGCGGGCCAGGCGGCCCTCGCGGCCCAGGCCGGCGCGGTCGCCCGGCAGCTCGGCTTGCGCCGGCCCGTGGCCATGAGCTGGGCGGGAAGCGTCCTGGACGACGCCTGGTTCCGGGCGGGGCTGGCCCGCGCCGTCGGGCGCGCGGGCCTCCCGGCGCGCTGGCTCCCGCCGGCCGTCCCACCCGTCACCGCCGCGAGGCGACTCGCCGAACGGCTGGGTGAAGAGGCCTGACGGTGGCCGCGCGGCGCCGGCTCGTGGTCACGGTGTGCCCACGTGAGCCGGGCATCGTTGTCCTACCCGTCGAGCGCGGGGGGCGCGCGACGCGGCTCGATCCGACGGCGGTCCTCGAGAGTCTCCGGGCGCTGGTCGAGACGAGGCGGCTCGAGGACTGCGTCCGTCTCCGCGAGGGCTGCGCCGGCGGCTGCACCCAGGACGGCCCGAACGTGAGCGTCGAGATTTTTCCCCCGGTGCGGGCCGGCGAGCGGCCGGACCACGTCGCCATCGGCTGGAAGACCTACGTGTACTCGCTCCCGACCCTCGCCTGCCTCGCGACGATCCTCGAGGAGAACCTGGGGCGCGCCGGCCGGTGGACGCCCCCCCGCCGCTGACCGCGCGCGGGGCTCAGCGCCCGCGCCCGCGGCGCGACAGGACCGCCCAGGCGATCGGGCCCGAGACTGCGCCGACCAGGCCGGCGATCGTGTCGCGGAGGCCGGCGGTCGCGATCGCGCCGAGCATGAAGATCGTGGGGAAGACGACGACCAGGATGGCGCCCGTGGAGCCGCCGGGCACGCGCCAGGGGCGGGGCATGTCGGGCGCCGTCGCGCGCAGCCAGAGGAAGGCCGCGAGCTCGATCAAGAGGCTCAGCGAGTAGAGCCACATGTCGAGGACGATCAGCTCCTTGAACGAGAACGCGGCGAAGGCCGCGTAGACCGCCGCCGAGACGACCACGGCCGCCCACGGCGTGCCGAACCGCGGGTGGACGCGCCCGAGCCACGCGGGCATCGCGCGGTCGAGCGCCAGCACGTAGGGCAGGCGCGAGTTCGTGAGCAGGAGCGACAGGAAGAGGCCGGCCGTGCTCAGGACGGCGCCCACCGTCACCGCGTGGGCGAGCCACTCGCCGCCGACAGCGCGGGCCACCATCGGGAGCGCGCCCGTCGTCCACGCGCTCCACTCGACGACGCCGGACGCCAGGGCGGCGCCGACCGGCAGCAGGTAGGAGGCCGTGAGGACGGGCAGCGCGAAGAGCGCGGCCAGCCGGAAGCTGCGCTCGGGCGCCCGCGTCTCGCCGAGGACGGTGGCCGGCATGTCCCAGCCCGAGTAGTTCCACATGACGAGGGCGAGGCCCAGCCCCAGCGTCTCGAGCGCCTGGCCCTCCGGCGCGAGCGGCACCCAGGGCGCCCCACGGACGGCGCCGAAGCCGGCGACGGTGAGCGCGGCGACCGGGAGGAGCGCGAGGACGGCGAGCGCGACGGCCGCGTGTCCCGTCGGCCGGACGCCGAGCACGTTCAGCGTCGTGAGCACGGCGATGAACCCGAGGACGAAGAGCCAGCGCTCGGCGCGGGTCATGTCCGGGTGCCAGAAGCGCACGTACTCGACGAAGAGCGCTGGATAGACGGCGACATCCACGAAGCTGTCGATCCAGCTCCACCACCCGACTTGGAAGGCCCAGAACCGCCCGAAGGCGCGCCGGGTCCAGGCCACGTACCCGCCCTCCTCGGGCATCGCCCCTGCGAGCTCGGACATGGCGAGCGCGACGGGAAGGCTCCAGAGGAGCGGCGTGAGCAGCAGGAGGATCAGCGTCATTCCGGGACCGAAGGACGGTATGACGTCCTCGATCCCGTAGGGCCCGCCCGAGACGTTGAAGAAGAAGATCGCGGCGAGCGGAAGGATGCCGAGCTGGCGCTTCAGCCCGTCGCCCAGATCAGGTTCCCTGCGCCGCGCTGATGAGGCGGGGCAGCTCCTTCACCCATTCCTCGACGGGACGGGCGGCGTCCACGACGATCTCGAGCTTGCCGCTCGGCAGCTTCCGCACCCGCCCCGGCGTCGCGGGCCCGAGCGGGATGACCAGCGCCTCGCGGTGGACGCCGAGGGCGTCGGTCACCGCGAAGATCGCGTCGATCTCCTTCATCGTGACGACCTCGAGCATTGGGCTCGCCCTCCCTGGTCGCCGGGTCGAGCCGTCCGCGGCCCGCCCCGGTGCGCTGATAGACTAATGAACGCGATGCCCGAACGCGAGAGCGAAAACGTGTAGTACGATGAGGCCCGCCGGCCTCGGGCCGGGGTAGGAGGGCTCCCTGGCGTACGACTACCGCGGCTACTTCGGCGAGATCACCCTGACCCACGATCTCACCACGCGGCCCGACGAGCGGCGGTGGCGTCTCACGCCGCCCGACCGCG
>Ga0209156_10000750_pt1 | contig 27568 bp, 21 predicted proteins | sample GraSoiAngelo_124_FD_185881 | JGI IMG/M metagenome (GOLD analysis project Ga0209156, IMG submission 185881) | Grasslands soil microbial communities from the Angelo Coastal Reserve, California, USA - 14_0927_05_20cm (SPAdes) (version 2) | ecosystem: Environmental > Terrestrial > Soil > Grasslands... | reverse complement strand
GGATCATCGGCCGACCGCGCGCCTACCTAACTCGTTACTGGAAAGCTCGTTTCCTGCCGCTTCTGATTATCAAGTATGGAACCAGGATTCCGCAATTGCGAACGAGCTGATAAAGCGCCAATTATTTGATGGCCTGCCCTGATTGGCAACGAATTCTCGGTGTCCGATTCTTTGATGGAGCTGCGCCCGAGGCGGTTGATTACATCACGCGTGTGGGCGGCTACACTGTTGTCCCGGCCGCACCCGCGCTGGTAAAGATTGAAAATGATCCGGCCTACCGCCGTGCGCTCGTCGAGGCCGACCTCGCGATTGCCGACAGTGGCTTCATGGTATTGCTCTGGCGCCTCCTGCAGCGACGAACCATTGCGCGAATTTCCGGTTTGAAATACCTGCGCATCCTCCTTGCGGATCCACGATTGCGCGAGCGCGGCAGCACCTTTCTGATTTTGCCGCACCAATCCTCTCTGGAGAAAGCGCTAGTGTGGCTGCGCCACGAGGGTTTTGAAATTGCGAATGACGACTGCTACATCGCGCCCAATTATTCCAGTTGTAGCCACGGCTCTGTGAGCCGTGAGGAGAGGGAGCGCGTCTCACAGAGACGCGGCTACAGCATCGCTGACGATGCGCTGATCGTCATTATCGAACAACGCAGACCGGCTCATATCATCATCGGCATCGGTGGCGGGGTTCAGGAAAAACTCGGATTCTACTTGCGCGAGCATCTCTCTTATAGACCTGCGATTCACTGTATTGGCGCGGCACTTGCCTTTCTAACGGGCGATCAAAAGCCAATTCCAATGTGGGCTGATCGTATCTACCTCGGTTGGTTCCTTCGCCTCGCTCGCGCACCGCATCATTACGCGCGTCGTTTTGCCCCCGCATTTAGATTGCCCGGAATGATTTGGCGCTACGGCAGCGAATTGCCAAGGCTCAAAATTACAAAGTAGAAATTAGAAAGTAGAAAACAGGTGAAGAAGGACTTGGAACAGCGGACAAAATGTTTTTCACTCGCGGCCATTAGGTTTGCTGACGCTCTGCCGCGGAACCGTGCTTCCGATGTTCTTGCACGACAGTTTTTGCGTTCCGCCACTTCAATCGGGGCGAATTATCGCGAAGCAAACCGTGGTGTTTCACGCGCCGATTTTGCAAATAAAATCGGAACGGTTCAAAAGGAAGCATCGGAAACACAGTATTGGATCGAGCTGCTGATAAAGGCCGGTATCGGTGCTCGTGACAGCGCGCAAGACCTTCACAAAGAACCTTCTGAATTGCTCGCGATCTTCACCGCAATTCGCAAGAAACTTAAGCAGTGATTGTTTTCTACCTTTTACTTTACCCTTTCTACTTTTGATGACCATCCTCGGGCTTAATGCATATCACGGGGATTCCGCGGCGTGCCTTTTCCTCGATGGCAAGCTAATTGCCGCAGCGGAAGAAGAGCGGTTCCGCAGAATCAAACACTGGGCCGGATTACCAACCCAGGCGATCGATTACTGTCTGCGCGAAGGCGGACTAACTATAAGCGAGATCGATCATATCGCGGTGAACCGTAAATCCGGTGTAAATAATCTTCGCCGCTTCATGTTCGTATTGCGGCATCGACCCGATCCGCGGCTAATGTGGCAAAAGGTGCGCAACATTCGCAAGGCAGCGACGGTTAAGGAGGCGCTCGAAGGGCATTACGGCACAAGCTTGCGCGCGAAACCCCATCACATCGAGCATCATCACGCCCATTTGGCTTCAGCCTTTCTCGTCTCCGGTTTCGAGGAGGCAGCCTGCTTGTCCGTTGATGGCTTTGGTGATTTTGCCAGCACTGCGTTCGGGCTCGGTCGAGCTAACGGGATAGAAATAAAGGACCGTGTTTACTTCCCGTACTCGCTCGGAATCTTTTATTCGGCAGTCACACAATTCATTGGCTTCCCCCATTACGGCGATGAATACAAGGTGATGGGACTGGCGCCTTATGGGGAGCCGAAGTTCGTCCGACAGCTGAGCGGGCTGGTTGAGATTACGAACAATGGGAAGTTCAAGCTGGATCTGCGCTACTTCCGCCATCACACCGCTAACGTTTCTTATAGTTGGAACAACTGCGCACCTGAAGTTGGCAAACTCTATCGCGATGAAATGGCCGACCTACTCGGGCCGCCCCGGGATCCTGATGCACCGCTCGAGCAACGCCATAAGGACCTGGCGCGTTCCGCTCAGATCGTCTATGAGGAAGCCTTCTTCGCGCTGCTGCTGGCCTTGCACCGACGCTATCCCGTGCCGAACCTTGCACTCTCCGGTGGTTGTGCCATGAATTCAGTGGCCAACGGCAAAGTTTATTTACGCACGCCGTTTCGAAAAATGTATCTGCCCGCGGCGGCCGGTGACGCCGGCGGCGCGATCGGCGCAGCCTGCGTTGTCCAATCGCAATTGGACAAGAACAGAGGTCAGAGAACAGAGAGCAGAAGTCAGAAATCAGAAATCAGTGTCCTGACCTCTGACCTCCGATCTCTTACCTCTGCCTATCTCGGCCCCCATTTTTCTAATGACGAAATAGAGCATCTACTTAGTGAACGCGGCTTGCTCCCGCCTGTTAGCTGTAGCCACGGCTCTATGAGCCGTGCACAAGAAGAAGAACGCGTCTCACAGAGACGCGGCTACATCTCCGAGCACCCTGCGTCGCCGCTCGGTATCTCACCCCTTGTAGGCCTGCCTGCCGAACCGATCGACCCTGGCAAGCGGAAGCGCTTGCTCTACAATTCCAGTCTTCGCATCGTGCGCATCGACGACGATGCCGAACTCTGCGAACGCACCGCGCGCGCAATCGCAGAAGGCCTCGTCGTGGGCTGGTTCCAGGGGCGAATGGAATGGGGCCCTCGCGCGCTGGGGAATCGTTCCATTCTATGCGACCCGCGTCGCGCTGATATGAAAGACATTTTAAACGCCAAGATTAAACGCCGCGAATCGTTTCGTCCCTTCGCACCGTCGATTCTGCGCGAAGCGGTCGGAGAATGGTTCGAACAGGAGGATGACGTTCCCTTTATGATGCAGGTCTTTCAGGTGCGCGAAGCAAAACGCGCTCTCATCCCCGCGGTGACGCACATCGATGGATCAGGTCGATTACAAACCGTCCATCGCGAAACGAACCCTCTCTACCATAAACTGATTTCTGACTTCTGTTCTCTGACCTCCGTTCCGCTCGTGCTCAACACTTCTTTCAACGAAAACGAACCGGTAGTTTGCCGTCCGGAGGAGGCGCTGGATTGTTTTTTGCGCACCAAAATGGACGTGCTCCTTTTGGGCAGCTTTTTCGTGGAGCGAAAAAGCTAGTTATCAGTTATCTGTTATTAGTTAATAAAGTGTCAGAACAAGACTACGCAGCCGTGGATTCAGCGAGAATTACTGAATTGCCTCAAATCAAAACATTTGAGGATTTGCATTGTTGGCAGAAATGCCGAGAGCTTCGAATATTTGTTGCGAAAGAAATTGTTCCAGCTCTCCCGAAGGAGGAAAGGTTTCGTTTAGGCGATCAATTTTTGCGAGGTGCCCGTTCAACGACGGCCAATATTGCTGAGGGCTACGGTCGCTTTCATCATCTGGATAATGCAAAATTTTGCAGCAATTCGCGTGGATCGTGCTGGGAAGTCTTGGATCACTTAATCACCTCGAGCGACGAAGGTCTTCTCCCGACAGCTATTATCGAGAAAGGCAAAGCGCTCGTCCCAGAGGTCGTGAAGCTGTTAAATGGATATATGAGTTATTTAAAACGTGCCGCCTCAAATCCTGATAACAGGTAACAGATAACAGATAACCCTTTAGCCCCATGTGCGGCATAGCAGCGATCTTTGCCTACGGTAAATCGGCCCCGGCGGTCGATCGCGCCGAAGTTATTCGGATGCGCGAGCAAATGTTCGCGCGCGGCCCGGATGGGGAAGGGGAATGGTTTTCGGAGGACGGCCGTATCGGTTTAGGTCATCGCCGCCTTACTATTATCGATTTATCGCCGGCGGGGGAGCAACCAATGTGGAACGCCGATCGTTCTCTCGCCATCATTTTCAACGGCGAAATCTATAACTATCGCGAACTGCGCTCGCAGTTGTCAGCTGATGGTTATCAATTCAGATCGCATTGCGATACCGAAGTTTTGTTAGCTCTTTATGAGACTGGTGGGGAAGCGATGCTGAACGTGCTGCGCGGCATGTACGCGTTCGCGATTTGGGACCGTAACAAGGAAGGTCTCTTTCTGGCGCGTGACCCTTTCGGGATCAAACCACTCTACTACTCGGATAACGGCCATACTTTTCGGGTAGCTTCGCAGGTAAAACCGTTGCGCGATTGCGGGAAGATCGATCTCGCGCCCGATCCCGCAGGACACGTCGGATACTTTCTGTGGGGACACGTGCCCGATCCTTATACTCTACTCCGCAACATTCGCAGTCTTCCCGCCGGCAGCTCAATGTGGGTCGATCGCAACGGCCCGCATTCTCCGCGCGTTTTCTGCAATATCAGCCGCATCCTGGCGGATGCGGAGAAGTCAGGGGCCGGAATTCAGAAGTCAGAGATTGTAGGGCAGGCATTCCGGCCTGCCGAACCAATTAATTCCAGCAAGCGGGAACGCTTGCCCTACAGCTCCGATCTTCTGCGCCTGGCTCTGCAAGAGACCGTGCGTTATCATCTTGTGGCTGACGTCCCGGTGGGCGTTTTCCTCTCTTCAGGGCTGGATTCTACCACGATCGCAGCGCTGGCGGCGGAGCAGAGGGGCGACTTGCGAACAGTCACACTCGGCTTCGAAGAATATAAGGGCACAGCGGAGGATGAAGTTCCTCTGGCGGAACAATTCGCGCGGCGTTGCGGGGCGAAACATCAAACCATCTGGGTATCGCGCGCCGATTTCGAGGCTGAACGCGACCATCTCTTTGAATCGATGGACCGTCCCAGCACCGACGGGGTTAATACATTTTTCGTTAGTCTGGCCGCGAAACGGGCGAACTTGAAGGTTGCGCTTTCTGGTGTTGGCGGCGACGAATTATTTGCCAGCTACCCTGGTTTCCAGGAAATCCCGCGCAGCGTCCGCTGGCTAAAAGGGTTTCACTGGTGGCGAAACATCGGACGCGACATTCGCATTGTGACCGCCCCGATCTTAAGGCGTTTTACTTCGCCAAAGTATGCCGGCGTCTTCGAATACGGCGGCAGCTACTCAGGCGCATACTTGCTCCGTCGCGGAATGTTCATGCCGTGGGAGCTACCGGACCTGCTCGATCCCGAACTGGTTCGCGAGGGCTGGGCGGAGTTGCAAACCTTGCTTCGTCTCGATGAAACGCTGGATGGAATCAAAAATCCGCGCCTGAAAGTTTCCGCTCTGGAGATGAATTGGTACATGCGCAATCAGCTTCTACGTGATTCCGATTGGGCTGGGATGGGACACTCGGTCGAAATTCGGGTCCCCTTTGTCGATGTCGACCTTCTCTGCACGATCGCCCCTTTGCTTGCGAGCAAACAGCCGCCTTCCAAGCGCGAGATGGCCGCCGCGGCCACCCCGCTTATCACTGCGGAGATGTTGGACCGGCGCAAGACTGGTTTCCAGGTTCCGGTGCGCGCTTGGCTTCTTACCGACTTGCCTGATCATTTGCCCGATTCACCTAGTCGTAGTGCTGACCGTGGGCTTCGCGGTTGGGCCAAACACGTTTATCGACGTTTTCCTGGCTCCCAGCTTCGGCTGCTCGGAAGAAAGCGGAGTAACGTCCAGCCGCTTAAGCGCGCTCTTCCCAGTCCAACAATCGTTAGCTCGCCGAAGCGCATTCTTGTGTTCCGAATTGGCCAGCTCGGCGACACGATCGTCGCTCTTCCAGCGATGTGGCTTGTTCGTAAAAACTATCCCGACGCGCATATTGCACTACTTTGCGATCGCCACCCCGGAAAAAGGCACGTCATCGCATCCGACTTGTTGCGCGGCTCCAAAATTTTTAATGAATACCTCTCCTATCCGGTCTCGGAATCCGGCGAATTTCTTCGGAGCAGAAGGATGGCAAGCCTCCTGGCCAATATACGACGCAAGCACTTCGACACGCTCGTTTACCTGGCGCCGACAAATCGCACTGCCGAGCAAGTGGCACGCGATCGACGCTTCTTTTCGTTGGCAGGAATTCGGAACTTCATCGGGATGCACGGTTTTGAGCCTCTGGAACCGAAACAGAAAGGCGAGCCGATGGTATCGTCTTCTCCCGAATCTGAATTGCTGTTTCGTCGTCTCGAGGCCTCCGGGCTTAAAGCTGAGCCTAGAGATCGATCGCGCATGGATCTCGGGTTGAGCGAAGCGGACGAAGCGGTGATGCGCGGTTGGCTTTCGCCACTTCCCTCGGATAAGGGTCGGGCGTGGATTGCCGTCGGACCGGGGTCGAAAATGCCGGCAAAACGGTGGCCATTGGAGCGCTTTCTGCATGTAATCGGCGAACTGATTTCGGAGTTCGATATCTGGCCGGTTATTTTTGGCGGAGAGGAAGACAGAGTGATTGGCGCCTGGTTATTAGACCGGTGGGGTAGCGGCTACAACGCTGCCGGCGCACTCGGTATTCGTTCGTCGCTCGCGGCCATGAAACACTGCGAGCTTTTCATTGGCAATGACACGGGCACGATGCATATGGCGGCCGCAGTCGGACTGCCATGTGTCGCCACCTTTTCGTCACGTGAACGCCCTGGTCTGTGGTATCCGCCGGGAGAAGGCCATCGTGTTTTTCGTAGCGCGATCGACTGCGAAGGATGCGGCTTGGTCGAATGCATCGAACTCGGTAACGAATGCCTGAAACGGATCTCTGTCGAGGGAGTTCTCTCCGCTTGCCGGGAACTACTCGCGGAAACGTTAGGAAAAAAGAAGTTATCGGTTATCAGTTGACCGTTATCGGTCATAGCATGAGTCGAGTTCGAAGCCTGCAATTTTCAATTTCTTGAGCGCAGAATTTCCGCCCGAACCGGAATAGGATTGCTCAAGTTCCGGTCCTCTGTGAATCTTGCCCGGCGATAGCGTCAATCGTTTTCAATTTGTTCTCCAACAATGGATTCTCCTGCAGGCCCTCTGCCGCCCGAAGATGCAGAGGAAATGCCGATACCATCTACGCTTCCGGATCGCCGAGCCTTGGTAACACAAGGCCTGGTTTGGACCGGCTTGCTTCAGGTTTTCTTGGTGGGGGCGAATTTCGTCTCAATGATTGTACTTGTCCGGTTGTTGCCACCGACAGAGTACGGCCGGGCCGCAGCCGCTACCGGTATCCTGGCGCTAATAAATTGTTTCAATTGCAGTTATTTCATCGCGCAAGCGTTGCAATTGCATGAAGGTGAAGAGCCGGATTGGTCAGCGCACTGGACCGCTGGTTTCTACATCCAGCTCGGGCTTTTTATCGCCTGCAACGTTATCGCGCTCGCCTGCTGGATGCTCCCGGCCTATCGACCGATGGCTGTATTGCTGCACGTCGCGTCAATTGGACTCTTGATCGATTGCCCCAACCAGATCAGTTTGACTCGCCTCCGGCGGGACTTGGACTATCGCACTCTGCGCCTCGTGCAGGGGGTGTGCACTTTGGTCACGGTTTTAAGTAGCATCTCTCTGGCGCTAGCGGGGGCGGGTGCCGTCGCACTCGTAGTCGGATCGAATGTGCTTCATGGGATTCCGCAGGGATTGCATCTTCTTTTGGTTCGAAAATGGCGGCCACCAGCGCGTTGGTGGCATTGGCCGAATTGGAAAGAATATCGCAGTCCCCTGAGGTTCGGTGCGCAGCTTTCGGGCTCGGCTATGTTAACTGCAGCGCGGGGAATGTTGGAAGCAACGGTCCTTCCGGCAACGATTGGTTATGAGGCCGTAGGTCTGCTGAATCGAGCTCAGGTCCTATTTTCAACCACGGTAGGACGGGTTGCTGCCGTGGTAGTGGAGACCGTTTATCCTCTGTTGCCCAGAAGTGCCGGTGACCGGGAACAGTTCTCCAGGCACGCAACTCTGTTTGTCCGCACAATGCTATTGGTCTCAATCCCGGGTGCGGTGCTTATCGGAATCGAGGGGCCCACCTTGTCGCGTGTACTGTATGGCGCCAAATGGATTGCCGCCGATTCACTGATACTGCCGAGTACTATATTCGCGTGGTCAATATCGACAGTGCTGATCTTCGCAACCGTTCTTCAGGCCCGGAATCAGTTACGCCTGGCCTTTATATCAAGCCTGATTGCCGCTGCGTCGTGTTTGCCCGCGATGTTGGTAGCGATCACCGGTGGGCGAACCTTCCGCTACGCTTGGGCTCTGGCGTTAGGGCAAACGGTGGCAGCGAGCGTTGTAGCAAAACTTTCTTCGAACCTTTTGCAGGGAAGTTGGTTTCGACGCGGTGTCCTACCGCCTGTCCTAGCCGGAGGAGCAGCCGCGCTGACCTTGTTACTGATTGATCCCAAGCTAGTCGGACTGAGAAGTCTGCCGAAAATTTGCATCGACGCAGCAGCTTTTGTCGCTGTTCTTTTTTCCATACTGAAATGCTTCTTCCTTTCGAGTCTACGGGAGGTCGTCGAACGGCTGCCGGGGCGCAACGTATTGATCAAACTCTTACGCCTTTGAAGTTCTTTGTCATCCAATTGGCCCAAGATCTGATTAATGCGAAGGATAGGCACATTTTTGCACGACAGAAGACCAGCACGCTGCCAAATGAGAGATCTGCCCCTGAAACCAAACATCTTTGATTCGGCAAAATGAGAAAGCCGCTTAGGATTCTTTGCGCCTTCGGCACGCGCCCCGAGGCAATTAAATTAGCTCCGGTTGTGCTACAAATGCGGGATCAGCGCGATGCTTTTCGACCGATCGTTTGTGTCACAGGCCAACATCGTGAAATGCTCGACCAAGTTCTCGAGGCATTTAGGATCAAACCCGATTGTGATCTGGCCGTAATGCGCCGGAATCAATCATTAGCCGGAATGACCTCCCGCATTCTTCGCGGTATAGACTCCGCGATTGAAAAGGAGAGGCCGGACTTACTAATAGTTCAAGGTGATACGACGACGGCTTTCGTGGCCGCGCTAGCAGCGTTTTATCGGAAGGTTCCGGTCGCGCACATAGAAGCGGGTTTGCGGACGGGTGACTTCGACCACCCATTTCCGGAAGAGCTGAATCGTATATTGATTGATCGCTTCGCGACATTTTGTTTCGCTCCAACGCAGCTTAACAAGCGGACGTTGCTGGCTGAGAACATCCCGGCCAAGCGAATATACGTTACAGGCAACACTGGAATCGATGCGCTCCTTATGATTCGCGACCGTGTATGCTCCGCTGGACCTGATAAGTGGAACGCGCATTGGCGTAGCGCGCGATCAGCTGTGCATGATATCTCCAGGAAACTTGTGCTTGTCACGATGCACCGGCGCGAAACCTTCGGTGCTCGGATGCAGGCATTGCTTACCGCGATTCGCAACCTCGCGTGCCGTCACCTTGATTGGGAATTTGTTTACCCGGTTCACCTAAATCCTAACGTTAGAAGAGCGGCTGCAAACGTTCTCACGGACTTAAGTAACGTCCATCTCATCGAAGCGCTACCTTATGAACCTTTCGTGTTCTTGATGCAACGCGCAGTGCTTATTCTGACGGATTCCGGCGGCATTCAGGAGGAAGCACCATCTCTTAACAGGCCTGTCGTAGTCATGAGAGAACGTACGGAACGGCAGGAAGCTATAGACGCAGGAACGGTCACGTTGGCCGGCAATACTGGTCGCGGTCTGGAGACCACTGTTGAACGTATTATCCGCAGCCGCCATGCGCGAGGTGCCGCGAACGTAAAGAACCCCTATGGAGATGGGCACGCAACAAAGCGGATTCTAAAGATTCTCCAAAAACATTGCCCCAGATGATTAAGGTCTGCGTCTGCACCTCAAATGAAGGGGCAGCCGAACCCCGCGCCCCACGCCACGCCGCCGCCATTGCGGAGCTCGGAAGCGATTTTCAGGTGATGTTCATCGACTCTGCGCCCATTGGGCATGAGCCAGCGCCTGTGAAAATGTTTTGTCATCTATCCAATGTTCGCCGTTTGACGCATCGGTTCTCATCGCGCGCGAAAAGTATCCTACGGTTGGCCGTAGATCGTGGCCGCCAGCAATTGGGTAGAATCTATTTTAAAGTTACCGGCTTACCGACGGCTGGCGCGCTGTCTACGAAAGCGTTCGGACTTGAACGCGATTTATTGGCCACTAATGCGGACTTCTTTATTGCACACAGTGTCGAAACCCTTTTGCCCGCGGTACGTGCAGCCGCGCGACGAGGCAGTGTGCTGATATTTGATTCGATGGAATTTCATTCCGACATGGGTGACGGGCAATCTTCGATAGAACAAAGAATAATACGAGCAGTAGAACGACATTGTCTGCCGAAGTGTGATTTAGTTCTAGCGAGCAGCGACCAGATCGCTGATGCTCTTGTTAACGAGTACCGGATCACACGGCCACTCCCCCTATTCAACGTTCCCCCGAAACAAAATGAAATCTCGGCCAAGCCGGATCACGGCCTCGCTTTGTACTGGCGTAACGCGGTTGTCGGACTAGGTCAACGGGGCCTGGATGAGGCTCTGGTCGCGCTGACAAAATTACCGGAAGATGTATCGTTAAACCTTCAAGGAAGGATGCCGAGAGACGGTGGCGACGCTCTTAAGATGCGTATCGCAGAGTTGGGCCTTCAACAACGCGTCATTTTTCATCGACCTTATTCACCAGATGATGCGGTGAAGGAGGCATCTCAATATCATATAGGACTTTGCCTCGAGAGACCCGGCATCCGGAATCATGAGCTCACTGTGTCCAACAAAATATTCGATTACCACATGGCCGGGCTTGCGATTGTTGCAAGCGACCTTCCTGCGCTGCGCAGTGTCCTGGAACGATCCGGCGGTGGATTGTTGTTTGAACCCGGCTCCGCCACCGATTTGGCCAAGAAAATCTTAACCTTCTACAACGATCGCGAATCGCTAAATCGCTTCGCGACAAGCGCACGGCAATTTGCAATGCGCGAGGGCAATCGTGAAGTAGAAATGAAGAAATTCATCGCTCGATTTCGTGAATTGTGCTCGCTGCGAACGACGGCAAAGATCGAACGATGAGAGGATTGCTCAGGAAGAGTATTTCCCTTGTCCCATGGCAAATTAGAGGGCTGATCAAGAAGATGCCGCTTATGGCACCCTTGCAGCGCCGATTGCTTGCTAGGTTTCTGGAAGGACACGAGTTCATTCATATGGTTGACGCTGGTCCAGCTCGCGGTTTGAGATATCCGATCACGTTGCCGCAGGATAAGGGTATTTGGACTGGGACTTACGAACTCGAACTAGCAACGGGCATTGCCGAGGCCGTGCGCCCCGGTGACATATGTTTAGACGTTGGTGGCTGGCGCGGATTTTTTAGTGGCGTGATGGCATTAGCGGGCGCTTCGAATGTGTTTGTTTTTGAACCACTGCCGACAAATGCGTTGCAAATTCGACGAATGATCGAATTGAATTCGAAATTGCCTATCGAGCTCATCGAAGTTGCGATCGGCGATCAAATCAACTCAAGTAAACTTCGAGTCATGCCGGAGACAAGCATGGCGAAGCTATCAACCAGCAGCTTTCAATCCGATCATCGAGAAGGTGACCTCATTGAGATTCGCGTTGAAACGCTCGATCATCTGAGAACTACGGGCCTATTTCCTCACGCGGATGTCGTTAAGATAGACGTTGAAGGTGCAGAAGTGATGGCTCTGAGGGGAGCGGACCAGCTGCTGCGGAACGATCGGCCAAGGCTGTTTATCGAGATTCATTCACGATCGCTTGCGCGCGAGTGCAGCCAAATTCTACTCGATTACGGCTATTTGGTTAACGTTCTCGAAACCGGAGCGCCGCCGGACTTCGTCTCAGAGCCAGAGGTTTGTCATTTCAAAGCCTCAAGCAAGGTATGATAATAGCGAAACTACAATCAAGTGTTCGCTCCGGCGTACTCCGTCCGATTCGTAAGTTAGGACTTGCAGTGGCAACACAATGGCCCTGGCCGGTTCGGTGTAGAATCCGCTCCGGCCAGACAATGTATCTCGATCTACGTTCGACCGTCGGTCGCACGCTTTTTATGCAAGGTGAATTCGATCCGGGCGTATTCCGCCCTTTGGGTCAATGTCTTCAAAAGGGCGACACCTTTTTGGACGTCGGAGCCAACGTCGGATATTACAGTATGCTGGCGTTACAGCTAGTAGGTCCGCACGGCGCTGTCCACGCTTTCGAGGTCGATGAGCGGCCTTTGCGCTGCTTGCGAAGCACGATTGCGGACACCTGTATTACGAATTTGCATCTTCACGAAACGGCAGTTGGCGACAAAATAGGTACTGCTTATTTCGTCAGAGAAGCGGAAGCTGGCAACAGCCACCTGGTCGACAACGGCAGAACATCGGACTTGGAAGTGCCTATGACAACATTAGACGAATGGTATCGGGAATCCGGCAAGCCGGCTGTGCGCGCGATCAAACTCGACGTGGAGGGAGGAGAAGCAGCCGTCCTAGCTGGGGCGCGACAGCTTCTCACAGAGCAGCGTCCGCTGGTGATATGCGAAGCCTGGGACGGTCATTCTGTAACTGAAAGCCGCTCGGCTGCTCTGCTTCGGGAGCTAGATTTTTCGATCACCGCGCTTCCCAATGTGCACAGCCCTTGCTTCGTCGCTACTGTATGAAGCGCGCATGAGCCTCGCGAGGCAGTCGTGATCGCGCGGGCAAGACACCCGAGTAAATGCGTATCCTTACTGTTTGCACATCCACAAATGTTTTTGGAGCGGAAGTGGTCACGCTCAAGATGCTCGACGGCTTTAAGCGAGCTGGTCACGAACAGCTCGCGATCACTAGCATCTGGACAGATGGAGAATTTAATCGACGTCTCGCTCTTCTCGGTATTCGCGAAGTGCGATTGCCATTCGGCGCCTTCTCAAAGCGAATCGCATTTCGTCCGCTGTGGTGGACGCTTAATACAGTTGTACGATTGCCATGGCTTTGGATAGGTTGGTCGCGAATCATCCGCCGTTTCCAGCCGGAGATTATAATATTCACCAGCTCCAGACTGGTGTTGCCTGTCTATCCCCTATTGGAGCGGGGCCGTGGATTTTTGATCGAACACGGCTACTTGGATGCGACTCTGACACGGCGAAAGTTGTACGGCCTATTCGCGTCAAAGCTAATCGGTTTCTTAGCCGTATCAGATTTTATGGCGCGGCAACTTCACGTATTAGGAGCACCAAAGTCGCAAATCTTCGTCGTAAAGAATGGCGTTTTTCCCATTTCTGAATTTCCGCCATTATCGAATCGAAGATTTGGCGCAGACCAGATAGTAAAAGTCGGAATTATCGGCCGAATCTCGCAGCGAAAAGGGCATGAGACTCTGCTGGAGGCTGTGCGCATACTGCGGTTGCAAGACGTGCGTGTTCAAGTGCTGGTCTTTGGAGCAGGTGACGAGAGTTACGTATCTGAAATATCGCGGAAACTCTCTAAGCATAATCTCATCGATTCTTGGCGGTGGATGGGATATGCAGGCAGTTCGGACGAAATCTATCCAAAATTCGATATATGCGTAATGCCGAGCTCCTCTCCCGAATCGTTCGGACTGGCAGCTGCGGAAGCGGCTGCGTTTGGATTGCCGGTCATCGCGGCAAACTGTGGCGGCTTGCCGGAAATCGTTGACCACGAAGCATCTGGTTTTCTGGTGGAACCTGATAATGCGGTTGAGCTAGCCGACAGGCTGAGATCGCTAATGGAAAGTCCGGAGCGTCTGCGCAATATGGGCCTGCGAGGTCGAGAGAAGATTCTCCGAGAATTCACCCAAGAGAGGATGGTTTCGGAATTCGAAAGGATTTTTGATAGCACGGGCCGGAAATCCGATATGAACAGTGGACTGCCTGACGCAAACGGTAATAATCGCGAATTGAAACCAGTACCCCGTAACTGAGAGCGACAAACAGTTGTGCCGCTGGGTCCTGAACGAGTTTGACTAAGATGGCTGCTCCGATCAAACGGGTGCTCATAGTTTCACCCCATTTCCCGCCGATCAACGCACCAGACCATCAGCGGATCCGGACAGCTTTACCTTTTTTGGAGGAATACGGCTGGAAGGCTGCCGTGCTTGCTGTTCACGCGAAGTATGTTGAAGGTGTCGAAGACTCCCTTCTGGAGAAAACCTTCCCCGCCACCACCCGGATTGTTAGAACGCGTGCCTTGTCGGTGAGATTGACGCGGCTTTTCGGGGTGGGAAGCGTTGCCCTTAGGGCATTGCCTTTCCTCTGGATGGCCGGAAACAAATTGCTTCGCAACGAGCGTACCTTTGATCTGATTTTTTTTTCCACGACAATGTTTCCAGTCTTGATTCTGGGACCTATCTGGAAGCGGAAGTTCGGAATTCCTTACGCCGTCGACTATCAGGATCCGTGGATGAGCGACTACTACTACCGCGCCAAACAAACTCCCCCTGGAGGTCGGTTTAAATATTGGTTCAGCAGACTTCTCGCACGCACGTGCGAGCCGCTCGTGGTGCGCTCGGCGGACGAGTTTGTCGTCGTCTCAAAGAAATATGAGCAAGACATGCTGAAGAGGTATCCACTCCTCCGGAAGGATCAGTTCACGACTCTGCCATTCGGGGCACCCGAACTGGATTTTGAGGTGTTGAACCAGTTTCGGGGCCCTCCCAGGCAGGTTGCCCCAGGCTTATTCGAAATCGCCTACGTTGGTGCCGCGGGACCGTTCATGACTACGCCTTTTCGCATGCTTTTCTCGGCTGTCGCACGAAGCCGAGAGAAAAACTCTGAGCTATGGCAAAGCATAAGATTTAGCTTTATCGGTACAAGCTACGCCCCCTCCGGGCGTGCGAAGAAAGTCGTGGAGCCTATCGCTGCAGAATTTGGCTTGCAGGATATCGTCGAAGAACAAACCGGCCGAATTCCTTACTTTGATGCATTGGCGGCGATTCGTAGAGCGAATGGATTGTTAATCATCGGTTCGGAATCGATGTCATATTCGCCATCAAAGATTTTTCCTTACGTTCTCGCTCGTCGCCCAACTTTAGCAATCCTTCATCGCGATAGCCCGGCATTAGAAATCCTGCGTCGCTGTCGAGGAGCGGACATAATCGAATTTGAAGAAAATGAGCGTTCGCCCACGTCGGATATTGACGAATCTCTGGCAGAATTTCTGCACAATGTGGAAGACGGAAGGCCACCTGCGGTGGACTGGTCGGCTTTTTCTAAATACAGCGCTAGAGAAATGACCCGCAAGCTAGCTGCTGTATTTAATCGAGCAGTCGACAAACATGGGTGATTGGAAGACGATGTTTGTTTCGTTCGTTTGCAGCGGACTTAGAATCGGTTGTGGTCCGCTGAACAGAAGGCCGTTTCCTCGATGAGCGTGCTTTTCGGCCATCCGACGGGCAATCCAAATTCGCTTCACGCGGCGTTATCACATTTTGAGTCAGGCCGCCTGGAAGCCTTCTGTGTTTCGTGGCTGCCAACCGAACGCGAAATCGCATTTCTGAAACGGTTGCCTGGTATTGAAAAATTGACGGCACGACTTGAACGGCGTTGTTTCCGTCCCCTCGCGGATGCCCCAAAAATTCAGGGACGCCTTGGTGAGTGGTGGCGAATGACTAAACGCGTCCTGTTAGACGGTCGGAGCTCCTCAGAAGCGCTAGCCTACGAAGCCAATGACTGGTTGATGGAAACAATGGCGCGCGAGTGCCGCCGGCCGTCTGTTACCGCAGTGCATTCGTATGAGGATTGCTCGTTGTTGCAATTTCAGGAAGCAAAGCGACGCGGTAAAGCGTGCATTTACGACATGCCAATTGGTTATTATTCCGCTTGGGAGGAAACGCAGCGGCGATTGACGGCAGGTTTCGGAGAATGGCTGCCAGAAGGAGGGTTGCCGGAAGATCGCTATGTTCGGCCCGGCCAAAAAAAGCACGAGATGGAGTTGGCTGATCTCGTGCTCGGGCCGAGCTCGTTCGTAGGGCGGACGGTGGAAGCATTTTTTGATAAGCGCTTCGCGTTGGCGCCTTATGGAGTTGACTCAGAATTTTGGCACCCGGCCACTAACACAGACTCTGATCGACCGCTGCGATTTATCTATGCGGGGCAGGCTAGTATTCGCAAGGGCACGCCGCTCCTCTTGAAGGCTTGGGAGCGAGCTGAGCTTAAGGACGCCGAACTGAGTCTCGTTGGTAGCTGGCAACTCGCGAATTCAATGCGGCACCGCTTGCCGCTCAATGTGAAACATCTTCTTCCCTGCTCGGCGGCCGCGTTACGAACTTACTATCAATCAGCCGACGTCTTCGTTTTTCCTTCATACTTTGAAGGCTTTGGTTTGGTGTTGCTGGAAGCGATGGCATGCGGTCTACCCCTTCTGGCCTCCGAATGTACCGCCGCCCCTGATTTCTTAACGAACAATAGTGGTTCGGTAGTTCCCGCCGGCAACGTGGATGCCTGGATAGAAGGCCTCCGGACAATGAGTGCGAACCGTGATCGGCTGCCTTCGATGCGGGATGCGGCACGAAAGGTAGCAGTCGAGAATTCCTGGAAGCGTTATCGACAAGCTGTTTCCGCTGGAGTCGACCAGCTGCTTTCATGATGCAAACGCAAGCGCAACCGCTCCGCCTTGCAATCGTAGTCTCGCATCCAATTCAATATTGCGCTCCGCTTTATCGCAGCTTGGCGAAGCGCGATGACCTCGAGATTAAGGTATTTTTCACCTGGCACGCTGCGACGGGAGTGGAATTTGACCCAGGCTTTGAGCGCGAGTTTCGATGGGATATTCCGTTGACTGAAGGTTACGAATACGAACTGGTGCCCAACCGGTCACGTAATCCAGGTACACACCATTTTTGGGGTCTTCGGAACCCTGAATTGGTGCGTCGCGTGATGGATTGGCGACCGAATGCCGTGCAAATTACGGGCTACGCATATGCGTCGCATCTGAACGCCATACGAAGTTTCCACCGCCGCGGCGTGCCTGTGCTGTTTCGTGGTGATTCGCACCTGCTCAATGAGCAAAGGCACGGATTACGCTGGGAACTCAAGCGTTTTTTGCTCAATCGAATCTATCGTCAAGTGGCCGCGTTACTCTATGTCGGAAAGCACAATTACGATTACTACCGTGCATTTGGAGTTCCCCACTCGAAACTATTCTACTGTCCGCACTCGATCGAGATCGATCGGTTTTCAGAGCCGAACGAAGAGCTTGAGGCAAAGGCCCGGCTGTGGCGCCATCAGCTGGACATCCCTGATACAGCTAGGATTTTACTCTATGCAGGCAAGTTCGACCGCGTAAAACGGCCTATCGAGTTAATGACTGCAGGTTCGCGACTAGGCTCTAAATTCGTGCTTTTAATGGTGGGGAACGGGCAACTAGAAGAAGAGGTCCAACGGCGAGCCTCGGAAACTCCCGAGAAATTCCGGATATTGCCCTTCCAGAACCAGAGTGTAATGCCAGTAGTTTACCGTCTGGCGGACATCTATACGCTTCCATCCGCTAGCGAAACTTGGGGATTGGCTGTTAATGAGGCGTTGGCGTCAGGTAGAAGAGTCTTAATCAGCGACAGGGTCGGCTGCGCACCAGACCTCGTTCGATCAAAATTGCAAGGGGAAGTTTTTGCTTGGAACGATTGGGATGATTTTGAAACGAAGGCTCGCCGCATGCTCGCGAAGCAATATGATGGAACCACCCTTCGATCGTACGCGCGAGAATTTGATATCAGGGTAACAGAGAGGACTCTTTGTGAGACACTCACGCAAGTCCTAGCCACGCTTTCCAATCAAGGTCGCTTTATTTAAGAGTTTCATGAATTCGCTTAGAAAATGAACACCATATCGACAGCGCTGCCTAGCTCGTTTGTCGCGCGAAATAAAAGTGCATTGCCGCGATCCCGGTCGGTGCGCACCGTGTTTTGGGGCATCTGCGCATTGCTCGCTGTAGTTGGTTTTTTTACACCGAATGGTTTGGTGACATCCGCCGCTTTCGCAGTGCTGCCAATCCTAGGACTCCTCTTATGGCGCGAAGGAGAACCCCCGGTTCTGCTTTTCGGATGTGCTTTCCAATGGCTGCAGGCTACCGCCGCAATTTTTTATACAAATCATTTCGGCCAAACCCTGGAAGAAGCATTCGGCAGCAACGAGCTGAGTGTTGCGACATGGTTGAGTATCCTCGCCGTGGTCGTCCTCGCTGTTGGGATCAGGTGTGGTTTTATCGGCGCCGGTAAGCCACGACGCAGCGAACTTGAATTTGAAGCTTTAAGAATGGATATCAAAAAAGTCACCATTCTATACGGCTTGAGCTTCGTTGGAGCGGCGTTGTTGCACCTCATAGCGTGGAGACTCCCTTCGATTACTCAGCCTTTGCTGGCCATGGCCGCCCTGAAATGGGGGGTGGTCTACTTACTTTGCTATACGGTTATGCATCAACGCCAAGGCTACGGGATATTGGTCGTCTGCCTCGGATTGGAATTCACAATGGGGTTATTCGGCATCTTCGCCGACTTCAAAAGTGTGTTTTTCGTACTCGTCGTTGCCGCGACGTCAACACCGCTCGCACTCCGCGGTCGACGCTTGGTCGTAACGGTTATTTGTTTTGTCATTCTTTTTACGCTGGGTGTGGTTTGGACTGCTGTGAAGATGGACTACCGTGAATTTTTAGCGAATGAAGGTACAGCTAATGAGGAAGCGATCCCGGTCGAAAGAAAGTTCGGGAAGCTGGCGGACCTTGTCGAAAGTGTCACGTGGGATAACTTCACCGATGGCATTGATGCGCTGATTCTCCGCGTCAGCTACGTCAATTTTTTCGCGCTAACGCTTGAAAATGTTCCGACCAGGGTCCCGTACGAAAACGGTGAGCTTTGGGGTGGGTCAGTAATGCATGTGCTGACGCCGCGATTCCTTTTCCCAGACAAGCCAGCGCTAGATGACTCGGAGAGGACGCGTCTCTACACCGGCGTCCAAGTCGCCGGAACAGAAACAGGCACATCGATTGGCATCGGTTATGTGGGCGAGAGCTACGTCGACTACGGACCGGTAGGGATGTTTGCGCCAATTTTCTTGCTCGGTTTGTTTTATGGTTTGATCAATCGATTCTTCATCACGGCAGCTAAATACAAATTACTAGGTGCGGCTATGGCGGTATCTGTTCTCATCTTCAATGCCTATGCGATCGAAACCTCAAACATCAAGCTTGTTGGGGGTGTCGTATCCGTCGCTCTGGTAAGTGTTGTAATTTACAACCTTTGCGGCCGAACGATCGCAAATTTTCTCAAACAAACGCCTGCGTCTAAGGCTGGCGTTCGGCAGCTGCCGTCCGAGACGCGCATCGCATAGCCGCGCAGAAGCGGGTGAATGTTCTTCATGTAATTCCATCGGTTGCCGCCAATGAAGGGGGACCAAGTTTCGCCATAAAGGCGATAACGGAGGCACTCGCGCGCCAGGGCGTGCAGGTCACAGTGGCGACGACGACGCGGAGCAGCGAGCGGGAGGACGCGTCGACAGAGCGACGCGGCTGCAGTATTGTTTGTTTTCGGCGGGAGTTCGAACCTTACAAAGTATCGTTTGGCCTAACGAGATGGTTGCGCAAGAACATAGCGGGGTTCGATCTCGTGCACATTCACGCTTTGTTTTCTTTCAGCAGCACGATGGCAGCGCGAATCGCCCGGCAGCACAACGTGTCGTATGTGGTGCGGCCACTTGGAGTTTTGAATCGATGGGGAATGGAGAATCGCCGGCCTATTGTGAAACGCGTTTCATTTCGTCTGGTCGAACTTCCCATCCTTCTTAATTCGGCCGCCATCCATTATACTTCCAATGCAGAACGCGCCGAAGCAGCATCATTGGATCCGCACCTGGCGGAACATGAATCAGTGGTCATACCATTGCCTGTTGAACGGGTAGCGCAAGGCAATGCAGAGCGATTTCTCGATCGCTATCCCAACTTACGAGGATGCAGGATCATTCTGATCTTGTCGCGAATTCATCCGATGAAGGGGATCGAGCTGTTACTGGATGCATTTGCGATTCTGCGGAACCAACACAATGAGGTTGCGCTTGTTATCGCTGGAGAAGGGGAGGAGGCCTATCGGCGAGAGCTGAAGGAACGAGCGAGAAGAAGCGATTTACGAACTGGTTCGGCAAGCGGGAGCGCTTGCCCTACAAACCTACAGGAGGAAGATACGAGGATCGTTTGGACAGGGCATTTGAGCGGGGAGATGAAAGCGGCGGCGCTGGCGGCGGCGGATGCTTTTGTGTTGCCTTCGGCTTCGGAGAACTTTGGCATTGCCGCGGCGGAAAGTCTGGCGGCCGGCGTGCCGACGATTGTGTCGGAAGAAGTTGCTTTAAGCAGCGATATCTGGCAATACGGTGCAGGTGTGGTGGTGAAACGTGATGTCCAGGAATTAGCCAAAACGATCGAGGATCTCCTTTCAAATAGAGAAGGCGCGGCGGCGCTGGCGACAAATGGGCGGCGGCTAGTGGAGGAACGTTATTCGCCGGAAGCAGTTGGAAGAGCCTTGCACGAGCTTTATCAAACGATCATAACCTAGGCGAGAAGGACGGTGACTTCGGGGGCTTGGAGAGAGAACCCGCCGTTTCCAGTTTAGGATGATTTCACTAACGGCATTGGTACTGACCTATAACGAGCAGGAGAACATCCGGCGCAATCTGGAGGCATTGGTTTGGGTGCCGAAGGTCATCATCGTCGATAGCTTCAGTAACGATCAAACCCTTGAGATCGCGCGATCGTTTCCGAATGTTCAAATCGTCCAGCGTGTATTCGATACGCATGCGAATCAGTGGAATGCAGGTCTTGATCGGATCGATACGGAGTGGGCGCTGACGCTGGACGCGGATTATGTGCTGACGGCGGAGTTGCAGGAGGAGATTAAGAAAGTGCGGCCGGCGTCCGATATCGCGCTATATTGGGGCGAGTTTGACTACTGCATTTTTGGCCGCCCGCTGCGCGCGTCGGTTTATCCGCCGCGGGTTGTCCTCTTCCGCACGAAACGGGCGCGTTACGTGGACGAAGGCCACACCCAGCAACTTCGGGTAAAGGGAAAGCTGGCAAAATTCAAAGGCAAAATTTGGCACGACGATCGCAAGCCGCTGAATCGCTGGTTTCAATCGCAGGTGCGTTATTCAGAAATTGAGGCGGCGTACCTGGAGCATGGAGAAGGGAGCATGGAGAAGGGAGTGGAGAGAACAGAACTAAATCGCGTGGATAAGATGCGGAAGTGGCTCATTATCGTGCCGCTGGCGATGCCGATCTACTTGTTGTTAGTGCGTGGTCTGATCTTCGATGGCTGGAATGGTTGGTATTATGCGTTTCAGCGGACGGTCGCGGAGATGATGCTTTCTTTGCGTTTGCTGGAGCAAAAGCTAAGAACCTGAGGTCGGAGGAGCTGTTACGACTAAGAGCAAGGAGCAGAGACCAAAGGGCCAAGTGTCACAAAGAACGTGAGAAATTAGTTATGCCCCGGCTTAACGTATCACAATCCCACAACAACTGGTCAGTTTCTACTTCCTTCAGCAGCTGAAGCCTTTCAAACACGAGGAGCATCGACGCGTCTTCAAACAAAGATCGACGCGCTTTAGCCCGTGAAATAATGGCTGTGCCGATTTCTGAGATATCGGTGCCCATAAGTGCTCTTAAGATATTTCTCGCGGTGATAGGCATCTTTCTTATTTTGGCAAGCCTCGTAATAAATCAATTCAACGGGTAGGCGCCGCTTTGTCGATTTGACCGATCCGGCGCTGTGCTTAGCAACACGCTCCCGAAGGTCCTTTGCGCATCCGATGTATAGATTGTCATCAGCGTAACACCGAAGAACGTAAACGTAATACACCTATTTCACAGGCCAAGTGTTAAGAAATTGAACAAATTCCTGTTTGTGCGTACTGCAGGAACCCTCAGCAGTGTTGTTGGGCAGGGACAAACCTGCGGCGCGTAGTTGTTCCGCGTAGCGATAGAGTCTTCGCCTATCAAGCCCGTCCACGATACGGTGAAAATCGACCGCAAGGTCGCAGGCGTTGTTCCAGATTTGAAGGTCTTCAAACCGCCAGTGCGGCCGTTGCGGGCGACTCCTCAGTACTCCTTTGCTCTTCCCGCTTTGTTCTTTGCTCATATCTTCAAAGTCTAGTTACCGGCTGCGCTATCGTCAGCTGTTCTTTCTGCTTTGCTCTTTGCCCTTGGCCCTCTGCTGCTTTGTCCTTAGCACCTGGTCGTGCCTTTTAACGGGATCATCGCAGTTATCGGTTATCTGTTATCGGTTATTGGGGGCGCGCGGCAAACTGCGCGAATGCGCGCGTCTCACAGAGACGCGGCTACAAACTATTAACGGATAACGGATAACTGATAACGGCAAGACCGAAACCCTGCGCTCCGCCACTATTCACCGATCGCGAATTGCTGATTGCTGATTACTAACTCTCACTTCTCACCATTCAATTAACACCCCTGGCCTTCTATCTGCTGATGTCTCGGGGTTTAACTGTGAATATCGGAAAAAAGCCTTTTCCAGGCCCAGCGATTTGCGATAAGACAGGCTTTCGTCCCATGAACCCCCGCCCTAAAAGGACTTGAAACGCTGAAATGCTAAAATCGGCAGTCAGTAATCCGACATCAAGCACGGAGGATCCAGGACCGAGGATCGGGGCCTATCCGGACGTCGAAGGCGGCCTCCGCCGTGGCGGGCAAGTTTCAGTCGCGTCTCCCAGTCAGGCCGGCGAGCGCGGCGTTACGAGAATGTCGCGAGTGACGCGGCAGGAATGGGCGCCGTCAATTTTGATCTTCCTTCTCGATATCTTTACCTGGATGGCGATCTACGGGATGGCCAGTTATTTGCGGAATGACACCGCTTTCTCCGGGTCATTTCAATTTGCGGTCGTTGAGATCATTCAGATTGCGGTAATCGTCCAGGCTCTCTTCATCATTGGCGGGTACAGTCCCCGTACGGAGACGCGCGGGCTGGCCTATACCGCGGAGCATATTCTGGCCTTGCTTTGTGCGCTTGGGATCAGCGCCTTCGTTATTTACGTGGCCGCTACCTACGATCACACGATGAAGCCGAGCCGGTTTGCGATCTTCAGCAGCTTTCTCGTTTTCATTCCGGCGTCGCTCTTTTATCGGCGATGGCTGCGAACGCACGTGACAGCGGCAACGGCGAGCCGCGCTTTCCTGGTGCTTGGTTGTGGCCGGATGGCCGCCGATTTTTATCTGACGTACCGCGCTTCCCCAAACAACCAGGGTCTCGAATTCATGGATCCGGAAGGTAAGCATGTGGGCGAACGCATCGCCGGTCCAGGCTCACCACTAATTGAAGGCGATCTAAGCGCAAAACTTGATGACATGTCGCGACGTTACAGCGGCATCATCCTAGCGGAACGAGCTGACCGGATACGCCCCGATTTGCTCGACCGGCTGATCCGCACGCAGTTTCAACGCATTCGGGTTTATACATTGGAGTCGTTCTATGAAGCCCATTGGCGGCAGGTCCCGGCACATTCGATTGACCCGCTCTGGCCGATGCAGACCGGCTTTCAATTATCCCGCGCTTCGCCCTACCATTATGTGAAACGGATGTGCGATATCATCCTTTCAGGATTGTTGTTGGTTATCTGCGTCCCGCTGATGGCAGTGATCGCGGCTGTGATTTGGCTGACCAGTGGGCGGCCGGTCATTTTCAAGCAACACCGGGTCGGGCGGGATGAAGACATTTTCACCGCTTACAAATTTAGGACAATGCGGAATGCGTCCGACGGCAGACGCGAGACTACAGGACTACAAGACAACACGACAACGGACCCGAAGGCATCCGCCCTTGCACAATGCTACGGCGCGACAGGGGAAGCCGGGGGCAGGGAGCAGAGAGCAGAAGACAGAGGACAGAGATCGGAGGTCAGAGAAGCAGATCTTTATACAAGGGAAAACGATCCGCGGATACTTCCGGTGGGGCGATGGCTGCGCAAGCTACGCATCGATGAATTGCCACAATTATGGAATGTGTTTCACGGCGAGCTGAGCTTGATCGGGCCGCGAGCGGAATGGGTGGAATGCGCGGAACGTTACCGGGACAAAATTCCGTTCTATCATTTCCGGCATCTGGTTAAACCAGGGATCACGGGATGGGCGCAGGTAAATTATCCCTATGGCGAGAGCGAAGAAGACGCGATGCAGAAGCTGACCTACGATCTCTATTACATCCGGCATTATTCGTTGAAGCTCGACGCGATGATTGTTCTGAAAACGATCTACACGATGTTTGCGGGCAAGGGCCGCTGAAAGCCCAGTTACCGGTTATTGGGGCGAGCGAAACGCTCGTTGTATCGCAACTGTAGCCACGGCTCTGTGAGCCGTGCGCACGCGTCTCTTAGAGACGCGGCTACAATACAGATAACAATTAACTAATAACTGCGAATTGGAGGGCAGGCATTCTTGCCTGCCGGTCCAGGGAATGGTAAGCGGGAGCGCTTGCCCTGCAAATTCCCCCGGACCTCTCATTTCGCAACTGTAGCCACGGCTCTGCGAGCCGTGTGCACGCGCCTCCCATTTCGACAAGCTCAGGGCGAGCTCCGAGACGCGGCTACAACTAACTAATTAACGGTTAACCGATAACGCGGCGGCTACGAGCCGCCGCCAGCCCCATTGCCGGAGACTGAACTCGGCGCGGCGGGAGCACAATGGCGCCGGCCGTATTGACCGGCGTAGGCTCCGCCGGCGGTTCCGTAGCCATCGGACGTATAGTAATAATAGTAGCCGGCGCCACGACGGCGCGGTAACCGATTCAAGACTAGGCCGGCAGGGCGAACACCAGCGGCGCTCATGAGCGAGAGGGCTCGGGTAATGGCGTTGCGCGGACTTTTTCCGGCCCGCACTACCATGCAGGTGGTTTGAGCATGCGGTATCATAAGAAGGGTATCGCTCACCGCCAGGATCGGCGCGCTATCGACCACGACTCGATCGAATTCTCTAACTGCCGCGGCAACCAGTTTCTTGAAGCAATCGCCGCTTAGTAGTTCGGCAGGGTTCGGCGCCATTTGGCCGCCAGCCAGAATAAACAACTGGCCGGTAGTGGCCTTCGGGTCGCGCGATTTAGAGAGGTTAAGTGATTCGCTTTCGACTGTAGCGACAAGGCGCGCCGCTTGTTTCAATTCAACATTGCCAACGAGGTAATCAACCATGCCAACCTCGGCTCCTTCACTGCCATCTTTCTTTGCGAATATTTTGTGGACACTGGGCCGACGTAAATCGCCATCAATTAAGAGGACGCGATGGCCTTGTTGTGCGAGCGCGAGTGCATAGTTGACGCTGGTAAAACTCTTGCCTTCATCGGGAAGCGCGCTGGTGAAGAGAAAAAGACGGCGATCTACCTCGGGGCCAAGGAGGGAAAGGGCCGCGCGCAAGTTACGAAAGCCTTCGGCAATGACTCCGCCCGGAGCCTCATCGACCAGACGATACTTGATCGATTCGCGAGGCGCGTTTTTGTTGTCACTCGCTTTCTTCGACTCACTATCCTTGGTTTCGGGAATCGCCGCCAGCACTGGTAACCCAAGAACTGCCTCGGCCTGGTCCACTGTCCTGACCGAGCGATCGAGGGTATCGGCCCCGAAAACGAATGCTAATCCAACCACCAGGCCGCCAAGCAACCCGAAGATGATTGTCTTTGAAGGAATGGGGCTGACCGGCTGACGCGGAACGACGGCGTGCTCGGCAATACCAACCGCATTGGTTTTGATATCCTTGGTCAGGTCGGTGGATTTGATCTGCCGCAAAACGCTTTCGTAAAGCGCGCGATCGCTTTCCGCTTGCCGCGCCAATTCCTGGTAACCAATGGCTGCGCGATTCAATGCCAACGCCGTGCCTTGCTGTTCGCGGAGCGCCGTCTCGAAATTGGCCTCAGTAGTTTGCGCCTGGGCAATGGCATTGCGAAGAATGGGTGGCTGGGCTTTGGCAGCGCGCCGCAGGGCATCGTTCGCTTCGCGCAAAGCCGCTTTCGCTGCCATCATTCGGGGATGCTTCTCCTTGTAACGAAGAGCAAGCGTGGCGATGTCGGCCTGGATTTGGGTGACGTTGCGACGCGCTTCGCCCACCAATTGTGCGCCGGAAATACTCGGGATTGCGATCAACATATCGATGTCGTCGCCTGCTTGCTCGATTTGCTTAAGCTCACCTTCCAGACGGAGCCTGTCTGTTTTGGCCGCGGTCAATTTGCTGCTGAGCTCCTGTAATTTATCTTCGACAATACCGCCGCGCGGTCCGCCCGCTCCCGCGCCGGAACCAGTCTGGCTGCCAGTCGCAACCGTTCCACCGCCAAGCTGAAGTGCGTCAGGATTTCTCTCTTTGTACTCGGCAATCGCAGCCTCGCTTTTCTGCAAATTCGCCTTCAGCCGCTCTTCTTCCTCGACCAAATAGCGAAGCGTGTCGTTACTAAAACTGGCACGCCGTTCGATGGCATTGCGGATGTATTCACGCCCGACCGCTTCGGCAAGGCGTTGTGCCATTACGGGATCGCCATTTGCTACAAAGAGATCGATCAAACGTGTGCCGCGGCGAATTGTCGCTTTCACCATTCCCGAAAGGGCACCGGCGAGCGCGTTTTCCATCGGGGTAAAGGTCATTCCCTCGACCGCCTTAGGCTGCGTTCGGGCATCTTTCGATGGAACGGATGTGACTTTCTCGTTTGGCACCTGGCGGCCCGCGGTCCCGAGCAGTGCTTTGCCATCATCATCCGCCAAACCTTCCGCGCGGATCACGCGGGCCAGCATCTGTCGATTCGTCAGGTTCTGTTCAATCGTGCGCAGCGCTTCCTGACTGGCCAAAAACATCGAACGCACCCGCATGAATGAATCATCGCCTGCGACAAAAGTCGGCTCCTGGAAATCGACCTCGAGGACTGCGTGCGACTGATAGGTCTTCGGCGTTCTGCCCAAATAACCAAGCGCCACGAACAGTCCGGCCAGCACGCATAGGCCGACGATCCAAAGTCGTTCCACCAGGGCGTGCCAGAACTGGCGCAAATTGAATCCGCGCTGCGGCTCCATCATCACGTCGATGGCGGGATTGATGGTGCGCGGGGCCGGCGATGCGGGTGAATCCGGGGTCATGGGAGCAGAGAGTCAACGCGAAAGGCTGAAACACTGAAAAACTGAAATGCTGAAATGATGCTCGGAATCGGAAGTGGGGAATTCATCTGTAAACGGCAGGAGCTTAATTCATTCTCGCGAGTGCTCATACTTTTGACGGGGAATTAGAAAATACTTTCGCCAATCGTGATCGCATCGCCGGGGAGAACCGTGAAGTTGCCGCGGTCCCCGCGGGCCAGACGTTTCGCATCCACCCGAATAATTTCGTCTCTGCCAGAACTGGAATGGCGGCGAATGCTGATTCGCTCCGGGGCGGCGATGCGAGTGTAACCTCCGGCCATGGCGACCGCTTCCAGCAAATCGATGCCTTCGGGGCTGCCATCGGGCATTTCATAGCTGCCGGGACGATTGATCTGACCGAGCATGGTGAAACGGCGCTTGGCGTAGCCGACGAGCATGACGTTAACCCTGGGATTAACGA
>Ga0209156_10000749_pt1 | contig 27590 bp, 24 predicted proteins | sample GraSoiAngelo_124_FD_185881 | JGI IMG/M metagenome (GOLD analysis project Ga0209156, IMG submission 185881) | Grasslands soil microbial communities from the Angelo Coastal Reserve, California, USA - 14_0927_05_20cm (SPAdes) (version 2) | ecosystem: Environmental > Terrestrial > Soil > Grasslands... | reverse complement strand
TAGTCGTCGATGGCGTGATTGCCCTCGAAGGAAAGCCCGCGCACCACCCGCTCTTGCTGCGCCGCGAGGGGGGCCGCCGCACACGCCGCGACGAGCAGGAAAGAAAGAAGGGCACGCAATTGACGCGGTCGGGCCGCTCCCCTATGTTGGCTACCTCCCGCCACACTGTCAACCTTTTCGACACCTGATTGCATGCGCGCGCTCCGAGTGACCACCCTCGCCTGCCTTGTCGTGCCCGCCGCCTGTGGTGGGGGGGACGCGGGGAGCGCCCGGCAGCCCGGCTCACACCGCTCGTCGCTCGTCTACTACGAGACCTACGATCCGCGCTCGCTCGACCCGGCACTGTCCACCGACGTTCCGACCGGCGAGATGGTCGCGCTCGCCTACGATGGGCTCACCCAGTTCGACCCGGATGGCAAGCTGCTCCCCGCGCTGGCGGACCGCTGGACGGTCTCCCGCGGGGCGGGCGGGGGAACCGGTCTGCGGTACGTGTTCCACCTGCGTGCGGGCGTCAGGTTCCACGACGGCACGCGCGTGACGCCGGCCACGGTGCGGCAGAGCTTCCTGCGGGTGCTCGCCCCCAGCACCCGCGGCGGGCGCGCCTGGCCGCTCTATCCGATCGCCGGCGCCGCAGCGTATGCCGCCGGCCGGGCGAGCGACGTGCCGGGCATCCAGCTGCTGGGAGACTCAGGCATAGCACTCGACCTGGCCGAGCCACTCGCCATCTTCCCCAAATTCTTGGCGATGCCGGTGGCCGCGGTGGTGCCGGCGCCCCTGTCCCCGCAGGCCGACCTCGGTCAGCACCCCGTCGGCACGGGTCCCTGGCGCTTCGTGGCCTGGCAGCACGACGACTACCTCGTGTTTGCGCGCAACCCGGATTATTGGGGCGGCGCGCCGGCGGCCGACACCCTGACCGTGCGGATCATCCCTGAGCCGCTGACGCGGGCGGCCGAGTTCGAGGCGGGACGACTCAGCGTCATGGAAGTACCGTTCGGCGAAACGGTGCGCTGGCGGCAGCAGCACCCCGACCTGCTGCTCGAAAAGCCCGCGCTGCGGGTGGTGTACGTGGCACTCAACAACCGGCGCGGCCCGCTCGCGAACCCGAAAGTGCGGCAGGCGATCAACTACGCCGTGAACGTGCCCGAGGTGCTCGCCACCGTGTACGGTGGGCGCGGTATCCTCGCCCGGGGGGCGATCCCGCCCGGCCTGGCGGCGAGCGACACGGCGCGCCCGGGCTACCATTACGACCCCGCCCTAGCCAAGCGGCTCCTCGCCGCGGCGGGCTTTGGCAGCGGGATGGCGCTCCAGCTGTGGCGCAATGCCAGCAATGTCGAGCTGGCGCGGGTCGCGCTGGCGGTGCAGGCCCAGCTCGAGCCGGTCGGCATCAAGATCGAGCTGGTGGAGCGCGACGCATCGAGCCAGCGCGAGGCGGCCCGCAAGGGCGAAACCGACATGGTGGTGCTGGACTGGTGGGCCGACTACCCCGACGGCGACAATTTTCTGTATCCCCTGTTTTACTCGGGGAGCGCCGGCCCGGGGGGCAACTATGCCTTCTACGCCGATCCTGTCACCGATTCGCTGATCCTGCGCGCCCGCCGCACGACTGATGACGCGGCGCGCACCGCGTTGTATCGGGAGATCGACGCGCGCGTATACCGGGCCGCCCCGTGGCTGTACCTCTGGTTCCCCACGGACCTGTGGGCGAAGCGCGCGGACGTCACCGGGTGGGACGTGCCGGTGATCTTCAACGGGCAGCACTGGACGGGAGCGCGGCGCGCGCCGTGATCCCGCTGCTCGCGCGCCGCCTGCTCCTCACCCTGCCCACGTTGCTCGGCGTGCTCGTCGTGGCGTTTCTGCTCCTCAACGTGGCGCCGGGAGATCCCGTTACCGCGATGGTGGGGGAGCGCGCCGATTCCGCGACGATCGCGCGGCTGCGGGCCGAGCTGCGGCTCGACGATCCCCTCCCCGCCCAGTTCATCCACTACGTGTGGGCGGTGGCGCGCGGCGACCTGGGCCGGTCGTACATCACCCAGCGGCCCATCGCCCAGGACCTGCGGGAGCGCTTTCCGCGCACCGCCGAGCTCGCGCTCGCCGCCATGACGCTCGCCGCGGTCTCGGGGATCACGCTCGGCGTGGCGTCGGCAGTCCGCTCGGGCGGCCTGGTCGACCGCATCGGGATGCTGGTCTCCTACATGGGGGTCTCGTTCCCGGTGTACTGGGTGGGACTGCTGCTGATTCTCGTCTTCGCGCTGGCGCTCCGCTGGCTCCCGCCCTCCGGGTCGGGAGGGCTCGCCGCGCTGGTCCTGCCCGCGTTCACGCTCGGCATGCGCTCGATCGCCTTCCTGGCGCGCATGACCCGCGCCGCGATGCTCGACGTGCTGTCGAGCGATTTCATCCGCACCGCCCGCGCCAAGGGGCTGGCCGAGCACGCGGTCGTGCTGCGGCACGGCTTCCGCACCGCCCTCGTGCCGGTGATCACGGTGCTGGGGCTCGATACCGGCAACTATCTCACCGGCAGCGTCCTCACCGAGACGATCTTCGGCTGGCCGGGGCTGGGCCGTTACGTGCTCACTGCGATCGACAAGCGAGACCTCCCCGCGATCCAGGGGAGCATCCTCTTCATGTCGGTCGTCTTCGTCGTCGTGAACCTGGTCACCGATCTGCTCTATGCGAAAGCTGATCCTCGCATCGCTTACGATTAGCTCGACGTTGGCCGCGCAGTCGAGGCCCCGGACCGCGCCGCTGCGCGGGTCGCTGGAGCGACGGCTGGCGACGCTACTCGACCAACCGCCCTTCAACCGGGCGAACTGGGGCGTGTACGTCGTCGACGACGGCAAGGTGCTGTTCGCGCGCAACGCCGACCGGTTCTATGTCCCGGCGAGCAACACCAAGCTGGTAGTGAGCGCGGCGGCGACCGTGCTGCTGCCGGCGGATTATCGCGTGACGACCAGCGTGTACGCGAACGGCAAGGTCGACAGCGGCGTGCTGTACGGTGATCTCGTGGTGTACGGGCGGGGTGACCCGACGTGGTCGGAGCGGTGCTTTTCCGTCGACAGTCTCGCTCCGGGCGCCTGCGACTCGGCGTTCACCGCGGTCGACGCCATCGCGGACTCGATCCGCGCGCGCGGGCTCAGACGCGTCACCGGGAAGATCGTGGGCGACGGCTCCTACTTCGAGCCGGTGCTGGTCCATCCCGCCTGGAACGCCTGGGACTTGAATTGGTGGTACGCCGCCCCCGTCTCGGGGCTCGGCTTCCACGACAACAGCGTGGACTTCCACATCGCGCCCGGCGCCGCCGTGGACCAGCCGCCCACCATCACCTGGTCGCCCGAGTTGGGGCTGTTCACCTTCGAGAACCGCGCTCGCACGGTGCCCGGAGACTCGAGCACGACCATCGGCGATAACTTCTTCCGCACGCCGGGCACTTGGGACATCTGGGCGGAGGGGACCGTGGCGCTCGGCCACAAACCGTGGATCGAGAGCTTCGCGCTCCCCGATCCCAACCGCTACGCGGCGCGTGCGCTCGCCGCCTCGCTGATGAGGAAAGGGGTGTCGGTCGAAGGCGGCACGGCCGGCACGACCGATTCGCTCACCTACCGCACCGGCCGCGGCTGTTGCGCCCCGCTCGTCGAGTACCGCGGCCGCCCGCTCGCCGACATCATCTTCCCGATCCTGAACTCGAGCCAGAACTGGTTCGCCGAAATGCTGCTCAAGATCCTGGGTCGCGAGCGCAAGGGCGAGGGCTCCTGGAAAGCGGGGCTCGACGTCGAGCGCCGTTTCCTGATCGACTCCGTGGGGATCGACTCGACCGCGTTCGCGCTCGAGGACGGGTCCGGCCTCGCCGCGGGGAACCTCGTGACGCCGCACGCGTTCACCCAGCTGCTCGCCTACATGCACCGCCACCCCAAGCGCGCGCTCTTCCTGGCGGCGTTGCCGCACTCAGGGCAGCCGGGCTCCCTGCTCAAGCGCTTCGCCGGCACCGCCGTCGAGGGCCGGGTGATCGCGAAGACGGGGAGCATCGACCGGGTGAACAGCCTCTCCGGCTTCATCGAACGCCCCAATGGACGCACGATCACGTTCAGCATTCAGGCGAATACCCACGCGGTCCCGTATCAACAGATGCTGGCGCAAATCGACTCGGTGGTGGTCGAGATAGGAAAGACTTCGCGGTAGTACAACCGCAGTGGGGGCCTTGCATTGGCTGACCCCGGGGCGCCGCCCCGGGGTCAGCCCCGTCAGTTTTCCGTCTGCCCGGGGTCAGACCCGTCAGTCTTCCGTCTGACCGAAGATGGCCATGTTCGAGCTATGTCCCGGCTCGACCTTCGCCGCCGGATTGATGAAGTGTACCGCGTGGTTCACGGCGATCGCGGCCTCGGAGGCGCCGGTGGCGATGAGCTTGAGCTTCCCCGGGTAGGTGATGATGTCCCCGGCCGCGAAGATGCCGGCGATGTTGGTGGCCATCGTCTGCGACACTTTGATCTCGCCCTTCTCGATCTCGAGCCCCCACTCGGCGATGGCGCCGAGCGATGAAACAAAGCCGAGCTGCGGGACGATACAATCGACGGCCACGCGCTCCTGTTCCTTCGTCTTGTTATTGACGATCGTCGCGGCCTCGATGCGATCGCCGCCGTGGATCTCCTTCAGCTCCCAGAAGGTGCGCAGCTCCATCTTGCCCGCGGCGCACAACGCCTGCACCTGTTTCACCGTAGCGGCATGGGCGCGAAAGCCGTCGCGGCGGTGGATCATCAGGACCCGCTGCGCGACTCCCTGCAGGTTCACCGCCCAGTCGAACGCGGAGTCACCGCCGCCTACCAGCAGGACGCGCTTTCCCGCGAAGACCGCCGGGTCGAGGATGCGGTCGTACAGCCCGCGGCCGTCCCAGCGGTCCGCGTCCTTGAGCGGCAGTTTGCGCGGTGTGAACGCACCGATCCCGCCGGCGATGAGCACGGTGCGCGACGGATAGGCGTCGCCGTCGGTCACCACCGTGAAGCGCGGCGCGCCGTTGTCCGAGCCGCGCTCGAGGCCGACCACCTTCTGACCGAGATGCACCGGCGCCTTCCACTGCAGCCCCTGCTCCGCCATGCCGCGCACCAGTTCCTTGGCGAGGATCTTGGGAAAGCCGGCGACATCGAAGATGTACTTCTCCGGATAGAGCGCCGTGAGCTGGCCGCCGACCTGGTCGAGCGTATCGATCAGGCAACAGGAGGCCCCGCGCATCCCGGCGTAGAACGCGCCGAACAGTCCCGTCGGGCCGGCGCCGATGATCGTGATATCTTTGACGTCTTGCATTGGGGCGAACGTAATGGTACACCCGGGGAGAAGGGAGGCGGGAGAGGGGAGATGTCTCCCCCAGTTCCCTTCTCCCATCTCCCTACTCCCATCTCCCGGCGGAGGCGTAGGCGGTGAAGATCTATACCAAGACGGGTGACGGGGGCGACACGGGGTTGTTCGGCGGCGGGCGCGTGCCGAAACACGACCGCCGGGTAGAGGCATACGGGCAGGTGGACGAGCTCAACGCCGCGATCGGGTTCGCGCTCGCCCAGGAGCCTCGCACGTTCTGTCGCGAGCTGCTCGAGACGATACAGAAGGACCTGTTCACCATCGGGGCGGAGCTGGCGACGCCCGACGCGGAGCAGCTCGCCAAGGCTCTGGGAGGGCCGCCGCTCGGCCCGGCACAGGTCGCCGCGCTCGAGGCGGCGATCGACCGCTACGAGGCGCAGCTGCCCCCATTGAAGCAGTTCATCCTCCCCGGCGGAGTGCCGAAGGGGGCCGCCCTGCACCTCGCGCGCACCGTCTGCCGCCGCGCCGAGCGCGCGGTGGTGCAGCTGCACCGCGCGCAGGACACCGGCGGCCTGTCGTCGGTCGTGCCCTATCTCAACCGGTTGTCCGACCTGCTGTTCGTGCTGGCGCGCGTCGCGAACCACGCGGCTGGGGCGTCCGAGGTCCCGTGGTAACCGTCCGCGTCGAGATCACGGAGCAGCGCGACGCGTCGTACGACATTCACATCGGCCGCGGGCTCCTCGCGGAGCTCTCGGAGCTGGTGGGGCACGCCTGCCCGGCCGCCCGCTATGCCGTGATCACCGATTCGCACGTCGGGAAGGTGTACGGCGTGCAAGTCGTGGCCCGGTTGCGCGACGGCAGGCGGCCCGCCGAGCTGTTCGAGTTTCCGGCGGGAGAATGGAACAAGACGCGGGAGACGTGGGCGGCATTATCCGACCGGATGCTGGCGCGGCAGTTCGGGCGCGACTGCGCGGTGATCGCGCTGGGCGGCGGCGTGGTGGGCGACGTGGCCGGGTTCGTCGCCGCCACCTATCTCCGCGGCGTCCCCTACGTCCAGGTCCCGACCTCGCTGCTCGCGATGATCGATTCAGCCATCGGGGGCAAGACGGGCGTGGACGTCCCCACCGGGAAAAACCTGCTCGGGGCGTTTCACCAGCCGGCCCTCGTGGTCGCCGACCTGGACGTCCTGGCGTCGCTGCCCGTCGCTCAGCTCGCCGCGGGAATGGCGGAAGCGGTGAAGCACGGCGTGATCGCGGACGCCGCGTACTTCGGGTTCCTGGAGGGTGAACACCGCGCCGTGCTGGCGCGCGATGCCGGCGTGCTGGAGCGCGTCGTGTCCCGTTCCGTCGAGATCAAAGCGGACGTCGTCGCCGCGGACGAACGGGAGGCGGGACGCCGCGCGACGCTCAACTTCGGGCATACCGTGGGGCACGCCATCGAGGCGACCAGCAAGTTCGCCGTGCTGCATGGGGAAGCGGTCGCGATCGGGATGGCGTACGAGGCCCGGCTGGCGGAAGCGCTGGCGATCGCCCAGCGAGGAACCGGTGAGCGGATCCGCGGCGCGCTCGAGCGGTACGGCCTGCCGCTCGAGCTGCCGGACCCGGCCGCCGTGCCCGAGCTGCTGGCGGCCATGCAGGTCGACAAGAAAGCGCGGGCGGGCACCCTGCGCTTCGCGCTGCCGCGGGCCATCGGGTCGATGCACGGGGACGTCCCGACGGGGTGGACCGTCGCGGCGCCGGAGGACATGGTGCGGCGGGTGTTGCAAGAGCCGTAACAAGTAGGGGCGCGGCAATGCCGCGCCCCGCGGCATGCCGCGCCCCTACATTTCTCCGATCTGTGGCTGTCGAAATTACAGCGCCTGCACCTGCCGCGCGCGTTGCTTGCGAATCCGCCAGATGCCGCGTCCCACGAGGAGCACACCGACGACCGCGAGCGCCGTCCCGCTGTTGGTCCCGATCAGCGCCAGCGTTCCGGACAGGCCGCCGACGATGAAGACGAGACCCAAGATGATGCTGCTCACGACAAGCTCCCGGTTGAAGGAGCGGGCACGATAATGCGCCCCCCAGCGCGGCAATAGGGCGCCGGTCACGTTCAACACTTAATCACATATCCGTCAACAACTTCCCACACGATTCCCACCTCTCCACATTCCGGCTAGGTTTCGAGCGCAGGTGTTCCACACCGTGTCAACATTGCTTTCTCCACATGCGATGTTGATAGTGGACAAACGATGCACTGGTGCGTCACGCTAACAATTTGTGATGTTGAAAACCGCAAAGATTTGCACCAATTGCGGGCGATTCCTATATTGCCGACGTTTCGCACAGCCTTGTGCGACACCGTCCATCGTCCACCGTCGGAGCCCTAGCTATGGCGCGGTCGAGCGGAGGTAAGGTGAAGGCGTTCTTTCGAGCCAACCCTTCCGGAGCATTCGACCAGTATTTGCAGGACATTCAGAAGCTGCCCCTGATCAAAGATCCCGCTGAAGAGCGCCGCCTGGCACGGCGCGTACAGCGGGGCGACGAAAAAGCCGCCGAGCGGCTCGTTACAGCCAACCTCCGATTCGTCATCTCCTACGTCAAGAAATACCAGGGTCACGGTCTCGACCTCTCGGAGTTGGTCGCCATCGGCAACGAAGGCCTGCTCAAAGCGGTGAAGAAGTTCGACCCGAACCAGGGCGTGAAGTTCATCTCGTACGCGGTGTGGTGGGTGCGCCAGGCGGTGCTGAAGGCGCTGGCGGAGCAGACCCGCAGCGTGCGGATCCCGTTGAATCAGAACTCGCAGCTGATCCGCATGAGCCGGACCGAGACCTATCTCTCCCAGGAGCTCGGCCGCGAGCCCACCGACGACGAAATCGCCCTGGCTCTCGAAGACACCGTTGAAAATGTCCGCACCGCGCGCCGCATGACGGCGGCCGAGCTGTCGCTCGACGCACCGGTGGACCGCAGTGACAAGGATGCGGCCACACTGGGCGAGCGCTTCGCGGGGCAGGAGGGCGGGGAGATCGAGGAAACGACCGACGGCAAGCTGATGCGTGAGTTCATCGACCGCATCTTCCAGAAGTACTTGACGCCGCGCGAGCGCAAGATCCTCTACCTCTATTACGGCCTCGAAGAAGGCAGCGAGGCGATGACGCTCGAGAAAATCGGGGCGCTGATGGGCGTTACCCGCGAGCGCATCAGACAGATAAGAGAACGGGCGTTTGAGAAGCTGCGGGAATCTCCTGATGGCAGGGCCCTGAAAGGCTTCTGGAGAGCGGCCTAGGAACTGCAACGACTAGGCGCGCAGGCGCGCAGCGGTCAACAGTTTGAGGGGTCAGGACGAGCACTTCCTGACCCCTCTGTTGCTGTTATCCGCTGTGCGTCTGCGCGTCTAGCCTTTGCATTTTCGGTATACTATTACCCATGCCTCGGGAACTTCCCATTTTTCCGTTGCCGATTGTCCTGTTTCCAGGAGCTCCACAGCCGCTTCATATCTTCGAGCCCCGCTACCGCCAGCTGCTCGTCGATTGCCTCGCCGGCGATCGGCGCTTCGGCATCACGTATGTCCCGGCCGAGCCCGCGCCCGGGAGCGAGCCGTTGCCGCATCCGGGCGATGTGGGATGCGTGGCGTTGATCCAGAACACGCAAGGCTTGCCCGACGGCCGGTCCAACATTCTGACCGTGGGAGAGCGTCGCTTCGTATTGATCGACTGGGTCGGCTCGGACCGTCCCTACCGGCTGGCGCGCGTGGAGGAGTTCGACGATGAGCCAGTGGAGGCGAGCGAGGCCGTGACGCTGGCGGCGGACGTGCGCGAGGGCTTCACGCAGCTCGCCCAGGCCCTCGGGATTCTCACCGGGCGCGAGGACGATGTGCTGGAGCTGGCAACCGACCCGCAGCTCCTGTCGTTCCAGGTCGCGGCGGCGCTCGAGCTCGCGCCGGAAGCGAAGTCTGGGTTGTTGGCGCTGCGCAGCACCACGGCGCGGCTGCGCCAGCTCGCCACCCTCGTCCGACCGCTCGCGGCCGACGCCGAGCGCCGGGCGGCCGTGCGCCAGCGGGCGCGGGGCAACGGGCGCGGTGGGCCCCACCCGCAGATCGAGCGGGCCACGTGATCACCGCTGGGCTCGTCGAGGCGCTGACCGGCATCGTGGGTGCGCGGCACGTCCGTACGGCGCCTGCGGAGCGCCTCACCTACGCGCGCGACGGCCTGCCGACGCACCGCCGGGTGCCCGCCGTGGTGGTGCTCCCGGGTAGCCGGGACGAGCTGGTCGCGGTGGTGCGCCTGCTGGCGGCGCATGACGTGCCGTTCGTGCCGCGGGGGGCCGGAACGGGGCTGTCGGGCGGGGCGCTCGCGGACGGGGCCGCCGTGCTGCTGGTGCTGACTCGCCTGAACCGCATTCTCTCCCTCGATCCCGCGAATCGCGTTGCCGTGGTCGAGCCGGGCGTGGTGAACGTGCGGCTCTCCGCGGCCGCGGCGCCGCACGGACTGTACTACGCCCCCGATCCCTCGAGTCAGACGGCGTGCACGATCGGCGGCAACGTCGCCGAGAACGCCGGCGGCCCGCACTGCCTGAAGTACGGCGTCACCGCGCAGCACGTGCTGGCGCTCGAGGTCGTGCTCGCCGACGGTCGCATCGCGCAGCTCGGCAGCCCGGGTGGGGAGCCGTGGGGGCCGGACATGGTCGGGCTGTTCGTCGGCTCCGAAGGGAACTTCGGGATCGCGACGCGCATCGCCGTCCGGCTGCTCCCGTTGCCGCGGGCGGTGCGCACGCTGCTCGCCGCCTTCGCTTCGCTCCGCGCCGCGGGCGAGGCGGTTTCGGCCGTGATCGCGAGCGGCATCGTTCCCGCCGCCCTCGAGATGATGGACCAGTCGTGCATTCGGGCGGTAGAGGATTCCGTGTATGCCGCGGGCTACCCGCGCGACGCGGCGGCCGTGCTCCTGGTCGAGCTCGACGGCCGCTCGGACGAAGCGGTGGCGGCCGAGACCGCGACGGTGCAGGAGCTGCTCGCCGCCCACGGCGCGGCATCGATCCGCGTCGCCGCGGACCAGCGCGAGCGCGAACGCCTGTGGCAGGGCCGCAAGAAGGCGTTCGGCGCGATGGGCCGGCTGTCGAGCGACCTCGTCGTCCAGGATGCGGTCGTCCCGCGCTCCGCCCTCCCGGAGGTGCTCGAAACGATCGGGCGGATCGCCGCGGCCTACCAGCTCACGGTGAGCAACGTATTCCACGCCGGCGACGGCAACCTGCACCCCAACATCTCGTTCGACGCGCGCGTGCCCGGCCTCCGCACCCGCGTGGACGCCGCCAGCACCGCGATCATGGAGGCGTGCGTCGCGGCGGGCGGGACGATCACCGGCGAGCACGGGGTCGGGCTCGACAAGCTGCGCTACATGCCTCTGATCTTCGACGCGGAGTCGCTCTCCGCGATGCGCGCCGTGCGCCGGGTGTGGGATCCCGAGGAGCGCGTGAACCCCGGCAAGGTGGTGCCGGTGCACGCGTGCCGGGAGTGGGTGGGAGCGGCACCCCGGGCCGCCGGCCCGGGGTCAGCCCAGCGAACCCGCGTCGGGGCGGCTGACCCCGGGGCGGCGCCCCGGGCCTCATGGGAGGACGTTCCGGCATGAGTTTGCTCGACCGCGTCCGCGCCCTGCTCGGCGACGACGCCGTGGAGATCGCGGGCGGAGCCGGCGCGGTCCCGCGCGTGGCGCCGGCCTCTCCCGATGCCGTGGCGCTGCTGCTCGGCACCGCGCGTGAGGAAGGTTGGCGGGTCCGGTTGGAGGGCGCCGGGACCTGGCTCCCGGCCGACGCGCCTGCCGACCTGGCGCTCACGACGCGGCGACTGGATCGCGTCCCGGCGGTCGAGCCACAGGACCTCTCCGCCACCGCCGAGGCCGGCATCGGCTGCGACCTGTTGCGCCAGCAGCTCGCCGACCACGGCACCTGGCTCGCACTCGATCCCCCCGGCCTCGCCGGGCGGACGCTCGGCTCCGTCGTGGCCACCGCGACCGCGGGGCCGTTGCGCCACGGCTTCGGCGCGGTGCGCGACCACATCCTCGGCGTCACCTTCGTCACGGGAGATGGCCGGCTGGTGCAGAGCGGTGGCCGCGTCGTCAAGAACGTCGCCGGGTACGATCTCACGAAGCTCGAGGCGGGCGGGTTCGGCGCATTCGGCGTGATCGTGCTCGTGCACCTCCGGCTCCGCGCCCTGCCCCGCGCCGACCAGACGTTCGTGCTCGAGGGGACCCGCGAGGACCTGACGCAACTGGCCGAGGACGTCGCCGCGGCAGGCTTGCAGCCGGCGGCGCTCGAGCTGATGTCCCCGGCCCTGGCGCGACGCGAAGGCTGGGTCCTGGCCGTGCGGTTGGCGGGCTCGGCGGCCCTCGTCGCCGCCGAGGAGGCGGGCCTGCGCGGGGCGAGCGGCGGCCGGTTCACGGCGCTGCGCGCCGAGGAGGCGCACGGCTTCTGGATGCGGGCGGCGGAGAGCTTCGCCACCCGCCCGATCACCTTCCGCACCGGCGGCCTTCCGGACTCGAGCGACGAGCTGCTCGATTTGCTGCAGCACCAAGTGGGTGACGAATGGGTATCGGCGAGCCCCGGCGTCGGAGCGATCCGCTGGGCGGGGGAGACGACCGTCGACCGCCTGCGCCGGCTGCGCCGGACCCTCGCCGGGCTCGAGGTGCCGCTCACGCTGGAGCGCGCTCCGTGGTCCGTCCGGAGCGCGGTGGGCCACTTCGGCGCCTACCGCGAGGGCGTCGGCCCGCTCGTGGCGGGCTTGCGACGCACGTTCGACCCCGGCGAAGCGTTCGTAGTGGCGGTCGAAGGCTCCGACTGACCCCCCACGACAGATGACTGAGCGCGGCGGATTCGAGGCGCTCGACACGTGCGTCCACTGCGGGTTTTGCCTCCAGGCGTGCCCCACGTTCCTCGCCACCGGCGACGAAGCCGATAGCCCGCGCGGGCGCATCGACCTGATGCGCGCGCTGGAGGCCGGGGAGCTCGCGCCCGACGACCCCGCCCTCCGGCTCCACCTCGATCGCTGCCTCGGCTGCCGCGGCTGCGAGCCCGTCTGCCCTTCGGGAGTCGGCTACGGGCGTGGGATCGAGGCGGCCCGCGCCGTGCTCGCGACCCGGCGCCGACCCCCGGCGCTGGCGCGCGCGGCCCTGTGGGCGCTCACGACGCCCGGCACGTCCCGCATCGTGTACGCGCTCGCGCGGCTGTTGCGGGCGAGCGGGATCCCGGGCCGGCTGGCGGGATGGGGCAGGATTCGATTCGCTATGGGAATGTTGGCGGCGACGAAGCCGTCGGACCGTCGGACGGTCGGACGGTCGGACGGAAAGCGTCCGCAACCACCGTCCGTCAGTCCGACGGTCCGACAGTCCGTCGCCTTATTCAGAGGCTGCGTCATGGACGGCCTCTTCGCCCACGTGCACGACGCGACGGTGCGAACGCTCGGAGTGAACGGCTGGGCCGTCCGCGAGGTGCCGGGCCAGGTCTGCTGCGGCGCCTTGCATGCGCACGCCGGGCTGCGCGACGAGGCACGCCTGCTCGCCCGGGCGAACGTCGCGGCGTTCGGGCCGGGCGACGAACCGATCGTCGTCAACAGCGCCGGGTGCGGAGCGATGCTCAAGGAGTACGGGCATCTGGTCGACGCCACGAGTTTCGCGGCGCGGGTACGCGACGTCACCGAGTTACTCGCCCGAGGGGGAGGGCCCCGGCCGGGAGCGCCGGTCGACGTCCAGGTGGCGTACGATCCGCCGTGTCATCTCCTGCACGCGCAGCGCATTGCCGACGAGCCGCTCCGCGTGCTCGCCGCGATCCCGGTGCTCCGCATCGTGCCCCTCTCCGACGCGGCGCAGTGCTGCGGCAGTGCCGGTCTGTACACGCTGCTCGAGCCGGCGATGTCGCGCGCCGTGCTCGCGCCCAAGCTGGCGTCGCTGCGCGCCGCTGCGCCGCACGTCGTCGCCACGGGAAATCCCGGATGCCTGATGCAGCTCGGTGCCGGCCTTGCGGCCAGCGGCCTCTCCGCCGGCGTGCGGCACCCGGTGGAGCTGCTCGACGAGTCGTACCGGGCCGCGGGTTATTATGCTTGAAGCGGTATGATCGAAGCCCTGCTGTTCGACTTCAACGGCGTGATCGCGGACGACGAGGAGCAGCACCGGGCCGCCCTGGGCGTCGTGCTCGCCGGGGAAGGCCTGTCGCTCACTCCCCAGCAGTACTACTCCGACTTTCTCGGCTTCGACGACCGCCGCTGTCTGATCGAGGCCTTCCGTCGCGCCGGCAAGACGCTTCCCCCGCTGCAGCTCGAGCGCCTGCTCGCCCAGAAGTCTCGCGTGTACCAGGAATTGATCGACCGATCGCTGGCGCTCGTGCCCGGCGCGGCCGACTTCGTGCCGCGCGCGGCTGAGCGCTTCCGGCTCGGGCTCGTCTCGGGCGCGCTGCGGCAGGAAGTCGAGCTGGTGCTCGGCCGGGCGGGGCTGCAACGCTATTTCGACGTGCTCGTCGCCGCGGAAGACGTGGAACAGTGCAAGCCCGACCCCGCGGGGTACCTCGCGGCGCGCGGCGCGCTCGACCGCCGCCGACCGCTGCCGGCCGGCCACTGCGTGGTGATCGAGGACTCGTTGCCGGGGCTCTCCGCGGCTCGCGCCGCCGGAATGCGCTGCGCCATGCTCACGACCAGCCACCCCTCGGCCGCGCTCGCCCGAGCGGGAGCCGATCTCGTGTGGTCCGACTTCGCCGGCCACGATCCGGCTGAACTGCTCGCCCTCGCCGAACGATGAGCGCCCCTCCGCCGGTGCCCGGCCCCGCGTCCCAGCTGCCGACGGTCGCCCGCCTCGTTCCGGGTGCCGTGTCGCCGACGCGGCTCGCCGCGCTGCGCACCGGCGCGGTCATCGCGCCGGCCGAGGCGGCCGTCGTCACGCTCACGGGACCCGGCGCCGTCACGGCCGCGCAGGGGCTGCTCACCAACGACGTCGAGAAGCCGGGAGACGGCGCGTTCGTCTACGGCGCCTTGCTCACGCCCAAAGGCATGATCGTGGTCGACGCGTGGGTCGCGAGACTCGGGGCTACAATGAGTTTTGCCGTCGCGGCAGAGGGACGGGAGCGCGCGCTGGCGATCTTCACGCGCTCGGTGCCGCCGCGCCTCGCGCGCCTGGCCGACCGGACGACCGAGCTGGCGGTGTATCGCCTGGCGGGCCCCAACGCGCTCGCGGTCGCCGAAGCCGCGGGCCTGCCCGTGCCGTCGGCTCCCGGTCGCGTCCTGGCCGCCCCCGCCCCCGGCACGAGCGAGGTGGCGCGCGCGACCGAAGGTGCGCCGTTCACGTTGCAGCTGACCTTCCCGGCGGCGGAGACCGAGGTCCTCACCGCTCGTCTCACGGCCGCCGGAGCCGTTCCGACCGACGCGGCCACACTCGAGCTCGCCCGCGTTCTGGCGGGGTGGCCCCGGCTCGGCGCCGAGGTGGACGACAAGACGATTCCCCAGGAAGTCCGCTACGATGAGCTGGGCGGCGTGTCCTACACCAAGGGGTGCTACACCGGCCAGGAGACCGTCTCGCGCCTCCACTTTCGCGGCCATACCAACCGCTACCTGCGAGGCCTGCTGTTCGACGCCGAGCCGCCGGCCACGCCGGCGGACGGATGGAGCAGCGTGACCCACCTCGATCGTGACGTCGGTCGCGTGACGAGCCTCGCCTGGGTGCCGGAAAGCGGCGTCGCGGGCGGCGGCCGCTGGATCGGGCTCGCCCTCATCCGGCGCGACGTGGGATCCGGTGTGATGGTGCGCGCCGCGGGCCGCGACGCGCGGGTCGTCGACCTCCCCTTCGCCACGCCGTTCGTCGGACCCGCATGACGGTGCTGGTCACGGGCGGGAGCGGCCTCGTCGGCAGTCACGTCATCGCGGCGCTCCGCGCCCGTGGGGAGTCGGTGCGGGCGCTGGTGCGCCCGGCGAGCCGCGCGCTGATCGAGCGGCTCGGCGCCGAGGCCGTTTCGGGCGACGTGCAGGATGCCGCCGCGTGGCGCGCGGCGGTCCAGGGGGGAGTCCGCGGCCTGGTGCACGCGGCCGCGCTGCTGCAGCAGCGTGCGAGCTGGCAGGAATACGAGGCGGTCAACGTCGGCGGCACGCGCCTCGCCGCGCGCGCGGCGCGCACCGCGGGGGCGCGGCTCGTGCACATCTCCTCCGTCGCCGTGTACGGCGGCCTCGCCGACTACCGGCCGGAGTCCGAGGGGCGCACCGAGGACTTTTCGTTTCGGCCGATCCCTGAGCACGACTTCTACGCCCGCAGCAAGCGGCTGGCGGAAGCAGCCGTGGGGGAGGAAGCCGAGCGCGGTCTCACCGCCGTGGCGCTCCGGCCGAACGTCATCTACGGCGAGCGCGACCGCTTGTTCACGCCGCGGGTCATCCGCGTCGTGCGCCGCCGCGTGGTGCCGCGCATCGGGCCGGGCACGAACCACCTGTCGTGCATGTACGCCGGGAATGTCGCCGCCGCGGCCGTGGCGGCGCTCGACGCTCCGGTCGCAGGCTTCCGCGCGTACAATGTGGCGAGCGACGCGCCCCCGGCGCTCACGCAGCATGAGTTCCTGACGGCCTTCGCCGCGGCGCTGGGCGTGCGCGCCGTGACGATCCCGATTCCTGCGGGCCTGGCGCGCGGCGTGATGACCGTGGTGACGTCGCGGCGCCTCGCCCGCGCCGCGGCGGCGTTCATCACGGGGGAGAACCCCTACGTGGACGAGCGCGCCCGGCGGGAGCTCGCCTGGCAGCCGCCGTTCACGGCGGCGAGCGCCGTGCGACGCAGCGTGCGCTGGTTCCTGGAAAACGAAAAGCCCGGGCGCTAGTCCCGGGCATCGTCACTGCCGAGCGCGAGGGCGACTACGGCCGCTTGGCGGCGCGCTTCTTGGCGGCCGGCTTCTTCGCGGGAGCCGTCGCCGGCGCCATCTTCTTGGATGTGTCGGGCGCCATCATGTGCTTCGCGGTGTCGGCCATCATTTTCGACGTGTCGGACATCATCATCATGTGCGACGTGTCCTGCATCGTCTGGCCCTGAGCCGCGGCCTTCTGCTCCGGCTTGGAACACGCGCCTATGGCCACGACGGCGAGGACCATTGCGAGACGCTTCATGCAGACTCCTGGCGAAAAGAGTGGCGGTTAAGGGGGGCTTCGGCGGGAGAACCTAGCGCCGGGACCCCGGGAGTCAAGGGCGTTCCTGTCAAACGGGGTATACTAGGCGTGCCATCAGATCGGCGGAGTTTCCTGGGCTGCGTCGCCTCGGTAACGGCGGCGGTCAGGCGGTGGGGCGGTCGGGCAGCCGCTGCTCCGCCCGTCACCATCGCGGCCACACCGAGCCCGCTGTACCAGCAGCCCGACGGCCGGCGCAATCTCGTGCGCATCACGGTCACCGGCCTGGACGCGCCCGCCGCCCGGGCGCGCGTGACCGATCGCCGCGGCGCGCTCGTAGGGACGGCGGGCCTCCTGCCCGCGGGGAGTGCGCCGGGGGCGGGCTTCGCGGGCGAGGTGTGGGTGCCGCTGTCGGAGCCGTCGGAGTTTCAAATCGACCTCGAGGTGGGAAAGCAGCGCGTCGCCCGGCGCAAGGTGCGACTCGCCCCACCGCGCCGCTGGACGTTGTACTGGCTCGCCAGCAATCACACCGACGTCGGGTATACCGACCTGCAGGAGCGCTGCCTCGAGGTGCACCGCAAGAACTTGGACGCCGCCCTCGCCCGTCTCGCCGCGCACCCCGACTTCCGGTGGAGCGCGGAATGCGCCCTGCAGGTGCTGACCTACGTCGAGAACCGCTCGCCGGCGGCGGGCGACGCCTTGGTTCAGGCGATCCGCGACGGCAAGGTGGGCTTCGGGGCGTCGTTCGCGAACATGCTGACGGGGATCCTCGATCACGAGACGCTGGCGCGGATCGCGTGGCCGGCGGGGCGGTTCGCGCGGGAGCACGGGCTGGGCTACCTGAGCGCGCAGCTCACCGACGTGCCGGGGCAGACCCTCACGCTCCCCTCGGTGCTGGCGGCGAGCGGCGTGCGCTATCTCGCCACCGGCCCGAACCCGGAGCGGGCCGTGCCGCTGCTTCCCGAGGCCGAGGCGAAGCGTGTCGGGCTCACCGGAGAATGGACGGCCTACCCGCAGCTCTACTGGTGGGAGGGGCCCGACGGGGGCCGGGTGCTGCACTGGCGCGCGTACCACTACGGCGACGCGCTGCGCTTCGGGTTCGACGTCGGCCCCGACGCCATGGCGCAGCGTCTTTCCGACTGGCTGCTCACCAACCCCGTGTTCGTCGCGCCGGGATACCCCTACGACCTGGCGCTGCTGTATGGCGCCCAATGGGACAACGCGCTCACCGACGAGCGGCTGGTGGACAACTTCGAAGAGTTCCGCCGGCGCTACGCCTACCCACGCATCGTCGCGGGCCGGGCGGAGGACTTTTTTCGCGACGTGGAGCGGCGCTTCGGTGCGAAGCTTCCGGTGCGGCGCGGCGATACCGGGCTGTACTGGGAGGACGGCGCCGCCTCCACGGCCGCGGAGCTGGCGCGCTACCGCGGCGCGCAGCTCGCGGCGCGCGCCGCCGAGCTGCTCGCGCTCTGGGACCCGAAGACGGAACCAGCCGACCCGGACGGGGCGGCGCGGGTCCGGCGCCGGGCCGACGAGCGCCGCCAGATCTGGCGGGACCTGCTGCTGTTCGGCGAGCACACCTGGGGCGCGGCCGAGAGCGTGTCCGACCCGGAGGGCCGGCAGACGGTCGCGCAGTGGGAGTACAAGCGGCGGTTCCTGGACGGCGCCGCGGCGGCGCTGGAGCAGCAGCTGGCGGGGGGACTGCTCCGGATCGGGCGCGCCACCGCGGCGGGCCCCGGCCGCCTGGTGTTCAACGCGTCCAGCTGGCCGCGCACCGACGTGCTGCGCCTTCCCGGCGGCGCCGGCCGGCGGCTCGTGGCCGACGGGCGCGAGTGGCCCGCCGTCGACCTGCCGGACGGGTCCGCACTGGTCCTGGCGCGGGACGTCCCAGCGCTCGGCTACCTGGCGCTGGCGGAGCGCGCGGGCACACCCAACCCGCCGCAGGACGGGGGCACGGCGCTCGAGGCGCAGACGGGGAGCTTCCACGTCGTGCTCGATCCCGAGACGGGCGCGATCCGTTCGCTCACCGGCGCCGACGGTCGCGAGCGGGTGAAGCCCGGCGCGTGGTCGGGTCTGAACGAGCTGGTGTACGTGACGGGGGGCGCGGCGAGCGCGCTCTGGACCGACGGCGCGCGCGAGCACCTGACCGCGGCACCCGAGCTGCACAGCGCGACGGCGCGGTTCGCCTCTGCCCGGCGCGAGCGCCTGCCGGGCATCGGGATCAGGCTCGTCGTCGCGCGCACGCTCGATGGGTTCCCCGCGCTCACCTCCGTCGTGACGCTGTACGACGACCTACCGTGGATCGACATCGAGAACCGCTGCACCAAGACCGCGACGCTCGACAAGGAAGCCTTGTACGTCGCGTTTCCGTTCGCCTTCCTCAAGCCCACCGTGGAGGTCGAGGTGCCGCTCGGACGGATGACGGTCGAGCAGGACCAGCAGCCCGGCAGCTGTCGCGACTGGTTCTGCCATACGCACTGGGTGTGGCTGCACGAGGGCCCGGACGGCGTGCTGTGGAGCGGCCCCGACACGCCGCTGTTCACGTTGAACGACGTGGTCCGGGGCCAATGGCGCCGCAAGATCGCGCCGGACGGCACGCTGTTCGCCTACGTCATGAACAACTATTGGCACACGAACTACGCGGCGCGCCAGGGCGGCGAGTACACTTGTCGTTTCCGGATCTCGTTGCTCGGGGCGGCGCCCGCCGGGGATCCCGCCGAGCCCGCGCGCCGCGGCTGGGCGGCGTGTGACCCGCTGTACGTAAGCCCGCCTTACAACAACGCGGCCGCCGGGCCGCTGGGCGCCCAGGGCACGGCGCTGTCGATCGCCGACACGGGCGTGCACGTGGTGGGCGCGAAGCTCGCGGACGACGGCGAGGGCGCGGTCATCAAGCTGCTCGACGTCGCCGGCACGGCCCGAGGGGTGCCGGTGGGGCCGGGCGCGTTCGAGTTTCGCGCCGCGCGGCGCACCAACCTGGTGGAAATGAACGGCGACCTGATCAGCGTCGGTCCGGACCGTCGTGTGACGCTCGAGCTCCCCGCCCGCGGGGTCGCGGCCGCGCGACTCTTTACACCGCCGCAGGCGGCCGGTTAACTATCGAGCCATGAGCAAACCGACCACGCTGGGCGAACTGAAACAGACCGAGTGGGGGAGCGACGCCCGCATCCGTCGCACGGTGAAAGACGAGCTGCGGGAGAACTTGATCTGCCTGCTCGAGAACGGCTCGCCCCTGTTTCCCGGGATCGTGGGCTACGAGGACACCGTGATCCCGCAGCTCGTGAATGCGCTCCTGTCGCGCCACAACTTCATCCTGCTCGGCCTGCGCGGCCAGGCGAAGAGCCGCATCCTGCGCCAGCTGGTCACGTTGCTCGACGAGGAGATCCCCATTCTGGCGGGGAGCGAGGTGAACGACAATCCGTTCGCGCCCATCTCCAAGTACGGCCGGGAGCTCGTGACGGAACGGGGCGACCAGGCGCCGATCGCCTGGCTGCCGCGCGATGCCCGCTTCGTGGAGAAGCTCGCCACCCCCGACGTCACCATCGCCGACATCATCGGCGACGTGGACCCGATCAAGGCCGCGCGGGGCGGGCACCTCCTGTCCGACGAGCTCACCATGCATTTCGGGCTGTTGCCGCGCGCCAACCGCGCCGTCTTCGCGATCAACGAGCTCCCCGACTTGGCCGGCAAGATTCAGGTGGGGCTGTTCAACATCATGCAGGAAGGCGACGTCCAGGTGAAGGGCTACCCGGTGCGCCTCAACCTGGACGTCGCGCTCGTCTTCACCGCGAACCCCGAGGACTACACGGCCCGCGGCAAGATCATCACGCCGCTCAAGGACCGCATCGGCTCGGAGATCCTGACGCACTATCCCTACACCGTCGAGCTCGGCGCCGCGATCACCCATCAGGAGGCCTGGCTCGAGCGGAACGGCCGGCCGCTCCGGCTCCCCGACTTCGTCGCCGAGCTGATCGAGCGCATCGCCTTCGAGGCCCGCGAGGACAAGCGGGTGGACCGCCGCAGCGGCGTCTCGCAGCGCCTCCCCATCAGCGTGCTCGAGAACGTCGTCTCCAATGCCGAGCGGCGCACCATCGCCACGAAGGAAAAGACCGTGGTGCCGCGCATCTCGGACATCTACGCCGCGCTCCCCGCGATCACGGGGAAGCTCGAGCTCGAGTACGAAGGGGAGCTGCAGGGCCCCGAGGTCATCGCCAAGGACCTGATCCGGCGGGCCGCGGGCAAGACCTTCGAGGCGCGGGTCGGCGGCGCCAACGTGGACGACGCCGTGCACTGGTTCGACGAGGGCGGGGCGCTCAAGATCTCCATGGACGAGCGCTCCGAGACGTGTCTCAAGGGCTTCAGCGTGGTGCCCGGGCTGCTCGACCTCGTGGATCAGGTGGGGCTCGCCGCGAAGAAGGACCCCGCCACCATGGTGGCGGCGTGCGAGCTGGTGCTCGAGGGCCTGGTCGCCGAGAAGCGGATCTCGCGCTCGGAAGAGCTCGGCTACGTGCGGGCCCGCGCCGAGCCGAAGGGGCCGGGGTTTGGAAAGCCGGGAGGGGGAGGGCCGAACCTGTTCTCGTGAGAACGGCGCCGTCAGCCTTCAGCCGTCAGCGGTCAGCGCGAGGGTTCGCTGATAGCTGACGGCTGATCGCTGATCGCGTATTTTCACCCCGTCTCCCCCCTCGGAGCCCCCATGGGCAAGCTCGTTTCCGGCGCCGTTCTCCTCGTCATCGCCTTCTCCCTGCTGCTCGCGGCCGCCACGCTCCGATCCCAGCGGCCCGGACCCGTCGTCAACCTGCTGCGGCTCGCCGGTTATGTGGTCGCGGCGATCGCGCTGGCGGTGGGCGCCGGAGCGCTGCTGGTCGTGATCGACCCCGGACAAGTCGGCGTACGGCACGCCTTCGGGTCCACCGATCCCACGCCCCTGCTGGCGGGGATCCGCTTCGTGCCGCCGTGGTCGTCGATTGAGCGGTACTCCACGCGGGAGGAGCAGTGGCCGACGCGGGGCGAGCAGACCGAAGCGATCGAGGCCCTGTCGAGCGAGCAGATGGGAATGCACGTCGAAGTGGCGATCCGCTGGCAGATCGACCCGATGCAGGCCCCGAAGATCTTTACCGAGATCGGCGACGAGGACCAGATCCGCGGGGCGGTGCTCAATGCGATCCGCAAGGGTGTGCGCGACGGCATCGTGCAATTCTCGATCAACGACATCTCCAAGCGCACCCAGATCGCCAACACCATGGAGGCGCTGGTCGACTCGGCGCTCGTCACCACGCCCCGCGTGGGCGGCGGCAAGTTCCGGATCGCCACCGTCACCGCGTTCTTCCTGCGCGATCTCCAGCCGCCCGCTCAGGTGGTGCAGGCGATCAACGCCAAGATCGCCCAGGAGCAGCAGATCGAGACCGAGCGGCACCGCGTCGAGGTGGCGCGACTCCAAACCGAACAGCAGCGGCTCTTGAACCAGACGCTCTCACCCGAGGCGCTCACCAAACAGTGGATCGAAGTGTTGCACGACATGAAGAGCTCCAACAACCTGATCATCTTCGTGCCGACCGAAGGCGGGTTGCCCCTGCTCAACATCGGGGATCTGCGCAAGAACCTGAAGCCCTGAGCCCATGGCCGCGCCGGTCATCACGGTCACCCGGCAGTACGCCTCCGGCGGCTCCGACGTCGCGCACCGCGTCGCCGTCGCGCTCGACTGGACGGTGATCGACAACGAGTTCGTGGACCAGGTCGCCGAGCGCGCCGGGCTGCCGGCCGCCGAGGTGGCGCAGCGCGAGGAGCGCGCCCCGGGATTGCTCGAGCGGCTGGCGCGTACGCTCGCCGCCGCCTCGCCCGAGCTGTTCCTCGCGACGGCCGCGGCGCCACCGGTCGAGCAGGACGAGGCGACGATCGTGCGGGTGACCGAGCGGGTGATCGCCGAGGCCGCGGCGCACGGGCGCATCGTGCTCGTCGGGCGTGGCGCACAGGCGGTGCTGGCGCAGCGGCCGGACGCGCTCCACGTGTACGTCGTCGCGTCGCAGGCGTGGCGCATCCGGCACGCCGTCGAGCGGCTCGGCGTGGATCCCGCGAACGCCAGGCAGGTCGTGGACGAGACCGACCGGCAGCGCGACCAGTATGTGAAGACGTACTACAAGCGCCAGCGTCACGATTTCGTGAACTACGACGTGGTGGTGAACACCGAGCGGCTGGGGCTCGACGGCGCGGCGGCGGTGGTGGTGGCGGAGGCGAGGAGGCGGGGATGGAAGTAATTGCGGATTTCGGATTGCGGATTGCGGATTGGATGGGCCGTGCGCGGTCTCTCCACGCCCAATCCGCAATCCGCAATCGCCAATCCGCAATTCATGTCTTTCTCAGCTCCCTCACCCGCCACCCCGCCACACCGACCGCGAGGGCCGTCGCCACGCCTCCCAGCGCCACCGCGACCGGGGTCCCGATCCGCTCCGCCAGCGTGCCCACCTCGAGCGAGCCGAGCGGCGCGAGCCCCACGAACACGAACGAATAGAACCCCATCACGCGTCCGCGCAGCCGGTCGGGGACGATCTCTTGGATCATAGTGTTCGCTAGCGCGTTGTTCACGATCATCGCGCCACCGGTGAGCGCGAGCAGCACCACCGACACGAGGTACGACGTGGAGAGGGCGAAGGCGACGAGTAGCAGCCCGAACGCGGCGCCGGCCGCGATGAGGGTGGGGCCCTTTCGGATGCGGCGGTCGAGCGACGCGACCGCCAGCGCGCCGATCAACGCGCCGATCCCGACCGCCGTCATCATCAGACCGTAGCCCGCGGCCCCACGATGCAGCACCTGCCGGGCGAACACCGGCATCATCACCAGGTACGAGAATCCGAAGATGCTGAACACGGCCATGAGCACGACGATCGTGGCGATGCGGCGATCGCCCCGGATGAACGCGACGGCCTCGGTGAGCCCCGCCCAGGCGGAGCCGGCCGGCGGTCCGGACACGTAGGACGGGAGCCGCATCGCCAATAGCCCCGCGATCACGGCGAGGTAGCTGACGCCGTTCAGGAAGAAGCACGCGCCCACGCCCAGCACCCCGATCAGCGCTCCCGCCACCGCGGGACCGATCACCCGCGCCGCGTTGAACGCTGACGAGTTGAGCGCGATCGCGTTCATCAAGTCGTCCTTGCCCACGAGGTCCACGATGAATGACTGGCGGGCCGGGATGTCGAAGGCGTTGACGACCCCCAGGAACGCGGCGAGCGCGGCTACGTGCCATACGGCGACCGTCCGGCTCCACACCAGCGCCGCGAGCGCGAACGCCGGGAGCATGGACAGCGTCTGCGTGAGGATCACGAGGCGATGCTTGTTGGTGCGGTCGACCACGACGCCGGCGTAAAGCGTGAGCAGCAGCACGCCGAACGAGCCGAGCGCCGAGACGAGGCCGACGTAGAAAGGCGAGTTGGTCAGCTCGAGAACGAGCCACCCCTGCGCTACGTTCTGCATCCACGTGCCGATGAGCGACACGCCCTGTCCGAGGAAGAACAGCCGGAAGTTGCGGTGGGCGAGCGCCCCAAACCGAAACCCGCGCGCAGGCTCATCCATTGCGGGAAAGCTCGCCGCCGCCCGATATTTGGGGTAGGGAGCCATGAAATACACGACGTACAGCCGCTACCTCCCCGAGCTGGCCGACACGATCAACCTGCAAGGCCTGCTCGATCAGCTCGCCGACTTCCTCCTCCAATCGGGCTTCGCCGGAGGCGCGTACTCCCACCCGTTCTGGGGGGAGTTCGGCGAGGACGAGGCCGACCGCTCGCTCGACGCGCTGCGCCAGGCGATCCTCCAGGCGCTGATGGAGTCGGGGCAGCTCACGCCCGAGATGCTGAAGCTGCTGCGCGGCGAGTCCACCGGCGACGCGGCGCGCGACGCCGACCTCGAGCGCCAGCTCTCGGAGCTGCTCGACAAGATCGTCCAGAAGCTGATCGAAGAGGGCTACTTGAACGTCTCCGAAGCGCCCAAGATGCCCGCGGGGCAGCAGCCCCTGCTCGGGCCGGGCGGCATGGCGAAGGAGGCCGCGCAACAGGTGCAGTTCAATCTCACCGAGAAGGGCATCGATTTTCTCGGCTACCGCACCCTGAAGCATCTCCTGGGGAGCATCGGCAAGTCGAGCTTCGGCGCGCACGACACCGAGCACCTCGCCACCGGGATCGAGGCCGAAGCGGTCAGCAAGCCGTACGAGTACGGTGACACGCTCAACCTCGACGTCAACGCCACGCTGACGAACGCGCTGCAGCGCGAGGGGCTGGGCGTGCCGATCAACCTCGAGTACGCCGACCTGATGGTGCACCAGGCGGAGTACCGCTCGTCGTCGGCGACGGTGTTGATGCTCGACTGCTCCCACTCGATGATCCTGTACGGGGAGGACCGCTTCACGCCGGCGAAGAAGGTCGCGCTCGCGCTCACGCACTTGATCCGCACCCAGTTCCCGGGCGACACGCTGCGCGTGGTGCTGTTTCACGACACGGCGGAAGAAATCCCGCTGGCCCAGCTGGCACGCGCGCAGGTCGGACCGTACCACACCAACACGGCGGAGGGACTCAAGCTGTCGCGCCGCATGCTCCTGTCCCAGCGCAAGGACATGCGCCAGATCATCATGATCACCGACGGCAAGCCGTCGGCGCTCACGCTCCCCGACGGCCGCATCTACGTCAACTCGATGGGACTCGACCCGCAGATCCTGCAGGCCACCTACCGCGAGGTGGCGCTGTGCCGGCGCAGCGGGATTTTGATCAACACCTTCATGCTGGCGCGCGACCGCAGCCTGGTGGAGTTCGTGAAAAAGGTCTCGGCGATCTGCCGCGGCAAGGCGTACTTCACGAACACCATGACGCTGGGGCAGTTCATCTTGATGGACTTCATGCGGAGAAAGACGCGGCGGGTGTCCTGACGCCGCGCACCACGACTCTCTCGCTCGCCGCCCTGGGGCTCGTCGTGGCCGCCGCCGGCGGCTATCTCGTCGCGCGCCCCCGGGCTCCCGCTCACCGCGGCGGCACCCTCACGGATACGGTCGCCCTGGCCGACTCCGCGCTCCGCGCCTGCCGCGCGCCGTCCGGGGGCTCGCCCATGGACTGCTACGACGGCTTCCTCGTCCCCCTCGTCGCCGCGCCCGGCGTGCGCACCGCGCTGGGCACGTTGGACGTGCTCGGCGCGCGCGACGCACAGCTCCGGGCCGACGGGCATGTCTACGCGCACGCCATCGGCATCGCGGCCGGGCGCGCCGGTCGCGCCGACGTGGGCCGCGCCTTCGCGAGTTGCACCGAGATCTTTCAATCCGGCTGTTACCACGGTGTGATCCAGGCGTACTTCGAGGACGTCCGCGCCGTGGACACCTCCGCGGCGAACGGGTTGTGCAGCGCGTTCCGATCGCCCTCCGCGGACCAGTGGTTACGCTTCCAGTGCGTGCACGGCATGGGGCACGGGCTGATGATGGTGTACGACCATGACCTGCCGCGCGCGCTGGGAGGCTGTGACCTGCTGAGCGAGGGGTGGGATCGCGAGTCGTGCTACGGGGGCGCTTTCATGGAGAACGTGGTGAACGCGACCGCGCCGCACCACGCGCCCCACGTGCTCCACTCGCACGTCGCGACCCACGAGCACGGCGCGGCGCCACCCTTCAAGGCGCTCGATCCGAGCGACCTGCAATATCCCTGCTCGATCATGGCCCAGCGCTACCTCGTCGCCTGCTACAACATGCAGACCTCCGTGATGCTGTTCTTCACCCACGGCGACATGGCGGCCACCGCCCGGAGCTGCGGCGACGCGCCGCAGGCGTTGCGGCCGGTGTGTTTCCAGGGCATGGGGCGCGAAGTCAGCGCGTGGTCACACCAAGACCACCACGAGGCGATCCGCATGTGCTCGTTCGCGAGCGCCGAGTACCAGCCGTGGTGTCACGTCGGGGTGGTGAAGAACTTCATCGACTTGACCGCCAAGCCCGCGGACGGCATCGCGTACTGCCGCTCCGTCACGGGAGCCGCCAACCGGCGCCAGTGCTACGAGGCGGTGGGCGAGCAGATCGGCACGCTGCGCAACAACGCCACCGAGCGCGAAGCGGCGTGCGGGCCCGTCGTGGCGGACTACCGCGACGCGTGCCGCTACGGAGCGCGCCTCACGAGCACGCCGCCTCGCTAGATGTCGAAAGTGAAAATCGGGATCATCGGCTCCCGGTTTCAGGCGGAGTGCATCGCGGGGGCCGTGAAAGTCACGCCGGACGAAGCCGAGGTAGTCGCCGTAGCCTCGCCCACCCAGGGACACGCCGCGAGCTTCGCGCAGCGCCACGCCATCGCACGCTCCTACACCGATTACCGGGACCTGCTGCGCGATGCGGAAGTCGAGCTGATCTCGATCACGGCGCCCAATCGGCTGCACGCGCCGATCACGATCGCCGCCGCCCAGGCCGGCAAGCACGTGGTGTGCGAGAAGCCGCTGTGCCTGACGCTCGAGGAAGCCGACGCGATGATCGACGCGTGCCGCAAGGCGGGCGTGCTGCTGCTGTACGCCGAAGAGCTGTTCTTCGCGCCGAAATACGTGAAGGCGAAGCAGCTGGCGGACGAAGGCGCATTCGGCCGCGTGCACCTGGTGAAGCAGGGCGAGAAGCACTCGGGTCCGCACTCCGACTGGTTTTGGGACGTGGAGCAGTCGGGCGGCGGCGCCGTCATGGATCTGGGGTGTCACGGGATCGCGTTCTGCTGGTGGTTCCTCGGCAAGCCGAAGATCCGCAGCGTCTACTCGCAGATGGCCACGCAAGTGCACAAAGCGCGCACCCAGGGCGATGACGAAGCCCTGACGATCATCGAATTCGACAGCGGCGCCGTCGGAATGGTCGAGAGCAGCTGGAACCGGCCCGGCGGCATGGACGACTGCATCGAGGTGTTCGGCGACAAGGGACAGACCTACGCCGACCTGCTGATGGGCAACGCGCTCCCGACGTACTCGGAGGTCGGGTTCGGCTACGCCGTCGAAAAGGCGGCGACGACCCGGGGCTGGACCTATCCGGTGTTCGAGGAGCACTGGAACTACGGCTTCCCCCAGGAGATGCGCCATTTCGCGCGCTGCGTGCGCGGCAAGGAGACGCCGATCTCCGATGGCGAGACCGGGCGCGTGGTGCAAGAGGTCCTCTACGCTGCGTACGCGTCCGCCGGGCTGGGGCGGAAGGTCACGCTGCCGTTCCGCCCCAAGGGCGTCGCGAAGCCGATCGATTTGTGGAAGACGCCATA
>Ga0209156_10000747_pt1 | contig 27610 bp, 24 predicted proteins | sample GraSoiAngelo_124_FD_185881 | JGI IMG/M metagenome (GOLD analysis project Ga0209156, IMG submission 185881) | Grasslands soil microbial communities from the Angelo Coastal Reserve, California, USA - 14_0927_05_20cm (SPAdes) (version 2) | ecosystem: Environmental > Terrestrial > Soil > Grasslands... | reverse complement strand
CGGCGTGGGATAATAAAGCCCCCGATATAGACACTGTTGCCTGTCAGCACCTTCATCCGCGTAGGATTTGGCGCTTCTCAGCGAGGCCGGTGAGTTTTGGTTGCGCGACAGCTAGATTACTCGTTACTGTGTGCCTCCTTACGTCATGGGGCTCGCATCACGCATCGGCATTTTCTTCACCGGCGCTGCTCTTCTCCTCTCCATTTCCTGTGAAAAACACGAAGTCGGCGAATATCCCGAAGTGCAAAAAGAACTGATGGCAGTAACGAACAATCCCAAGCCCGGTCCCACACCGGGTGGGTCGGCCACAGCCACGCCGGTGAATTTTTTCCCTGAGAAACGACCTTAGCGAGAGAATTATGGCCAGCCAAAAATACCTGACGTCGCCGCCGAAAATCGCCACCATGCCGCCGGGTGTCCCTTACATCGTCGGCAACGAGGCCGCCGAGCGTTTCTCGTATTACGGGATGAACTCCATTCTGACCATCTTCATGACCAAATATCTTTTGGACAAGATGGGTCACTCGAGCGTGATGCCCCCGGCGCGCGCCGAAGCGTGGTATCATACCTTTGTTTCAACGCTTTATTTTCTGCCAATCTTCGGCGCGTTTCTCGCCGACGCTATTTTCGGAAAATTTCGCGTCGTTTTCTGGCTGTCGATTGTTTACTGCGGCGGGCATGCCACCCTGGCACTAATGGGATCGCCCGTCGCGCACGCGATCGAGCCGCGATATTTGCTAGCAGTTGGTTTGTTAATGATCGCGCTTGGTGCTGGTGGCATCAAACCGTGTGTTTCGACTAACGTTGGCGACCAGTTTGGTGAAACAAACAAACATCTGCTCACGCGGGTCTTTAACTGGTTTTATTTTTCCATTAACGCAGGCTCAGCCCTCTCCACGCTTTTGATTCCATGGCTGCTCGAGCCCTACAAGGCCTCGCCGGAGTTGGCAACCAAGCTTTCACCGGGTATCGTCAATTTCCTCGAGAGCCCGCGCTTGCACAGTCCGGACATTGCTTTCGGACTTCCCGGTGTCTTCATGGCCATCGCCACAGTGATCTTTTGGTTGGGTCGAAAAAAATTTGTCCATATCCCACCGGTCGGTCTGCGTCCTTATGCTCGCGCCGTTTTTAACAAGGAAACCGGAAAGATATTGCTCAATATTTTAATGCCGGTTCCGTTCGTCGCGATGTTCTGGGCCTTGTGGCAGCAGAATTTCTCTTCCTGGATTGTTCAGGCGGAATCGATGGACCGGCACCTTTTCGGCATTGAGTGGTTGTCTTCGCAAATTCAGACGGTCAATCCGATTTTTATTTTGATCATGTTGCCGCTCTTTTCCTACTGGCTTTATCCATTTGTGGAAAAGTTCGTGCGTTTGACGCCGCTGCGGAAAATCGGTGCCGGCTTATTTGTCACGGCAGCGTCGTTCTTCCTCGTCGCCATGATTCAAACCCGCATCGATGCCGGTGCGCGTCCGAGCATTGTTTGGCAAGTTTGGGCGTTCGTGATTCTGACCGCGGGCGAGACGCTGGTCTCGCCCACGCACCTCGAGTTTTCCTACACCCAGGGGCCGGTGAAAATGAAATCGCTTTGCATGTGCACCTATTTGTGGGCAGTTTTTCTTGGCAACGTATTTACCGCCGCGGTAAATTTCTTCATCCAAAATCCGGACGGGAGCGTGAAGCTCCAAGGCGCCAGCTACTTCATGTTTTTCGTTTGGGTGATGCTGGCCACCGCGGTGCTATTTGTCATCGTCGCTCCGTTCTACAAAGGCCGCACCTATCTGCAGGATCAGGCCGAGCATGCTCCAGCAGAGGAAACGGCAATCGGATTTTGCCGTTCAGCCGGAGGCGTAGCCGCGGCCGATCTTGGATGAGATGACGCCGATCCGATTGTTGCTGGCGGCGCGCCCACATGCGCGTGCGCTCTCCGGACTGTAGGGCGTCTGTGTTAGAAAAACTGATTATGAATAAAACTAAAGCTCTCGTCGTATTAGTTTCGTTAGCTATTCCGCTCGCGAATCTTCGCGCTACGCCGCAGGATGAACAGTTCCAACAGATCGCGCACGACTACATCGAAGCCTATCTAGCTAACCATCCAGAGAACGCTACTGAGCTGGGAGATCATCGCTTCGACGACAAGCTGACGGATTATTCCGCGGACGCGCGTGACCAGGAATTGGCGCGGGCGAAGCAAACACGGCAACAACTCGAGGCATTTACCGACCTTTCACAAGTGACCGGCGCAAACAACGTCGATCTTCGTTTGCTTAAGGACAACGTCGACAATGAAATCTTCGGCATCGAAGAACTAAAGGAATGGGAGTGGAACCCGCTGGTTTACAATCAAAGTCTGGCCAACAGCATCTATTTGCTGGTGGCGCGCGATTTCGCGCCGGCCGAGCAGCGCATTCCGAATTTGCGCAAACGTCTGGAAGGAATTCCCGCCGTCATCACTCAAGCCAAGGCGAACTTGAAACATTCGCCCAAGATCCATACCGAGACCGCGATCGAGCAAACCCAGGGCGCAATCTCGTTAGTGCGCGAGGGCCTTTCACCTTTGCTCAATCAAGCGCCGCAGGTGGCAAAAGATCTGGGATCGATCCAGGAAAAAACAGCGAAGGCGCTGGAAGATTACAAGACGTGGTTGCAAAAAGATTTGCTCCCACGTTCAGACGGTGACTTTCGCCTCGGCGCTGACAAGTTTCGTAAGAAATTGCGCTTCGCCCTCGCTTCTGATCTATCGATGGAAGAGATCATGCAGCGTGCCCAGGCTGATCTGGCGCAAACGCAAAAAGCAATCTACGAAACCGCGCTTCCACTTTACAAAAAATATTTCCCGAACACAGGCAAAACGGGGCTAGGCGACAAAAAGAAAGTGACGGTCATGGTCCTGGACAAGCTGGCCGAGCAGCACCCCGACGACAATACCATCGTTGGTTACGCGCAGAAAATTGTGCGTGAAGCCACCGACTTCACCAAGCAACACGACCTCGTTACCGTACCGGAAAAGCCGCTCGATGTCATCGTTATGCCGGAGTTCAAACGCGGACAGGGGATTGCCTATTGCGATTCACCGGGGCCGCTCGAGCAGAATGGCAAAACATTTTTCGCGGTGGAACCAACACCGAAGGATTGGACCGCACAGCGTAAGGAATCTTTCTTTAAGGAATACAACAATTACATGTGCCGCGACCTGACCGTGCATGAAGCGATGCCCGGACATTATTTGCAACTGGCCCATGCCAACGAATTCCGCGCACCAACCTTGGTCCGCGCAATTTTCCAGAGTGGCACGTTCGTCGAAGGCTGGGCGGTTTATTGTGAACAAATAATGGCAGAACAAGGATACGGCGGACCAGAAGTGAAAATGCAACAGTTGAAAATGCGATTGCGCGTGATTTGCAACGCCATCATCGATCAGGGGATTCACGCCAAAAACATGAGCGAAAAAGAAGCGATGGATCTGATGATGAAAGAAGGGTTTCAACAAGAAGGCGAGGCCGTCGCGAAATGGAAACGCGCACGACTTAGCTCGGCGCAACTATCGACCTATTTTGTCGGCGTGGCCGAGCACCTTGACTTGCGAGATCGTGCCAAAGCGAGAGATGGCACAGCCTTCAATCTCAAAAATTACAACGACACGGTCATTTCCTTTGGCAGCCCGCCGGTGAAATACGTACGCGAATTGGTGGGGCTGTAGAGCGAAGCAGGGAGCACCGAGCGGGGAGCTTCCTACTCGACGCTCCACGCTCCATGCTCCATGCTCAGCCCCATGACCTTTAACAAAAATATCGGAATGCTGTTGCTCGCGGTGTATCTCATTCTCGTCGGCTTGATTGGAATTTTCGGATTCTACTTTGGCGTTATTCCAGGAATCATTGCTCTTCTCGCCGGCATCTTCATCGTTCTCGGGCGTTAACGAATTTCACGAGGAATACGTAAAGCTGACGCGGTGGAGCGCAGCCGTAACTCGGTCATCCCGAACGAAGTCGAGGGATCCCGCAGCGTTACCTCTAAGTTTGCACAATCGGATTCCTCGACTTCGCCCGGAATGACGACAATTTGTGGGGTGCGTAATATCGCCACCTGGATGCGGCGCTCTGATAAAAAATATTTCGCGCCGTTTTTATCGCGTTATCCAAAGGTGAAAATTTCGAATGCTGCCCTGCGCAAGGTCCCTTTCGAGCAAATGGATGGGTTATTGCTAACCGGTGGACCGGACGTTACTCCCAAGTTCTTGAATCAGCCTGTTGCCGATCCGTCTGTAATCGAAAAGGATGTGAATCCCGATCGCGATCGCTGGGAACTCGACACAATCAAGAAGGCGATCGAACGCGGGCTTCCGATTTTCGCGATCTGCAAAGGATTGCAAACACTCAATGTCGCGCTCGGCGGAACTCTCCATCTCGACATCTCTGGCCATAACCTGCCTGACCAGAAGACGCACGATGTTCAACCGCTTCGATCTGATCGCAAAACGCGCCATCGTTTTGAAAAAGTGAATAGCTCCCATCATCAGGCGATCGATAGACTCGGCGAAGGTCTGGAAGTTGAATCCTGGTGTGCAACCGACGACATCATCGAGCAGGTAAGACTGCGCGATTATCCTTTTGCTCTCGGAGTCCAATACCATCCCGAACGGGGAAAGATTTATGATGGGTTGTTCGATGATTTTATCGCGCGGGTCGCGGACGTTAAATGTTTAAAACGTTAAATTGTTAAATCGTTTAGGGTGCTTAATCCGCTATAACCGCACACTGGCCGAGGATCCGATTCACCTTTTTAACGATTTTAACTATTTAACTTTTAACATCCAACAGTGTCCGCTCCGCAAAACACTATCGCCATCGTTTACGACTACGATCAAACACTGAGTCCGAGCTACATGCAGGACGAGGTCGTATTCCCGGCGTTTGGAATTAACAGCGAGATTTTCTGGCGACGTTGTTCCGAGCTGGTGCGCGACCATGGTTACGATAACGAGCTCGCCTATATGAAGGTCCTGCTCGATCAGCTGGGGATGGATCGGCCAACCAACGAGGAACTCAAAAAACTCGGCGCGAAGCTCAACTTCTACAAAGGGTTGCCGGAGATGTTTGAGGAATTTTGCGGCGGCGAAGGTTTACTCACCGCCGAACATGTCGCTCACGGCATCACCGTCGAGCATTACATCATTTCATCGGGCCTGAAGGTATTGATCGATGGCAGCCGGCTCGCGCCTTATGTGCGCGCCATTTTCGGTTGCGAGTTCGCGACCGACAACGAAGGCCGCATCACGTTCCCAAAGCGCGTCATTAGTCACACCCAGAAGACACAGTTTCTCTTTCGCATCAATAAAGGCTTTCTCGACCCGGCGCAGGACGTGAATGATCACATGGACCCCGAAATTCGGCCGATTCCGTTCCCCAACATGATTTATGTCGGTGACGGGCCGACCGATGTGCCGTGCTTCACCGTGATGAAGAAAAACGGCGGACAAGCAATTGCGGTTTATAATCCTGATGATTCAGAGCGCATTGGTTTCAAAAAATGCTTTCAGCTCTCCACGCATGCCGACCGGGTAAAACACATCGCGCCCGCCGATTATCGCCGGAATACCCATTTGCGGATGTTGCTCGAGCAAATGGTGGAAGAAACCGCGAACCGGATCGTCGAGCAGCGCAGGCTCGCGGTTGAGACCGGCACCGTGCGCGCGCCCAAGCATTGATCCGAGTGCCCAACCTGCGCTGTAGCCGCTTCGCTCTGCGAAGCGCGGATGCTTGATCACGTTTCAACCGGGAAGAAAAGAATGAAAAACTTCGCGCGGACACCTCCGCGGCTTTACTGGGTCTTCTCACGAACCCCGTTATTCTTCGTTACCTGTTGTACCTATCGCCGCCGACCAATTCTTGCGCGCGGTGAGGTTCATGCCGCGTTGACCGATTTCGCTACCCGAGTGCATGGAGATTTCGGAATAGCGGTCGGTCGTTACGTGATCCTTCCAGATCACATTCATTTGTTTGTCGCGGGCCCGGACGATTTCAATCTTGGAAAATGGATCGGCACCTTAAAACGTGTTCTCGGCAGGGCAATAGCTATGGACAGGTCGCAAGATCCGATCTGGCAGCGCGGTTTCTTTGATCACCTTTTGAGAAGTGACGAAAGTTATGCGCAAAAGTGGGATTACGTTCGTGAAAATCCAGTTCGCGCTCAGTTAGTAGAGAAAGTCGAGGATTGGCCGTACGCGGGCGAATTCGTAACAATTTATGGTGACTAGTTTTGGGTGGGCTGCTCTTGCTCAATCCGACGGATGTAGGCGTGACGTGCACCGCGTCGCGCAGAGCGCGACGGCTACAGATTTGCTTAAACAGTCGTGTATTCTGTAGTTGCGTCGCTTCTGCGAAGGGTAGATGAGCTCCTGACTTCGGGGCTAGTGAGCTGTCTTTTGCTCCACTGTTAATTGAAGCGCTTCCGCAAAACTGCGTCCCCTTTCCACGGCAAGGGGTTGATATGGAATCGGCGGCGAATTTAGATCGCCAATGGTAAACTCAACCGGCACGTCGCCCATCACGCCCGCAAAAAATTCCGTCTGCTGGGTGGTAAAAGGAAAGACGGGATACATCGCGTAGCCATTGATCCCATTATTCAACGCCGTTCGCGATACTGTTGAGGAGACCGAGAAAACGGCCGCGATCGCTTGATAGTTCCGCAAAAAATAAAGCTCAGCGGCTTCGCGATCGTCTTCGATCCGAAAACCGTCGAGTTTTAGTCGGTCAGCTTCGTTCGTTTCGTTCGGATGCGGACGATAAATCAGAGGGTGCCCGCTGAAATTCCGCCGCAAGTAATCGAGACAGCAATTGAGGCGCTCGACGTAAACGTCAGGTGATACGTTATGAATAAGCAGGAAGGGAGTGCCGAAAAAGATCACCTGGCCACCGATACAAATCCCATTTCTGTCGCTGACTTGCGGCAAATCCCGCAGCTCGGCCACACTCGGAAATTTGGCGCCAATAATTTTCGGATTGTTCGAGACATCTGTCCCGCCGTTACTCATGACAACGATCCGATGGTAAAGGGAGTCCGGATTTTTTTGCAGACGCTCGACCCGGACTCCATCGCCACCTGGATTGATGCGCGGCTTGAAGTGGAGGGTTCGGTTTAAACCTGCCATCGGTTCGACAATACGATTTTGCAACCAACCCGAAGTGGTAAATCGATAGCGCATGCGTTCGCCGACACGGATGAGATCGCGATAAACTTTTTCTGCGACGCAGAGCACTTTTGTCGTCTCCGGATGCGCCGAGATCGTCGCGTTGGAAATGGTTAGAATTCCACCCACGCAAACAATGAGGTCGCGTTCTTTATCGATCGGCAGCTGCGCGATTGCTTCGCGCCGCTCGGCGGACTCGCGGTAAAGCCGCGGCAAATCGCGCAACCCACGGCACGTATTCACGTGCGGAAAAGCATGAATCTCGTCAAACTGTCCCGCATAACGCCGCCAATGCGCGCGCTCCCACCATTTCGAATCCTCGCGTAGCAAATGAGCCCCGCCCGGAAATTGCGCGCGCAGTGCCTGTACTACCGCCAGTGCCGTCGGCAAACGGTCGGGTCGCGAGATGACAATCCATAGTTTCGGCTTCGCGCCTGTCATTGTCCTTAACTTCCTACCCTCCAGCAAAAATCCCAATGCTCAGGAATTCAAGCTCCAAGGAATCCGAGCAAGCGTTAGACTCCACGCGTCGTGGGCGACCAGATGAATTTGTGCATCTGCAATTGAAAGCGCGCTTCGAGATTATCGGCCAACATCCACTCCACAATTTGACGTGGCTCAATCCGGCCAAAAATCGGTGAAAATAGAACGGCGTGACAGCGCTCGGAGAGATGGTGCTCGCGCATTTTTTCCCGAGACCATTCGTAATCCTCGCGCGAACCGACAACGAATTTCACTTCGTCGCGCTTGGTCAGATGCTCAATGTTCGACCACAAATTGCGCTCGGATTCACCGCTCCCCGGCGTTTTCAAGTCCATGATGCGATGGACCCGCAGATCGACCTTGGAAATATCGCGTCCTCCGCTCGTTTCCAACAGCACCGTTTTTCCGGCATCAGCCAGTGCACTCATTAAAGGCAGAACATTCTTTTGCAGTAACGGTTCGCCACCGGTGATTTCGACTAACGGACAATCGAATTTCAAAACTTCGCTCGTAATCTCGGGCAACTTTTTCTTTTCGCCTTCGTAAAAGGCATAAGCGGTGTCGCAGTAATTGCAGCGCAGATCGCAGAAAGTCAGCCGCACAAACACGCATGGAAGTCCCGCCCAGGTGCTTTCACCCTGAATCGAGTGATAGATCTCGTTAACAGTAAGTGTTGCGGCCCGCGGTTCAGTGATCGTATTCATGGGAAATGGAGGATGAGCCGAATGGCGAACCATAGCATAACCGCAGCGGTGATGGCCTCGGTAGCGACCTGCCAGTTCGGCTGAGAGAAAATATCCGCACCAAATTTTACCGCCGTCCATAAGATCACGCCCCAGATTATCGCACCGAGAACAACCGCGACTGCGATGGCGAGGGACTGTCGCACACTCGCGCCTCGCGTGGGCTGACTGCCGATGACGGCCAGCCAGAAGCCGACGTTCCACGGACTCATCAACACGACAAAGAAACCTAGCAAAAATCCGCCGCGCCGTTCGTTTTTCGGCGCCTGAAACTCGACGCTCCGATGGGCGCGATAGATTTTCCAAGCTCCCATGGCGAAGTCGGCTGCTAAAAATAAGAGCAATGCCAGACTTACGATCGCGAGCACACGCCGGATCGTCATCGAGTTGAACAAGGCGCCTGCGCCGACGGAAACGCAAAAAGCCCAGATAAAATCGCCGGTGCACGCGGCAAGACCGATTGGCCGGGCCGACCAGAATCCGCCGCCCCGGTCCTTGGCCAATAAACCGCGCCGGATCATTTCTGCATTAATTGGCCCCGGCGGCCACGCAACGGACCAGCCGAGAATGTAACCGTTTACCAGGGTGCTGAGCATGATCGTTTCACGCAGACTGAATCTGCGCTAAGAATGCCGGCGATGTCCGAACGAATCGAACGTCTTTTTGCTCGGTGCCGCGACGAAAATCGTGCCGCCTTCATTCCCTACATTTGCGCGGGCGATCCAAATTTTGTCCGGACGGTCGAGATCGCGCTCGCTCTGGAAAAAGGGGGGGCCGACGTGCTGGAACTGGGAGTTCCGTTTTCCGATCCGCTGGCGGATGGCATTGTCAATCAGCTCGCGGCGCAGCGCGCGCTCGAGGGCGGCGCGACGGTGCGCGGTGTCTTGGAATGCGTCGGCGAAATTCGGCGGCGCTCTCAAATACCGATTGTTCTCTATACCTACTTGAACCCCATCTTGGGTTATGGGATGGCCGAGTTTGAGCGCGAAGCGGCAGCGGCCGGCATCGATGGTCTGCTCATCCTCGATCTCCCTCCCGAAGAAGATCGCAGCAGTCAAGAACTCGACGGCTTAAAGGCGTCGAGTTCGACCCTTAAGAAGGATGAAAATCGGGTTGAGGAAAATCCAGTCCGGATCCGACTGATTGCGCCAACTACGCCGCGCGAGCGAATCGCGGTGATCGCAGCATCCGCACGTGGCTTTATTTATTATGTCTCGCGTGAAGGCGTGACTGGCGCGCGCGATTCGGTCGCGCAATCACTCGAAGAAAGGCTAACGATGATTAGACGATACACCGATCTGCCCATCGCAGTTGGTTTTGGTATTTCGAATCCGGACCAGGCGGCAACAGTCGCAATGATTGCGGAGGCGGTTGTTATCGGAAGCGCGATTGTCGACTTGATTGGGAAGATTGGAGACGCCGACGATCTGGCCGGTAGCGTCGGCAAATTTGTTGCGCCTTTTGCGTCGGCCATCTCGTCATCCCGAACAAAGTCGAGGGATCCCGATGCGAAAGCTTAAAGATAGCGCCGCAGGATCCTTCGACTCCTATGCTTCGCTCAGGATGACGGCATAGCTCGCTCCATCTCACGGTTGGCATTGAGGCAGCCCTGTGGTACACGAAATACATGCTGCGATTCACCAAGATGAATGGTGCCGGGAACGATTTTGTCATGATCGATAATCGTGCCGGCAAAGTGCATTTGAGCGCGCAGCAAATCGCAAAAATTTGCGATCGGCATCGTGGCGTTGGGGCGGATGGGGTTTTGTTGGTCGAGCCCGCGACCAACAGCGCTGATTTTCGGATGCGTTACTACAACAGCGACGGTGGGGAAGCGGAAATGTGCGGCAATGGCGCGCGTTGTTTTGCCCGTTTCGTAGAAAAAGTCGCTGATGCGAGGAAAAACGTTTCGTTTGAGACGCCCGCTGGAATCATTGCCGCACAACTTCAGGGCGAGCTTGTGACTTTGCACATGAGCGAGCCGACCGACTTGCGGCTAAATGTGACGCTCGCGGCCGGCTACGAGAACAAAATCATTCACTTTGTTAACACCGGAGTTCCGCATGTTGTTATTCCGGTCGCGAACATCGAAGAGATTGACGTGTTGCGCGAAGGCGCTGGCATTCGTCGGCACGAAATGTTTTCGCCCAAAGGCGCGAACGTGAATTTCCTGGAAAGACGCGGCGGAAAGAAAATCACAATCCGCACTTATGAGCGTGGAGTCGAAGGCGAAACGTTAGCCTGTGGTACTGGCGTCGTGGCGAGCGCGCTCATTTTTGCAGCCACCGAAAAAACCGACGGGCCGATTGGCGTGCTGGTGCGTGGCGGCAGCGAATTGAGTGTGGATTTTCGCCGCGACGGTGAGCGATTCACAGATGTCACACTCATCGGACCGGCCGAGTTCGTCTTCGAGGGCACGCTCGAATTGTGATTTTGCCGCGAATCGTTTTAACTTTGTAACCCTTGTAACGTTTTAGCATCGCGCATGTTTCGCGGCACTTTCACCGCCCTGGTCACGCCTTTTCGCGAAGGCGCGATTGATTTCACTGCCCTTCAGAATTTAATCGAATCCCAGATCGCGGCTGGCATCGACGGAATTATTGCCGTTGGAACGACGGGCGAATCGCCCACGCTCACCCATGACGAACGCAAAGAGGTGATTCGGTTCGCCATTCAAACTGCGAACCGGCGTTGCCTGGTTCTTGCCGGGACCGGATCGTATTCGACACGGGAGACAATTGCGGCTACCGAAGAGGCAGAAAAGCTCGGCGTTGACGGCGCACTCTTAGTTGCGCCCTACTACAACAAGCCGAGCCAGGAAGGATTGTTTCGCCACTTTTCCGCGATTGCCAAGTCTACGTCGCTCCGTCTGATGCTCTACAATATTCCGGGGCGCTGCGGGGTTGATATTGTCGCGGAAACGGTGGCGCGAATCCAGAGTGATTGCCCGAATGTTGTGTCGATTAAGGAAGCTGGGGGAAACGTCGATCGGGTTAGTGAATTGCGCGTGCGTTTGCCGGATGCATTCACGGTTTTGAGCGGCGACGATGGATTGACTCTTCCGTTTATGGCGGCCGGCGCGGTCGGAGTGGTGAGTGTAGCGTCGAATTTATTGCCGCGCGAAATGTGCGAACTGGTCAGCGCATTAACCAACGGCGACAGCAAGCGGGCGGAGCGATTGCATCGCAAACTTTACTGGTTGTTCAAAGACTTGTTTATCGAGCCAAATCCGGTGCCGATAAAAACAGCGCTGTCGTGGCGCGGGACAATCTCGCCGGAAGTGCGATTGCCGCTTTGCGAAATGAGTGCCGCAAACCAGGCGCGTCTGCGCAAGACGCTGGAGGAATTTGAACGCGACTGATGAGGTTGTAGCTGCCGCCGTCACAGGCGGCAGAATTCCAGGTCCTGCCGCTGAGGACAGCGGCAGCTACAACAGCGACAGGTAAGACGAAGATGACTAAACTTCGTATTGCACTTGTGGGCGCGGCGGGCCGGATGGGGCAGGCGATCGCGGACGTCGCCGCAAGCGAGAACGCGGAGATTGTTGCAAAATCGGATCTCGGTGATGAGATCGCGCTCGCTGGCGCGGAGGTGTTGATTGATTTCAGTCATCCGGATGCAAGCCGTTCGATTTGCGACTCGGCCATAAAATCGAAGGTGCCGCTGGTGATGGGAACGACCGGTCATTCGACGAAACAACGCGATGAAATTGCCGCAGCCGCGAAACAAATTGCCGTAGTCTTCGCTTCAAACTTCAGTGTGGGGATCAATGCGCTCTTGGCCCTGACCGAGCGCGCCGCAAAAATTCTCGGGGACGATTTCGATCTGGAGATTGTGGAAGTGCATCATCGAATGAAGAAAGATGCGCCGAGCGGAACGGCGAAAACGCTGGCAGAAATTTTGCAGCGCGCGCTTCCGACGAAAAATTTACGCCATGGCCGCGAAGGAATATCAGGCGAGCGCGAGAAATCGGAAATTGGGATCCATTCCGTGCGCGGCGGCGACGTGGTGGGCGATCACACCGTGATTTTTGCCGGACAGGGTGAGCGCGTCGAGTTGACGCATCGCGCGGGCAGCCGTGAAACATTCGCACGTGGCGCCTTGCGCGCGGCGCGGTGGGTAGTAGGAAAACCGGCTGGGCTTTATGACATGCGAAACGTTTTGGGTCTGTAGTGGCAGCCGTGTCGGCTGCTTTTTTGATTTGCAGGCGGCACGCCTGCCTCTACAGCAATCTCAGCATGAGAGCCGCGATTGCACTTGGGTCTAATCTTGGTGATCGGCTCGCAAATCTTCAGAATGCGCGCGATCGAATTCGGGCACTCGATGGCATCACGGAGCCAACGGTGCAGTCAGCAGTTTATGAAACCTCGCCGGTCGATTGCGAACTGGATGCGCGAAATTTTTACAACGCAGTTATTGAGGTTGGATTCGAGAGATCGGCTGACGCGTTTCTTGAGGAGCTGCAAAAAATTGAGCAAGCCCTCGGAAGAGAACGCAACCATGAGCGCAATGTCTCGCGCTCGATCGATCTCGATTTGTTGTATTTCGGCAGTGAACGCCGCGACGATGCACTATTGCAATTGCCGCATCCGCGAATAACGGAACGGAAATTCGTGCTGCAACCATTATGTGATATCGCGCCGGATTTGCGTTTGCCCGGACAAACAAAAAATGTAGGCGAGCTACTCGCGCAGTTGCAGGATCAGGGTAAAATTACGCGCCTGACCGAGAATTGGTAATATGAAACTCTGGCCGCGGTCTCGCGGAGTTCGACCCTCCATTCATTCGTGCCAATGAACGCGACGGAAAAATTTCGCGAAATGAAGCGGCACGGACAACGCATCACTGCGCTGACTGCCTACGATTATCCAACCGCGCGCCTGCTCGATGAAAGCGGACTCGACATTATCCTGGTTGGTGATTCCCTCGGGATGGTGGTGTTAGGCTACGAAGACACGACCCAGGTGACGCTGGATGAAATGTTGCATCACACTCGCGCCGTCGCCCGTGGAGTGAAACGCGCGCTGATCGTCGCGGACATGCCGATTCACACTTACGACACCGCTAAAGAATCCCTTGAGACAGCGCGCTTGTTTATGAAAGCAGGTGCGCAAGCGGTGAAACTCGAGGGTGGAGTAAATCACGTTCCGCAAATCGAAGCGATCGTGTCGGCCGGGATCCCGTTCATGGGTCACATTGGAATGCTCCCCCAAAGCGTGCGCGAGGAGGGCGGGTACAAAGTGAAAGGTCGCACGCATGAGCAGGCGGAAGCGCTGCTGTGGGATGCGCGCGCGGTGGAAAGCGCCGGTGCGTTTTCAGTCGTGCTGGAAATTGTCGCACCAGAAACGGCGAGGATGATTTCGCAGGCAATCCAAATTCCAACCATCGGGATTGGTTCAGGTAAAGATTGTGACGGGCAAATCTTGGTCACGCACGATTTGATTGGTTTATTTCCGTGGTTCACGCCGAAATTTGTCGCGCCCGAGGCGAACGTGGCTGAGCAAGTTCGGAACGCGGCGCGGGCATTTGTTGCCCGCACCCGAGGCGGTTGACAAGGCCCGGGCGTTGCCGGTTTGTTTATCTAGAAATGGCGCTTCCGGATTCTGATTATAACGACGCTTTATTAAACGCGACCGGCCAGCGAAACTGGCTGTTTTTGGGGTTGGTGTTGTCGCTCGCGCTGCATCTCCTGCTCTGCCTTTATCTTTATCAAACGCGTTTCGCACCAGCGGACCTGGCTCTAGCTCCAAGAAGCGAGCCGCCCGTCTTCAAAGTGAAGCCAATTGATACGCAAGCGGCGCTGGATAAGGCGAGCCTGGACCAGACTAACCCAGCGGCGAAGCCGGAGCCGGACAAAACGAACGTACAACTGCCCGATGAGAAGAAGTCCTTCGACGCGCTGTTGCAAGAAGTGCAGGCGACGACGGCGATGCCAGATGACACGCAGGATGTTTTGCCGGACAAGCCAAGAGTCGACCCCGCGCCGGCGACATCGATGTTAAACGAGATCGAGCGAAGTACCGCGCAAACACTTTCGAAAAATCCGAACGCGACTCACGAACAATCGTTGTTGAACGACTCGGCCGTCTCGGGTCGCCCGCAACCGGCCCTGAGCGGGACCGAATTGGCGACAAGCACGAACATCAAGCGGCCGAACACGTTTACCAGCAAGATCCAGGCGGATAGCGCCGGACCGAACAAGAATCGTATTGCTGGCTTTAGCGATCTCGATTCGTTACTGGCGCAGAAAGGTCCGTTGGGATCGGGGACGGCAATCCGAATGCCGGATGACCAGCTCTTTCAATATGATAGCGCGGAGTTGCAGGGGAGTTCGGTCGAGCAACTGCAAAAGCTCGGCACGCTGATCCGACGCAATCCGAGGGCGACATTTTCAATCGAGGGTTATACGGACGCGTTTGGCAGCTACGAATACAACCTTGATCTCAGCCAGCGTCGCGCCGATAGCGTGAAAAATTATTTGGTCGGGGTGATGGGGATAAATTCGGAACAAATTCAAGCGCGCGGTTACGGCGCGTCGAAGTTTTTGGTGGCGCCGCGGCCAGTGATGGACCCAGCGATGGAGCAAGCCGAGATTGCGCGACAGCAACCGAATCGACGAGTGGTGATCGTCGTTCACACAAGCGGCGAATAATCGCTAGCAAGCACTGTTCGTCATCCCGAGCGCAGTCGAGGGATCCCGTCGAAGTTACCTAAGATACCACGGCGGGATCCTTCGACTTTAGGATCTCGAGCTTACCAATTCTTGATCCAGGTGTTTTGAATCGGGCTGGGAGACGGGGTCCCGCTCGTACCTGTTCCATCCGTGCTCCAAAGATCAAATGTGGGGTTATAACCACCAGCCGTGCTATAACCCGTTGGGTTGGCTATCGGATTCTTCGATGTCGAATAACCATAGCTGTTGTATGGCACGAGCGTGCTCGACGAAGGATTCCTGTTGCGGAATGGATCGTGAAAATACGTATTTGCCCCAGGAGGATTAGGACTAAGCATAGATTGCTTTAACGACCCGCTAAGATAGTTGCGCGTGTCTGAACTACTCGTCGTCGTCGGATTGCCATCGGAATCGCCGCTGAGTTGAATATACAGATAATTTGAAGCTGATACGTACGAAGACGACGACGGATCTGTCATTGTCGTAGGATCGAGCGAGTTCGTTGCATTGTTCGCCGGGTAAATTCCATTATCCGCCTTGTAACTTTCGAGGGCGGCGGACATTGCGGCGATTTCGGTTTCGGCGCGAGCACGCTTGCCTTTGTTTTGCACATAACTGCTAATCGAGAGAACCAGACCAGCCAGAATGAAAATGATGATGATGACCACCAACAGCTCGATGATGGTCATCGCGCCTTCGGCGTGAAATGACGAAGCCCGAATGACGAATGACGAATTAATGCCGAAGCCCGAATGACGAAGTCGCAACCGCTGACTACTACTTCTGGTTATGCGGATTTTATCATTCCTTCGTGCTTCGTCATTCGTCATTCGTCATTCGCGCCATATCGGGTCACGTCTGTTGCTGCAGGGTGGTGATGATGCTGATGAGAGGCAGGAAGAGGGCGATCACGATTGTTCCGACCACTACCGCCAGAAAGACAATCATGAGGGGCTCGAGGATGGACGTGAGCGCGGCAACGGAATTGTCCACCTCGCCATCATAAACATCTGCGATCTTCAACAGCATATCGGGCAACTGACCGGTTTCTTCTCCGACATCGATCATGCTCACAACCATCGGGGGAAAGGCGCCGCTGGTTTCGAGCGGTTGCACGATCGATTCACCTTCCTTCACACGATCGTGCACCTGTGAGATGGCATTGGCGATGACGGTATTGCCAGCGGTATCGCGGGTAATATTCAACGCCTGCAAAATGGAAACGCCGCTCGTGACGAGAGTGCCTAAGGTGCGCGCGAAACGCGAAATCGAGGTCTTGCGAATGAGATCGCCGAAAAGCGGGATCCGCAATTTGAATTGATCGACCAAGCTGCGACCGCCGGGCGTCCGTGCCAGCAGTTTGATCCCAAAAATGAGCGCAACAACACCGCCGATTAGCATCACCCAGTTGTTCTGTGCGAACCTGCTGATGCTAATAACGAAGATCGTGATTCCAGGCAGCGGTTTGTCGCCGAGCATGTCTTTGAAAATTGCCTCGAATCTGGGCACGATGAAGACGAGAAGAAAGCCCATGATTGTGACCGCCATGGTCATGACGATCGCCGGGTAAATCATGGCGGAAAGGACTTTGCCTTTGATCTTTTGCGCCTTTTCCTGGAACTCGGCCAATCGCCCCAGCACGACTTCGAGGACACCGCCGAGCTCGCCCGCTTTCACCATGCTGATGTAAAGTTCATTAAAGATTTTCGGATGCTGCGCGAGCGAATCAGAAAAGGTGTTACCGCTTTGTACCGCATCGGTCAGCGCTTCAGTAGCGCGTTTGAGAACAGGATCGCGTTCTTGTCTTGCCAGGACGTTGAGCGAGCGCAACAACGGGAGACCGGAATCGATCAGGGTCGCAAGCTGCCGTGTGAAAATCATCAGGACTCTCGATTTCACCTTCTGCCGCTGGAAAAGCGTGATCCCGGTCTTGCGCTTGGGGGTCGCGACGACGGGAACGGCGATTCGACCAGTGCGAGGTCGTTTTACTTTTCCATTGCGGGCCGCTGGCGCTTTCCCTTCTTCATAAACGCCGGTCGGGAAATATCCCGCCTGCCGCAAATGCCCGATGGCCTCATTGGCAGAATTAGCCTCGACTAAGCCGGTAGATTCCTGGCCGCGAGCATCGAGAGCGACGTATTGGAAGCGGGGCATGGGGTAAATTACCGATTTAACGGTTTAACTATTTAACGATTTAACGATCAAGAAGTCGATCTCAATGTTAACGAGCATGAGGCATCGTTAAGTCGTTGAATCGTGAACCGTTAAGTCGTGGACCATGACGTATTAAATCTGAAATCTGAGATCTGAAACCTGAAAATTCTAGGTGTACTTGAGTACTTCCTCGACCGTAATGTTGCCGTCGAAAACGCTGCGTAATCCATTATGCCACTTTGTCATGTCGAGCTGAGTCGAGACATCTCATGCTATTTGAAGACAAAATAAGTAGAGATTCCTCAACTGCGTTCGGGATGACATAGGGCACGCAATGGGCACTACGCTAAGTATATTTCAACACTTCCTCGACCGTGGTGTTGCCGTCGAAAACGCTGCGTAATCCATCCTGACGTAGCGTGATCATTCCAAGCTCGATTGCTTTTTGTTTCAGCGTCACTGTCGGCGCGCGCTCATTAATCAACTCGCGCAACGGATCGGTGATTCGCATCAATTCGTAAATGCCTTTGCGGCCCCTGTAACCGGTCTGATTGCACGCGTCGCAACCTTTGCCGTAATAAAATTTCTTCTCACCCAAATCACGCCGACTCAATCCAAGTTGATCCAGGGTGTTTGCATTCGGCTCATAATTCGTCCGGCAATTCGGACAGATGCTACGCAGCAATCGTTGCCCGAGAACCGCTTCGAGGGTTGAAGAAACGAGAAATGGCTCGACCCCCATGTCGATCAAACGCGTGATCGCTCCTGGCGCATCATTCGTATGCAGTGTGCTGAAGACGAGATGGCCGGTAAGCGACGCCTGAATCGCAATTTGCGCCGTCTCCAGATCGCGAGTCTCGCCCACCATGATTCGATCCGGGTCCTGCCGCAGAAACGCTCGCAACACGCGCGCGAAAGTCAGCCCGATGTTTTCATTCACCGGCACCTGTATGATTCCTTCCAGATCGTACTCCACCGGCTCCTCTGCCGTGAGCAACTTGGAATCGAGCGTGTTGATCTTGCGCAGACAAGAATAGAGCGTCGTCGTTTTCCCCGAACCAGTCGGGCCGGTGACAATAAAAATTCCGTTCGGCCGTTCGATGACTTCGAGAATGTAATCGCCGACATACTTGGGCATACCGAGCATCTCGAGATCGAGGTTCACGGTAGTGCGATCAAGCACGCGCAAAACAACGCTCTCGCCGAATTGCGTGGGCAAAGTCGAGACGCGGAGATCCACGCTACGGCCGGCGATATTTTTTTGGATGCGGCCGTCCTGTGGCAATCGGCGCTCGGCGATATTCATGCTCGCCATCACTTTCACGCGCGAGATTACCGGCGGTGCCAGATGTCGCGGGGGCGGGGCCATTTCGTAAAGCGCGCCATCGACGCGATAACGGATTTTGAATTCGTTTTCGAATGGCTCGAAATGAATGTCGCTGGCCCGGTCCTGAATCGCTTGATACAAAATCAGATCGACAAAGCGAATGATCGGGGTGGCATTGGCTTCTGCTTCCGCGCCGGTCGCGCCATCGCCTTCGCGGAGTTGCATCAGCTCGCCGACTTCGCCGAGTTGCTTGAGCACTTCCTCCATGCTGGAGGTGTCGCTTCCGTAGAAAATCCTGATCCGGTCCTCGATTTGTTCGACCGGCGCGACCACGACGTCGATGTCACGGCCTAGCGCAAAACGCAGATCTTCCGCGGTCCGCGGTTCCAGTGGATCGGCCAAAGCGACCCGCAAGGTACCGTCGACAAGTTCGACCGGCAGTGCGCGATGTAAACGGGCCAGGCCGGCCGGAACGATCTTCACAATCTCGGGACCAATTTCCCGATCGTTTAGATCGATAAACTCGGCGCCGATTCCATCCGCAACGGTGTGATAAAAGCCGGCTTCATCCATGAATCCGCCATCGACCATCGCTTGCACGATGGTCTTGCCGTTCTGTTGCGCTTCGGTCAGGACATCGTCAGCCTGCGTCTTTTGCAAAACGTTTTGATCGACAAAAAGATCGAGGACCTGCTGGCTATTCATTTTCGCCGAATTACCGCGTGCAAAACCGAAGCTGGAGGGCGGAGCGCTGCGACGCCGGAACCGCCAGTCCCGCTCGGACCGGGCTCGCAGAGCTCGCCCCTCCAATTCTCGTTAGCAACGTTACTCATGAACTAGCTTACATCTGCAATCGTTACTGAAATCACTTCGTCGGCCGAGGTCATGCCGGAAAGAACTTTGCGGACGCCGTCTTCGCGCAAAGTGCGCATCCCTAGCTCCCTCGCGCGCTGGCGGAGCAGGAACGTTGAAGTCCGTTTATTGATCATGTGCCGCACTTCATCGTCGATGATGAAGATCTCGAAAATTCCCATTCGGCCTCGGTAGCCAGTGTGGCGGCAATGATCACAACCAGGCGCCTTCATTACTTGCGCGTCTTTCACCTGCGATGGCTCGATCCGGAGCGCACGCATTTCGGTTTCACTGAGGTCGGCCGGATGTTTGCAATGAGTGCACAATCGGCGCACCAAACGCTGCGCCATGATCGCGCGCACCGAAGACGCGACCAAAAATGGCTGCACGCCGATATCAACGAGACGCGCTACTGCTGAAGACGCGTCGTTGGTGTGCAGGGTGCTAAAGACCAGATGACCCGTCAGGCTGGCGTTGGTTGCGATCGATGCGGTCTCCAAATCACGGATTTCGCCAATCATGATGATGTTCGGGGCTTGACGCAAGATCGAGCGCAACGCAATCGGAAACGTCATTCCGACATCGTTGTTCACCTGCACCTGATTGATCCCGGTCATCTGATATTCAACCGGTTCTTCCACCGTGATGATCTTGCGGTCCGGCTTATTGATGTAGTTGAGGCAGGCGTAAAGGGTGCTCGTTTTTCCCGAACCAGTCGGCCCGGTCACGAGCAAAATTCCATCGGGGGAACGCAACAGCCGTTCGAATTTTTCCTGATCGTCGCTGAGGAAGCCGAGTTCGGGAAGGCCGAGGAGCAAACTCGATTTATCGAGCACGCGCATGACAATGCTTTCGCCATGGTTCGTGGGAATGGTGGAGACGCGCAGATCAATCGGTTTCTTTTTTATCTTCACCTGAATGCGTCCATCCTGCGGCAAACGCTTTTCCGCGATACTCATCGAGCCGGTCATGATTTTGAGCCGGCTGATGATAGCGGATTGCAAACGCTTCGGTGGCGCCTGCATTTCCTGGAGAACGCCGTCAATGCGAAAACGGACGCGGAACTTTTTGTCGAGCGGCTCGAGATGAATATCACTCGCACCGAGCTTGTGCGCTTCGATGATCAACATCGAGACCAGCCGGATGATGGGTGCATCCGCTTCATCGATGGCGACGGCCTCGGTGCCATCGCCGATCTCGAGACCAAGATCGACTTCGTCACCAATCTTATGCTGGAGGACGTCAGCCGCTTCCTCAGCCGTGCCATAATATTTGATCAGAGCCTGGCGGATTTTTTCTGGCGAAGTGCAAACGAGCTCAAGGTCGCGCTGGAGAAGAAAATTGAGGCTGTCGATAGTATCGACATCAAGTGGATCGCTAATGGCGAGGACCAGGCCGCTTTCGCCAAAGGTCACGGGAATGACTTTGAAGCGGCGCGCGTCTGCCGCGCTGATTTGCGAAATGATTTCGGGTGGAATGACGACCGCTGAGAGATCGATCCAGTGCATCTGTGCCTGGGCCGCGAGGGAGCGCGAAATGTCATCGGCCGAAACAACCCCATCACGGACCAACACATCCACGATGCCGGGAGCGCCATTAAGTTTCGCGCGTGCCTGAGCGATTTGCTTGCGCGAAACCAGCCCGATCTCTTCGAGCACTTTCAGCACATAATCGTCGTTAGCTTGCAAGGTGAATTAATCCCGGTAATGCCACTTAAAGCGTACGAATCTCGCTCTCCGGTGTCAACGAGCCAGCCGATTTATTGGATCGATCGTTCGGCCAGTTTGCCGAATAAATATTAACTCGGCGGGGGCCAACTACTTCTACTCTCCCTTTCCAATGAGACTACGAACTAGCGTGTTCGGCGATGGCTTCGGCCACGTCGAGAGTAGAATCTTTGCCGCCCATATCGTAGGTGCGCACCTTCCCTTCGGCAATGACGCGCGCAACGGCCGATTCCAGACGGCTAGCCATTTCGGTTTCCTTGAGCCAATCGAGCATCAACTTGGCGGTGAGGAGCATGGCAATGGGATTGACCTTGTATTGCCCGGCATATTTTGGCGCCGAGCCGTGCGTTGGTTCGAAGACGGCATAGTTATCGCCGAGATTGGCACTGGGCGCGAACCCAAGTCCCCCGACCAGGCCTGCGCATAAATCGCTAACGATGTCGCCAAACATGTTTTCCGCTACCAACACGGAGTAATCCTGCGGATTCTTGAACATCCACATGCAGATCGCATCGATGTTCGCGTCATCCGCGCGAATGTCCGGATAATTTTTGGCCACTTCTTTGAAGCAACGCATCATCAAGCCACCGGTCTCGCGCAGCACATTTGGCTTCTCGATCAGCGTGACGCGTTTGCGGCCGCTCTTCTTGGCGAATTCGAAGGCTTGCTTGCAAATGTTAGTGCAACCTTGCTTGCTCATGATGCGGGTGGAAAGCGCGATATTCTCAAGGCCTGCCTTGTCTTTCCACTTCTTCATTTTCGGATTCGCGCAGAGTGCGGCGTAAACTGGCTCGGGCAACGGAAAGAACTCGACCCCGCCGTACATGCCTTCGGTATTTTCACGGAACACGACTTGATCGATCGAGACGTCTTCTCCGCTGGGATTGGTGATCTTGTTCCCGCGATAATTCAACGGGTTGCCTGGATAACTTTTACAAGGTCGCATATTGGTATGCAGATCGAACATTTGGCGCAGCCCTACGATGGGCGAGAAGTAGACCAACCCCTTGTCCTTGAGTTCCGGAGTTAACTCTTCCTTAGCTTCAGATTGCGGTTTGCTGGCAATCGCGCCGAAAAGACCGCAGGTGGTTTCCTTCAAAGCCTTTACTGTGCGGTCCGGCAGGGCGTTCCCTTCCTTGCACCAAAACTCCCAGCCAATGTCGCAAGGCACGTACTCAGCGTCGAGGCCCAAACGATCCAACACGAGTCGCGCCGCTTCCATAACATCATGCCCAACTCCGTCACCAGGCATCCACGCAATTTTGTATTTAGCCATTTGAATTCCGACCCTATCGGCGAGCAATGCGGCTCGCAAGCTCAGTGCCTGTAGCGGCGGTCTATGACGGCCGATTCCCCAGTGTGGGGAGCGCACGCCGATGGCGTGTTGCATTCGGCGGCTCGCTGAATGTTAGGAACAAAAGTCCGCGACGGCTGGCAGCCGTCGCCAACAGGCCGGTGGCCTGTGCTCCCCAGAATCCGGGAAGCAGCGCGTGGGACAAAGTGTGAAATTAGGCGGTTGCTTTTGGCTTTCCGCGAAGTCCGACTAGCCACCAGATTTTCGACACCTTCGCCCGCGATCGCGAGGGATCGCGTTTTGTTTCTACACTTGCTCTTATCGTAGGAGAACTTCTCTATCTTATGAATATCATTACGTCTCGCAGAAAATTTCTCATGAAGGGGCGGTGTTGTTGTTGCCGGCTCGGCATTCGCTCGGGCCGGCTTGTTTGGTGCCGAACCGAAGAGAGAGGAGGGGACAAAGAAGAGGAAGTTTCACCCGCGGAAGATTTGATGCGGGAGCATGGTGTATTAAAGCGCGTGCTGCTTGTTTATGGCGAAGCCATCCGGCGGATCGAAGCGAACGAGGATTTGCCGCCGGAAACTGTTATGGATTCGGCGAAGATCATCCGCAATTTTATTGAGGATTATCACGAGAAGCTCGAAGAAGATTTTCTTTTCCCGCGGTTCAAAAAAGCTGGCAAACTTATCGATCTTGTCGATGTCTTGCTGCAGCAACATCAAAGCGGACACAAAGTGACCGATATCACAATGCAGTTCGCGACCCGCCAGGCGCTCAAGAATTCAGACGACCGGCGCAAACTTGCCGATTCCTTGCGGCAATTCATCCGCATGTACAACCCGCATGAGGCGCGTGAGGACACGATTCTCTTTCCCGAGTTCCGCAAGGTCGTGAGCAAGAACGAATACGATTCGCTCGGAGAAGATTTTGAGAAGAAGGAACACGAACTTTTCGGCGAAGACGGTTTTGAGAAAATGGTTGATAAAGTTGCCGGCATCGAAAAGAAGCTCGGCGTTTACGACCTCGCGCAGTTCACCCCAAAAGTCTGAACATGCGCCGCCTGCTCGCAACCCAGGCTCCCAATGCCACCATCTTAATTCGGGTCGTTGTCGGCGGAATTTTTCTGACAGAAGGAATCCAAAAGTTTCTTTATTCAGGCGACCTCGGCGCGGCCCGCTTCGCCAAGATCGGAATTCCGGCGCCGGACATCATGGGTCCGTTCGTCGGAGCAATCGAAATAGTCTGCGGCGCGCTCCTGATTATCGGTTTGCTGACGCGGCTCGCGGCGATCCTGCTGCTTGTTGATATTAGCGTAGCCATTGTTTCGACAAAGATTCCCATTTTGCTCGGCCACGGTTTCTGGGGTTTTTCTCTTACAAAACTTCCGCGCTACGGATTCTTCAGCATGATTCACGAGGGGCGCACCGACCTGGCAATGTGGTTCGGTTTGCTTTTTCTACTCATCGTGGGCGCGGGCAAAACGTACTCGCTGGATGCGAAGCTCGCTGCGGCTGCGACGAACTCGGACGCGGCGAGATAATTCTCTCTTACTTCCGCCTTCATCAGGTATGAGAACTACAAAATTAGGCAGTGTTTTGCGACTTCGCACGCAGCCGACTGGCCACCAGATTTTCGGCGCCGCCGGCCACGATCAAATCTTGAGCGGCGGGACTGAGCGGCGGAAAAGCGAATGATTTTCCATCAAAGGTCAGGATCGATCTGCCGTAATCAATCATAATTTCCGATGCGACTGTAGTTAGCGCGCGATCTTTGAGCGTGGCGCGTAAATGCGTTACGAGCTCGGGACACTCGAACACCACAAAGCCGTTGTTGAACGCGTTGCGCTTGTAGGTTTCGGAAAAACTGGCGGCGATCACGCACGGAACGCCTTTAAATTTCAATGCCGTGGCTGCCTGCTCTCGACTTGAGCCGCTGCCAAAATTGAGACCGCCGACCACGACGTCGCCTTTTTGGTAGAGCTCGTTAAATTTTGGATCGTAATTTTCAAACGTTACCTCCGCCATTTCTTCCGGCGTCATATCGTCGCGGTAAGTGTGTTTGCTGCCGTAAATGCCGTCGGTATTTAAATTGTCTTTATCGACGAAGAGAACGCGACCGCGCACACTTGGCGGAAAACCGGCAATGATCTCGACCGAGCCTGCTGCCTGCGTTTTCTTTTCGGCGTGCCGAATCGACGTGCCGGCGGCGCGCTCGGTGAAATCTGTTGGCGCGCAGATGAATCCAGCCAGGGCGCTGGCCGCTACCACGGCGGGCGAACCCAAATATACGTAGGCGTCGCGATCGCCCATACGGCCCTTGAAATTGCGATTGGTAGCGCTGATCGCAGTCTCGCCTTTTTGCACCAGACCGCGTCCCAAGCCGATGCAGGCTCCGCAACCCGGCGGCAGTGGAATGGCGCCGGCACCCAGGAGAGTTTGCCAATCGCCGTTTCTTTCGGACTTGGCCTGCACCTCGGCGCTGGCCGGGGCCAGATAGAATTCAACTCCATCGGCGACGTGTCCGCCGCGCGCTCGCACCACGTCGGCGGCGTCATGCAGATCCTCAAAGCGCGCGTTCACGCACGACAACAGATATGCCTTCTGAATGGGCACATGCTTTCGCTCCATTTCCGGAAGCGATACCATCGTCTTAACCTCGTTAGGACCCGATACATGAGGAACTACCGTGGCAAGATCAAGTTCCAGTTCAATGGCGTATTCCGCGTTCGGGTCGGCGCTGAATTCGTTCCGGTTTTTCCACCACGCGTCGATGTCGGCGTTGGTGTAACCAGAACGGCTCGTAGGGCCGCGCCTTCCCGGTCGTTTCGGATTCGTGAACTCGCCCACGCGCGAACGCAAATAATCCACGGTCACTTCGTCGAATGGAAATACCCCCGCCAGCGCGCCCCACTCGGTCGTCATGTTGGCAATGGTCATGCGCGCAGACATGGGAAGATTCGCTACTCCATCGCCCATGAATTCTACGGCGTGATTTAGCACCTCATCCTTATTGAAGAGCCCGCATAAAGCGATGATGACGTCTTTGCCGGTGACGCCCGCTGAAAGGGTTCCTTTCAAAAGCATCTTAGCCACCTTTGGAACCTGCCACCAGGTCACTCCGGTGGCCCAAATGCTCGCCGCGTCAGTCCGCACCACCGGTGTGCCCAGCGCTGCTGCCGCCCCGTACAAATTTGAGTGCGAATCGCTGGCCACCACCATCGCCCCGGGAACAACATAGCCCTGTTCGACCATGACCTGATGCGAAATGCCGGTGCCCGCCGGGTAAAAATCGATTCCGTGTTCACGCGCGAACGCTTCAATCTTGGCGTACTTTTCCAGATTCTTCGGCGTTACATTTTGAATGTCGTGATCGATGGCGAATACTGGCTGCGCCGGATCCGCGATCTCCGTCGCGCCGATCTGCTCGAACTTTGGAATCACTGCGCCGGTGTTGTCATGCGTCATCACATGACGCGGCCGAATCGAAACGAAATCGCCCGCGCGGACGGTCGCGCCGGGAGCGAGTCCATCAGCGTGTCGCGCCGCGATCTTCTCAACCAGCGTGGTGCCCATATCAGCTTCCTGCTAAAATAAAGCGCCTGACTCCCATATCAATTTCCTTCTGGAAAGCGGATTGTTTTATCCGATTTCGCCGTTGAACTGAGAAAGTGGTTGAATCCGGCATCGATGATCCCGGCTACAGCGCCTGCGATCTGCTTTAGCGTGATTCGTGCGTAACAATTATTTCGTGGCCGCGCGGTTGCCCAAAAGCCTGGCGATATCGAAATCCACGAAGTCGCCGTGATGGAAAATAATCGACTGGACGAGGGGAGCGATGATGACTGTGGGCAAATGGATGGCTAAGCCGGGTCACCCGTGAGCTGGAATGTAAGACATTGTCTTACAAATTAATTACTCTTCATTTCGTGCTTGCTATTCGTTCGTTAACAGGCGCAGCATCGCGTTCCATCGAATCGGGCAGGCGTTCCGGCGCTAAGTGCAGCGGGGCAACCGCTGAAATGACTTCTCTCTTCGGCTCGAAAGGAAACTACTATGAATATCACCACCAATATCCGACTAATTATTGTTAGTAGCCTGACTGCGTGTACCGCGCTTTTGGCAATGCCCGGAACCGCTCGCGGGCAAATCATCTATGAGACGAACAGTGGCGGCAACACTATCGGCGAATACGACGCCAGCACCGGGGCGGCGATCAACGCCGCGCTGGTCTCAGGGCTGAATCTCCCACAAGACATCGTGGTGTCTGGAGGAAATCTGTGGGTCTCCAACCAGAGCGGCAACACTATCGGCGAATACAACGCCAGCACCGGGGCGACGGTCAACGCCTCGCTTGTGTCAGGGTTGAATGCCCCAACAGGCATCGCCGTGTCTGGAGGGAATCTGTGGGTCCTAAACGGCGCTGGCCCTAGCCAATGGCGCATTGGCGAATACAACGCCACCACGGGAGCGGCGATTAACGCCTCGCTCGTTTCAGGATTGCCTGGTGGAGTCTACTTCGCCTTGTCCGGAGGGAATCTGTGGGTCGCGACCGATAACGCTGGCACGATTGCCGAATACAACGCTACTACCGGGGCGACGGTCAACTCTTCGCTGGTTTCAGGCTTGAACAAGCCGCAAGGCATTGTGGTATCTGGAGGGAATCTGTGGGTCGCTAACAACGGCAGCAACACGATTGGCGAATACAATGCTACTACCGGGGCGACGGTTAACGCCTCACTGGTCTCAGGGTTGAATGGCCCAGTAGGCCTCGAGGAGTACGGAGGAAATCTGTTTGTCTCGCAGAGTGGCATCAATACGATTGGCGAATACAACGCAGTCACTGGAGCGACGGTCAACGCCTCGCTGTTCTCAGGGTTGAATAGCCCAACTGGCATCGAGGCCGTGCCTGAGCCAGCCACCTGGGCCGCCGGTCTCCTTGCAGTAGGCGCACTCTTGTTTTCGATCTGGCGCAGGAGCGCCGGATGCGTCCGCCGCCGAATACCCGCTTGCTAATCAAGCCGGCCAACAGGATGCGCAGACGCTCGTTGAAGAAGCGCAGCGCGGCGCTTCCGCAATCCCCTCATCTAGTGTGGGGCCTATGTTGATTATCTTAAATTATCCAGCCGTAGGTTGCGCGTCCAGCGGCGCGAGCAGGCGATTGTAGCC
>Ga0209156_10000744_pt1 | contig 27678 bp, 28 predicted proteins | sample GraSoiAngelo_124_FD_185881 | JGI IMG/M metagenome (GOLD analysis project Ga0209156, IMG submission 185881) | Grasslands soil microbial communities from the Angelo Coastal Reserve, California, USA - 14_0927_05_20cm (SPAdes) (version 2) | ecosystem: Environmental > Terrestrial > Soil > Grasslands... | reverse complement strand
GCCACTTTCTCGCGCGTAACCCGAGGCTGAGCAAAGTCGCAACCGACGGCACTGTGATGGTTGGTATCGCGTTGTGCGGTCACGACGGGCGTCGCGGATATATTTATCACCTGGCCGTTGATCCTGCTTACCAGGCGCGCGGAGTCGGCAAGCGTTTGATGGATGAATGCCTCAACGGTTTGCGACGGATTGGTCTTAAGCGAGCACTTATCCTGGTAGCAAACGACAATCTGCGCGGCCGCAAATTCTGGAGTCGCTACGGCTGGGAGGAAGTCCCTGGACCTGTCGTTATGGGGATCGATCTTTAGAACTCATCTATCAGTGGCGCTGTCATGTTGAGCGAAGCGAAACGTCTCTGTCTTCAGTTGATGCACCGATTCAGATTTTGATCCGAGATTCTTCGCTTCGCTCAGAATGAGATTACGAGAAGCTTTTAGAAGATTCGACGCTTTCGGTTGATTTCGACTGCGCTCGGGAATCTATTGATTCAGCATGTCGGTTCGGTGGCTTACTACTCTTGGGCTACTGCCTGTTGCTACGGTCGCTTCAGCTTTTTCCTGGGATGACGATTCACGTTATGTGTCGTTAGGCCCGCGTAATGGCTATTACATCGTGCAACCCGATTCGCATTTAATCCGTCAACTTGGTCTTTATGAAGCGCCGTGGATCGATACGGCCGACCCTTTACGACACGGCTACGGCGCGGATGCGCTCGCGTTTCGGTTCAATCGGAACGGCGTATTGATTGCGCCTCCAGCCTATATCGCACAGTCATTGCCATACGATTTTTATACGCACCGAATCGGCTCGCTAACTCGCGGCCGTGCGACTACGCAAGATATGGAGGCGATGTTTGGCCGCGGTCACAGTCGCGCCAATCGCGCAGATGGTTTTATGTGGTACTAAGCGTTGCCAGTTTACAATCCATTCGAGGACCGAAGTGGCCGTCGGTGAGACGCGCGCATGCTGGACGATCGCGCGCGTGGACGGTAGATTTGCAGGATGCGAGTCGCATTTTTTCTGGCGACCTTCCTTGCTGCAAGCGTTTCGGCGTTTGCAAGTGCGGCGAGTATTGTCAGCGCTGATAATCCTCAGACGTTCGCTTATGGCGAAATGATTTGGAATCAGCTCTATCTTCAACGCGCCGGCCGCGAGTTGGCGGCACGGATCACGTTCAGCCATTTGCCGTACGCTGGCGACGATGAACCACGCAGGGATGAATCGTTCGACTTTCGTTTCCCGGGTATCAAATTTGATGCAACACGACGGACGTTTTTTGTGAGCGGCCGCGGCGGTCAGATGATCCCAGTGGCACGGTTCCGCCGTGATCCGTTCTGCAGTTGGGTTGATCTGGCGCCGGGCGCGTAACGGCAATTTTGACAGCTACGGATCACCCGCGCGTAGGCAGCCAATGGATCGAGACGGACGACAATTTTTCGCTGCAGAATATTTTGGTTGCGCTATTCGGCCAGCCTGCTCCTGGCCTGCCGTAGACCGCAGAATAGAATTTCGCCGAGGGAGAGTTTGTGTTTAGGGCTAAAGGCGCAGCATTCAATCTTAAGCCTGGGGCGACGCCCCACGGTCTAGGAAAGAAAATTTCATTAGCGCTGAAGGCGCGATTCACTTCCGCTAGTGCTTCGATCATCATTGGGTAATGCCGCAATCGCTGAGCAAAGGTCATCCTTCACATTATCTTTAGCAGCAAGAATCAGGGAACCATGGCTGGATCGCGACGTTCGCCTGCGCATCCACGCGTATCTGGCCATAATCTGCCGAGACCTCGGATGTGAGTTGGTCCTCGAGTTGTTATGCAAGCACGGCGTGGAATTCGACGAGCGCTATGTCTTGGATTGAACTAATGACAATCGAATCGCGCTGTCAGCGCTCGGCTTTGTGTGAACAACTTTTCCTGGGGCGTTGCCCCAAGCTCCGATTGAATGCCGCGCTCCTGGCGCTAAACAGATACGAGCGAAAGTCTATACAGTCGTACGTTTGACGATTGCTGAACTAGCAATGATCGGCGTAGATCATAAGCACAGCGTATGAAGGTAAACGGCCAACATTTTCGAACGATCTGGCTTAAGCCGGATGACGAAACTGTGGTGCAACTTATCGATCAACGTTTTTTACCGCATCGGTTTGTGATCGAAGATGTTCGCACCGTCGAGCAGATGGCGACGGCGATTCGCGAAATGCATGTTCGCGGAGCGGGATTGATCGGTGCGAGCGCAGGATACGGAATGTATCTGGCGGCGATTGAGGCCACGGCGCGTTCCACGACTGTGGGAATCGATGAACAACTGGCTCGCGCGGCGGCGCAACTCAAGGCGACAAGACCGACGGCCGTCAATCTTTCCTGGGCCGTCGAGCGCCAGCTGGGAAATGTCGCCAAAGGCAAAAACGCGAAGGAGAAGGTCGGGCTCGCTCTGCGCACAGCCAGATCGATTGCGGACGAAGATGCGGAGCATTGCCGGATGATCGGGCAACATGGATTGGAACTCATTCGGCAGCTCGCAAGAAAGAAAGCAGGAAAGTTCGCCATGGCGAATCCGTCCGGTGGCGGACCAATCAATGTGCTCACGCATTGCAACGCGGGGTGGCTCGCCTTTGTAGACTATGGCTCCGCGACTGCGCCGATTTATGCAGCTCACGACAGTGGGTTGCCGGTTCACGTGTGGGTCGCGGAGACGCGACCAAGAAATCAGGGCTCCAAACTTACAGCCTGGGAGTTGGGCGAACACGGTGTGCCGCATACGATCATCGCAGACAGTGCCGCGGGACACTTGATGCAACGTGGCACAGTGGATTTGGTGATTGTTGGAACCGATCGCACGACTTCCACGGGAGACGTTGCCAACAAGATCGGCACATATCTGAAGGCGCTGGCAGCGAAGGACAATAACGTTCCGTTTTATGTAGCGCTGCCGTCGTCTTCATTTGACTGGAACTTGCGCGACGGGCTGAAAGATATCCCGATCGAAGAACGCAGCGCGGACGAAGTGAAGCAAGCCGATGGCTGGTTCGAGGGACAACAGGTCGAGGTCCGTGTCGCGCCGGAAAGAAGTCCGGCTGCAAATTATGGATTCGATGTTACGCCCGGCCATCTGGTAACCGGGTTAATTACCGAACGCGGCGTGTGTGAAGCGAACGAGAAAAGCATCCGCGCACTTTTTCCAGAGCAGGCGCTGTGAGCGAATACATAAAGTTTTCGTGCGAGCGCGTGGCTGCGGAGATTACTTCGTTTGAGGGCCTCGCCGAATTAAATGCACATCGCCGGAAACTTCTTCAGCTTGGTCTGATTGGTGTGGATCCGAATGGTATTGGGTTCGGAAACCTAAGCGTAAGGGACGGCGCCACCGACAATTTTTACGTCACCGGTTCTGCTACTGCAGGCATACAGGAACTGACCCTGGCGGACTGCGCAAAAGTAGTGGCATGCGATTTTGAAAGGAACTGCGTCCGATACGAAGGATCTGCGCTGCCCTCATCGGAATCCCTTACGCACGCTGCAATTTACAAGTCGGATGCAACCGCAGGGGCGGTTATTCATTGTCACGACTCCAAGTTGTGGGCAGCAGTTTTGAATCAAGCGCCGACAACCTCGAGGGCTGCCGAGTATGGAACACCGCAGCTGGCGTATGAAATAATGCAACTCTTCAAGCGCACCGACGTGCCAAAGATTATTGCCATGGCTGGTCACGAAGCAGGCATTCTAACTTTCGGCAAAGATCTCGAGGAGGCATTCGCCGTCCTCATGCGCGAGAGAAGGAAATGGATCTAACTAGCACTCATCTCTTAAACGGGACTGTCATGTTGAGCGATGCGAAACATCTCTGTTTTTTCCGTGGGAAGCGATCCAGAAATGATCAGAGATTCTTCTCCCGCAACTGCGGGATGAGAATGACATTATAAGATTGCTTGGACGTTGAATCACGTCTTGCAAAGCACCATTGGCTCGCGTTGACAGCAATTTGGCTGGACGTACGCTGAACAAGCATGCATGAAAAACCTTCAAACTCGAATAAGAAGCAGGGTGTTACTCGCCGAACATTCCTCGGCACAACTCTTGTAACGGGCGCGGCCCTTGTTGCAAGAGGATCGGACGCAATCTTCGGAGCTGAGCCGTCAGCGTCATCGAACATCGCTACAAATCCAACTTGGAAGTTGGGCGGCGACCTTACAGTCAATCGCCTTGGTTTTGGCGCGATGCGCGTCACCGGCGAAGGGATTTGGGGTTGGCCGCCCGATCGCGGGAATGCGCTGAAAGTCCTGCGACGCGCGGTCGAGCTGGGCGTGAACTTAATTGACACAGCGGATGCCTATGGCCCAGAAACAAGCGAATTGCTGATTGCCGAAGCGCTTTATCCTTATCCTAAAGGCCTCGTTATCGCGACGAAAGGCGGCCTTACTCGACCGGGCCCAGCCGAATGGGTGCCCGATGGATCACCCCAACATCTCAAACAAGCTGTCGATGGCAGCCTGAAGCGGCTGCGCCTGGAGAGGATCGACGTGTATCAACTGCATCGTATCGACCCAAAAGTGCCCATCGAAGAATCGCTCGGCGCCATTAAGGAGATGAAAGACGCCGGGAAGATTCGGCACGTCGGGTTATCGAATGTTGAACCGGAAGAAATCGAACGCGCACGCAAAATTGTTCCGATCGTTAGTGTGCAGAACCGGTACAACATCGAAGACCGCAAATCTGAGAATGCTCTGGCCTATTGCGAGAAGAATGCCCTTGGATTTTTGCCATGGTTCCCCATCGGCGGAACCCGCGGTTTGAAACCTGAGAATGCGCTGAATGCGGCGGCAAAGGCTCATGGCGTGAGCGTCTTTCAAGTCGCCCTGGCGTGGCTCCTTGAGCGATCACCAGTGATCCTACCGATTCCCGGCACGTCGTCAGTCGCGCACCTGGAAGAAAATGTTGCCGCGACAAAACTAAAATTGGCTCCAGAAGAATGGAAAGCAATTAATGCGCTGGCTGGTTAAAGCCGAAGGAGTAGCGCGGATTGGACTTGTTGCACGCTGCGGCTGACACACCCGCCGCTACAGCAAGAAGCGCAACTGGCGAGAGTAGTTGTAGCTGATACCGTCATTATTGATTGGGCAAGCGAAGGAGATATATGCGGCTCTCGCGTCAGTTCGAAAAGGCATTGATTTACGCCACGCGGATTCACGGCGGACAGCTGCGGAAAAAAACAAGGATTCCGTACATCGCGCATATCCTTGGCGTCTGTGCGATCGCGATGGAATACGGTGCCAACGAAACGGAAGCGATCGCCGCGCTGCTGCATGATGCCGTGGAAGATTGTGGCGGCGCGAAACGATTGCGCGATATCGAGCGAAAGTTTGGCAAAAAAGTCGCGAAAATCGTGCAGGGCTGCACTGACACAGATCAAACGCCAAAACCTCCGTGGCTGGAACGAAAGAAGTCCTACGTGGCTCACGTTCGAGACGCACCGATGTCGACGAAACTCGTGTCAGCTTCAGACAAATTGCACAATGTCCGTGCGATCCTGATGGATTATCGTAAGGAAGGAGAAAGACTCTGGTCTCGATTCAACGGAGGTAAACAAGGCGCTCTTTGGTACTATCGCGCGCTCGTGAACGCTTTTACCGGTAAATCCCGAAAGCTTTCGGGATTAGTGCAGGAGCTCAATCGCACTCTGATCCAGCTTGAATTTCTGTCGAATAATGGAGCGCAAGTGAAAACAGCCACCGGCGACAAATGAACCGGCTACGTGAGATCATACAAGCCATCGCATAATGTCGTTCTGATTCCGCAGTTGCGGGAGAAGAATCTCTGATCTATCCGGCGTCCGATCTCCTCAGCAAGCCACAGATGTTTCGATTCGCTCAACATGTCACGGCCATTTATACGATGTGTCCTGGATTCCGTTTAATTGTCCTGTTCCTTTCGCTGTGCGTGATAGACAGCGTCTCAGCTGGCACTGGCCGCGAGGGGATGAAAGTTACGTTACTTGGTACAGGAACTCCCTTTCCGAATGCTGAGCGATTCGGCTCAGCCATTCTTGTCGAAGTAGCCGGCACAAAGTTGCTGTTTGACTGTGGCCGCGCTGTTGTAATTCGCCTGACGCAGGCTGGAGTTAGCCCGAAAGAGGTAGATGCTCTCTTTCTCACTCATCTTCACTCCGACCATGTTGTCGGAATCCCGGATTTGTGGCTTTCGGGATGGCTTTTGGGGCGAAGCAAACCGCTACCAATCTGGGGTCCTCAAGGAACTTCGAGTATGGCGAGGCATCTTGCTCAAGCATTTGCCTTTGATATTCGCATTCGTCAGGCTGCTCCTGATCCCCTTCCAGCTAAAGCTGTCGAAATCGATGCGAAGGAAATAGAGCAGGGCGAAATATATAATGACGGTTCGACGCGAGTCTCCGCGTTTCTCGTCGATCATGGAACTGTAAAACCGGCGTTTGGGTATCGCGTCGATTCTACGGGGCACTCAGTGGTCATTTCCGGAGATACGAAGTTTTGCCAGAACCTTGTGGACTTCGCAAAGGGCACGGACTGCCTCATACATGCTGCCTGGAGTGCCGGCTGGAAGAATCCCGCTCCGCCGTCGAAGCGATCAATTGCGTCTGCCGAAGATGCGGGACGGGTCTTCGCGATTGTGAAGCCCAAGCTTGCGGTTGTTTATCACTACAAGGATGAAGAAGGGCTTGGGGACGCGGTACGCAAAGAATATAACGGTCCGTTCGTGATCGCCAGGGATCTGATGGTAGTCAATGTGGGCAAGACGGTCACTTGCGACGGAAAACCCTCCGCTGACACGACATCTGATGGTGATAAATCGAAGCATTGACGAAACCTGCTAGCCAAAGACAAGCCTGGAGCGTAGGATGGAGCCATGAAATCAAAACATAACTCCGCCGGCAGGTTCTTCCTGATCCTTACTTTCATTTGTGCGGTTACGGTTGGAACCGCTGCCGCTCAACCGGGTGGGCATCTACTCATTCTCAGGACGGCGAACTTCGGATGGAATGTGGGGTTCAATCTTCAGATTGACGCCAGGCCCGCCGCGACCGTTGTCCAGGGTCGCTACTTTCACACATGGTTGCCAGCCGGGGAACATGTCTTAACCATACGCAAGGTACCACGCACAGGGGTCTCGGGGCCCACTTCGACAGCAGTGAACGTCCAGCCGGGGGCGACCTATGTATATACTGCGATGTGGGATTCGGATTTCGTTTTTCTCCGCCCATCCAGTGTGTGCCTGACCCCTGGGGAGTTGTGGCAACTTGGGTGGCCGGGAAGGCCTTGGTGCGTCGGGACAACCTCCGAGAACTTCACAAGGCGATGAACGCCGCTCGCCAAAAGCGAGTCCGGAGCGTAGCATCAGGCGATGAAGTTAAGATACACCGGCGCTAATACACTCCCTCTGATTCTTGTTTCTGTTTGCGCAGTCTCGATTGGAACTGCCGCCGCCCAGTCGGGTGGGCGTTTAATCGTTTTGAGAACCGCGAACTTTGGATGGAACATAGTTCTCAATCTGAAGGTTGATGGCAGAACGGTCACCAACGTCGTGCAGGGACGCCGCTACGATCACTTTCTGCCCGCGGGCCGTTATGTATTGACGGCCTCGGCCGCGCCAAACTCATGCTATTCTGAGCCGACATCCACTGTGCTAAATGTCCGTCCTGGACATACGTACGTATTCACGGGGTCGTGGGATGGCTCGAATCGTGTTGTTCTCATCCCATCAGCCCTCCCTCCGGGGCAATCCTACTAGATCGAATATTTAGCACCGAAATAAAAACGACTGAGACAGCGAACCGGCCAAGCACGGTGCATTGTGGTTCGTTTGCCCCGCGGAGGCTCGCCGGGATCTACCTCGTGGAAAAGGCTCCTTAACGAGTACTCGTCACTCCGGACTTGCTGTCTAGCGCAGTCAATATCCGGAATGCAGCCTTCACGCGAGCTGGGATTGGATAGTTCTTGTTCGCCATCATCACGATGCCAATGCCTTTGGCGGGAACAAAGGCGATATAAGCGCCAAAGCCGTTCGTCGAGCCGGTCTTGTTAATCAGCATATTTTGTTGCGATAACAATGGCGGAGTAAGTCTGGTCACCTCGTTGGCCTTGAAGATCACTTGAGCAGAGTTCCCGGCAAGCAGACGATCAAGATCCGTTGGATAAGCATACATCTCCCATCCTAAACCTTGCGTCATGTCGCCAAACCTAAAGTATCCAGTGTGCGTCGCGGTAATTGCCCGCTGGAGCGTTTCGTCCAGCCTTACGCCATCCATGTTTGCCTCAACGAACCGGATCATGTCCGCCGCAGTTGTCTTGACACCGTAGGTCTCTGAATCCAGAACGCCTGACGCCACGCGAATCGGCTTTTCGTCCTTCGAGTACCCATAAGCGTAGTTGCCCATCTGGTCTTCGGGAACAGTGATGTACGTATGGCTTAGGCCAAGCATAGGGAAGAGCTTTCCTTCCATGAGATTCTTAAAAGGCTCGCCCATGCTTCTGGCGACCAGATAGCCGAACAAGCCGATGCTCGGCTTCGAGTAGAGTCGATGGGTGCCGACAGGGTAAGTCGGGCGCCAGCTTCTGTAATACGCGATCATCTTCTCGTGATCGTTCACCTCGTCCGGAAATTGAAGGGGCAAGCCCCCGGCCGCATAAGTGCCGAGATCGAGAAGGCTGACCTTATCCAAACTGCTGCCCGCTAGTGAGGGCCAGTATTTGCTCGCGTTGTCCGAAAGAGATAGCACTCCCCTCGCTTGTGCGTAGTACGCGAGGGTGGCGGTAAAAGTTTTGCTGACAGAGCCGATCTCAAAAATCGTATCCTCGTTGACCTTTCGTCCGCTTTCCTTCGAGGCGACGCCATAATTAAAGAAGTATCGCTTGCCCGGAACCGTGACTGCCACGGCCATTCCAGCAACGTTGTTCTCCTCCATGACGGGCCGGATCGCCTCATTGACGATGTGCTCAATCTCAGTTGGATGTCCACTATCGGCAGCGTAGAGGTCTCCGCCACAGAGGCGAAGAGCCGCAGCAATGATTCCAAGCTTAGGAACAGAAATTTTTCTCACAACAAATGTATGGTCGTCGTGCGAGTAATCAGCTGCGATTAGTAAAAGCGGCTATAAGGCGGGGGATGAGACCTCGGAAGCGTTATTGAGCAGACGCTATTCGATCTTTGCCAGGATTTTCTCCATCTCATTTCGACGGAAGGCGCGCATGGTAAGGCTCTTGACGTTGCCGTGTGAGCCATTCTCAAGCATCAAGGCGCTAATGGTCTCGTCATCAGGTGCATCGAGGACCACTACAGCATCGTAGGCGCCCATTGTCCAGAATTGTTCCACGATCTTGATCCCCATTTTTTCAGCCTCGGGTATCGCAGAGTCACCACGTTTAACGGTGTCTTTGATATTGCGGATGCCTTGATCAGTGAACTGAATCAAAGCGACATAAGTAGCCATGATTTTCTCCTTTCGTGTGGTTGCGCCTTAAGTTATTCCAGATCGCTCCCTGCGCAAAAAATCAACCTCCCTTTCCAGTAGCCTCTCAGAAATCAAGAACGCTCGTGGCTCGTAATGTCGGTTCTGTGTCCTACCGACAAATTTAAAGGATCCGTATTATGGCCCAGACAAGCAATGAATCCAAAGCGGATTGGCTTTCTCGGTTTTGAGGGTGTCGCTGCATCGGAGCTGACGCGCGCTGCCGACATTCTTGCAGCTGCGACCCTCGATGGCGGTTATGGAAATCGGATTTCGTGTTACCAGATCAGCACGATTGGCTTCACTTCCGAATGTTTTCACGCTGAATCGGGAATCGCATTCTGCCCAGACAGCACGCTCGAAATAGCGTCCGACTTAGACACGATTGTCATTCCAGGCGGCGATGGACTCCGGCGATCTTTAGTCAGTGAAACGATTGCAGACTGGGTCCTGGCGCGCGTAAACGAGACGCGCCGCGTTGTTGCGATCGGCGGTGGAATTTATGGTGTGGCGCCAACCGGGTTACTCGATGGCCGCGAAGTCACCACTCATTGGCGTTACGCCAGCGATGTTGCACGGTGTTTCCCAAACCTGCGTGTTGATCCCAGAAGGCATCTCGTTAAAGATGGCGCCTTTTACACGTCTTCCGGTCCCAGCGTAGCTATCGATCTTTCGCTTGCTCTGATCGAAGAGGACTACGGCCGCCATATAGTATCGGTGGTTGCCCAGGAGTTTGTAAGCGCGCCGATGAACGGCAACGGCCAACACAAACTGCCCAGTCCGCTCGTGTTTGACAGTCAACCGGCTGATCGCTTTGCGGAACTCATCCCGTGGATCATGCGAAATTTGCACGGAGACCTTTCAATCAATACGCTGGCGCGCAGAGCGTGCATGTCTCCGAGCCATTTAAATCGAGCTTTCAAAAGTGTGTTCGGCAGTGCGCCGGGGGAGTTTGTGGAGACCCTGCGCATCAATGAAGCAAAACGTCGTCTATCCGTTCCGAAGCGAACTCTCGAGACCATTGCTGCCTCTGTTGGCTTTTCGGACGCGCAAACATTCCAGCGCGCGTTCGAACGGAGACTTGGAGCAAAGCCGCGCAGCTACCTGAAAAACTTCAATGCAAGTTCGATGGCGGCGGCTTCTGCGAATGGAGAGTCAGCCCTACCACAAACAGGAAGAATGTCTGGCGCATAAGAAGCACTGGCGATCCCAACTCGAGATTAAATTCCCTTCGCCTTGAGTGCAGACGCGAGTTTAACAAGGCTTTCTCGAATCTGAGCTGGCGTCCAGGCCGCAAAACCGAATACGAACGCTGCCTTTAGCCTTGCCTGAATGCAAAAAAATGAAAGCGTTGACGGCCTTACTCCGATATCGATTGTGATACGCCTGATTGTCGGGAAGTCTTCCTCGCGCTTCAGCCAGGCGACGATGTTCAAGCCGGCTTCTGGAACCTGCAAGGTGAAACGATGTCCCAGTAATTTGTTGAACTCTTCGATGAAAAAATCTCGTCGCTCGGAATATATTTTTCGCATCCTTTTGATGTGACTGAGGAAAAAGCCCTCGGTGATAAATCGCGCCAGCGTCGCCTGGTCGATCGGTGACGAGTGTTGATCCATCGCGCTGCGGATCTTGATCAACGAATCGACCAGCGGCTCCGGCGCAACGATGTAGCCCAGGCGCAAAGAGGGGCAGAGAATCTTGCTCATCGTTCCCGCGTAAATCACCCGGCCTGAGTTATCGATACCCTGCAAGGAAGGGAGCGGCGGCCCGGTGAAACGGAACTCGGCGTCATAATCGTCTTCGAAGACGAACGCGTTATGCGCACGCGCGAAATCGAGCAAGGCCGTTCTTCGCGGGAAACTCATTGTTACCCCGAGAGGAAATTGATGTGAAGGAGTGACGTAGATGAGTTTTGGCAAGGGCTCTTTTCGCGATCGCGCAATCACGATTCCCTGGTCGTCGAGCGGCCTTGGAACGATCCTGGCGCCGGCCAAAGTAAGAACTCTTCGAGTCTGCTGATAACAAGGATCTTCAATCCACGCGGGCTCGCCCGGATTCAGCAATGCCGTTGCGGTAATCAACATGGCCTGCTGCATTCCGCCTACAATCACGATCTGGTCCGGATGACAGCGCGCTGCTCTGAAATCGCACAAGTAAGCCGCAAGTGCGTTGCGCAAGTCGAGGTCGCCGCGATTGGAGGCATAACGCAAAAGGTGGGCTCCCTTCTTCGCGAGAACCTGTGTTCTAAGCCGTTCCCATACTCCTATCGGAAATTCATCGACCGCCGGGATACTCGGGACTAGCGAGACGCCCGCGCCAGCGCCTGTTGCCCCGAGATCAAACTGTTTTCCTACGCGCTGGTCCGGAATTGCTTTCACCCGATCAGAAATGCGAAGGGGAGACTCAGTCGCTGGATGGGCTTCGGGTCCGCCACGGCGGATTCGTCCCGTGGCGAATTTGTCTGCGCTCAGAAAGGTGTCAGGGAGAGGGTATGCTGCAAATGTCCCCGATTTGGCTTTTGAGCGAAGATAGCCTTCTGCGTGAAGCTTTGAGAACGCAAGATTGACCGTTAGTCTGGAGATGCCCAGGTCGGCAGCCAGAGCGCGCGAGGAAGGAAGCCGCGAAGCACCATCGCCAAAGCTGCCCGATATTAGCTCATCACGAATCTGGCGATAAAGCTGCTGATGTAGCGGTTCGGTGGATGCGCGATCAAGTCGAATCATGTCGAACGCGATGATCGAACGGCGGCGCCTTTTCTTTAGAAGCGATTTCTTGTTAGACATGCCCACTCCTTGACCTGCCTAAGGATTGCCTGCCCTTTGGAGTGACGACGCGAGTTTGATCAGACTTTCTCGAATCTGGGCCGGTGTCCAACCGGCAAAACCGAAGACGAACGCCGGCTTAGGCGTGGCCCGAATGCAGTAAAATGACAACGGTGAAGGCTTAACTCCGATCTCGAGAGTAACACGGCTAATCGCCGGTAAGTCCTCCTCGCGTTTCAGCCACGCGACCATGTTCAAACCGCCCTCCGGAACCTGCAAAGTGAAACGACCGCCGAGCAAATTATTGAATTGCTTGATAAAGACTTCTCGCCGCTCGGCGTAGATTCTCCGCATTCGTCTGAGATGACTGAGGAAAAATCCCTCGGTGATGAAACGCGCCAGTGTAGCCTGATCGATCGCCGACGAGTGCTGGTCCATTGTGCTTCGGATCTTCACCAACGGATCAATCAACGCCTCTGGTGCAACGACGTAGCCGAGGCGCAGGGAAGGATAAAGAATTTTACTCATCGTCCCGGCGTAGATGACGCGGCCGAAGTCGTCGATTCCCTGTAGGCAAGGAAGCGGCGGTCCGGTAAAACGGAATTCCGCATAAAAGTCGTCTTCAAAAACAAATGCATCTTGAGTGCGCGCAAAATCGAGCAGGGCTGTTCTGCGCTCGAAACTCATTGTCATGCCGAGCGGATATTGATGCGAAGGCGTTACATGGACGATTTTCGGTCGCTTTTCCTTTGGCGATCGCGCGATCACAATGCCTTCTTGATCCAGCGGCTTCGGAACCACCTTGGCGCCGGCCAAAATGAAGACTCTGCGCGCCTGGTGAAAACCGGGATCTTCAATCCACACAGGCTCCCCTGGATCCAGTAGCGCCATGGCGCTGATTAGCATTGCCTGCTGCATTCCTCCGACGATTAGGATTTGATCCGGATGACAGCGTGCGCCTCTAAAATCGCATAGGTACGTGGCAACGGCTTTGCGCAGGTCCGCGTCGCCACGACTCGACGCGTGCCGCAGCAGATGAGTGCCCTTTTGTGCGAGGACACGGAATCTGAGCCGTTCCCAAATATCGATAGGGAATTCATCGACTGCTGGAAGTCCGGGAACCAGGGAAACGCCCGCCCCGGCGCCCAGGGCTCCGAGATCAAACTGCGTCCCCGCACGTTCATCTGGAATAGCTCTTACCCGGGCAGAGATACGAGCTCGACGCTCGACTAGCCGATATGCTTTCGGTCCGCCACGGCGGATTCGTTCCGTGGCCAATTTGTCGGCAGTCAAAAAACTCTCAGGGAGCGGATTCGCCACAAATGTTCCCGATCCGGCCTTCGAGCGCAGATAACCTTCTGCGTGAAGCTTTGAGAATGCGAGGTTAACCGTCAATCTTGAGATTCCCAAGTCAACGGCCAAGGCTCGAGAGGACGGAAGCCGCGACGCGCCGTCGGTAAAGGTGCCTGATTTCAACTCATCGCGGATTTGGCGATACAGTTGCTCGTGCAATGGTTCGGTTGCCGTTCGGTCGAGCCGAATCATTTCGAACGCGATGATTGAACGTCGTCGCCGTTTCTTCAGAGGCGATTCGCTCCTGGACATGCCGATTTTTCCCCGGTTCCTGCAATTCCTTTCAATTTGCACGCGTATGCCAAAGCGCAACTGGCATTATCATCTTCTCGCAAGTGGTCATTGCGACGTCAACCGATGCCGAAAGGTTGATGGACTATGTGGAAGGCTTCTCGCTCGTCATTGGTCAAATGTAAATCCAAGTTCCTCTTCCTGTCTTTGCCGCACTATCTGATCTTCATCTTGGGCATGGCATTTTGCCCGCAGGCGCACAGTGGCCAGGCAAACGTCGCCTACTTCGCCGGGGGTTGTTTTTGGTGCACCGAGGCAGTTTTTGAACAGGCGCCACGCGTAACCTCGGTGGTCTCGGGCTATATGCAGCGCGCCGAAACAATACAGATCACGTTTGATCCCAGCAAGACAAGCTACGACAAATTGCTCAATCTGTTCTGGCGAGCGCATGATCCGACCGAGGTCGATAGCCAGGGACCAGACACAGGAAAGCAATATCGCTCCGCTATCTTTTATGTCGATGAACAGCAACGTGCAGCAGCCGAGAAATCTAAGGGACAGGCGCAAAAATCGTACTCAAAAGCGATAGCGACTGAGATCACACGCGCAGCATCGTTTCGTCCGGCGCCAGAAAACCATCAGAACTTTTGCCGGAAAAATCCAAACAATCCGTACGTCCGACAAATCATAGAGCCGAAGCTTCAAAAACTCGGCCTGAAAAAACCTTAGGCTAATAGCAGACAAAGAATGCAACGTCTGACCTTATTCCTCCTCTGTATCTTGTCTGTTCGCGTCGGCCAGGCGGAAGACGCAGACGCCACGCAAATCCGACGCCAAATCAAGTCTACTCCGATGACGCATAAGGTGACGCTGAGTAATGACCAATGGCGAAAAGTCCTGGCTCCCGGACAATTTCAAGTCCTCCGCGAAGCTAAAACCGAGACGCGATACAAGAATCAGTATTGGAACAATCACGAAAAGGGAATTTATCTCTGCGGCGCTTGCGGAAATGAGCTTTTTAGCTCGGAGACAAAATTTGAATCTCACACGGGGTGGCCAAGTTTCTATGCCCCGCTCGCCAAAGACAAAATCACCGAAGCAACCGATACCAGCAACGGTATGACACGGGACGAGGTAAGGTGCGCGCGCTGCGGATCACATCTGGGACATGTGTTCAATGACGGTCCCGCTCCAACCTATCTTCGCTATTGTCTAAATTCGATCGCGCTGAAGTTTGTAGAGACAACGAAGCATCGTTAGGAAGTTGCCCCTACTGCAATGAAAGTAAACTGGGACTGTTGTCAGGACCGGGGAACCAGCTCTGGGATGCTCCTGGCCAGTGCGTAAGCAGTAATGACGAATGGCAGCTCGAATAGTCGCTTCAGAAACGACGCCGTCCGCGTCTTCAGCGTTGCAGCTAGATCGCCGCGAATTTATGCGGCTTGCTACAACTTTCGCAGCGGCATTGACCGTGGGCTGTGATGTTGTTTGGGGAGAATCTATACCTATGAAAACAGCAGTAAAAATTACCTGCATCATCAGATACGAAATCGATCCATACCAACGAGATGCCTTCAAAGATTACGCAGAGATCTGGGGCCATGTCGTCCCACGGTGCGGTGGTCATCTCGTGGGCTACTTTCTGCCTTATGAGGGCACGAATAACGTCGCCTGGGGATTGATCGCTTTCGACAGCCTTGCGTCGTACGAAGCATACAAAAAGAAGCTGAAAGCCGATCCCGAGGCGCGCAACAATTTCGCCGCGGCCGAAGCCAAGCGTTTCATTCCTCGCGAAGAGCGCAACTTTGTGGAAATCGTTGACGGAACGTTCGGCGTGTCCGCTGCACCAGGAGCTGCCGCATGACGCGCACGCTCATTCTTCCTGGCCTTTATAACTCCGATCCCGGCCATTGGCAGAGCCGCTGGGAAGCCATGGATGCGACCATGGAACGTGTTATCCAGGATGACTGGGAAACGCCGCACTGTGCCGATTGGGTAGCGCGGCTCGACCAAGCGCTCGAACGCACAGGGCCAGAGACCTTGCTTGTGGCGCACAGCGCTGGATGCGCGCTGGTCGCGCATTGGGCAGTCGGCTGCTCAGGAGGAAGGGTCCAAGGAGCGCTTCTGGTAGCGCCGAGCGACCCCGAGGCCGCTAACTTCCCATTCGGCCCAACCGGATTTGCGCCGATGCCGCTGGTGGGACTTCCGTTTCCAAGTGTTGTAGTCGCGAGCTCGAATGACCCATTTGTTACCGTCATGCGCGCGCAAGCCTTCGCAACGGCGTGGGGCAGCGAGTTCTTGATGATTGGTGAAGCGGGACACATCAACAGTGCCAGCAGTCTCGGCGACTGGCCCGAAGGATTCTCACTCCTGTTCACTCTTCGCGAAACCCGAGAACGGGATTTCAGCCGGATGGCGGCTATGTTATTGCGTGATTCGGAAGTGCCGGCGCTATTCCCACGGTGAACAAAGGTGTCCAAAACACCAGTCCTCGTTCGTTGTAATAGTGAACTGAAACGAAACCAACCATGTGCCCAGCCTGCATAACAACCGCGCTCTTGACGGCAGTTGGCGCGGGCTCAACTGGCGGTTTACGGCCTTGACCTTGAAAAAACTATTTTGGAAATCCAAGCGAAATCGCTTGCATATAACGACTAAACAAAGACGCGACAAACTGAATAGCAAACCAAACCTATGAACACGACAAAAGACAGCCGAACCATTCAACCTTACCTCTTCTTCAACGGGAACTGCGAAGAAGCCATCGAATTTTACCGCAAAGCCCTCGGCGCCGAAGTCGAGATGATGATGCGCTTCAAGGAGAGTCCTGAACCGCAACCACCCGGTACGGTCCCGCGCGGTTTCGAGAACAAAATCATGCACGCTAGTTTCCGTGTTGGCCAGACGACTGTGATGGCGTCAGACGGCTGCTCCGCGGACAAAGCCAGCTTTCAAGGCTTTTCACTCTCGCTCTCTGTCCCTGGTGAGAAGGAAGCGGATCGCGTTTTCGCTGGGCTATCAGAAGGGGGAGAGGTAAAGATGCCGCTTACAAAAACCCTTTGGTCGCCCCGCTTTGGTATGGTCCAGGACCGTTTCGGAATCGGATGGATGATTAGCGTCGCGCCTCCAGAACAGAAGTGAGCTCGGCAATTTGAAATTCTCTAACATTCAAAGATACAACAACCTCATCAACCAGTAATTATGTCACCAAGCACTACAAACACGATTCGGCTTCACCGCGTGCTCCGTGCCGCGCCGGATAAAGTATATCGCGCATTCCTTGATCCAGATGCGATGGCGAAATGGCTTCCGCCAAATGGATTCACGGGAAAGGTTCACCAGATGGATGCAAAGGTCGGCGGCGCCTATAAGATGTCGTTCACTAATTTCACTACGGGTAAAAGCCATTCCTTTGGAGGAAAATATCTTGAACTGGCACCTCCCGAACGCATCCGTTACACGGACAAATTCGATGACCCGAATCTACCCGGCGAAATGCAGACAACGATAACACTCAACAAAGTATCCTGCGGGACGGAGTTGAACATTGTGCAGGAAGGCGTGCCTGGCGCCATACCAGCGGAGGCATGCTACCTCGGCTGGCAAGAGTCGCTCATTCTTTTATCGAAGCTCGTCGAAGCCGAGATTCCAGATTAACGCTCCGGCGAGACGGAAAAGCAGTAAAAGTTTTGTTTGGTGGCCTGGGCATTGACTCGCGCAGGACTGTTAGTCTGTTAGCGGACTGATCAGTTTGTGCGTTGGTTATCTGCTAAAGACAGGTAAGCCCATGACTAATACATACCAGGCAATCAGCCCACTTCCTTTCGCACGCACCTGCGCAATAACCCTGACGATCGTAAGCACATCGTTGGTTGCGCAGACCGCCCCTTACGATTCGGCGAAGCCGCTCGCGCATGCGACGTTGTTTGCGCCCGGCATCATTTCCACTGGCGACTATGAATCGCACCCAACGTTCACGCCTGATGGCCGCGAGATATACTTTCTCAAGATGGCGCCCAATTTCTCGCGGTGGACCATCTTCGTTTCGCGCTACAAGGACGGCAGCTGGTCGCAACCGGAGGTCGCGCCGTTCTCCGGCCAATTTCAGGACGCCGATCCCTACATCACCGCTGATGGAAAACACTTTTACTTCATCTCCGATCGCCCTGTGGAAACGGGCGGCGAACGCCAGTCACATCACGACATCTGGGTGATGGACAAGACAGAGTCCGGCTGGAGCGCACCTCGCCATCTGCCAGCGCCGGTCAACGGCGATACGGATAATTTTTATCCGATCGTCTTAAAGAACGGGAGCCTGTACTTCGGCTCACAACGCAAGGATTCCAGTGGCCTGGGCGACATCTATCGCGCTGTGCCGCAGAAAGGCGGGAGTTATACGGTCGAAAATCTCGGGCCTCCTGTTAATACCGAAGCGGGCGAGTACGAAGCTTTCGTTACCGAAGATGAGCGGATGCTGCTGCTCGCAGCCACAAAGCGACCCGACTCTCTCGGTGGTTACGATCTTTATGTCTCGTACAAGCAAGCCGACGGTAAATGGAGTGAGCCAGTCAATCTCGGGGCGGAAATCAATTCGCCGGAACGCGAGTTATCGCCAAAACTCACGCCAGATGGCAAATACCTGATCTGGACCAGTTGTCGTTTGCCAGCGCTGGCTGCCAAACCACCCAAACGCACCACCGATCAGGTGTTGCAGGAGCTGCGCGCACCTGGCAACGGAATCGGTGACATTTACCTGATTGATGTCTCCGCCGTGCCAGCTCTAAAACCGCCCAGGTGAATCACACATCAACCTACATGATCACGAAGAGGCGCGGGAATAACAAAGTAATCTACAAGTTCGACGTCGTACCAACCGCCCAACAAGTTATTGAGCTATACAACGATGCGGACCTTCCAAGGCCTACGCACGATCCTCAAAGAATAAGAGCAATGTTCGAAAACTCAGATCTGATTGTAACCGCCTGGGACGAGAACAAGCTAGTGGGTGTTTCTCGTACAATTACAGATTGGGTCTGGTGTAGTTATCTTGCCGATCTGGCTGTCAGTCCCGGCTATAAAAGGTCAGGGATCGGCAAGAAGCTTATTGAGCTCGCCAGACAAAAAATCGGAGAACAATCGATGTTGCTATTACTCTCAGTCCCGACAGCCATGGATTACTACCCAAAGGTAGGGTTTGCAAGAGAAAACAGCGCTTTCATCATGCACAGAACAAAATAGCAAAAAAATGCACCGGATACTCGTTGGAATGGCTGCCGTCACATCGATGCAAAGTAGCCTTATCGAACTTAGCTAACCGTCCGGCCAGATTGGCCGAAATCACCGACCTGAGCTACAACACTGCAACAAAGTGGCCTTATGGAGGTTCATTAACTGGACCTTGTGACCCAATTAATCACTGCCACTTCTAATCGAGCAAGAGTGCGAGCAATAGTAAGAATACGAGCAGGAATTAAGAAAGGGACCTTGGCGTAATGAGAGACCTCAAACCGATTCTATACGCAGGCGCGATTGTCGGCGTTCTCGACATCACGGCGGCGTGCATCAATGCCCGCGTTCTGGCGGGCTTCCCCCCAGCGCACGTGCTGCAAAGCGTGGCTGGCGGTCTACTGGGACGTGGCACTTATAATGGCGGATTCGCAACGGCTCTTCTGGGCATCGCGATGCATTTTACGATGGCGCTCACGGTGGCGGCGATTTTCTACGCGCTAACTCGGCGGTTTTCCCTGCCCAAGAAACTTTTGGGACTCGTGGCTGTGGGAATGCTTTATGGAGCGGCGGTTTTCGCGGTCAATAACTTCGCTACGGCGCCGTTCCTGTCGTGGATTCGCAGTCTCTATCTGCATACGCCGATCTTGTTCAAGCCCCCAATGGGCTGGTCGCAATTGGTCATTCACCTGTTTTGCGTAGGACTGCCCATTGCGCTGGTGATGCGTCAATATTCATCGCTTCACCGACGGTAGTGGTTACAGCATCGACGCGGTATAGCGTAACGCTTTCAGAGGTGGGTTCTGTCCATCTTAACGCTTTAATCTCCTAATGCTTCAAACCCGCGAAGCCAAAGTGGCCTTATCGAACCGCGCCGACTGGACATTGTAAACAAAGCCGCGATCGAGAAGTTGGCTGAAGCATTCACTGCAGCCATGAATCCGAAGACGGTTGGTTTAATTATAGCCGAAGAGATAGCTGCGGCTGATCTGATGGGTATCGCCGAAGTTTTTTCACGGGCAACAATCCGAAGAAGTGACCAGCCGGAAGCGCGTGAATCCCGTTGCTACCGAGTGATGACGATTGGTATCAACACAGAACCATGCGTCACAGAATGCGGTATCGTGATCAGTCCACATGTTGACCTCGAAACCGCGCCGACGCTTGATACTGTGTTTGTTTGCAGCGGCAGCAGATGTCACGGTGAAAAACTCAACCGAAGGCTCATAAAATGGCTAAAGCAGCGGGCACCGAATACGCGACGCATCGCAGCTCTTGGAAGAGGTATCTACGCGCTTGCAGCAACAGGCCTTCTGGATAGGCGCCAGGCAGCCATCCATTGGCGGTTTGCGAAGGATGTTGCTTCGCAGTTTCCGAAGCTCCGTGTTAATCCAAACAATCTCTTTATCAAAGACGGCTCTTTCTACACTTGCGCCGGTGGGACCTCCGCGGTCGATTTCGCGCTTTCCTTGGTCGAGGAAGATTTTGGTCGTCATGTCGCGTTGGCCTTAGCGCGCGAATTAGTAGTTCCGGCTAAAAGGTCCGGCGAAGACGAACAGTACTCTGAAGCGCTAAAGTTTCAGATCCAATCGTCTGACCGTTTTGCTGACTTTCCCGCGTGGATCTTTTCTCATCTCAGCGACGACCTTTCCATAGACGCCCTTGCCCAAAGAGCGGCCATGTCCCGCCGTAGCTTCACTCGTCTGTTCCATGAAGCTTTTGGCAAAACCCCCGCCCAGTTTGTCGCGGAAGCGCGCATTGCCGAAGCGCAGCAGCGATTGTTAGTTCCTCGCAACAGCATTGAAAGCGTTGCTCAGTCTCTTGGATTTCGAAGCGCAGATGTTTTTAGTGTGGCTTTCGAGCGGTTCACGGGGATTCGACCGCGGATCTACCGTGCCCTGAGGCGAGCTCCTAAAAGCAATGGTTCGTCGAACGTGGAGCCTCACAAAACTGGCGCGCGCGGAAGATCGACTGTGTTGCGCGCTGCGTAGAACTCATCACCAACGCGCGGTGCTGTAGCCACCGCAAAGCGGGCCCGCCGTGGCGGGTGGCGCCGTGCTGCCCGAGGGCAACAACGCCGGCGGAGCGCCTCGACACAAGCGAGGCTGCTACAACATTTGTAAGAGTCGTTCTAGCGTTATTGGAGTGGAGAGATCCGTTGCCGTCTGCACGGCTCGGGATGACAAAGAGGCAGCCCGCGTGAGCTGCCTCTTTTGTAACCTAACTAATGGAGAAAGTTTAAAAGCGTTTCTTTAGCCCGACGTACCAGAACCGGCCTTTGATGTTAGCAACGGACTCGTCATAGCCATTCTCGAAGCTACCGGCCACAAACGGCGGATCCTCATCCAACACGTTCTGCATGCCAAGCGTGACGGTTGTGTTATTAAGCCACCACTTCCAGTCGCTGCAGCCATACTCAGCCGTGGAGACTGGGACGACATTCTTTTCCTTGCCGTCCTTCATCTTCACGTTCTTACCACCATCCTTGGCAAAGCCAGGCACCTCCGCCGGCGCCGGCGGTGGCAGGTTAAACGTGTAGTTCAAGATCAGATCAAGCGTAGTCCAAGCGGACACTTTGCGCGCACGTACTTCGTCACCACCACCCAATGGGCCGCTCCTGGGCTCCTGTAGCTTGGTCGATCCTGTCAGAGTGGCGTTGTCGTCCTCATACTGACCGGTCCAGTGGACTATGGCACCGACATCCAAGCCCCCCATCCATGTGTCAGCCGGACCATCGTAGAAGATGCTAAAGTTGGCCCGATTCCATGGCAATGAATTGGTCAGAGTACCTCCCGGCGGCTGGAATGTGCCCGCGATACCAAACCGCTTAAATTCGGGCGCAGCTTGAAACTCAAACCGGGATAGCCAGGTGCCGTTGACAGTCGTGGTCAACCTTCCCCAGTCCCCGTGTCCGAAGATCGTTGAGTCCAGTATATAGATCGCTTCGTAGTCGAGACCTTCCAAGATTGCGCCTGAAAGGTTGTTGCTCGGATCGATCACGAATTGGACTGGCCCAGCCTCGCCTGGAATTGAACTCACACCCCGGAAAACAATCGGCCCGTTCTGCACAACACCCGGGGTCGGGGGATTCTCCACGATGAGGGTTTGCGCACCTCGGAATGCCACGATGTCGCGCATATCAATATGCCACCAATCGGCGCTCAGTGTCAGGCCCTTAATCCATTTCGGGCTGTATACAATTCCGTAGGTCCATTCATAGGCCACTTCCGGATGCAGATTAGGGTTTCCTATAATACGTTCCTCAATCTGTGGCTCGGTCTGACTCGAAAACGGATCGGCCACGATCGGGAAGGCCTGCGAGCTCGCAGGCGTGAGCTCTGACAAAGTCGGCGCATGGAAGGCTTCGGTATAGCTGCCGCGCAGGGTCAACGCCCCGATATACTTGGGATTAAGCGGCTGCCAGCGCACTGACACCTTCGGCTTTTGCGCATTATACCTGGTGTGTGTTGCCGGCTGGAGCGGGAAGAGTCCAGAAGGCAGCACCGTAGAGGTGTTGTTGCTGTACCATTCTTCTCGCTCGGCAAAGTCCACCTCGAAGCTGTAGAACCCAGGGAAGTTCCATGTAGGACTGGTGAATGGCACCCGTATTTCCTCGTAGATTCCCCAGACATCCCGATTCACCCTGAAGCTTTGCCCATCCACTGAGCCAATGGAGTTAAACGTGTTATTGAGCACGTCACGATCGCGAGTAAATCTCGGCGCGTCGTACTCGCCGCCGATGGCAAAGGAGACTGGCCCGGCGGGAAGATTGAACAGGTCACCGTTAAAAGTGGCGTAACCTATGGGCAACTCATATTCACCTGAGTTATGCAATGTGACATAGACTCTTTGCCTGGCTGCCGCGGTGTTTTGGCGGAAAAACCCACCAAAGGGATTAAACGCTGTGTGTGGGTCTGTGTCCAATAGGGCATCGCGCAATCCAGGCTGGCTCACTTCGCCTACCGACAGGTCCTGGCCCTCGTTGCGAGAGTAACGGAAACCCATTTCCCAGTTCCACGTCTTGAAGTAATCGCTAAATTCTCCCATCTCTCCTTTCAAGCCCACGTCGAAGAGTTGGTCCCAGTAAGTGAATTTTTCACTCCTTGTGCCGGTATCGTTAATGCCGCGAAACCGAATCCCGGTAGTCATCGGAACCGGCGTTCCGTTAATAACCAGAGTCGTGTCCCCAACTGTGAACGGATTGAACGGATTCGAGATTGGCACACTGATGCCGAACGGACCAGTAGGCCCGACAGGATAAAGCGTACCGTCAGTACCCTTCAATCCGTGGAATGGATCGGGCGTAAATGGCACAGCGGCCAGCGATGAATCGAAATATGAGCGCGAATATTTGAAGTCGGCAAACACCGTCAGGTACTTATCGCACAGGTCCCGCGTGAACGAACCGTAGTACACTTGCCGGTCTCCCGGCGGCAGATTTGGCGTGACGGAGGCGAAGTTATACGCGGCGTAGTTCCCGTCTAAGCCCCCAAAGGTTCCATTGAAGAAACCCTGCCCGTTATTCAATTTGCTACTGGTCGCAGGAACATAAAATGGAGAAGTCACCACGTTGGGAGCTGAATGTGGCGGCGGAGTATTTGCGCTGAAGAACAAACTGGGAACCAAACGGCGACCCACGAACCCTCCATAGTGGCCAGGGTGGTTTCCGCTGCGGTTATCGAGCCCGCCAAAGCGAATGAAATCCCCGTTGGAAGAAATGTCACGGTCGCGGCTGAAAAGACCGCCGGTGCGCTCGAAGAAATCGGCAATGACCACGATATCAGTTTTGTCATCTCCGGTGCCGGCTTTCAACCATGCTTCCCACTCGCCCATGTCATTGGATGCCCCAAGATCTGTGTTCCCGTAAGTGCCCCCAATCTCCAAGCCACGGAATTTGTGGAGCAAAAAGAAGTTAACCACGCCGGCGATCGCATCGGAGCCGTACACAGCCGAGGCGCCATCCTTGAGGATGTCAACGTGATCGATCATCGAAAAGGGTATCAGGTTAATGTCCGGACCCGCGAAAGTCCCGGCGCCATTCAACGAACCAAAGGCGACCCGTTTGCCATCGATTAGAACCAAAGTCTCCTTTGGCAGCAGGCCGCGCAGGTTAAACTGGACGGTACCGTCACCACCGTTGCCCATGTTCAGGTTGACGGTTCCGCCTGCTTCTTGCGGGATGAATTCCTGCAGGTCCGTTGAGCTTCGGATGCCCAGTTTCTCGATGTCCTGCGGCCGGTATGTGTCGACTGGATTGGGGCCAGTCTCTTCCGCAGTGGGAATGTTCGAACCGGTCACAACCACGCGCTCGACCTCAGTTGTGGGAGCTGGCGAGCCCGCAGCCGGAGCGGCCGGAGCCGGCAATTGGGCAAATGCCCTCGATGCAAAAATTAGAGGAAATCCCACGGCCGCCACAAAGACGGCGCCAAGGAATCCGAGTTTATTTAGCACGTTTTTAGTCATTAGTTTCTCCTTTGAGGTTTTGGTTAGGTGTGATGTGTGAATCGGGTATAACGCGGAAAGAAGTTTTTTCCCTAGGCCAAAGAAACGAGGGTTTAGGCAACCCGGTTTTGCGCGCTCTCGATTGGATAGAAAGCGCGTTTGCGTTGCACGCGATCGTAACCAGTGAATGTGAGTTTGACGCCAGGTCCGCCGGGCGCTAGCAGCCTCGTCTCATTCAGGAACGCTCGGTTGAGCTGTCTAGCTGTAAAATGTAAACTGCCTTCTGATATGCAGGCGACAATTTGTTAAGTCGGATCAGCCAACTCTACCGAATTGCTAACTCCACTTGCTCAGTATCGTGAAGACGACCGTAATCCACGGTCAGCCGGCCGCCGCCATGCTCGGTATACATCTCGACGAAACGTTCGCCGAAACGGACGTCGCGCCAGCTGTAATCCTTTTGCGTTTGAACTGCGGCCGCAATGACCGGGTCGATTCCAACCACTGAGACAATGAAGAGGACTCGGCTGGATTCGAGCGACTCGGCAGTTGCGCCAAAGAGAGGACTCGTCTCATCGATGGTATGTCGCAAAGTTAAGGCGGCCGGGAAAACCGTGAGCCGATCGAAATGTAGTTTCAAAACGTAGAAGTATCTGAAATCGCCACCTTCGAGTAACGGCTCGTCGCGCGAAAACATGATCCGAAACTCCGCTTCGACCATGCTATGTTGATTTTCATTTCCTACGCGCACCATCAGAGTGGGCTTTCCATTTAATGGTGCGATCACGATTGCGTTACTGAAAACAACTCGCGCACTCGGTCGCGAGAACCGCACAAAGATTAGCCCAGTCATTACCGCGAGCAAAAAGATGCCGCTCATGATTTCGATGGTCGTGACGATGTGGCCATAGAGCGTTTGTGGATACATATGGCCGTAGCCCACAGTGGCCAGCGTTTGCACACTGAAGAAGAAGCAATCAAAAAACCAATGCCCACCGGTAGTGCCAGCGATACTGCCTGGCTGGAGACCATAAAGCGCGGCGAAAAGAAGATTGAGCGCGATATAAAGCGTGCCGACAAACACCGCAAACTGTGGCCACCGCAGACCAAGCAGCCAGCGATAAATGTCGCGCCATCTCCATGCGTCGGTATTGACTTTCACGAACTCAATCTGGCCGGCGCGGACGGAATGAAACGCTCGCGATTTAATGCTCCGTCTGCGGACTTCAGCCAAAGAAACGGGAGTAGGTTTCATCTCATTATTGGTATCGGCAACATATAGCGATAACGGCGAAAATATCGTGACAAATTTACCGCCGATTTGATAAGCAAACTCTGTGAAAGAGGCACTGCTTGCAACCATGTTGACAGCCAGCCTCATGGTGAACGACTTATCGCATGCATCCCCGCAACCAAGCAAAGCCGCACCAACCAGGCCCACTTCTGGCAAGACGGACGCTGTTCATCTCGTTGTCCATTCCGGCCCTGAGGCCAAGCAAATCTTCACGTATTTTCCGTATCCTGATATACCTGCCCGGTATCGTTTTGCCAAAATCAGTGGCACAGGCATCTATCGATTGACGGTCAATCCACAAGGTAACGTTGTTGAGATCAAAATCTTGAAGAAGATGGGAGTCTTCGGTGATTGGCCTGCGGATGTGACCGCACTAAAGACACTCATCCACTGGCGAGCTCAGCCTGGCCTCGTATTGTGGACGTTCCGTGGAGCATTACTCCAGGCCGCCGCTTTATTACCAACGAAGGATCGCATATTCCAAGGCGCTAACCTTCTTGTTTTCCAGTTAATGCGGAAAGAAACTCCGTGATTGACTGGAAGATTTGTTGATCGATATCCGTCTGGGTTTCGCCACTCGCATGAAGCTGGCGTTTCGGCACGCGTAACGAATGGTTACCACCTTCAACAACGTGTAGAACGTTGTGCGTTTTCATTTCCGTACGCACACGATCGAGGAGATCCAAAGGGCAAAGCGGGTCCCGCGTGCCTTGCACAAAGAGAATTGGTGTATTCAAAGCCCGCAAAACTTCATCGCGCAGCTTTGTGCGATCTCCCATTGCGCAGAGCGGGTATCCGAGACAAATGAGGCCGTCCACCTTTTCTTCGAGTGAAAGATGACATCCAACGCGGCCACCCATGCTCTTGCCAATCAGGATCGTTGATTCGGCCGAATGCCGTTTCCTCGCGTCGCTCAACGCTTCTCGATGCGCCGCGATCAGCTTTGGCAATGGATCGGGGCGTTTCCGGCTCTCGCGCATGTAGGCGTAATCGAAAGTTTCGACCTCACCGATCTCAGACAAGCGACGCTTCCAATTTTGCATCCAAGGATGTGACGAGGGGGCGCCTGCCCCGGGGGCAAGTAAGATTAATAGTTCCATGCGCTCAATCGGCGGTTCATACACCACCGCTACAACGGCGCACCTTATTGCACCGTCACCAACGTTCCAATTGGGATCTCGGAGAAGAATTTGCGCGCAGCTTCTTCGGGCAATCGGATGCATCCGTGTGAGGCCGGATAATTCGGGACCATCCCGGCATGCATTCCGAAGTCGAGGCAGCTCAACCGCATGAAGTAGGGCATCTCCACGTGGTAGATGGTAGAACGATGGTTCCGTTCCTTATTCGTGATCACAAATTCGCCGGTCTTCGTCGAGTAACCCTGGCGCCCGGTCGAACATTGCGTGCGATATACCGGCACGCCATTCTTGACGAGAGCGACCCGTTGCAAAGCAAGGGAAATTTCGACGTGCAATTGGTCCGGAGAAGGCCCGCCGCCGAGAAGAATTTGCGAGGAACGCCAGTGACCCGTCTCCGCGGCGATATCCAGCGCAGACATTTTATCACGCTTGGTTAACTGGTTCCGGCTAGCACCTGCGGCAAGCAGAGCGCGGAGGTAATCTTCCCGGCCGAGGCCCGCTGCCAGCATCAGCACTGTGAGACCTTTGTCTCCTTCAACGTAACTGCTGAACGATTTCGATGGGAGCATTGCAAGAAAATCCTTATCGCAGCGCGATGGCAGCGCCGTGTTGGGATCAGTGCGACAGGCCAAGAGCATGCCAAAAAGCGAGGAGTCGTTTCCAGCGACAGCATACGCAAGCAGCGGCACATTCTTCCCCTCGGGCGTTGGAGGCACGGAGTGCTTGCTGAGCAGCAACTGGATTTCGCTCTTGTCTCCAGTCAT
>Ga0209156_10000741_pt1 | contig 27746 bp, 23 predicted proteins | sample GraSoiAngelo_124_FD_185881 | JGI IMG/M metagenome (GOLD analysis project Ga0209156, IMG submission 185881) | Grasslands soil microbial communities from the Angelo Coastal Reserve, California, USA - 14_0927_05_20cm (SPAdes) (version 2) | ecosystem: Environmental > Terrestrial > Soil > Grasslands... | reverse complement strand
GATCAAACTCTGGTTTCCGGATGGAGTCGTCGAATACACCCGCGACATCGATCGCTGGATGACGGAAGACAAAGCTCCCTCCTAGCGTCTTCGCGCGCGAGCGGGTCCTGTCCCGGGCTCGGGGTCGCGCGCTCACCGCACCCTCCCCGCCGTTCGCGTCGCTCGCTCCGCTCACTCCGCGTGGCGGGTCCCCGGGGCACCCGCGGTTCGCGCACAACCCTCTCGCCCGTGCCACCCGCTCGCGGCGTAGAGCTATAACGGTCGCAGAGCTCTAAGGAATTCGTCGGCGAACGACGCGATCGGACGCAGAAAACCGTCAGGTTGTATTCCGCCGATCAGCAGCGCGACGAAGATCACGGCGCCGATGATTCCGGCGACCGGTCGCGGCTCGAGCGTCCAGCGGTCGACTCCGGTGCCGAAGAGCGCGAGCACTGAGCGGAGCTGACCGACGATGAGGAGCAGGGTCGCGAACACGAGCGCGGCCCCGGTCACCGGAGCGAACTGGTAGGCGATGAGCTCCATGAAGAACCGCCCGGGGAATCCGAGGAGCGGCGGCGCGCCGATCATCGCGAAGCCGCCGACGACGAACGCGAGGGCGGCGAGCGGCGCCTTCCGCGCGGTCGGGCGCTCCGGCGCGCTTCGTCGCTCGAGCGTCCCCGCCGCGAGGAGCTGACCCGACGCGGACGCCCCGGTCACGATGACGCTCGCGAGTGCGCCGATGATGCCGGGACCAGAGAGCGTCGCGATCCCGACGAGCGCTGCGCCGAGGTTCGAGATCACTGAGTAGACGACGAGCCGGCGCTGATCCGGCGCGCCGCTCGCGAGGAAGGCGCCGCCGACGGCCGAGGTCAGTCCGATCCCGTGCAGAAGGTCCTGGACCTTCACGACCTGGACGATCGCGGGCAGCAGGCCCGAGAGCGTGAGGATCTCGACGAAGGCGATGAATGTCGTCGGGACGAGCACGCCGAAATACAAGGCCAGCGCAGCCGGCGGCACCTCACCAGCGAGGAGCGCCGCATGCGTGTGGAACGGGATCGCGGCGAGGAGCAGCGCGAAGGCGACGACGAGCACCACAACGAGCAGTACGAAGGTGTTCGCCGGCTGGTCGTGGGGGAGACTCGCCGCGAGCGCGAGCGCCGCGATGCCGAGACAGCCCCCCAGCGCGACGAACCCGAAGTGACGGGTCGCGGCTTCGACGGAGCGATTGCGATGCACCTGGAACGTGAATGAACCGACCGGCACGAGAAGGCCGAGCACGAGAAGGCCGAAGATGGCAAGGGGCGCCGTCAGAACGAGTACACCGACCGATGTCGCGCCGACGGCGAGGGCGGTGGGAAAAAAGTTGTACGCGGGCTCATCGAGCCACACATCGAGGACCAGAAGGAAGAGCGTCGCGAGGATCACGCCCGATGCGAGACGGCCGAGGCCGCTCTCACGCAGATCGAGATCGAGGATCGTCCCCGTTGCGTCCGGCGGACTGAGGATGACGAGCGCGAATGCCGCCGCGATCGCGACGAGCGCGAACGGACCGACGATATTCAGACGTTTCCGGAGCACGAAGGCACCGCAGGCCGCTATCGCGAGGACGAGGGGCGCCGCCGCGATGGTCAATTCTCGCGCACCACACGCTCGTTCACGATCAGGAATCCGCCCGCGAGCGCGATGACGACCTCGACCCAGCCAAGCAACAGTGAGAGCCCGAGCTGCGGCACGGTGAGAAGACGCACGAGGAGCTCGACCCCCGTGATCATGAGGATCGCCCCGAGCGATCCGCGGACCGGGGTTTGGGCGGTGACGAGGATCGCCACGCCCGAGGAGATGAGCCAGAAGGCGGCGACCTGCGCGGTGACTCCGCTCGGATCCTCGCCGATGAGTGGAGGAACGATCACGGTCTCGCTCGAGGCGGTACGCAGCGTGGCGAAGCACGCCGCGGTCGCGGCCGCCGCCACGATCGTCGCGAGCCAGAGGCGCCACCCGGGATCTTCGCCGTATGTCCGGTCGCGCGCGGCGACGTAGAGGATGCCGCAGGCAACGAGCGCTCCGCAGCCCTCCACCGCGAGTTGGGTGACTGTGAGCTGCCCCGCCGTCAGGACATTCGCGGCGAGCGACACACCGAGCAGGGCGACCGCCGAGTAGCGCAGTTGCCGCGAACCATTGGCGGCGAGCGTCGCGAGCGCGACGACGCCGAGGGCGATCACCTAACGCGTCGACCAGACGAGCAGGGCGACGATGAGCACGGCGGCGAGCCACACGCCGGCCCGCTGCTCGAACACCGCAAATCCGGCCGACGCGACGGTCACGGCCCGCTCAAGCGCGCGAAACGCCGCGGCGCCGGCGGGCACCGGGTCGGCGGCCCAGACGAATCGCTGGAGCCGCGTGGCGAGGGCGTCCAGGTCGGGCAAAAGCGGTCGCACCATGCGAGCCGCGATGACGAGGATCGTCGCGACGACGACCGTCCCTATCGCAATGACCGGATCGATCGGATCGAGCGGCCGGTGAAGGACCGCCAGCGCGTCGGGGATCGGGAGTGACAGCAGGCTCGCGACGAGCGCGGTGCTGAAAAGTGCCGCGACCGCGGCAGCCATGTCCAGATCGGGCGGAGCTTCACCTTGAGCGAGACGGCGACCGGCGTGCGCGAGCTCGAGGAAGAGGACGACCATGATCACGAGGACCGCCGCAACGGCGGTCGCTGGATCAGCGGCAGCCGCCGCGCCCGTCGCCAGACCGATGACACCGGTCACGGTCCACACGCTTGTCGCCATGATCGCGATGTACGCGCGATGCGGCGGCATCCACACGCTCTCGAGGAGAGCCGCGAACGCCGCGCTCACGAGGATGAAAAGCCCTGAGGCGAGTGCGATCGGCGTGCCGACCGCGAATGCGATCCAGAGGGTCGCCAGCGTCACGTCGTGCCGCGCGACCTCCCACTGCTCGGGCAGGGCAAGCGAGACCGCCGCCGCGTAGAGGACGGTGAGGCCGGCCGCGGCGAGGACGATGTAGCTCCAATGGAGCTCGTCCCATCCCGCTAGGACGGCGGCCGCGAGGATGGTCGTGATCATCCCGCTGCGGGACGCGCGCCCGCGAGCGCGGGCGCGGAGCGCGAAGGCGACGAGCACGAAGCCGAGCGTGACCAGTCGAGGCATGAGCCCAATCAGCGGGAGGCCCAGATTCGACAGGTCGATATTCGTCGCGCCGAGAACGCGGAGCAGCAGAATCGACGCGGCGACGCCCGCCGGCATCGCGAGCAGCCCGCGGAGCGGTTCGCGTTCCGCCGCGGCGAGCGCCTGGGCCGGTTGATAGCGCCATGGCACGAATGGGTACAAGCCCGCGAAGAGCGCGGCGCCCGCGGTCGCGGCAAGCACCGCGCCGGGACTGATGGCCGATGGCGAGATCATGTCGAAGGCCAGCGACGCGCCGCCCTGACGCGCGATGAGCAGGGCGGCGACCACGAAGCCCTGTATACCGACCGCGAAGTACGCCGCGATGCGCATCGCCGAGGGTGCCGGTGCGACGAGGAGCGTCGCGAACGCGGTCACCGCCGCGAGGACCGCGATCGCCACCGCCGCCGCGACCAGGTCGACCGTCACCACGACGGCGATGAAGACGAATCCGATGCCGAGCGCAAGAGAAGGGAGTAAGCGGGGCGAGGCTGCCGAACGCGCGTTGGCGAGTAGCGCGGCGGCGACATACGCGGACCCCGCGGCGATGGCGATCGTGGCGAGGCCATCGAGGCGATAGGAAGCTTGGATGGTCGGTCCCCCGGCGGCCGACCATTCCCATAGCGCGCGACCCGCGGCCAGTGCTGGATCGCTGAACTGATAGAGAAGAAGGGGCGATATGGCGCCTAAAGTGGCGACCAAGAGGGCGCTCGGCACGCGCCATGCCTGGGCGATGCGTCGCGGGGCGACGAGCAGCGCGACCAGCGACAGAGTGATCGCGGCCGCGAACAGCGTGATTTCCGCTCGCACTATCACCCCGAGGTAAGGTAGCCGAGGTGGATCTAAGACTCCTCCCGCAGCAGCAGCTCAAAGTCACGCCCAAGCAGATCGCGGCGAACTACATCCTTCAACTCAGCTCGCTTGAGCTGCAGGACGTCATCAACCAAGAGCTTCAGGAGAATCCCGCGCTCGACCTCGAGGAAGTCCAGGCATGCCCGTTGTGCGGCCAGCCGCTCGCCGGCCGTGTGTGTCTCAACTGCTTCGGTACCGGCAAAGGACCGTACAAAGGGAGCGATGATCTCGAGACCGAGCCGCTCGAAGGTACGAGCTTGATGCAGCGCGACGAAGAAGAGGACGAGCTCGATCCGATCGTCCGCGCGGAAGCTGAACAGACCCTCGCGGAGTATCTCTCCTGGAACACGCGCGTGCTGCTGCCGAAACGGTTGCATCCGGTCGCCGAGTACATCATCGGAAATCTCAACGACTCCGGCTATCTCGAGATGGCGCTCGAGGACGTCGCGAAGACGATGAAGGTCTCGCTCGCCGACGCGACCGAGGTGCTGACGACGATCCAAGGCATCGAGCCATGGGGCATCGGCGCTCGCGACACCCGCGAGTGCCTGCTGATCCAGATCGACCACCTCTCCGAGATCGGCGAGGAGGTCCCTGCACACGCACGTGCGATCGTCGCCGACCACCTTCGCGAGCTTGGGGAGCACAAATTCGGCGACATCGCCCAGGCCCTGCGCATCAGCCGCGAGGATGTCCAACAGAACTGGGATTGGGTGAAGCAAAGCCTCAACCCTTATCCGGCTCACGCCTTCGCTGCAGGCCCCGACGGCACGAGCATCGGCGGCCGGCAGGTCGCACTCAGGCCCGATGTGATCATCTTCAGGAACGAGAAGGGCGACTTCGAGGTCGAGGTCATCGAGTCGCGGCGATTCTCGCTCCGCGTGAACCCGGTCTACCGTCAACTCGTCGGACAGCTTCAGGCCGCGCGGAGCGCCGGCGCCGCCGCACCAGCGATGACCGACGACGAGCGTCAGCACATCCGCCAATACGTCACGCGCGCGAAGTTCTTCATCGACAACATCAACCAGCGGCGGCAGACGATCGGACGCATCACCGATGTGATCGTCGATTGCCAGAAGGATTTCCTCGAGAGGGGTGTCCAGTCGCTCCGCCCGCTCACGCGCGCCGAGGTGGGTGAGCGCATCGGCATGCACGAGTCGACCGTGAGCCGCGCGACCGCCGGGAAGTTCGTGCTTCTGCCGGCCGGTGAGGTGATCCCGTTCTCCACCTTCTTCACGGCATCACTCGGTGTGAAAGATGTCATCAAGAACATCATCGAAGCCGAGGATCACTCGAGACCCTATTCGGACCAAGAGATCGTCGAAAAGCTTCGGGAAGAACACGGCATCCGCCTGGCGCGCCGCACCGTTGCCAAATATCGCGAGGAGCTGCAGATCCTCCCCGCCCGACTCCGCAAGCGCTAACGCCCGTCGCGCGGCGTCCGAGTGGCTCCCGTGCTCGCGGGTCCCTTCGCCTGCGCACTTGTGGGTTCGGCCTACTCGGCGGGCGGCGACTCCCGCTGCGCGCGCGAGCCCCTCGTCCGCCACGCGCCTAGACAGCTTGCGCGCCTAGGCCCGAGCCGGCTTCCTCTTCGGGGAATTTGGCTTCGGAGGCGGCGCGCCGAGCGTCTTAGAGATTTCGTCGACGGATGCGGATTCGATGTGGTAGCCGAAGGACGTCCGCCGCACGCCGGGCAGATCCTTGCCGCGCATCGCGTCGCGCAGAGCGTGCTCCCGCCAGCCGATCTTCGTCGCCAGCTCGGCTGTCGTCAGCCAGTCGCGGTCCTTGCTCTTCGTCTTTTCTGACGCGTCAGCCTTCGGCTGGGACTTCGATGCTTTTTGCGGTGGCACAACTCGAACTCTAACCGGTTTGCGCCAGTCGGCAGGCTGGCCTAAAATGACATCGAAGCGCTGCGGCCCCCTCCGTCGGGGCGGGCGCCTTTTTCTTGGCCTTTTCGCTTTGGGGGTCTCGTGGACGCATCGCCTCTTTTGTGGGTCGTGCCCCTGTCTGGAGTTCTCGCCATCGCGGTCGCCGCCTACTTCGCGTACGACGTCCTGCGTTCGCCGACCGGGACGCCCGCGATGCAGAAGGTCGCGGGGGCCATCTACGTCGCAGCGGTCGCCTTCATCCAGCGCCAGTACCGGACCATCGCGTTCCTCGCCCTCGGCGGCATGGTCGTCATCGGTCTCGTCATCTACTTCTTCGAGTCGGCCCCCGGGGTTTCCGCGGGTGAGCTCGCGATCAAGACCTCGATCGCGTTCATAGTTGGCGCGGCGTGCTCGATGGCCTCCGGGATCGTCGGCATGTTCGTCGCGGTGAAGTCCAACTTGAGAACCGCCGCGGCCGCGCAGCACAGCGTCGCCGATGCCCTCCGCATCTCACTGCGCGGCGGTGCGGTCTCCGGGATCCTCGTCGTCGGTCTGTCGCTGATCGGCGTGTTCGTCATGTTCATCGCGTACGGCGGATTCGATCACCCCGAGCAAGCTCCGTTCACGATCGTCGGCTTCGGATTCGGGGCTTCGTTCGTCGCGCTCTTCGCGCAGCTCGGCGGCGGGATCTACACGAAGGCCGCGGACCTCGGCGCCGACTTGGTGGGAAAGGTCGAGGCCGGCATTCCCGAGGACGACCCGCGCAACGCGGCCGTCATCGCGGACCTGGTCGGCGACAATGTCGGCGACTGCGCCGGCCGCGGCGCAGATCTCTTCGAGTCGACCGCCGCCGAGAACATCGGCGCGATGATCCTCGGCGTAACGATCTACCTGGTCACGCATAACGTCGCGTGGATCGTCTTCCCGCTGGTGGTGCGTGGCTTCGGGCTTGTCGCGAGCATGATCGGCATCTTCACGGTACGTGGAAGCGACACCAAGAGCCCGATGTCGTCGCTGAACCTCGGCTACTACATCACCGTCGCGCTCTCGATCGCCGGGATGTATCTCGTCACCAACCAGATGCTGAACCAGGAGGGCGCCGGGTACTGGTTCTTCTACGCCGGAGTCGTCGGGATCCTCACGAGCCTCGCGTTCGTCTACATCACGCAGTACTACACGGCCGGCGACTGGCGGCCGGTGAAGGAGATCGCCGAGGCCGCCAAGACTGGTCCGGCCACGACGATCATCTCGGGCGTCGCGGTCGGCTTCGAGACCACGGCCGCGTCGGCGATCACCATCTCCATCGCCCTCTTCTTGAGCCACTGGTTCGGCGACCAGTGGGGTGCCGCGACCGGCCTCCCGCATGGCGGCATCTACGGCACCGCTGTCGCGACGATGGGCATGCTGATGAGCGCGGCGTTCATCCTTGCCGAGGACACGTTCGGTCCGATCACGGACAACGCCGGCGGGGTCGCGTCGATGGCGCGCGCCTCCGAGGAGACCCGCGAGCGGACCGACCGGCTCGACGCCGTGGGTAACACGACGAAGGCGCTCACCAAGGGCTACGCCGTCGGTTCGGCGGCGCTCGCGGCGTTCCTTCTCTTCTCGGCGTACCTCGACAAGGTCGCGCAGCTGACCGGCAAGCCGTTCAATTCCGTCGACCTCGCGAAGGTCGACGTGTTCCTCGGTGGGTTTCTCGGGGCGATGCTCGTCTACCTCTTCTCATCGCTCGCGATCCGGGCGGTCGGTCGCGCGGGCGCCGCGATCATCCAAGAAGTCCGGATGCAGTTCCGTGAGCATCCCGGGATCATGGCCGGTACCGAGGAACCGAACTACGCGCGCGTCGTGGACATCACCACCGCCTCGGCGCTCCGCAACATGATCGCCCCCGGACTTCTAGCGGTCGGCGCACCGATCGTCGTCGGCGTTCTCCTCAAGGCCGAGGCCGAGGCAGCGCTCTTGATGGTCGGCACGATGTCCGGTGTCATCCTCGCGACCGTCCTCAACAACGGCGGCGGCGCGTGGGACAACGCGAAGAAGTACATCGAGTCCGGGATGCTCAAGGACGAGACGGGCAAGGTCCTTGGCAAGGGCACACCAGCGCACGCCGCGGCAGTCGTCGGCGACACCGTCGGAGATCCTTTCAAAGACACGGCCGGCCCGAGCCTGCACGTGCTCATCAAGCTCCTCGCGACCATCACCCTCGTGCTCGCTCCGCTGTTCGTCTAACCCCTTCGATTTGCGGCCGCGGGTCCTGTCCCGGGGTCGGGGTCGCGCGCTCGCCTACCGGTCCGCTCCCCACCACTTGGATCCGTACGCGACCGACGCGGCCGGTCAACGGCTCGCGCGCAACCCACTCCCCCGTGCCACCCGCGGCCGAATACGGTGCCAGCCGCCCGTGCGGGTAAATACCGAGCGCGATGTCCGCTCGCTAATGTGCTCGCATGGCCGGCTCGATCGACTTCAACAGTGATCTGGGCGAGGGCGCCGGGACGGACGCCGTACTCATGCCTCTGATCAGTAGTGCGAACATCGCGTGTGGTGGGCACGCCGGCAACGAGAACACAATGCGCACCACGATCGAGCTGGCGATACGCAACAAGGTCGCGATCGGCGCGCATCCCGGTTATCCCGACCGCGAACGATTCGGTCGTATTCCGATGGACATGCCGCCGCACGAGCTGATCGACTCGATCCGCCGCCAGGTCGAATCCCTGATCGGGATCGCAGCACGGCTGGGCGTGCGCGTCACGCATGTCAAGGCCCACGGTGCTCTGTACAACCAAGGTGAGCGCGACGCGACGATCGCGCGGAACATCATCTTCGGGGTGCAGGCCGCAACCGGCGGCCACGAGCTCGTCATCGTCGCGCCGCCCGGATCCGCGATGGTCCAGGAGGCGAGTGGTCTGGGAATGAAAGTCGCACGCGAGGGTTTCGTTGACCGCGCCTACGAAGCCGACGGGACGCTGCAATCTCGTTCGATCGCCGGTTCGGTCCTCACCGATCCGGCCGATGCCGTTCGGCAGGCGCTCTCCTTCGTCAAGAACGGCGGAGTGTCCGCGGTCGACGGCAGCTTCCTCGCGCTCGTCGTCGATACCCTCTGCGTGCACGGCGACACGCCCGGCGCGCCAGAGATCGCACACGCGGTCCGCGACGCTTTCGCCAAAGCCAAAGTGAAGGTCGCGCCGTTCCGGTCCTGAGCGATCCGCGCATAAGCCCGTTTGGCGACGGCGCGCTCCTCGTCGAGCTCGGCGACCGGATCGACGACACGCTCGCGGTCCGCGCTCGCGCGCTCGCCGACGCATGGGACGCCGCGGGTAAGGGGCATGCAATCCCGGCGTACGCGTCGGTGGTCGTGCGCTTCGACCCGCTTCGTCTCGCACCGGCCGCCGCCGAGGCGACGGTCCTGCGGCTCGCGAAAACGCTCGATCGCGTTCCGGTTGAGCCCGGTCCCCAGATCGAGATCCCAACGCACTACGACGGCCCGGATCTCCTCGAGACGGCTGAGCGGTCGAAGCTCTCCGTGGACGACCTGATCGGACTCCATACCGCTCGCGAGTACCGCGCTTTCTTCCTCGGATTCCTGCCCGGCTTCGCGTACTGCGGCGTTCTCGACGCGCGCATCGTCGCGCCACGCCTTCCGCGTCCGCGCGAGCGGGTCCTGGCGGGATCGGTTGCCGTCGCGGACGGACAGACATCGGTGTATCCCTTCGATTCGCCCGGCGGTTGGCGACTGATCGGGCGGACCGACGTTCGTGTATTCGACAGCACGAGAGATCCGCCTGTGCTCATCCGTCCAGGCGATCGCGTTCGATTCGTCGCGCGATGATCCACATCGACGCGGCCGGACTCCGCGCGACGATCCAGGATCGCGGCCGGTTCGATCACCTTCGCGAGGGCGTCCCGCCGTCGGGGCCCGCCGATCCCGCCGCGTTCGCCGCCGCGCAGGCGCTCGTCGGTAATGAGCTCGGCGCCGCCGCGATCGAGATCGTCGGAGGAGCGTTCGCGTTCCGGTGCGATGACGCTCGCGTCATCGCCGTGACCGGGCGCGATGTAGCGCTCCGCGGGCGCGATCTCGTGCCGGGCTGGACCGCCGCGTTCGCTCGCCCAGGAGAGGCTTTCACCGTTCTCGGCGGCGAGCGGTCGAGATTCACCTATCTCGCGGTGTCCGGTGGCATCGCGACCGAAACGATCCTCGGAAGCCGGTCGGCCTACCTACCCGCCGGAATTGGGCACGCGCTGCGCCCCGGCGAGGCTCTTCCGCTGGGCGCCGGACGCCTGGATGCGGATCGGGCCGGCCGTTCCGCGCTCAGCCCCGATTACGACACCGGACAGATACGCGCCATCACGGGTCCGCACGCGCAACGTTTCACGGATGAGGCCGATTCCCTGTTCTTCAGATCCGAATTCCGGGTCGAACCCGCGAGCGACCGCATGGGCACGCGCCTGAGCGGCTCGCGGATCGCCGCGCGTGAAGGCGAGATCCTGACCTGTGGCGTGGTCGCCGGCGCGGTGCAGATCCCGTCCGGAGGCGCGCCGATCATCCTCCTCGCCGAGCATCAAGCGACAGGCGGCTATCCGGTGATCGCGACCGTCATCTCGGCCGATCTCGGCCTCGTCGCTCAGCGACTGCCCGGCGAACGGCTCCGCTTCGCTCGCGTTGATCGCGACCTTGCCGTCGCCGCGCTTCGCGACGAGCGCGCGCGACTTGAGGCCATCGCATGACGCAAAGAGACGAGCTCGAGCGCGGCGTCCATCGCCTCGCGACCGACATTGTGCTCGGGGCTCGAGCGCGCACGCGCCTGCTCGATGGTCTCGCAGGTGAGCACGCCGAACGGGATCGCGACCGTGAGCGAGACAGCGAGCTCGGCCAGGGATCGCGCGATCGCGTGCGCGAGTACATCGAAATGGGAAGTCTCACCTCTTATCAGGCAGCCAAGCGGAACGACGGCGTCGAAACGACCGGCCCGGGCAAGCATCGCGACCGCCGGTGGGAGCTCGAACGAGCCTGCGACCTCGAACTCCTCGATTTTCGCCCCGGCCGCGAGCGCGGCCTCGACGGCGCCCTGGGCAAGGGCGCGCGTGATCTCATCGTTCCAGCGCGCGCGCACGATCGCGACGCGCGCACTGCGGTGGGGATTTTGCACCCGGGCCGCAGTCTTCCCAGCGGTCGACACATGCCGCAATCTAGCCGACGGATGCAGCACGGCTGGGTGAGCAAATGACCGACGAAGTCGATCCGCGCCTCGTCGCGCTTGGCCTCGTGCCGGCTCCGTCGGCAACGCCCGGCACGCCCGACTGGGAGACAGCAGCACCACCGAAGCCCACCGACTGGCAAACAGCGGCACCGCCCAAGCCCACCGACTGGGTGATCCCGACCGCACCCGCACCCACGGTGGCCCCGGCGGCGCCTCCACCTCCTCCGTCCTCGACGCCCTCCGTGAGCATGCCGGTGCGCAAACCGCTGACCGTCGGCGATCTCTTTCCTGGAATGGGCAAGTTCAGCGGCACGCCCTCGGCCGAGGCACCCGCGGCTCCGCCCGCCGCCCCGCCAAGGTTCACGCCGGCCCCGCCGACGTTCACGCCGGCGCCTGAGTCGTTCGCACCCCCAGCGCCTCCGCCTGCTCAGACGGCGCCGCAGGGTCAGCAGTACGCACCGCCCGCGTACACGCCGCCCACCTTCGCACCAGTTGCGCCGCCCGCGCCTGAAGCGCCGCTCCGCGAGGCGCCGCCGCCGCTCCCACCGCTCGCCGCGGCCATGCCGACCGTGACCAAAGCGGTCGAGGCGCCGGCGATCCCGACAAAAAAAGAAAAGGCCGCGAAGCCGAAGAAAGAGCAGGCCGCAAAGGCGGCAAAACCGGCCAAGGCGGCCAAACCGGTCGCTGCCAAACCCGAACGGGTAAAACCCGCGCCGAAGCCGCGGTTCATCCTCCCGCCGAGCGGCGTCCTCCTGCGCGGACCGATCGTCATGGGTTATCCGGAGCAGAAGCTACAGATCACGCTCGAGCAGCTCGGCTTCCGCATCAACTCGAAAGAGCCGATCGATGTGGCGTGGACCAGCGTGCGCGACATCAAGACCCGCCGCGGCCGCGTCGTCGTACGCACAAAGGGCCGGCCGGTCGCGTTCGGCATCCCCGTCGAAGGCGTGGCCGAGCCGACGCTCGCCGGACCTCTGGCGCGGGTCGTGAAAGAGGCGAGTGGCGGCAACCTCGATCTCGCGGGTAGCTCCTTCCTCGAGCTGCAGAATGCGACGGACTCGCTGCGTGACCATTTTCATGACGAAGATGACCCGCTCGTCCCAACGGTCGTCGGTCTCGTGTTCACGCTCGCCGGTCTGACGTTCACGGCGCTCATGCCTGACGCGCTCGCGATCGCGACGCGCACACCGGTGGCTTCGGGCGCGTACCTCCTCGACTATCCGCTCGCGGGATTCGACCCTCGCATACTCGCCGCCGCGTTCGGCCTCGCCGCGATGCTCGCCGCGGGCATCGTGCGCGTCGCGATGGGGAAGGCCGCGACGGCCTGGGCGCGCGGCACCCTCCGCGGCTGGCATGAAGGCGCGCGCCGGCCGGTGGCTCTTCTGCGCCGCGGGCTTGCCGCGATCGTCCTGAATCCATCGATCGCCGCGGCGCTCCTGCTCGCGGCCATCGTCACGATGCTGCCGAGCGCACGCGCGCAGACCATCATCGACGAGAGTGGGTTCCACATCATGCGGGCGCTGCCGTTCTTCGACGACAACCGCGCGTGGACGTCGGTCAAGGACATGACGACCGTTCCCGCACCCACCCTGCAGCACTTCGAAGGAGTCGCCGTCGTCTTCACCTTCACGGACGGCGCGCAGATCACGACGCTCGACGCACACCTGCGCGGTGGGACCGACAAGCAGCTTCTAACGAGCGCTACGGAGTGGCAGCGCCAGGCGCAATAGGTGGTCCCGGAGGCTTAGCTCTCTCCTTCGATGACGGTGAGCAGGTGGCCGAGCTTGTTCCGTTTGGTGGTGAGGTATCCACGATTGGTCGCCCGCGGTGGGACCTCGATCGGGATGCGCTCCACGACCTCGAGACCGTAGAGCGGCACGAGCTTCTGCGGGTTGTTGGTCAGGATCCTGGCGCGGCGGACGCCCAGGTCGAGGAGGATCTGCACGCCAACGCCCCGCTCTCGCTCGTCGGCCTTGAACCCTAGGCGCTCGTTGGCCTCCACCGTGTCCAGTCCCTGGTCCTGCAGGGCGTACGCGCGCAGCTTATTCATCAACCCGATGCCGCGGCCCTCCTGCCGCAGATAAAGGAGGACACCGCGCCCTTCCTCGGCAATGCGCTTGAGGGCGACCTCCAGCTGCTCGCCGCAGTCACACCGGATGGAGTGGAAGGTATCGCCGGTCAAGCACTCGTCGTGCACGCGCACTAGCACCGGCTCGCCGCTCGCGACGTCGCCCATCGTGAGCGCGACGTGCTCGGCCTCCGTGTTGCCTACCTTGGCGCGGTACCCATGCACGGTGAACTCGCCGTATTCGGTCGGCAGCTTCGCCGTCGCGACCCGCTCGACGAGGCGCTCCTGCGCCATGCGATGAGCGATGAGGTCCTTCACGGTGATCAGCCGGAGGCCGTGACGCTTCGCGAACCGCTTGAGCTCGGGCATCCGCGACATGGACCCGTCGGGGTTCGTGATCTCGCAGATGACTCCGACCGGGGATAGACCGGCGAGCCGGCAGAGATCCACGGCCGCCTCGGTCTGACCTGCGCGGACGAGCACGCCCCCGTCGCGCGCCTGAAGCGGAAAGATGTGCCCCGGCTTCACGACGTCGTGCGCCTTCGTTCCGGGATCGGCAAGGACCCTGATGGTCCGCGCGCGGTCGGCCGCGCTGATCCCCGTGGTCACGCCCTCGCGCGCGTCGACGCTCACGGTGAACGCGGTGCCGAGCCGCGCTTCGTTGCGCGACACCATCTGCGGGAGGTCAAGCTCCTTGAGCCGCTCGGCGGTCATCGGCACGCAGATCACGCCGCTCGCGTATTTGCGAATAAAGGCCACGTCTTCGGGAGTCGCGAGCTCGGCGGCCATCGTCAGGTCGCCTTCGTTCTCGCGGTCCTCGTCGTCCACGACGATGACCATCTTTCCACGACGGATGTCGTCGATCGCCTCGCCGACCGACGCGAAGGGACCCGCCGGTGCGACCACCCTCGGTCGTTTCGGGGTCAGACGCTTCACGTTGGCCATGAGATCAAGTCTAGAGAGCCGGTCACGCCCTTTTGACGAGACGCTCGACATACTTGGCCAGCACGTCGGTCTCGACGTTCACGAGGTCCCCCGAGGCAAGCGCTCCCAGCGTCGTGCGTTCGGCGGTGTGCGGGATGAGTGCGATCTCGAAAAAGGTCTTGCCCAGCCCAGCGATGGTGAGCGAGACGCCGTCGAGCGTGATGAATCCTTTCATCACGATGTAGCGGGCGAGCTCCTTCGGCAACGCGAAGCGCAGGCGGGCCGCGCCACCGCCCTCTTCGTGGCGAGCGACAAGCTTGGCCGTCGCGTCGACGTGTCCCTGCACGAAGTGGCCGCCCAGCGCCGTCGTCGGGGTCGCCGCTGACTCGAGGTTCACTCGCGTGCCGCGGATCGCGCGCCCGAGGGTGGTCCGCGATAGCGTCTCGGTTACGACGTCGACGGCGAACCCGTGCGTGTCTCGCTCCACGACGGTGAGGCACGCGCCCGCGACATTGACGCTGGCGTCGATGCCGAGATCCTGCGCGATGGCCGACGATGAGATTTCGAGTCGCATCCCCGACGCGTTCGGCCCCGCGTGGCGGATGGTCCCGATCTCCTGGACGATGCCGGTGAACATCTAGCCGAGCACCCCTTCCAACGCCAGGTCGTTGCCGAGCCTGCGCACCCGGACGTCGTGGAGGTCGCTCGCTTTGGGAACGCCCTCGAGCGCCGGTGGCCCGTCGCCGCCGGCAACGGGCGAGAAAAGAAGCAGCACGCGATCGACGAGTCCCCCGCGCACCAGTGCGCCGGCGACGTGCGGGCCGGCCTCGCTCATCACGGTGTTCACGCCGTGATCTCCGAGCCACCGGAGTACAGCGCCGAGATCCAGGCCGCCATCGGCGCGCGGTGCGGTGACGAGCAGCACGCCCGCCTCGCGGAGCTTATTCGTGCGGCGAACGTCGGCATCTCGCGCGACGAAGATCACCGTCCGCTGCGGATCCTTCGCCCGCACGACCTTCGCCGTGGGTGGGGTGCGTGCGTCCGCGTCGACGATGACTCGAAGCGGATCGCGTCCTTTGACCTCGCGCACGGTCAGGGCGGGGTCGTCGGCGAGAACGGTGCCGATCCCGACGAGCACCGCGTCCGTGCGATCGCGGAGGCGATGCACCTCGCGGAGCGCGGGCTTACCCGAGAGATAGCGTCGCCCCGGAACCGCGACGCGTCCATCGACGGTGGTGGCGAGCTTCAGCAGCACGAAGGGCCGCCCGCGCTTCAGGCGAGACACGAATCCGGCATTCAGGCGCTCGGCCTCCTCACGTAGGAGGCCTTCTTCGACCTCGACCCCCGCGGCGCGCAGCCCGCGTACGCCCTTTCCATCGGTACGCGGATCAGGGTCGCGCATCGCGAGGACGACGCGCGCGATCCCGGCGTCGCGGATCGCATCGACGCATGGCGGTGTCCGGCCCTGGTGCGCACAGGGCTCGAGATTCGTGAACAGGGTCCCGCCGCGCGCGGCTTCGCCGGCCTTGCGAAGCGCGTTGACCTCCGCGTGCGGCTCGCCGGCGGCGCGGTGGTATCCCTCGCCAACGACCACCCCGTCGCGCACCACGACGGATCCCACCAGCGGATTGGGACTCGTCCGGCCGGCCGCGCGAGACGCGAGTCGGAGCGCGCGGCGCATGTAGGTCGTGTCCGCATCGGTCACGGCTGCTAGTCTGCGGCCCTCGTGACCGTCCTGAAGATGCCGAGTGCCACGAACCCCGGACAGGACCTCCTCCACTCGGCCCTTTCGCAGCTCGATCGTGCCGCGAAGGCATTGAATCTCGATCCGGGGATGCACCGTTTTCTCCAGCAGCCGGAGCGCACGCTCATCGTGGCTCTGCCCGTGACGATGGACGATGGCCGGCTCGAGGTCTTCACCGGCTATCGCGTACAGCACTCGACCGGTCGCGGTCCGGGAAAGGGCGGAATCCGGTTCCATCCGTCCGTAGCGCTCGAAGAGGTGCAGGGGCTGGCGATGCTTATGACCTTCAAGTGCGCGGTGACCGATCTCCCGCTCGGCGGCGCCAAGGGCGGCGTCGCGGTCGATCCGAGCAAGCTGTCGAAGAACGAGGTCCAGCGCCTCACGAAGCGCTACACCGCGGCGATCCTGCCGATCATCGGTCCCGAGCAGGACATCCCCGCGCCCGACGTGAATACGGATGAGCAGACCATGGCGTGGATCGTCGACACGGTCACGATGATGACCGGTAAGCATTCTCCCGAGGTCGTCACGGGAAAGCCGGTCGAGCTCGGCGGCTCGCGGGGCCGGACCGAGGCGACGGGCCGCGGAGTCGCGTTCGTAACGCTCGAGGTCCTGCGTCGCGAGGGCAAAGAGCCGCGGGATACGCGCGTCGCGATCCAGGGATTCGGCAACGTCGGCAGCGTCACCGCCAAGTCGCTCGCCGCGGCGGGCTGCCGGATCGTGGCGATCTCCGATGTGAGCGGAGGGTACGCGGCACCTGATGGAATCGACGTCGCGCGGGCGATCGAGCACGTGCGCCGCAATCCCGCGCGAACGCTCGAAGGCCTCGCGGGCGTGACGCGGCTCTCGAATGCGGAGCTCCTCGCGATGGACGTCGACGTCCTCGTTCCCGCGGCACTCGAGGGGCAGATCAACCGCGAGAACGCGCACGAGATACGTGCCCGGATCATCGTCGAGGGCGCGAACGGCCCGGTGACCGCGGAAGCGGACCGGCTTCTCGCGGAACGCGGCGTTCTGATCGTTCCGGACATCCTCGCGAACGCGGGCGGCGTCGTGGTGAGCTATTTCGAATGGGTGCAGAGCCGCGCGCAGTTCTACTGGGAGCTCGACGAGGTCGAGAAGCGCCTCGAGATCTACATGCGGCGGGCGATGGAGCTCGTGCTCGCGAAGGCGAAGGCGTACGACTGCCCGCTCCGGGAAGCGGCGTTCATCGTCGCGGTCGAGCGGGTCGCGAGCGCGATCACGAAGCGCGGCATCTTTCCCTAGCGACGCCGGTCATCCGGGTAATTGCATAATTATCCAGATAGACGCATAATTCTCGCCCTGTGCCGACTCGAGTCGCGATTGTAGGAGTCACGGGCTACGCCGGGGGAGAGCTCGCGCGGCTGGTCCTACGGCATCCAGAGGCCCGACTCGTGGCCGCCGTGGCCCGCTCGCATCAGGGCGAGCCGCTACGCGCGGCGCAGCCGCACCTGCACGCGGCGGCGGATTCGCTCGTCATCGGATCCGAGGTCGGCGATGCCGAGGTCGTCTTCACGGCGCTTCCTGCGGGGGAAGCCGCAAAACAGGCGCGCGGATGGCTCGACGACGGCCGCACGGTCATCGACATCGGCAGCGATTTCCGGCTTCGCGATCCAAAGCTCTACGAGAGCTGGTACGGCTACACCCATCCTGCGCCCGAGCTGCTCAGGGAGGCGGTGTACGGTCTCACCGAGCTGACGCGAGATCGCTTGCATACCGCTCGGCTCATTGCAAATCCCGGCTGCTATCCGACCGCGGCGCTCCTCGCGCTTGCGCCCGCGCTCAAAGCCGGCCTCGTCACGGAGGACATCATCGTCGACGCGAAGTCGGGCGTCAGCGGGGCGGGGCACTCGGTCGAAGACGCGTACCTCTTCGGAACGATCGACGAGAGTGTTCGCCCCTACGGCGTGCCGAAGCATCGCCACACGCCGGAGATCGCGCAGGAGGCAGCGGCGCTTCTGGGCAAGGCGCCGCGGATAACGTTCACCCCGCATCTCATCCCGATGAACCGCGGTCTCATCGCGTCGTGCTACGCCCCGCTCCGTCCCGGCAAAAGCGCCGAAGACGTCGCGAGTGCGTACGCCCGCGAGTACGCGGAAGAGCCGTTCGTCCGCGTCATCGACACTTATCCCGCCACGAAAGCCACCCTCGGTAGCAACTGGTGCCTCGTCCACGCCCTCGTCGATGAGGAAAACTCACGCCTCGTCGCCTTCGCCGCGCTCGACAATCTCGTGAAGGGCGCCGCGGGATCAGCGCTGCAGAATTTCAACGCGCGGTTCGGCTATCCCGAAACGATGGGCCTCGAGACCCTTCCACTCTGGCCGTGACATTCGAGGATTGGGCCCTCAAGCCCACCGGCGATCTTGTCGGTTACTCGGTCGGTGCGGCCGCCGCCGGCGTGAGGGACGGCAAGCCGAGCCGCCTCGACGTCGCCCTCATCGTGTCGGAACTCCCGTGTGCCGCAGCTGGCGTTTTTACCACCAACCAGGTCATCGCAGCTCCGTGCATCGTCACCCGGCGGCATCTCGAGCGAGGACCGCTTCGCGCGATCGTCGTCAACTCGGGCAACGCGAACGCTTGCACGGGCGAGCAGGGGGAGCGTGACGCGATCGCGATGGCCGAGGCGGCCGCCGACAAGATCGGCTGCGATCCCCACGAGGTCGCGGTCGCGAGCACCGGCGTCATCGGTGTGCCACTTCCGGTCGAACGCATCGCGAGTGCCATACGCTCAATCGACCTGCGCAAGGATGCATGGGACGACGTGGCGCGGGCGATGATGACGACCGACACGCGGCCGAAATCGGTGCGACGTGACTATCCGCTCGGTACCTTGGGCAGCCCGGAGACCGTTCACTTTCGCGGTGTCGCCAAAGGCGCGGGGATGATCCACCCGAACATGGCGACGATGTTGGCGTTCATCGTGTGCGACGCCGACATCGATGCGGCCCTGATGCGTCAGCACGTGCCTGGCATTGTCGCGCGGACATTCAACCGGATCAGCGTCGACGGGGACACGAGCACGAACGACATGGTCCTCGTGCTCACGAACGGCGCTTCGGGCTTCAAGCCCGTACGCAAGCCGCTCGCGATGTGCGCCGCGGTCCTCGGATGGCTATGCGAAGACCTCGCACAGCAGATCCTCGCCGACGGCGAAGGCGTGACGAGGGTCTTCAAGGTGTTGATCAGGGGTGCGGCGTCGGACGTGGAAGCGATGCTCGCCGCGCGCACGATCACAACTTCGACGCTGGTGAAGACCGCGATCCATGGCGCCGACCCCAACTGGGGCCGCATCCTGGCAGCCGCCGGTCGATCCGGGGCGAAGGTCGACCAGACCCGAGCGACGGTCCGCATCGGGGACGTGAACGTATTCGAATCCGGCGCGCCGCGTTCTTTCGACCGGGAGCGCATCCGCGAGATCTTCAGCTCGCCCGGCCTTCGCATTGCGGTCGACCTGGGGGTGGCGAAGGGCAAGGGCGAAGCCTGGGGTACGGACCTCTCCGAGGAGTACGTGCGGATCAATGCCGACTACACCACGTAAGGACCTTCTCGTGCTGAAGATCGGGGGTTCCGTGGGCGCCGAGAACGACGCATCGCTTGACGCGGTCGTCGCGCTCAACGACGGCGGCCATCCGCTGGTCGTGGTCCACGGCGGAGGACCGCTCGTTGGCGATTGGGCGGAACGCCTGGGAATGGAGACCCGCTTCGTGCGTGGCCTTCGCGTGACCGACGCCGAAACGCGCGATCTCGCGCTCGCGGTGCTCGGCGGGCTTGCGAACGGACGCGTTGTCGCCGCGCTGCTCGCTCGCGGCGTCCCCGCGGTCGGCCTCACTGGGATCGACGGCGGGATGCTCCGCGCGGAGCGGGAGGATGCCGAGCTCGGTTTCGTGGGCCGGGTCAGCCTTGTCGACAGCGCGCTCCTCGAGGAGCTCGTCGACGCGGGCCGGGTACCGATCGTCGCGCCGGCCGCCCTGGATCGCGCGTCCGGAGAGGTCCTTAACGTCAACGGCGACGCCGCGGCGGGCGCCATCGCGGCGAGCCTCGGGGCGCGTCTGCTCGTGTTCGTTACCGATGTGCCCGGTGTCCGGGGGAAGGATGGTCGCGTCATCGCACGGCTCGACGCCGACAAGGCGCGGGCGCTAGTCGACGACGGGACGATCGAAGGAGGCATGCTGCCCAAGGTCGAGGCGTGCCTCATCGCGGCCGCGGCGGGATGCCGCGCCGCGATCGTGGCCACGCGCGGGGTCGACTCGGTCGAGCGGCTCCTCGCCGGCGAGCAGGTCGGCACGGTCTTCGAGGCCGCGGCATGAGGGACGCGCTCGCGCGCAAGCATCACCGGCAGCAAGCCCTGCTTCGTGTCGTTGCGCAGCAGCGGCTCTCCACGCAGGCCGACGTCGTCCGTGCGCTCCGTGGCGTGGGCTTCGCCGCGACCCAGGCGACGGTGTCGCGTGACATCGTCGAGCTCGGGCTCGTGAAGGTCGCTCGTGACGGGACCCATGCCTACGCGCCGCCGTCCGCAGCCCCCACCGGAGGAGGTATCGAGCGGCTGCGCCGGTTTTGTGAGGACTACCCCGTTGAAGGCGCGCTCGCGACGAATCTCGTCGTCTTGCGGTCTCTTCCGGGGACCGCGAACGCCCTCGCCGCGGCGCTTGACGCATCGCGCCTCGAGGAGGCCGTGGGGACGCTCGCGGGAGATGACACCGTCTTCATCGCCGCGACCACCGAACGCCATGCTCGTGTCCTCCTGGGTCGCCTGACCACGTTCGGCATCGCGCGAAAAGGGACGAAGTGAGCAAGCAGTACGCCGGCGAGACATGCGTTCTGGCGTACTCGGGCGGTCTCGATACGAGCGTCGCGGTCGCGTGGCTGCGTGAGACGCTCGGCTTCGAGGTAGTCACCTGCACCGGCGACCTCGGCGCGACCGGCGATCTCGAGGCCGTCCAGCGCAAGGCGATCGCGAGTGGCGCGCGCAAGGCGATCGTCCAGGACGCCCGCGACATCTTCCTTCGTTACTTCGTCTGGCCGGCCCTGCAGGCCGGCGCGCTCTACGAGGACCGCTATCCGCTCGCGACGGCACTCGGGCGTCCGCTGCTCGCGAAGCTGCTCGTAGACGCGGCGCGCGCCGAGAACGCTCGCTTCGTGGCTCACGGCTGCACCGGGAAGGGCAACGACCAGGTGCGCTTCGATCTCGCGGTCGGCGCGCTCGCGCCCGATCTCACCGTGATCGCACCGATGCGGGGCGGGATGAACATGACCCGCGACGAGGAGATCGACTATGCCCGCAAGCACGACATTCCTGTCGAGGCCACGAAAAAAAATCCATACAGCGTCGACATGAACCTGTGGGGCCGCTCGATCGAGGCCGGTGTGCTCGAAGACCCCTGGGGCGCGCCGCCACGCGACGTCTTCCAGTGGACGGTCGATCCCGACGAGGCGCCCGCAAAGCCGCGCGAGATCGAGATCGGCTTCGACGAAGGCATTCCGGTCACGATCGACGGCGCGAAGGCCGAGAGTGTCGACCTCGTCCACCGGCTCAACGACCTCGCGGGGAAACACGGCGTCGGACGGATCGACATGGTCGAGGACCGCCTCGTCGGGATCAAATCACGCGAGATCTACGAAGCGCCGGCCGCTGTGCTCCTCCATCAGGCGCACCGCGCGCTCGAGTCGCTCGTACTGACGAAGGAGTCGCTCCGCTTCAAAGCGCACCTTGGCCGCGAGTACGCAGAGCTTGTATACAACGGCCTCTGGTTCTCGGCGCATCACCAGGACCTCGCCGCCTACGTACGGAGCACGCAGCGCTTCGTCACCGGCGAAGTCCGCGTGCGGCTGGACCGCGGGACGTCGACCGTGGTCGGGCGACGGTCGCCCCACTCGCTCTACTCGACCTCGCTCGCGACGTACGGCAAGGGCGACGCGTTCGACCAACGCGCTTCCGAGGGGTTCATCAAGGTCTTCGGCCTGCCGCTCCGCACTCAGGCCAGGACTCAGGCGCTCTGGGGCGAGGGAAGCGAAGCGTCGCTTGACATCCCGAAGAAGGCGCTCACCGCGCCGAGGAAGGCCAGGCCGACGAAACGAAAGAAATGAGCGAACAAAAGAAGTCACTCTGGTCCGGTCGGTTCACCACCGGGCTCGAGCGAAGAGTTGCTGGATTCACGAGTTCGCTCGAGCTCGACCACCGTATCGCGCTCCACGATGTTCGCGGCAGCCTGGCCCACACGCGGATGCTCGGTCGACAGCGGATCCTCAGCGAAAAAGAGGCGAGAACGATCGAAGACGGACTAACGCGGATCGTTCACGAGATAGAGCAGCGTTCATTTCCCTGGCCGACCAACTTCGAGGACGTTCACACGGTCATCGAGGGCCGACTCCGAGACCTGATCGGTGAGGTCGCCGGGAAGCTGCACACGGGTCGAAGCCGTAACGACCAGATCGCTCTGGACCTCCGGCTCTTCACGATCGACTCGCTCGCGCAGCTCGATGCGGCCATCCTCGACCTCGCGCGAGCGCTCGTCGGGCGCGCCGCCGAAGAGGTCGACACGATCATGCCCGGGTACACCCACCTTCAGCGCGCGCAACCGGTCTCCCTCGCGCATCACCTACTTGCGCACGTTGAAGCGTTGCGGCGCGATCGCGCACGAGTCGCGGAAGCGCGAGAGCGCACGGCGACGTCGCCACTCGGTGCAGGCGCCCTCGCGGGCGCGCCGTATCCGCTCGACCCGGCGTCGGCCGCGAAGGAGCTCGGGCTCGACCGGGTCTTCCGCAACAGCATCGACGCCGTCGCCGACCGCGACTTCGTGATCGACTTCATCTACGTGTCCGCGCTCACGGCCGTCCATGCATCGCGTCTCGCCGAAGAGCTCGTCCTCTGGACCTCCTCCGAGTTCGGCTTCGCCGAATTCGCGGATACCCACGCGACGGGGTCGAGCATCATGCCGCAGAAGAAGAATCCCGATGTCGCCGAGCTCGTCCGCGGCCGCTCGGGTCGTCTTCTCGGGGACCTCGTCGCCGTCCTCACGACACTGAAGGGGCTGCCGCTGGCGTACGACTCCGATCTCCAGGAGCAAAGGGTTCCGCTTTATGACGCGACCCAACTGGCTGACGCGCTGTCGGTGCTCGCCCTGGTGATTCGGGGACTCCGCTTCGACCGCGAGGCGATGCGGCGTGCGACCGAGCACGGGATGCTCGCGGCAACGGATCTCGCCGACCATCTCGCGAAGCGCGGAGTGCCATTTCGTGAGGCGCACGAGATCGTCGGCAGGATCGTCCGCGAGCGGCTGGCGGCCGGAAAAGATCTCGGCGGCATGACCCTCGAAGACCTGCGGGGTTACGACGGCCGCTTCGAGGCGACCGCGCTCGATGAGATCCGTCCTGAGAACTCGATGGGCTCGCGCGCGTCGCCCGGCGGCACCGCCCCAGAGCGGGTCCGCGAAGCGCTCAAAGAAGTCACCGAGGCTCTCCAGAAATGAGCGTCGCTATTCGTCCTGCGCGCGTCGAGGACATCGACGAAATGCAGGCCCTCATCAATCGCTACGCGGCCGAGGACCGGATGCTCGAGCGTTCGCGCGATTTCCTGCTCGAGCATCTCCGCGATTTCGTGGTCGCCGAGGACGTGTCCGGATTCCTCGGATGCTGCTCGCTCGCGGTGCTCACGCCCGATCTGGCGGAGGTGCGCTCGCTCGCGGTGCGGCCCGAGGCATCGGGTCGCGGGATCGGACGGCATCTCGTCCTCGCGTGCGTCGCCGAGGCGCGTCGGCTCGGACTCCGCCGAGTGTTCGCGCTCACGCTCGTCCCCGATTTCTTCGAGCGGTGCGGCTTCGTTCTCACGAGCCTCGGGCGGTTGCCGGAAAAGAGCGCGTCGGAGTGCCCGGTCTGCCCCAAGCGCTTCGCTTGCGACGAGCATGCGATGCTCCTGCACCTCGACGGGACCATTCCTGTGGCGCTGGCACCGAGCGAGCCGGTCGGCTACACGAGGCTCTTCCTCGGGGTCGAGCCGGGCGGAAAATCGTCGGGATGAGCCGCATGGGGAAGGCGGCGCGGTTCTTCGCCGCCGGATTCGACACCGCCGCGATCGGCGTGCTCGCCTACAACGAGACCGGTGGACGATTCGCGGCGACGTTCTCCGAGTACGTTCTCTGGGGATCTGTGCTCGCCGCTGCGGTCTGTACGGTCATCATCCTGATCGACACCCTCGCACCGCTCGCGTGGATCGGCATCGGCTACATCCTGTTCGGCGGTCTTCTCGCGCAGGGAAGCCCTCACTACGGTTTTGTTCTGCTCGCCCTGGCACTCGCACCGATGGTCCCGCGGCCGCGCGGGTCCCTGAGCCTGGGCCTCGCTATCGCCGCGGCCTCAGCTCTGGTCTCGCGTGCCGCGATCCCATTCGCCCCTTGAGTACCATCGAGGGCAGTTGACGACCCGCCGAACGGTCCGAGCTGCGAACGGTCTGGTCGCGAGCGGACATCACCTCGCAACGTCCGCGGGCATGGCCGCTCTGCGCGAGGGCGGAAACGCGGCCGACGCGGCGGTCGCCGCGGCCGCGGTCTGCGCTGTCGTCATGCCTCATCGCACGTCGATCGGCGGCGACATGTTCGCGCTGGCGTACGACACGAGATCTCGCGACGTGACCGTGTACAACGGCTCCGGCGCGGCACCACACCGGCTCGACACCGACGCCTTCGGCCCCGCTTTCCCGGCGTCCGGCGCCTCGATCGCGACCGTCCCGGGACTTATCGCGGGACTCGCCGATCTCGTCGCCGACCACGGCCGTCTCGGCCTCGATCGCGCTCTCGCTCCCGCGATCGGATACGCCGAGAACGGCTTTCCGGTGAGCGACGTACTCGCCGAGGCGATCGGCGAAGAAGGGGAGCGCCTCGCACACGACGACGAGGCCACGCAGCTCTTCGGTCCCCGCGGCCGCTGGGCTCGCGCAGGAGAGATGCTCCAGCAGCCCGATCTCGCGGCGTCGCTTCGGGCCGTCGCCCGCGACGGCGCGGATGTGTTCTACCGAGGCGATCTTGGAGAACGCTTCGCGACCGCCATCGCAGCCATCGGCGGTGCGATCGACCGCGCCGACCTCGCCGCGCACCGCACCGATCGGCCCGACCCGCTCGCCATCGACTACCGCGGCCTACGCGTTTTCGGGCAGCCGCCGGTATCGCAGGGACACATCCTTTTGGAGGAGCTCGCGATCGTCGAAGGCCTCGACCTCCGATCGCTCGAGTGGGGGAGCGCGGATCTGATCCACCTGATGGTGGAGACAAAGAAGCTCGCGTTCGCGGATCGCGACGCACACGCCGGCGACCCCGCACGCGTCGACTTCGACGCCCGCCGTCTGCTCGACGCCGAGTTCGTCGCGACCCGGCGCCGCGCCGTAAGCGCCAAGGCCAGCGAGCGCAGCGAAGCCGGATCGCTCATGACGCCGGCGGATACGACATACCTCGCGGTCGTCGATCGCGACGGCAACGCGGTCTCGCTGATCGAGAGCGTCTTCAGCGCCTTCGGTGCGGCGACGGTCGTGCCTGGCACCGGGATCTTGCTCAACAACCGCCTCAGCGGCTTCTCGCTCGATCCGAGCTCGCCCAACGCCATCGCGCCTGGCAAGCGGCCCGTCCACACGCTGAACACGGTCATCGCGCTCGAGGGCTCGATGCCTCGGTTCGTGTTCGGCACGCCCGGCCGTCACGCGCAGGTCCAGACGAATTTCCAGCTCGCCGTTGGCCTCATCGACTTCGGCATGGACGTGCAGCAGGCGATCGAGGAGCCTCGTTGGTTCCACGAATCGGGGCGCACACTGAAGATGGAGCGCCGCTATCCCGAGGCCGTTCGCCGCGCGGTCGCGGCCAAGGGGCATGAGGTCGCGGTGCTCGGAGATTGGGCTGAGATCACCGGGGGCGCGCAGGCGATCGCGATCGAGCCGAATGGATCGTTCGCCGGCGGTGCGGATCCGCGCCGCGAGGGTCAGGCCGCTGGGTATTAACCGCGGCATCGTCGCCGCGGTCGTGATCCTCTGCGCGACGGTACTGAACGCCTGCGAGCCCGGACCGCCGCCGGCGGAGCCCATCGCACGGCAGTACGCCACCGCGTGGCAGAAATCCGACTACCAGGCGATGTGGGATCTCCTGACGGATGACGCGAAAGCGCAGGTCACGCCCGGCGGCTTCACCGAACGGCTGCCGCGGATCGCGGACGAGATGACGCTCACGTCGCTCGATGCGAAGACCGGCGTCGCGACGCACCCCGCTCTTCCCAATGGCTCGCCCGATCCGCGGAAGGCGACGATTCCCCTTGACGTGACCTTCCACACGCAGCGGGTCGGCGACATCGCGCGTTCGACGGCGCTGCAGCTCGTGATGGTCGGCGAGAAGGACAAAGCTGTGTGGCGGATCGCATGGACACCCGAGGCGATCCTTCCGCATCTCACTGCCGGGCGCCTTGTGCGAATGACGCGTCTCCCAACGTCGCGCGGCCGGATCGTCGCGCGCGATGGGACCGAGCTCGCCACGTTCATCGAAGCCGGCGTCGTCGGCGTGATCACCGGGCAGATCCGCTCCGAGACCGGTCTTCTATCGTCGCTTTCGGACGCCCTGGCGATGACCCCGGATCAGATCAAGGCGAAGTACACCCAGTCGTGGGTCAAGCCCGATCTCTTCGTGCCGATCAAGACCGTCCCCGCATCGCAGCTCGACGGGCTCCGCACCCGGCTCTCGTTGATCGAAGGCGTGCAGGTCCAGGCGACGCGCGTGCGCAGCTACCCGACCGGGCTCGCGTCGCAGACCCTCGGCTACCTCGCCGAGGCGAGCGACGCCGATGCCAAGGCGAAAACGGCGCGCGGCGTCGAGGCCGGCGATCTCATCGGTAAGAAGGACACCGGGCTCGAGGCCACGCTCGACGACGAGCTCGGCGGGAGCTTCGGTTTCCGTCTCGGCATCGTCGAATCCGACGAGCGCCCTGTCGAAACGCTGGCCGAGACCGCGCCCGTGCCGGGTAGCGATGTCGTGCTTTCGCTCGATCCAAAGCTCCAGCGCGCGGCAGAGAACGCGCTGGGCAACAACAAAGGGGCCATCGTCGCCGAGGACCCCTGGTCCGGAGAGATCCTCGCGCTCGCAAGCCGTCCGACCTTCGACCTGAACGCGCTTGTTTCCGGCGACGCCGCGGCGATCGCGCGCTACACGTCAGACCCGAACCGGCCCTTCTTCAACCGCGCGACGTTCGGGCAGTATCCGACCGGGTCATCATTCAAACCGATCACCTCGGCGGCAGCGCTGCGGAACGGCGTGTACAGCTGGGGCGATCGCATCGACTGCCCGGCGCGCTGGACGGGCTACGGCGAGCAGTGGGCGCAGCTCAACCACGAGACCGTCGCGCTCGGGCCCATCGATCTGCGCACCGCGCTCGCGCGCAGCTGTAACACCTTCTTCTACGAGATCGGGAAGCGCCTCAACGATCGCGACCCGAACATCCTGCCGAACACCGCTAAGAGCTTCGGCCTTGGAAAGGCAACCGATATTGACTTCGTGTACGAGGCGGAGGGGATCGTTCCCAGCCCCGACTGGAAGAAGCAGCATTTCACGAACCCAGCCGACCAGGTGTGGAATCCGGGTGACGCGACGAATCTTGCGATCGGTCAGGGCTTCCTGCTGGCCACGCCGCTTCAGATGGCGAACTACACATCGACCGTCGCGAACGACGGCATTCTGTGGAAGCCGCGCCTGGTGATCGAGCTCCGCGACCGCGACGGCAAGACCGTGAAGGCCTACCCGAAGACCCAGGTCGGCTCTGCGCTCACGATTCCGACCGACCTTTCGCTGATCCGCGACGGCATGCATGCGGTCACGACAGATGCCGACGGGACGGTGTCGTTCGTTTTTCAGCGCTATTCGCCCAGCACCGCGGGGAAGAGTGGAACGGCCGAGT
>Ga0209156_10000736_pt1 | contig 27793 bp, 22 predicted proteins | sample GraSoiAngelo_124_FD_185881 | JGI IMG/M metagenome (GOLD analysis project Ga0209156, IMG submission 185881) | Grasslands soil microbial communities from the Angelo Coastal Reserve, California, USA - 14_0927_05_20cm (SPAdes) (version 2) | ecosystem: Environmental > Terrestrial > Soil > Grasslands... | reverse complement strand
TGTGGGACAAGAAGGACTCGAAGATCCTGACGCTATCCGGTGGCATGAAGCGCCGGGTCATGATCGCCAAGGCGCTGTCGCACGAGCCCCAGATCCTGTTCCTCGACGAACCGACCGCCGGCGTCGACGTCGAATTACGCCGCGACATGTGGCAGATGGTGCGTCGGTTACGCGACAGCGGAGTCACCATCATTCTGACCACCCACTACATCGAGGAAGCCGAGGAAATGGCCGACCGCATCGGCGTCATCAACAAGGGCGAGTTGATCGTGGTCGAGGACAAATCCCTGCTGATGCGCAAACTCGGCAAGAAGCAGCTGACACTGCAACTGCAGAATCGACTGGTGCAGATTCCGCCAGGGCTGTCCGCCTATCCCCTCGAACTGGCCGATGACGGGCATGCGCTCGTGTTCACGTTTGATGCGCAGCGCAAGGAAACCGGCATTGCCACGCTGCTGAAGCGCCTCGGCGAGCTCGATATCAACTTCAAGGACCTGCATTCCAGCGAGAGCTCACTCGAAGAGATCTTCGTCAACCTGGTGAGGACCCGGACGTGAACGTACCTGCGATCGGCGCAATCTACCGCTTCGAGATGGCACGGACCTTCCGTACGCTGATGCAGAGCATCGCGGCGCCCGTGCTGTCGACATCGCTGTACTTTGTCGTGTTCGGAGCCGCAATCGGCAGCCGCATGGGCGCCGTCGATGGCGTCAGCTACGGGGCGTTCATTGTTCCGGGCCTCATCATGCTGTCGCTCCTCGGCGAGAGCGTATCGAACGCATCCTTCGGGATCTACCTGCCGAAGTGGTCGGGGACGATCTACGAGCTCCTGTCCGCTCCGGTGTCCTATGCCGAAGCGCTGATCGGCTACGTCGGTGCCGCAACCACCAAATCAGTGATGCTGGGAGTGCTGATTCTCCTCACCGCACGTGTGTTCGTGCCGTATGGAATCGCGCACCCCGTATGGATGGTAACCTTCCTGATACTGACCGCTGTGAGCTTCAGCCTGCTCGGTTTCATCATCGGCCTCTGGGCCGACAACTTCGAGCAGCTACAGGTTGTGCCGCTGATGATCGTCACGCCACTCACCTTCCTCGGCGGCGCGTTCTACTCGATCAGCATGCTGCCCTCGATCTGGCAGAAGATCACCTTGTTCAATCCGGTGGTCTACCTGATCAGCGGCTTCCGCTGGAGCTTCTACGGCGTGTCGGATGTGAATGTCGTCGCGAGCGCCGCCGCGACACTGGGCTTTCTTGCGTTGTGCCTGGTGGTCGTGAGCTGGATATTCAAGACCGGCTATAAGCTCAAGACTTAGACATCAGCGGGCAAACGTAGCGAGCCGGCGCCGCCCATCCCAGGGGCGTGTTCCAAATCGGGTGGTCAGTGCTGTGTCGGGTGCTCTGCCGCGCGCTCGGGGGCCAGCGTGAAGCGCAACGTACCTGACATGACGTGCCCGTCGGCACTCACCACGCGCCAGCTGACCGAGTAGCTGCCGGGCGTCAATCGAGGCAGCGGGACGGAGAGCTGCTGCGCGGCGCTGGCGGGCAATGGCTTCAGGTTCTGGCGCGGCTGCTCGCCTTTCTGGATCGACGCGGCGGTCAAACGCGCCGCTTCCGAGAAATTCAGCACAATCCTGGACGGGGACGTCGTGACCACGCTGCCATCCGCCGGGCTCGCTTTTTGCAGATGAGCGTGGGCGCTTGCGGTGACCCCAACGGCCGCCAAGGCCAGGCCGGACACGAGCGACGGGATCTTCATGGTCAACAGCGTACACCCCCCGCTGGCACGAGAGAACCCGCCACGGCCGAGAACGGGCTCGTGTGCGCTATTCAATCGCCGCGCATTAAACTGCCCCGGCCCCAGCGCAATTCGCACGGCTGTTGGAAAGTTTGCCCGAGCTGCAATCGCTGTTGCCGGAGCCGTGTCGATTGTCCGGGGTTTGGGGTGTTACCTGGGTTCGCAGCCGCGCTCGGCTACCGAACCCGCTGCCGCACGTACACCTCCCCGCATCGCTTGCGGTTTGCGCCTCGAGGGGCCGCTTTCACCAGATAACATATCGAGCCTGGGCTTCAACCTGGCTTTTATATGCTTGCGGTGTCCTACAGCAGAACCAGCCGCCGGCCTACTCTACCGTTGGCGAGTTTCCCTAAGCATGCAAGCGTTGTTGGAGCCGACGAGGAAACCCATGGCGACTGCACGCGAGCGGTCGTTCAAGATTCTCACCGAGAAAGAGATTGGCGAGATTCTGGCGGATAGGGCGGGACGGACACCGCGAGAGGTCGGCGGCTTGCCCGGCGTCGACCACGGCTTGCATTCGGGCGCCGCATCTTCGCTCACCGACGAGGAGCTCGAGAGCGGGACGCCGTACTGGGGGACGTGGGGAACGGACTGATAGAGCTCCGCAGAGAGCGTCCCACCAAACCCATTCATCAGCACCCCTCCCCGCCTGCCCGGGCAGGCAAAGGCGCCCTGCCGGCGGCTGGGACGGTGCAACTGGCGAGCGCAACCCCCTCGACTAAGCTAGATTGTGAGTGAGCGATCACTGGCGCGCGCCTGTCGGCGCCAACCCGCCGTGGCGACCCGGACCTTTCTCTCGAGGCCGTGGCGCCTCATCCGGGGAATAAAACGAGTGTTCCGTGAGTCTTACCTCATTGGTGAGGGTTGGTTGAGCACCGTGAGGGTTGCATTCGGTCGCGTCAATGGATGACAAGCGCGGTCGATTCGAGGCGGAGGTGTTGCCGCATCTGAACGCCGCGTACCGCTTTGCACGATGGTTGTCGCATTCGCCCGGCGATGTGGATGACGTCGTGCAGGAGGCGCTCCTGCGCGCTTTTCGCGGGTTTGACGCCCTGCGAGGCTCCGATGTGAAAGCGTGGCTGCTGGCGATCGTGAGAAATTGCCATGCGACGGCTCTCAAGCAACAGCAGCGGCGCGCCTTTGTGCCGCTCCCGGAAGAACACGATCCACGGGATGGCTACGCCATGATCGCGGCGACGCCCGATCCGGAGAGCGCCTCCATCCGCCGGGACGATGCACGCTCGCTCGAGCGGCTGCTGTCGGCGTTGCCCGAGGAGCATCGCGAGGTCTTGGTGCTGAGAGAAATCGAGGACCTGGATTATCGCGCGATTGCCACGATCACGAACGTACCGATCGGCACGGTGATGTCGCGGCTGGCGCGCGCCAGGGCTGGCCTCAAGGCACGATGGCTGACAGAGGTCGAGGGAGAGCGGCGTGGAGTGCGCTGAATCGTTGCGCGTGCAGGCTTACTTCGACGGCGAGGTCGACGCGCTCTCGGCTGCCGATATTGAACGGCATGTCGAGCACTGCGCCGAGTGCCGCGCCCTGCTCCAGGATCTCGAGCGGACGCGCACCGCGATCCGTCGGGACTTGACACCTGGCCGCGCTCCGCCAGAGCTGCATGCCCGCATCAGGCAGGCGCTTGATCAGGAAACGGCAGTAAACACTCCGCGGCCCAACCGCTGGGGCCGAACGACCTGGCGCACGCAGCCGTTCTGGGTGGGTGCCCTCGGCGGCATTGGCAGCGCAGCGGTCGCGGCAACCCTCGCGTACCTGGTCCTGTCCCCATCTATCACCAATCCATTGCTCGATGACCTCGTGGCCGCACACGTGCGCTCGCTGATGCCATCGCATCTGACCGACGTGGTGTCCACCGACCGGCACACGGTGAAGCCCTGGTTTGCCGGTCATACCGATGTTTCGCCGGTGGTCGCCGACTTCGCGCAGCAGGGCTACCGCCTCATTGGCGGGCGCGCGGACTACCTGGATCACCAACGCTCGGCGGTGGTCGTCTACCAACACGGTGCGCACGTCATCAACGTATTCAGCTGGTCGGCCAGTCGAGGCGCCTTGCCCGGGAACACGACCCGCGGCGGTTATCACCTGGCCTTTTGGAAGGCAGGGGATCTGGAGTATTGCGCCGTCTCGGATACCGGCTGGGACGAACTGCTGGGGCTGGCACGCTTGTTGAGGGATCTGAGCTCTCGCGACGACCGGGAATAAAACCATCCGCTCCGCAGTCCTCTCTCCTGAACTCAAACAAGGGAGACGGCCGTGCCGGATGATAGATCACTGCAAGCGCGTCGCAACGCCCTGAAATGCATGGCCTATGGCGGGGCCGGCACCCTGTTCGCCCTGGCGGGCGGTGTCTTCACGCCGATCGAGCTGGCGGTGGCGGCCGCGGACAAACACGGTGCCGCCCGGCTGGGAAAACCGCTGTTCGTTCAGATCAGCGACACTCACATTGGCTTCAACAAGGACGCCAATCCCGACGTCAACGGGACCCTCACGCACAGCATCGACCTCGTGAACGGCATGTCCGAGCAGCCTGCGCTCATCATCCATACCGGCGATATCACTCACCTGTCGAAGCCTGCCGAATTTGACCTGGCGCAGCAGATGTTCTCCCGCCTGCGCACGACCGAGTTACACACGGTACCGGGTGAGCACGACACCACCGATGCGACGGTCACGGAATACTTCAACCGCTTCGGCAGAGTCTCCGACAACAAGGGGTATTACAGCTTCGACCATGCGGGCGTGCACTTCGTGGCGCTCATCAATGTGCTGCAATTCAAGCCCGGTGGCCTCGGCACCCTGGGCACGGAGCAGCTCGCCTGGCTGGCGGCCGACTTGAAGGGACGCTCGGACAGCACTCCTGTCGTGGTCTTTGCCCACATGCCGCTGTGGACCATCTATGAACCCTGGGGCTGGGGCACGGGTGACGCGGATCAGCTCATGAGCCAGCTGCGCCGTTTCGGCTCGGTGACCGTACTGAACGGGCACATTCATCAGATCGTTCAGAAGGTGGAAGGCAACATGACGTTCCACACGGCCCGCTCGACCGCCTACCCGCAACCGACCGCCGGTACCGGCGCGGGCCCGGGCCCTCTGAAGGTCCCGGTGGATCAACTACCCGGGATGCTCGGCATCACCAGCGTGTCCGTCGTGAAGCATCCCCGGTCACTGGCGCTCACTGACACCACGATTGCCTGACAGATCCTCGGGGCTTCCGCACTATGAGAACACTCACATGACTCTGCGAGGATACCGATCGCCGCTCGCGGCTGTCGGCGTGGCCATGCTGTGGTGGGTTGCGGCCTGCAGCGCAGCGACTGCCGACACCCCGGATTCGACCAGGATCGTGGTGAAGGATTTCATGTTCGTGCCGGTGGCGTTGACCGTCAGAGCCGGCTCGACCGTGACCTGGGCCAACATGGACGATGAGCCGCATACCGTGGTCAGCGACACCGGGCTGTTCCGCTCGGGTGCCATGGATACGAACGAAAGCTTCTCGTTCAAGTTCGACAAGCCCGGCACCTATCGCTTCACCTGTTCGATTCACCCCCGCATGGTCGGAACGATCGTCGTTCAGTAGATCTCATTTGTGGGGAAAATCCCGGCGATGACTCCGCAAGCGTACCAGCACCTCTCACGCGGGCACTCGGGGTAGGCCGCGTCGCAGCGACAGCCCGCAGCGCGGGCGATCTGCGCTATAAGACGCTGATCGCGGATGCGATCAAGGAACGCCGCTATGCACCGTCATGAGGGCGCGAGGATCCTGCTGTCGTTCTTTGCGGTGTTGCCCGCCGTCGTTCCGGGGGTGCTTGCCGGGGCGGTCGCAAACGCGGGGGACGAGGCGCTGCCGCCGCGCGCCCAGTGGCGGGCGAGCAGCTCCTCGGGCGTGCAACCGGCCATGGAGCCGGCGTCGGCGATCGACGGCGATGAGTCGACGAAATGGGGCGGTGCGTTCTCGCCCGGCCAATGGCTGCAGGTTGATTTGAGTCGGACGGCCACGATCGGCGGCGTCCTGATTCACTGGGACAGCGCGTTCGCAGCCGCGTACCTTATCAGCAGCTCGCAGGACGGGCAGCACTGGCAGACCGCATTCGAAACCGCTGATTCGCAGGGCGGACGGGACTACGTGCTCTTCCCCGCCGTGCGCGCGCGTTACCTGCGGTTGGTCAGCGCGCCCGGTACCACCGATTGGGGGGTGTCGGTATTCGAATTCGAGCCCCTGGCGGCGAGCGAGTCGCCGCGGATCGCAGGCCTTGAGACAAGCGACGATCCGGCAGCATTGTGGAGGGCGGCGACCGGCACGATCGTCGGCCCGGGTCCGACCGCTGGCACGCGCGAGCTTCACGTGACGCTGCCGCGGGCACTGCCCGTTTCCGGGCTCGAGGTGTTCTGGGCCTCGGCCCGTCGCGACGCGCGCCTGGAGGGTCGCGGCGTCTCCGGCCAGTGGCGGCTGCTGGCGGATGATCCGGGCTCGCTCGGAGACAGCTCGTATCTCGCCGCGCGAGAGCCCCGCACCGTGAGCGAGTTGCGCCTGAGAGTGCGCGCGGCGCCAGAGCACCTGCCTGCGATCCGACGGCTGCGGCTGCTGAGTCCGACGCAGCCGATGACGACGATGAAGCGCTACCAGATCGTTGCATCGCGCGCCCGGCACGACCTCTTTCCGTCGTCATTGCGTGGCCAGCAGGTCTACTGGACGGCCGTGGGCGTGCCGGCGGGGCGCCGCAAGAGCGTGCTCGACGAATACGGCGACCTGGAAGCATTCAAGGGTGCGCCGCTCGTGCAGCCGCTGTGGCGTGACCGCTCGGGTCGCACGGCCGCCGCATACGAGGCGAGCGCCACACACTCTCTGCGCAACGGCTGGATGCCGATGCCCGCGGTGCAGTGGTCGCCACAACCGGGGCTGCAATTGCGCAGCGAGGCCATCGCCGCCGCTCAGGCTGCAGGTCCGGTAACGCTCGTGCGCCACCGGCTGGTGAATACGGGCGCCAGCCGTGTCGACGGGCGGCTGGCGATCGTGATCCGGCCGCTGCAGGTCAATCCGCCCTGGCAGCACGGTGGCGTATCGCCGATACGCACGGTGCAGATCGCAGGCACGGGTGCGCGCCCCGTTGTGAAGGTCAATGGTCGCGCGCTGCTGAGGTCGCTCACGCCGGCGATGGCGCGTGGCGCGGCGCCTTTTGGCCTGCACGGCGAGACCGAAATCACGCGCTACCTGGCGGCAGGCCGCGTGCCGAACCGGCTCAGCGCCCGGGATGACGAGGGACTCGCGGCCGCCGCGCTCATCTACGACGTGCACCTTGACCCCGGCGCCCAGCGCGACGTGATCCTCGCCTTCCCCTTGGGTGATCCGCCGGCAGACACCGCATCGCAAGCGATGCATGAGGCGGAGCCTGGGGCCGCCTTCGATGCAATAGCCACCCGCGTCGAGCAGCAATGGCAGGCGCGCTTCGCTCACATCGGTCTCGCACTCCCGGACTCTTCGCTCGTCGACATGCTGCGCGCACAGGGCGCGTACATGCTGATCAACCAGACGGGTCCGGCGATGCAGGCGGGTCCGCGCAATTACGATCGGTCGTTCATTCGCGACGGCTCCGCGACCGCTGCCGTTCTGTTGCGCATGGGCCTGGCGAGTAGCGCGCGCGGATATCTGCGCTGGTACGCCGATCACGCGGTACACGGAAATGGCCTCGTGTCGCCAATTCTCAACGACGACGGCACCGTATACAGAGGCTTTGGCTCCGATGTCGAATATGACAGCCAAGGTGAATTCGTCGCGCTCGTCGCGGAAGTGGCGCGACTCGACGGTGGCGCGGCGAGCGTGCGTGAGTACCTGCCCAAGGTGCGGCTGACGCTTCAGTTCCTGCAGCAGCTGCGCGAGCGCACCCTGGTGCCCGGCTACATGGCTACCAGCGAGGCGCCGGAACGGTTTCGCGGCATCATCGCCCCGTCGATCAGTCACGAGGGTTACGCGACGCCGACCCACAGCTATTGGGACGACTATTGGGCACTGAAGGGATGGCACGACGGTGCGTGGCTCGCCCAGGAGTGGGGCGATCAGGACATGGCACGATGGGCCCTCAATCAGTACGCGGCCTTGCGCGACTCGGTGGCGGCGTCCATCCGCGCGACCATGCGCTGGAAAGCGATCGACTACATTCCGGCCTCGGCCGACCTCGGGGACGCCGACCCCACCAGCGTGTCGATCGGGCTCGATCCCTGCGGCCAGAAAGATCTGCTGCCGGTAGAGGCGCTCGATCACACATTCGGGCGTTACCTCGATGAGGTGCAGCAGCGCGAGGCACCGGGTGCCTTGTACGCCTACTCCCCGTACGAGTTCCGCAACGTGCTCACGCTGGTGCGTCTCGACAGACCGGGGGACGCCGGGCAGCTGCTGGGCAGGCTCCTTGCGGGTCGCCACCCCGTACGATGGCAGGTGCTCGCCGAGGTCGTACGCTCGCAGCCCCGCCACCCCTTCTACCTCGGCGACATGCCCCATACCTGGGTCGGGGCGGAGTATGCCCGGGCATTGTTCGGCATGCTGATGCACGAGGCAGATGACCGGCTCGATCTGCTTCCGGGCGTACCCCCTGCGTGGGTGGCTGGCGCAGGACTGCGGATCAGCAGTCTGCCCACTGCGTTTGGCACATTGTCGATGTCGGCACGACAGGAAGGGCCGGTGATGCGCGTCCTCCTGGAGCCAGGATTGCGAGAGAACACCCCGCTCGAGGTCGACTGGCCGGCCCGCCGACTGCCGCTGGCGGTCACCGTCGACGGGCGCTCACGCGTCGACTACAGCGCTGACGGAATCCGGCTCGAGCGGCCGTTTCGGGAGCTCGTGGCCCGGTGGTGACGACACCGTTGAAATGAGCTCCTCGTCAATGTGGTGTTGGCCAGCCTCACCGCCACGCCACGCTGATCCTCTCCCGGATTGGCTGGCTGGGCACCGCCACGACCGCCGTTGCACGCTCGGCCTCCCACCTCCAGGAGCCGGCATCCCGGCCATTGACCGATATCGAAGACGGTTTGTCAGTTGCGTGGATGCGCAGCTCGTATGAGCGTGCCTGCACCTGGCCCTGAAACGCACCCCTGGTCGGTTCGATCACGAGCTGATGGGAACCGTCGCTCCCCGAGGCATATGTCATCGCCGTGTGCGCGTACTGGCCCTCGGCGTAGGCCAGCGAGATCCCGTCGTCCTCGTAGAGATCGAAGCTGCTCTTGCCCGATCCGTAGACATTGAGGATCAGGGTATCCAGCGGCTTGGCGTCCGAGTATTCGCTTACGCTCTGCTCGGGGATGACCGCTCCTTCGCGAACGAACACCGGCGTTTCATCCACGGCATAGTGCGCCGTGAACGTGGTGCCACCCTGGTAGCGCTTGCCGGTAAAGAAATCGATCCACTGACCGGGAGGAAGATAGATGGTCCGATTGCCGCTCGGGTCGAGCACCGGAGCAACCAGCATCTCCTCACCGAAGAAGTACTCATGGGAGTGCTGGTAGGCTTCTTCCAGTTGCGGGTACTGCAGGTACAGCGGCCGCAGGAGGGGCAGGGACTCGTTGTGCGCCAGCCAGGTGTAGGTATACAGGTAAGGAAGCAGCTGCGTACGCAGAGTGAAGTATTTCCTCATCAACGCTATGCCCTGACTGCCGTAGACCCAGGGCATGCGCATGTTTCCCTCGCGCGGGTTGGCATGGGCGCTGTGCATCCGCAGGATCGGGCTGAAAGTGCCGAACTCGATCCAGCGCGCGTACAGGTCGAAATCGATCTTGGCGCCGTGGAATCCACCGATGTCGTGACTGATGTAGGGAACCAGCACGTTGCCGCCACGAGCGCTGAACGCGACCTCGTAGGCAAGCACCGGCCACTGCGAATATGCGTCGCCGGTAAAGAACGCCGGATAGCGTTCGCTTCCCCAGTCACCGTAGCGGCTCAGGATGAATCCGCGCCGGCCGGTTTGCTGCTGCGTGTAATCGTAGAAGACCTTGTTCGTCCATAGCTGCTTGTTCAGGCCGGGCATGTCGACGGCGCCGCCGCCGCCATCGACCCACCAGACGTCCACCCCCTGCTGCATCAGCGGCCGGTGCAGCTCGCGCATGAAGACCTCGGCCTGCTCGCGGTTTGACAGATCGAAATAGATCCGCTGCGGCGGCTCGACATCCCTGATCGCGACCGGGCCGCGTACGATTCCGCCAGCGCGCTCGCCGGGCTCGACGCGCAGCACGATCTCGTTCCGCCGGCCAGCCATGACGTAGGCAGCAATGTCGGTATAGGTCAATCGTCGCGGCCAATGGACCCGGCTGTGCGTCGCTTCCTTGCCGTTGACGAATATCCGATAACTCTTGTCGACCTCGCCCAGATACACATACAGCGCCTCAGGGAGCTTCGCCGGCAGTTGCACCGAGGTCCGATACCAGCCAATGCCCTGATAGCTCCGGTAGCCCTGCTCTTGCCAGGGCAGCCCGATGCGGATCGGCTTCCAGCGCGCCGCGTCGTGATCGGTCGCGTACCAGTGATGCTTCAGGCCCTGATCGTGAGGATCGGTGGAAAAGCTCCACAGCTTCGAGATATCCATGTCGAACGACGGCTGCGGGGGCAGCGGCCGACCCAGGGCTCTCAACACCTGCGGTGCGTGGCTGTCGTTGAACGACAGGATGCTCTCGTCGGTGTTGGCGTAACCCGGATGATCGTTGAGGCTGAGCTTGACGCCTCGACCATGCAGCCACTCGAGGAGCTCATCGGGGTGCGGAATGAGCGGGCTCCAGTCATAACCGCCCTGCCATCCGTAGTTGTGCCAGGCGAAATCCAGCACCAGCGTATCGAACGGAATGAGGTTCTGGCGCAGCCGTGAAACCTCAGCCTCGAGGTAGCGCTGATCGTAGCGCTTGAACTCGGGCTGCTGGGACTGCACCGCGCCGGGAAAGTATTCGAAATTGAAATCCGTGATCCAGGGGCCGAGCACGTAGCGCGGAATCATCGGGATCGGTCCGCACAGCGCCGCGTACTCGTTGAGCACCTTGTGGTAATCGCGGTCGTAGGTGAAGAGGTACCAGTCCTGGCCGTCCTGCCGCTGGCGCGCCTCTATCCAGGTTCGCTGCGCATTCCACACCGGGGTCTGGCTATCATCGATGAACGCGTAACCAGCGCGGCTCAACAACCCGGGCCGCGCCTTCTCGAGCAGCACGTCGATCCCCGGAATCATGTCGTTGACCGGGCTCTCGAGATCCATCTGCCCTGCAGGAAGGTTGGCTTTGCTGATGTTGTCCAGGGAATAGGTGAGTCCCCCCAGGTTCAGCGTGTCGAAGTCGCCGGGATGCCAGGCGTGTGCCGCGCCGGCCGGATCGTTCCAGGTCACACTGAGGTTGGCCGCGGTAAACGGACCGGATTGCAGCCGGTACCGCAGGGTCATGGCGCTGGTGGCGGCGATAAGCCAACCTTGCCTGTGCGTCGATCGGACCTGGACCACCGGCCAGTCCCTCTTCTGCACGACCGCAGTGGGCGCATCGATAAATCCCCCGGCAGGCGAGTACTCCATGCGCACCAGCGACGGCGTCAGAAACTCGAAGCGTGCGTTTCCGGCACGGATGGTAGGCTGGCTGTGCCTTTTGGCACCGCACGCCAGGAGTGCCGGAAGGAGCCCGATGAACAGCCAGCTCGCGGCCTTGGCGCGGCTGCGAGCCGGGGCCGTTCCCCGCAATGCGTATGCCTGCGATTCGAGCCTGGGCATCGTAAGCCTGCGCGGTCAGAACCGCTCTACCCACGGCCTGAGCTCTATCTCCCAGGTCCACGCGCTTCGTGGCTGTCGAAGGACGTCGAGATAACTCTGTGCAATGGCATCGGGGTCGAGCATCGAGTCGGGCTTGTCCGGCGGCTCGATTCTGCCCGGATTACGGATCGCGCCGTCGATCACGAAATGGGCGACGTGAATGCCCTGGGGCGCGAGCTCGCGTGCCATGCTCTGCGCAAGTCCACGAAGAGCGAACTTGCCCATCGCGAAGGGTGCCGACTGAGCATAGCCCTTGACGCTCGCGGATGCGCCCGTGAACAGGATCGCGCCGGATCCCTTCGGGAGCATGCGTCGCACCGCTTGCTGAGCGACCAGGAATCCTCCGAAGGCGCTCACGCCGAGAGCGCCTGCGACCTCCGCGGGGTTGAGTTCGATCAGCGGGCCGCGCAACCGTCCACTCGCGTTATAGACAACGACGTCGGGCGCGCCGATGCGGCCTTCCACTTCCTCGAAGAGGCGCGCCACCTGATCGGGGTCGACGACATCGCAGGCGAAAGTCTGCGCCCCGGTCTCCGCCGACAGGGCCGCGAGTTTCCCGGTATTGCGAGCTGCGGCGGCGACGCGCATGCCTTCGCGGGAAAAGAGTCGTGCGAGACAGGCGCTGAGTCCCGAGCCGGCGCCTGCGATCAACGCGATTTGATTTCGCAGTGTTGTCATTGGATGCCGCCGTACGCTTTCGGGTCGGTCGGAAGCTGGCGTCGTGCGCAAAGCATGCCGCCCTTGCCGCGCTGAAACAAGCGTCGCGCCCGGAGTCGACCAAATTCTCCTTTGCCTTAGGCGCGAATCCCTCGCGCGAAACGCCGGGCGATATATCGTCAGTGCAGATAGAGCCTATCCAGAGAGGTAGGTTCGCGCCGGAAGTCACCCCGCTAGCCTATGTCAACCATGGGCGGGAAGCGTCGCGAACGAATCAAGATCGGCCTGGCGCTGTTACTTGCCTGCGCACCCTACGCGCCGCGGTCCGCAGATGCGCAATCCCTGTGCAAAAGCTGTGAGGTACAGATCGGGCTGGGCGGGACCTATCACTACTGGGGTGCGACCGGCGGCGTGGTCCTGCCGGTGGCTGTGACCTGGAGCGAGAATCGCTACGAGCTCGAATTCGTTCGCGTGACGACCCAACAGACACTGCGCGAATCCAGCTCGCGCGACCATCGGCTGATGGCAGCTCCCTACTGGGGAGCTTCGCTGTCACGCCGGTGGCAGCTGTTCGAGCGCGGTCCGGTGAAGGGATTCTTCGGCTTCGGGATGGCGGGAAAAACCAAGTCGGACGCCCTGAGCACGACGCGCTGGGACTTTGCCTCGCAGTTGGGGCTGCGCTTTCGCTTGCCTGGCAACCGCGTGACAGGCGAGCTCGCCATGCGTCACTGGTCGAACGGTGGCATCCGCGTGCCGAACCACGGTCAGGATTTTGCGACTCTGACGGTCCACCTCAATTCGGGATTTTTCGGCATCAGCCGAGCGGATCAATACCCCATCGATCCGACATTCGATACCGGTCGGACGCTGGCCGCCAACAACGCCGGAACGGAAAGGCAACTGCTGCCATGATTGAAGACGATTTGCAACAGATAGTCGGCAAAGCGCGCAAACTGTACGAGCTGCGGCGCGCGAAGGACCGTGTGCGGCAATTGGAGCGGGAACTGCGGGGCGAGCCTGTAAAGGCCGAGGAGCCAGACTACGTCCCTGAATTCCTGCGCGCGCAGGTACCGGGTGCGCTGGCAACCGTAGCTGCACGCCCGCGTGTGCCTCATGAGCTGACCGCGACCTTGGTCACGGCCAGGACCCGTCGCGCCTGACCAGCCGCTCTTGCTCGCGCCCACTGTGGCAATGCCACCCGCGGCCGAGGAGCTCTCGAACTGCCTCAATTGATGGACGCTGCGGTCCATCCAAAGCATCTGGTTCTGCATAGTCGAGGAGATCTATCCTCGCACCCAAGGAGAGGGAACCGCCGTGGCTCATGGGATCGCCGATTGCAACCGCCCGCGGCCGCACGGCCTGCTCTTGCCTGGCATACTTCTCTTGAGTTGCGTGCTGCTGAGCGGTTGCGCCGGCGTGCCGCGTCGTGGCGCCCCGGCCGTCGACTACGCCAACGCTACCCTGCCGGGGTTTCCGCCCGACATTCGATGGTCGGCCCAGACGCGGCGCGACTTCGACGGGCGCCGCGCGCGTCTGCTGCGGCAGGTCCAGGCGGCCGCCCGCGGCGGGCCGATCAACGTCCTGGTGCTTTCAGGCGGCGGCGCCGGGGGTGCGTTTGGCGCCGGGGCACTCGCTGGCTGGAGCCGATCGGGCACGCGTCCTGAGTTTCAGATTGTCACCGGTGTGAGCGCCGGTGCGCTGATTGCGCCGCTCGCGTTCGCAGGTCAGGACTGGGACCCCGAGCTGACCGAGGCGTTCTCAGGAGGGCAAACGCAACACCTGATGCACGCCCGCTGGGCAGGCGCAATCTTCGGCGCGAGTGTCTATCGGGGCGAACCCCTCGCACAGTTGGTCGATCGGTATGTGACCGACGACCTATTGACAGCGATCGCGCGCGAAGCGGAAAAGGGCCGCCTGCTGCTGGTGGCAACCACGGATCTCGATACCGAACAGACTGTAATCTGGAACCTGGGGCTGATCGCACAGCAAGGCGGAGCAAAGTCAAGGCGGCTGTTTCGCGACGTCCTGATCGCCTCGGTGAGCGTGCCGGGCATATTCCCGCCGATGATGATCCGTGTGGAACAGGCGGGCGAAGACTTCGAGGAGATGCATGTCGACGGCAGTGCGACTGCATCCATGTTCTTCATCCCCGATATCGCCGCTATTCTCCCCGATCCGCTCGAGCCCCTGCACGGCGGGCATCTTTATGTCTTGGTCAACGGTGGCTTCCGGACGCCCGAAGCGACAACCCGCAACCAGACTGTCTCCATAGTCAGGCGCAGCGCCGGGGCCACGCTGCAAGGCGGCACGCGAGCCGCGCTCGAGCTGGCCTATTCGGTCGCGCAGCGGCACCAGATGAGCGTCGCAGTCAGCGAGATTCCCGACGCCTACCCCTTCGGCGGGACGCTCGACTTTGATCCGTCAAGGATGAGGGCGCTGTTCAGCTTCGGGGAACATTGCGCGCTGGTCGGTCAATTGTGGACCGATCCGATCGATGCGCTGGATCAGCAGCCGGTACGGGCTCTCTCTCAGCGCCCGCACACGGTTCAGTGTCCGGGCGCCGAGGGGCACGGGCAGTACGCAGGACAGGTCTCGCTCCCCCGCAGTCCGTTACCATAGGGGGGTGAGGGTCGCCACCTACAATGTCAACGGCATCAGCGCGCGCCTTCCCAATCTGCTGCGCTGGCTTGCTGAGTTCGCGCCGGATGTCGCGTGCCTGCAGGAATTGAAGGCGCCTCAGGAGAAATTTCCGGACGCCGTGATTCGGGACGCGGGTTACGGAGTGATCTGGCACGGACAGAAGAGCTGGAACGGGGTCGCGATCCTCGCTCGTAACTCCGAGCCGCTGGAGATCAGGCGTGCACTTCCGGGCGATGCGGATGATGTCAACAGCCGCTACATCGAGGCGACGGTCAACGGCGTCGTAATCGGTTGCCTGTACCTGCCCAACGGCAACCCCGCTCCGGGCCCGAAGTTCGACTACAAGCTGCGCTGGCTTGAGCGGCTGATCGCTCATGCCGCCGAGCTCGTCGCCAGCGGTTCCCCGGTGGTCCTTGCCGGCGATTACAACGTCATCCCTACCGAGCGGGATGTCTACAAACCCGAGCGCTGGGTCGACGATGCCCTCTTCCGGGTCGAGGTACGTGAAGCGTTCGCCCGACTGCTCGCCCAGGGATGGACCGATGCCATACGGGTACTGCACCCCGATGAACAGATCTATACGTTCTGGGATTACTTCCGCAATGCGTATGCGCGCGACGCCGGGCTACGCATCGATCACCTGCTGCTGAATCCCCCGGTTGCGCAGCGACTGGCGAGTGCGGGCGTCGATCGCAACGTACGAGGCTGGGAAAGAGCAAGCGATCACGCACCCACGTGGGTGGAGTTGCGGGACGGTGGCGCCCACGCGTCCAAGGGTTGAGCCGGAGCAGATTGCCTTTGCTGCAGTGCGTCCGGTCTATATTATCGGACGGATCCCGGAAGGCTCATCGATCAGGCGAGCGCGCCTGGCGTCGGATGACCCAGTTCAGATGTCACTTCTGAGAAAGGAACGCCATGAACAGTAGCAGAGAAGATCTCGTGCGCAGACAGAGCGCTCCATTGGCGACGCCCACCGACCTGAAACCCGCTGCGACCAGGGACATCGCCGCTGCCATGAATGCCATTCTGGCCGATGTATTCGCGCTTTATCTGAAGACCAAGAATTTCCACTGGCACATGAGCGGCCCGCACTTCCGGGACTACCATCTGCTGCTCGATGAACAGGCGGATCAGTTGTTCGCGATGACCGACGCCATCGCCGAGCGGGTACGCAAGATCGGCGGATCCACGCTCAAGTCGGTCGGGCATATCGGCCGCCTGCAGCGCGTGGCGGACAACGACGTCGACTATGTGCAGCCGCAGGACATGCTCGCCGAGGTGCGCGAGGACAACAAGGAGCTCGCCGCGCGTCTGCGCGAGGCGCACAACGTCTGCGAGGAGCATCGCGACATTGCCACCGCCAGCCTGATCGAGGTCTGGATCGACGAGACCGAGCGACGCACCTGGTTTCTGTTCGAGGCTGCTCGGCAGGCGCAATCCGGCAAACCTTGAGCGACCCGCAGCCGGGCGATGACGGCCGCGCCTGAAAAGCCGGCCGCCTCTTCAATTCAGCCCCTACGCACTTCGCGAGCAGTCATCGCCTAGCCGTGGATGCGCTTCGATCCGGGGTCGTAGAGTGGCTTGGCGGAAACGATCGCGGGATAGGATCTTGCGGCGATATCCACCTGCCAGTTTCCGCTGTCGAGAAAGGCCTGATCGACGGGCACCTTCGGTTCGATCATCGCCAGGCCGACGGCGCCGCCCAGGGTATGGCCGTACGATGCCGCACGAACGTAGCCGACTGGAACGCCGTCGCGGCGCACGACTTCGGCGTGGAACATGAGCGGCTCGGGATCCTTCACCAGCACCTGCACCAGGCGGCGAGTCAGGGGGCCCTTGGCCCTCTGAGCGAGCACCGCTTCCTTGCCGATGAAGCCGCCCGGCTTCTTGAGATCAAGGGCAAAGCCGAGGCCGACCTCGTATGGCACGTCGGTATTGTCGATGTCGTGGCCGTAGTCCCGGTAGCCCTTTTCCATGCGCAGACTCGCGAGCGCCTTGAGTCCGGCGTGCGCGAGTCCGAATTCGCGCCCTGCTTCGACGATGCGGTCATAAACATGCGTCGCCTGCTCGGCGGGGATGTAGAGCTCGTAGCCGAGCTCGCCCACGTAGGTGATACGGATGCACAGTACGCGTGCGAAACCGAGGTCGATCTCGCGCGCAGTGCGGAACGGGAATGCCGCGTTCGAGAGATCCGTGGTCGTTAGCTTCTGCAGGAGCGCGCGTGAATCGGGACCCTGCACGTTGAGCTGGCCGTAGGCCGAGGTCACGTCCGTGACCAAGGCGTGCGCCTCATCGGGAATATTGCGCTTCATCCAGGTTTCGGCATGCCGCACCATGGTGTCGGTGACGACGACCATAAATCGTTCACTGCCGAGCTTGGTCACCGTGAGGTCGGCTTCCAGTCTGCCGGCCTCGTTCATCCACTGTGTATAGGTGATCACGCCCGGCGCGGCATCGACCTGGTTACCTGATATGCGGTTGAGACAGCGCCCGGCATCGCGCCCCTGAACCAGGAATTTCCCCATGAACGACATGTCCATGAGGATCACGTTGCCGCGCGCGGCGTGATGCTCTTGCTGCCAGCGCGAGAACCAGCTCGGCCGGCCCCAGGTCAGGGCGCCGGGGTCGGGCTGCGCGCCCGGCGTGCCGTACCAGTCCGGGCTCTCCCAGCCGCTCACCTCCTTGAAATACCCGCCCGCCGCGGCCAGGCGATCATGAAACGGGGATCTGCGCACGCCCCGCGCGCTGCTCAGCGACATCGCAGGGTAGTGGCACCTGTAAACCATGCCGAGGGATTCGACGGTACGCTGGCGACGGTACTCGGGATTGGCCTGGTAGACGTGGAGGCGGTCGATATTGAACCCCGTGACGTCGACATCGGGATATCCGGTGACGATCCAATTGGCGAGCACCCGACCCAGACCCCCGCCCGTCAGAACACCGATGGAATTCAGGCCCGCCGCCACGAAGTAACCTCTGAGCTCGGGCGCTTCGCCCACGATGGGACGCAGATCCGGCGTAAAGCTCTCTGGGCCACAGAACAGTTTCTTCATGCCGACTTGGGAGGTGATCGGCACGCGTGACATGGCGCGCTCGAGAAACGGCGTCATACGCTCCCAATCCGGCGGCAGCTCCCCGAAGGAAAAATCCTCGGGAATTCCCGCCACCTTCCACGGCGCACACACCGGCTCGAACAATCCCACCATCAACCCGCCGCCCTCCTCGCGGTAGTAACCGTAGGCGCCCGGATCCTCGAGCACCGGCATGTTCGGCGGAAGATTCCTGATCGGCTCGGTGATCAGATAGTAGTGCTCGGCCGCTTGATTGGCGATCGTGACGCCCGCGAGCGCACCGAACTGACGCGCCCACATGCCGGCGCAGTTGACGACGATATCGGTCCTGATGTCGCCGAGCGACGTGTGCACGCCGGTTACCTGCCCGCGGTCGTGCAAAACGCCGCTCGCCGGAAGGCCCTCGAAGATCTTCACGCCCCGCGTGCGCGCCCCCCTGGCGAGAGCCATCGTGACGTCCACCGGATTCACGCGGCCGTCCTCCTTCACGTAGAAGCCGGCTTCGATGTCATCCACCTTCGCGAGCGGAAACAACTCCTGCACCTCGCGCGGGGAGAGCTCCTGTACGTCCACGCCACAATAGCGATTGAACGCCGAGACACGCCGATATTCCTCGAGCCGGTCCTTGTCGGATGCGACTTCGATGAAGCCGATTGGCGCGAATCCCGTGGCCTGGCCGGTTTCCGCCTCGAGGCGACTGTAAAGGGCGCGCGAGTACTTGCGCATCTCGGTCGAGGTTTCGGAAGTCGACCCGAAAGTCACCATCAGACCCGCGGCGTGCCAGGTCGTCCCGGAGGTGAGCCGGTCACGTTCCAGCAGGACGATGTCCTTCCAGCCCATCACAGCGAGGTGGTATGCCACGGAGGTGCCGATGACTCCGCCCCCGACGACGACGACGCGGGCGTGGGTGGGAATGCTGGCGGGGCGCGAATTGGCGGCGGTCATTGGCATCATCGTACGGATGGCGTGGCTGGCCTGCAGTCGGTGCCGGCTGGCATCCGTTGCGGCCCCGCCTGGGCGCAAGCTTGGGCGTATTTCCAGGCAGAGCCGCTGCGGCATAAGACAGTGCTGTGCCGAGCATCACACATTCGAGCGTGACCTCGTGCTTGATTTCACGGACTCATTAGGATAGCGGAGACTAATGTCATATCCCTTCATATCACGGGAATTTAACATTTGACGCATATGCAGTTACTGATCGTCGAAGACAACGTGCCCGACGCCGAGCTGACGGTACGCCAGTTGCGGGCGGCCGGCATTGACTGCACCTGGACGCGCGTGGCGACGGAGGATGCCTTCCGTGATGCATTGCTGTCGGCGCCCGACCTGATCATCTCCGATTGCACGCTCCCGGCATTCGATGGCATCTCGGCATTCTCGATTGCGGCCGCCGAGACCCCGGACATCCCGTTCGTGTTCGTCTCGGGAACGCTCGGTGACGAGCGCGCTCGCGAGGCGCTCAAGCACGGAGCGGCCGGCTATATCGCCAAGGGCAATCGTGAAGAGCTGGCATGGACCGTCCGCGGTGCGTTGGCAAGGGGACCCTCGCGCCACCGCCGAGCGAGCGACCGCTGCCCGCCGAGTGCCGGCCCTGACTCCGGCACGGGCTCGGCTCAGCATCTGCTTGCGAGGCGCAGGGTTCTGGACGAGACGCTGCAGCAGCGGGATTCCCAAGCGATGACCAGTATCATGCTGCGCAGGGCGCCGAGTCCGGCGGCGTTGCTCGTGATCGAGGCGCAGCTGACGCGGGAGCGGTTTGCGAAGCTGCTGCCGATGGCGAACCTCGAGATCGACACGGTGCAAAACATCGACGAGGCGCTCGAACGCCTCGCCGATCGCGTTCACGCTGTGCTGTTCACGGACAACATCGACTTGATACGCCGTGCGCGCCAGCTGCCCTCGGGCGAGGCGACCCATATCGTCTTCGTGAGCTCCGGCCGACTGTTGCAGCACGCGGACGCCCTCCGTGCGGGAGCCAACGACTGCGTGCCGAGCGATACGCGTGGCGAGCACTTCTGGACGCACGTGACCACCGCACGCCGCATCGCCGATTTCGCCGCCTCTCTGCAGCTTGCGGTGCGCGACACCGACCTGCTATCGACTCTTGATGAAGTCACGAGTGCCGCACGCCGGCACTACTTCGAGCAGCAGTTTCCGCGCGAGGTTGAGCGGGCAGCCCGCCTAAGCCGGCCACTGGCCATCCTGATGGCCGACATCGATCACTTCAAGCGCATCAACGACCAACATGGGCATCAGGTCGGAGATCAGGTATTGAAGGAGTTCTGCCAGCGCATCGGTGACGGGCTGCGTCTTGGGAGAGACTGGATCGCGCGGTTCGGCGGTGACGAGTTCGCCATCGTCCTTCCCGACACCACGGCGTCCAAAGCGCGCGCGGTGGCCGACAGGTTATGCGAGAGTATCCGCTCGCAAGCGTTCTCAGATCAATACCGTGAGTTCTCGATCACGGCGAGTTTCGGGGTCTGCGCGCTCGATCGCGTCCCCGGCTCCCCCGGCGATCTGGCGCAACGGCTGGTGAGAGCGGCCGACGCGGCTCTCTATGAGAGCAAGCTCTGCGGCCGCGATCGCGTGACGGCTGGCCGCATCGCCGGTACCGAAGAGCTCGTGAGCCGCGCATAGGCGGCCGGACCCACAAGCGGCATCACGCGCACTGCTGCGGTCGAGAACCGCAGCTTCAGGCCCGCTGAAGATCCGCGCCTGAATCGGCACTCATGAGCGTGCCCGCGTGAACGGGCGCTTAGAGCTGCTTGAGCCAGCGTCCGCGGCCACCGCGAGGGCTCCCAGCGGGCCAGCCAGCGTGCCCAGGCCCGGCGGTACGATGTATTCCTCGAGCGGGCCGGCCGCTCGCTCGATATCCAGGTAATCGTTGATGCTGAGGCGCAGGCGCTCTCGAATTCGGGGAAACAGGTGTGTGCGCTCGCTGACCACACCACCGCCAATCAGGATCCGCTGGGGCGAGAGCGTCAAGACCAGATGGTGCGCCAGTTGTGCCAGCGCGTGCGCCACCGTTTCCCATACGGGACTGTCGGCCGGCAGGTTCGCCGGCAGTGTTCCGGTGCGCGCCTCGATCGCCGGCCCGGACGCGAGTCCCTCGAGGCACGCGCCGTGAAAACGGCAGTTCCCGGGCCAGTCATCCCCGGGAGCGCGCGCGATGCGAATGTGCCCGACTTCGGGAGGGTGCCAGCCGAATACGGGCTTGCCCGCTGCAATGAGACCGGCTCCTATGCCGGTGCCGACCGTGACGTACGCGTAATCGGTCAGCCCCCTGCCGGCGCCCCAACGGCCTTCGGCGAGCGCCGCGGCAATGACGTCGGTCGTCATGCCCACCGCGTCCGCAAACCGATCGGCAAAGAACCCTGCGACGTCCACATTCCGCCAGCCTTCCTTGGGCGTCATGCCGATCCTGCCGAAATCGGGCGAGTCAGGCCGCAGATCCAGCGGGCCGAAGCACGCAAGCCCGAGAGCGCTGAACGTGCCGTGTCTCATCTTCCAGTCCCGCAGGATCCCGGCGATGCGGTGCAGTGTCGCCGCCGCATCGCGCTCAGTCCTGACCGTGATTCGCTCCCGTATGTCATCGGGCGCGGTGCCGACCAGGCACTCGCACTTCGTTCCGCCCAGTTCCACTCCACACATCAGGGGTTTCGGATGCGTCATCGGCGCTGAATATCGCCTCGTCGCACGCCAAATACAACGCCGACACGGCACTCAACGCCGACACGGCACTGCGCCGCGGTGCCCAATCGATCCATTTGGTGCACAATGCCCGTGGGCATACGGAAACCTGAGCCCCTCCCATGAAACTGTTGCGCTATGGCCCGGCAGGCCGTGAACAGCCGGGGATGCTGGATCCCCACGGAATCGTCCGCTCCCTCGGCGGCCACCTCCGCGATATCGGGCCCGAGGAAATCTCCCCCGCCGGCCTGCGCAGGCTCGCCGCGATCGATCCGTCCTCGCTGCCGGCGGTCCCAGGCAGTCCGCGGCTGGGACCGCCCTGCACGGGCACCCGCAAGTTCATCGCCATCGGCTTGAACTATGCCGACCACGCGGCGGAGGCGAATGCACCCATTCCATCCGAGCCGGTGGTCTTCATGAAGGCCGTCAGCTGTCTGCAGGGACCATGCGACGACGTGATGATTCCGCGGGACTCGAGCAAGACCGACTGGGAGGTCGAGCTCGGTGTTGTGATTGGAACGACCGCGCAGTACGTCGAAGAGGATGCGGCACTGGAACATGTCGCAGGCTATGTCCTGGTCAACGACATCTCGGAGCGCGAATTCCAGATGGAGCGCGGCGGCACCTGGGACAAGGGCAAAGGCTGTGACACGTTCGGCCCTGTTGGTCCCTGGCTCGTCACGCGCGATGAGGTGAGTGACGTACAGAATCTCGACCTGTGGCTCGATGTAAACGGCAAGCGCATGCAAACCGGCAATACGCGCACGATGATCTTCGGTGTTTCCACGCTCGTCAGCTATGTCAGCCGCTTCATCACGCTCGAGCCCGCAGACATCATCACCACCGGCACGCCCCCGGGTGTCGGTCTCGGACAGAAGCCGCAGCCCTTCTATCTCAAGCCCGGCGATACCATGCGTCTCGGAATCGAGAAGCTCGGCGAGCAGCAGCAGAAGGTCGTCGCCTGGCGGCCGCCGGATCGCCACTGATGCCCGAGGAGTATGCGAGCCGGCGGTCGCGCAAGGCCGTGAGCTCACGCGGCGGTGCGGTCTCCTCTGGTATCAGCAACAGGCCCCAGCGTCGCGCGATCCTTCCGGCGCTGGTGCGACTCGTCCAGGCGCTGAGCCCTACACCGCACACGAGACCGACCAGCACCGGCGTCAGCCACCAGAAAAAGTGCGGCGCCACCCGCAGCATGATTGCGCCCCACGCCAGACCGAAGGCCAGGTGCCATTTCTGCCGCCGGAAGGCCTCCCGCAGCGTAACACCCCGGTTGCTGCGGTCCTGGGGATTCCACGACACCGCTTTGCCGAGCAGGGTCTGCGCCACGAACGTCGAGTGGAACAGCATCATCGACGGCGCCAGCAGCACGCTGAAGAACTGCTCGACGAGCAGGCTCAGGCACAGCCGCGCGGCGCCGCCGAACTGGCGGCGCAGGTGCCGGTCGCGCAGCGTCAGGAGCGTGCCGAGAATCTTCGGCAGCAACAGCACCGCCAGCGTCAGCGCAAACAGCACGGCAGTCTCGCCGGCGCGCATTTGCGGCCACTGCGGCAGAGTGTGAGGGTCCGGCAGGAAGTATTGCGGCTTCTTGGTCGTCTCGATGGCGCTCACGAGCGAGCTCACGAGCAGCAGCGCCAGCCACATGAGCGAGCTCACGTAAGACAGGATGCCCGTCAGAAAGTGCACCCTGCTCAGGGGATGCAGGCCGGGAAATCCCAGCAGGCGCGCATGCTGCAGATTGCCCTGGGTCCAACGGCGATCGCGCGCCGCGTAGTCGATGAGGTTCGCCGGCATTTCCTCCCAGCTGCCGATGAGCTCGGGGAGCTGGCGGACCTCGTAACCTGCGCGACGCATGAACGCCGCTTCGACGAAGTCATGGCTGAGAATCTCTCCACCCAGGGGCGGTTTTCCGGGCAGATGCGGTAGCGTGCAGTGACGCGCGAAGGCTTGCAGGCGCAGGATGGCGTTGTGGCCCCAGTAGTTGCTCTCCCCCAGCTGCCAGAACGCGAGTCCGCTTGCGAGCATCGGGCTCTGCAGCCGCGCGCCAAACTGCAGGAGGCGTGCGAACAGCGTCTCGCGTCCCACCGGCAGGGGCAGAGACTGCAGAATGCCTATCTCGGGATGCGCGTCCATCACGCGCGCGAGTGTTACCAGGGCCGAACCGCTCATGATGCTGTCCGCATCGAGGACGATCATGTAGTCATAACCCGCGCCCCAGCGACGCACGAAGTCGGCGATATTGCCCGCCTTATGGTCGCTGCGGTCGCGACGGCGGCGATAGAACACCCGGCCGGCGGCCCGGTGGCGGGCGACGAACCGCTGCCACATCGCCTCCTCTTCGGCAGCGATGCCCGGATCGCGCGTGTCGGAGAGGATGAAGAAATCGAATGCCCCGCGCTGCGACTCCCGCGCCAGCGAACACCAGATCGCCTCGAGGCCCGCCGCCACGCGCCGCGGATCCTCGTTGTACACCGGCATCGCGACGGCGGTGCGTGTGCGCAGCGGCCGTCCGGCCACTTCGCCGACCTGAACGGCCGCCGGATCGCCCCCGACCAGAGAAATCGCAAAACCCGCGATTGCGGTCCAGAAGGCGCTGGCAATCCAGGCAAACAGGGCGAAAAAGAGCAGCAAGCCCACCAGCTCGATCCCGCTCAGACTGTCGGCCTGCAGAACGTCCAGCAGCAATGCGCTCGCACAGCCAGCCGTGAGAAGGGTCAAACCGAAAAACAGCGTGCGCCGCAGGCGCACATGCGGGCGCATCCACGAACCCGACCGCCTCAAGGCGTCCATTGATAGACCCAGGTTTCCGTCAGCCCCTCGCCATACAAGGTAAGATAGCAGCGCAGATCGACCGGCTGCCTCAATTTGGGCGTCACCACGAATGTAACCCGCCAGACGCCGCTCGCCAGGCGCTGCACGGTCACTGCTTCGATCTGGCCGTTTTCCGCGCCCACGTCCGCTTTGACCGGTTGGGCACCGTCGAGTCCGTCCAGATCGCCACCGGCGAAATCCACCAGCATACGGCGCGCCCCGGCGGGGAAATGCCCCTTGTTGTCGCCCATGGCCGGCTTGCCGCTACGGGTCGCGACCACCCGGCCGCCCGGCGGCCAGTGCGGCGACTGGGTGTAGGCAGACAAGAGATAGGAGAATGACAATGGCTTGCCCGCCGCCGGAGCCTGTGCGGGCACCCAATAAGCGACCATGTTGTCGTGGATTTCCTCATCGCTGGGAATCTCCACCAGCTCCACTCCGCCCTTGCCCCAATTCCCGAGAGGCTGGACCCAGTAGCTCGGGCGCGATTGATATTGAGATTCCACATCCTGGTAATGATTGAAATCGCGCTCCCGCTGGATCAGGCCGAAGCCGCGCGGATTCTCGTCCATGAAGCGATTGACCCGCAGCTCGCGCGGATTGGCGAGCGGACGCCAGATCCATTCCCCGTGACCGGTTTCCGTCATCAAGCCGTCGCTGTCGTGAACCTGCGGGCGGTAATCGTCAAAGCGGCGGGCGGCGCCCTCCTCGCCGTAGAGAAACATGGAGGTGAGCGGCGCCACGCCGAGCTTGCCGATGGCGCGGCGCGGGTAGAGCCCGCAATGCACTTCGACCTGCGTGGTGGCGCCGGGTCGAATCTGGAATTGATACGCGCCAGCCACGCTTTTGCCGTCGAGTAGCGCATAGATCGTGAGCACCCGATCGGCTGGCTGCGGCCGCACCAGCCAGAAGTCGGTGAAGGCGGGAAATTCCTCCCCGCCGGGTGCTGCGGTATCGATCGCCAGAGCGCGCGCCGAGGCGCCGTAATGCTGATTGCGGCCGAGCACACGGAAATAAGAAGCGCCGAGGAAGACGATCAGCTCATCCTTGTACGCGGGTGAGTGCAGCGGATAGTGCACGCGGAAACCCGCGAAGCCGAGATTCGCCGCGGTCTTCGGCACCCTGAGCAGCGGCCCGAAGGTGAAGAACTGCGGGTTGTAGGCGACCGGGCTCGCGCCGGCACCGGTTACCTCGAAGATATTGACGCGCTGCCTGACATGGTAGCCGCGGTGGAAGAACTGCACCTCGAACAGCGACTGGCCACGCCACAGCGCGCTTTCGGGGCGAAAGCGAATGTCGCGGTATTGATCGTAGCTTAGATTGGCGAGTGCCGCCGGTAGAGCATCTGGCATCGGCCGATAATCGTGTGCCGCGCGCTGCTGCGCCAGCTGCTGCACATCGGCGAAAGCGAAGGGTTGAGGTTGGGCGGCCCGTACCGTCTTGTCCGTAGCCGCCCCGGCATGGTGGTGAGCCTGGGGTGTTGGCGCGGCAACGGGCCCGCCCGAGCTCGTGGCTGTGTCCTGCGACAGCAGTATCGACGCGAGCAGAAGCACGGCGATCACAGCCGCCTGCCGCAGGCGAGGCCACATGCACGCACCTGGGTTCTCTTAAGATTACAGAATGCAGAGCACCGCATGGTACATGGAAAGACTATGACCTGGCTCTACTTCCCCTGCGGCGCCCCCGCTGCAATCGTGACCAGCACCAGGCCGTCGGGCGGAATTTCGAGCGCGAGCGTGCCGGCGTCGAGCGGGCGTGCGACCGCCGCAGGCAATGCGGCCGCGGCACGCAACTCGCCGAGTTGGCGCTGCGTCGGATAGCGCGGCGATCCCATCCTCAGGTACGCCGGGTGAACATTGCCGTGTTCGGCGTCCAGTGACTGAACGCTCGCGGTGCGGGCGGCGCTGTTCTGCAGAGTCAGTACCACCTTGCGCGCCTTCGCAATCGAGCCGATCTCGGTGTAGTTCCAAATGGCGAGCACCAGTGCTCCGTCGCCCCGGCGCGTCAGCAGCGCGCCCTCGACATCGGCCGTGAACCGCTCCTCGCCGAGTTGGTGCAGCAGGGCAAACGCGTTGAAGGCCGGCTTTGGAATGCCACCCACGGCCAGGAGCCCGAAGCCTCCGTAGAACGGCGTCTTCACCACACCGCCCTCCTCGAACACGTCGGAGAACGTCCAATAGGACATGTCCTGTACCAGTCCGTCGCATTGGCGGACGGTCTCCGCCAGCCACGGTCCCATGAAGGGGGCGTCGGTCACTTGCGGGTGGTTCGCGTAGCTGGCGTTGAATTCGCTCCAGATCAGCGGCAAGGACGGCAACGGGGATGCCTGGATTTCGGCATGCACCTTCTCTACGGCGCGACATACCATCCGCTCGCGCCCGATGGGCGCAACGGACCCCAATACGTTCTTCGCGGTATCGTCGCCATAGACGTGTGTCGAGACGAAGTCGACCGGGACACCGCTGTGCTTGCAGTGTTGAATGAATTCCGGAACCCACGCGGCCTGCGCCGTCGCCGGCCCGCCGACGCGCAGGCGCGCATCCACCGCCTTCAGAGCTCTGGCGGTGTGATCGTACAAGGTCCAGTAAGTGGACTGCTTGGGCTGGCCTGCCCAGAAATCCAGATTGGGCTCGTTCCACACCTCGAAGTACCAGCGGCTGACCTCGTCGATCCCGTAGCGCTCGATGAGGTGCCGTGCGAACGCCGTCATCAACCCATCCCAGCGGCCATAGTCCTTGGGGGGTGAGACCACCGGACGGTACCAGAAGCTCTGGCGTATCTCGCGGCCGGCGAGCCGACGCGGCATGAAGCTCAGCTCGACGAACGGTCGAACGCCGTTGGCCAGCAGACCATCGTACACCTGGTCGACGTACGAGAAGTTGTATACGGGCTCTCCCCGCGGATCTTCCGTGTACAGGCCCAGCTCGTCGTGGAGGATGCCGTGGAAGCGGATATAGGCGACCGCCGTGACGCCGCGCACAGCGCGCAGGTCCTGCCGATAGCTCTCGCGCAGCGTCAGCGCCGCGCGTCCGGATCCAAACATGCGCTCCCAGAAATGCGGGAATGGCCGCGTCGGCGCCGCCGCATCCACCGCGATGCGGTCCGCACCGACCTGTGCGTCTACTCGCGTGACGGCGAGCGCCAGTACCAGTAAAGCGATCGACGATCCGCAGGACCGCCAGCAGCCAGGGCGGGCGAGGGCTCCTGCCTCGGTCACGGGGTTGGCGCGAGCGGACTCTGCGCCAGCAGCGCAGCAGCAGTGAGGGGATTCTGCACCAGCGGGTATTGCTCGGGCGGACCCGGCGGGGGTGGTGTCGGCCCGAGCGGAGACTGCTCGAGCCAGCCACCCGA
>Ga0209156_10000734_pt1 | contig 27809 bp, 25 predicted proteins | sample GraSoiAngelo_124_FD_185881 | JGI IMG/M metagenome (GOLD analysis project Ga0209156, IMG submission 185881) | Grasslands soil microbial communities from the Angelo Coastal Reserve, California, USA - 14_0927_05_20cm (SPAdes) (version 2) | ecosystem: Environmental > Terrestrial > Soil > Grasslands... | reverse complement strand
TCCACCAGGATCCCCAGGCTCTCGCGCTCGTCGTACACCGGCACGACCAGCGACAGCTCAACGGGGTCGGACATAGGCGAGCTCGGGCGCGTCCGGATACCGGGCCACGAGCCGGGTGATCACCTGCTCCGCCTTGGCGACGTCGTGCTGATGTGTCCGATAGATCTCGGCGAGCCGGATGCCGGCCAGCACGGTGCGGTGCTGCGGCAGCGGGGGATCCGCGTCGAGCACGTGCTCGAGCATCGCCGTCTCGTCGTCGATGGTGATCGTGCTCCCGCCCGGCATCGCGCCGCCGCTCAGGGCGCTGCCGAGAAACCGGCCGAGCGGCTCGACCACGGATTCGAGCAGCGCGCCGAAGAAGCTCCACGCGCCCCAGAGGGAGAGCAGCAGCGCGACGAGGCGCCACTCCACATGCCCCTCGTCGATCGATACGACGACGAGCGCCAGCCCGACCACCACCGACGCGGCGCCCAGCATCCTGCGTATCACCGCACGCATGCTCGGCGGATCTGCGAAGTCCACGAGCAGCAAGTTGACAGGCCCCGCCCGACCGCGCAACCTACGCACGGGTCTTTCAACCGGAGTGTTCCGTGCCCGACCTGCTGTCACGTCGCGGGTTCCTCGCCTCCGCCGCCGTCGGGGTCGCGGCCGCCCAGGCGCGCGACATCCCCTTCCCGATGCGGCCGCCGCGTCCGCTGCCGCCCCGCAGCCGCTGGGCCGCGAAGCCGGTGGCGGTCTCGAGCGCCAACGGATTGCGGGCCGTGCAGAAGGCGTTCGACATGCTGATGCAGGGAGCGGACACGCTCGACGCGGTGATCGAAGGGGTGAAGATCCAGGAGCTCGACCCGAGCGACGATTCGGTGGGCTACGGGGGCTTGCCGAACGCCGCGGGCGTCGTGCAGCTGGACGCGTCCTGCATGCACGGGCCGACCCGCCGCGCCGGCGCCGTGGGCGCCCTGGAGGGGATCAAGACGCCGTCCGAGGTCGCGAAGCTCGTGCTCAAGTACACGAACCACATCTTCCTGGTGGGCGAGGGCGCCAAGCGCTTCGCGCTGGAGTACGGCTTCAAGGAGGAGGACCTCCTGACTCCGCACGCGCGCGAGGTCTGGCTGCACTGGCGGGCCAACCTGAACGCGACCGACGACTACCTCGACGTCCCCGAGGCCCAGGACATGTCGGTCCGGCCCACCGGCACGATCAATTGCGACGCCGTCACGCCTCAGGGCGACATCTCTTCCGTCACGACGACCAGTGGACTCGCCTTCAAGATCCCGGGCCGTGTGGGTGACAGCCCGATCATCGGCGCCGGCCAGTTCACCGACAACGACGTCGGCGCGGCCGGGTCGACCGGGCGGGGCGAATCGAACATCAAGGTGTGCGGCGGCTTCCTGACCGTGGAGTTCATGCGCCGCGGCATGAAGCCCACCGACGCGTGTCTCGAAACGCTCAAACGCGTCGTGCAGCTGAGCGAGCCGCGCCTGCTGGGCCCCGACGGCAAGCCGACGTTCGACCTCACGTTCTATGCAGTGAACAAACGTGGTGAGTTCGGCGCCGCCTCGCTGCACCCGGGGCGCTATGCCGCGCACGACGGAGTCGAGGCCAAACTCCGGGACGTGGCTCATCTCTACGAGCGCCCCGCTGCGAGCCGCTAGCGTCGCGCTGGGGCTCGTCGCGGGCCTGGCGCCGGCGCTCGCGGCCCAGCGGTACTGGCGCAGCAACCTGTACCCCTATGTCTACTACCACACCACCGACGGGCTGTGGGGCGCCGTGCATTACGGCCGCTACAGCCCCCTCGGCTTCATCGAGCGTCCCGAGGCGAGCCGCGCGTCCCTGAGCCTGGACGCAGGCGCCAGCACCCAGGGCAGCTACTCGATCGTGCTGGACGCGCACGCCCCCGCCTGGTGGGACGGCTGGCGCGCGCGCGGCACGCTCGTCGCCGCGCGGGACAACCGTCTGGGGTACTACGGCCTCGGCAACGACACGCGCTACTCGCCCGACAGCGTGACGCTCCGGGGAGCGTACTTCTACCGGACGAGCCGCACGCGGTTGATGGCGCGCGCGACGCTCGAGCACCGCGTGATCGGACCGCTGCGACTGCTCGTGGGCGGCGCCCTGGCACGCACCGATTTCCGCACACTGCCAGGCGCCAGCGTGTTCCGCGCCGACCTGGCGGCCGGGCGAGTCGACCCCCGTACCGTACCGTTCACCGACCATGTCGTGCGGGCGGGCCTGGTGTTCGACACGCGGGAAAGCGAGGTGGATCCTCACGGCGGCGTGCTGATCGAGGTGCTGTTCGCCAGCGGCAACGGCTACACGCGCACGACGGGGAATGGGACCGTCCAGGTGCGCCCGTTCCGCCGGCTGGTGCTGGCGGGCCGCCTCGCGGCCGAAGGGATGGGAGGGAGCAATCCGCCGCTCGCCGTCGAGCGGGACATGGAGGCGAGCGAGCTGCCGTTCGTCGCGGTGGGCGGCTTCCGGTCGCTCCGGGGCTATTACGACGGCCGGTTCACGGGGCCCGGCAAGCTGCTCGCGGGGTTGGAAGCGCGCTACGCTCTCGTGGCCGTGGGCGACGCCGTAGAGCTCAAGCTCGTGGCGTTCTACGACGCGGGGCGGGTGTTCGCACCGGGCGAGGCCGTGCGGCTCACGAGCGCGGGCCGCCACGAAAGCGGCGGCGCCGAGCTCGCCCTGCGGCTGCTGCGCAACTCTCTCATGGTCGTCGGGTACGGGCGGGGGAGCGAGGGGGGACAGTTCCTGTTCGGGACGAGCTGGAGCTACTGAATTGCGGATTGCGGATTGCGGAATGCGGATTGGAGGGTGCCGACCCCCAGACGCTCGTCATGCCAATCCGCAATCCGAAATCCCAAATCCGCAATTAGACCTCCCGAATCTCCACGCCGCGCTTCGCAAGCTCGCTGACGTACTCCCCGAACGGCACCGCCTCGTCCGGTGTTCGCACACCCTTCGCGGCGATGCGGCCGTCGACCTGCATCAGGCCGGTGATCGCCAGCGAATACCCGGTCGTGCGCATCATCGCACTGACGCCGTGGGCTGCGTCGTAATAATCGAGCAACTGCCAGGCGGCCCGCTTGCCGTTGTTGCCGCGCACCTCGACACGTAGGGCGACCAGGTCGCGCCCGTCGAGCTTGGTCAGCTTGGGCGACACGGTCGTGATGAAGGCATCGCGCGGCACGACGTCCTTGCCGTTCACCGTGACGGGCGTCAGGTCGAGGAGCCCGAGCTCGCGGATCGGCCGCATGATGGCGACGTGCCCCGGGTAGCGCAGCGTCTTGTATTCCATGGTCCGCACCTTGCCCTCGTACGCCCACGGCATGGTGGAGATGCCTCCCCCGGTGTGGAACGCCTCGAGCTCGCCCACGGGCGGCGGGAACACGACGTGCTCGAGCTCGGAGAGCGCCTCCACGCGGGCCGGCTTGCCGTCGCGCAGCACCCAGGAGGGCGTCGTGTAGTAGTCGAGCGCGCCGGCCAGCGAGTACACGATCTGATAATTGAGCGGCGGCTCGGGATGCTGGGGCAGGCCGCCGACGTAGATCTTCACGACTTCGGCGTCTCCCACCCGGCGGATCCCTTCCGCCGCGAGGATGTTCACCATGCCGGGCGCGAGGCCGCAGTCGGGAATGATCGAGACGCGCCGCGCGTTCGCTTCGGCGTCCAGCGCCTTCTGCTGGAAGACGATCTCGGTGTTGGCGCCCAGGTCGGCGCAGTGGACGCCGGCGTCCACTGCGGCGCGCGACACCGCGAGGTTGAAGTAGTACGGCGCCGCGTTCTGGACCGCGTCGTGCCCGCGCATCGCGTCGCGCAGCGCGGCGCCGTCCTGCACGTCGAGCCGCAGCAGCGTGAGCCGCTTGCCGGCATGCGGCGCGAGCACGCGCGGGATACGGTCCGGCTCCAGGTCGGCGAGGGTGACCCGCTCCACGCCGGGGTGCTGCAACAGATCGTAGGCGCAGGCGGACCCTTGCAGGCCCGCGCCCAGAACCAGCATGCGCATGACGCGATTGCCTCCGGACGGCGTGAGGGATGCGGCGGCGGAAACCTAGCGACGCGCGGTGCCCGACGGAACCCCAGGGTCGCACCGGGGAGGTTAGATTCGCGCCCGATGACCCAAGCCGACTTGACGCGCGAGCGCCTGGTCCGCGCGGCGCTCGAGCTGTTCACCGCGCAGGGATACCACGACACCACTACACCTGCGATCGCCAAGAAGGCCGGCGTGGCCGAAGGCACGATCTATCGCCATTTCGCCGGCAAGCAGCAGTTCTTCAACGAGCTGTACCGCGCCTCGGCGCGATGGGCCGGCAAGCTCGTCAAGGACGCCGACGCGCTCAACGTCGGGCCGCGCGAGAAGCTGGCCGAGCTGGCCCGCGGGCTCGTCGCCGGCGCGGCGCGCGAGCCCGCCGTGGCGCGCCTGTTTTTCGTGCTGCGCTACGATGCGCTGCTGGACGAGGAGAGCCGCAAGACGGCCCGCGAGTTCCGGCTCGGCTTGGAAAGCCTGATCGCCCAGGGCAAGGCCGACGGCTCCGTGAAATCGGGGGCCGCTGAGATATGGGCCGTCGTGTGGCTCGCCGTCGTCACGCTGGCGATCGAGCGGGTCTCGGCCAGGGAGTGGGCCGAGACGCACGCGGGAGTGAAGCTGGCGCTCGACGGGGCGTGGGACGCGATCGCGGCACCCCGGTGAGGTCGTTGGGGGTCCCACTCCGCCACAAAACGACACAGTCGCTGCGTGGGACCCCCCAACTGCCTCACCGTCCGCCGACAACCTCACCCGCGCCGCAGCTCGAACAACTCGATCTCCGGCGGCGCGAACACGCGGATCGGCACGCCCACGACGCCGATCCCCCGGCTCACGTACAGCTGGCTCGCTCCCCGCTGAAAGTGGCCCATCACGTACTTCGTGATCAGGCGCCCGGCCGACCAACCGATCAACGGCAGGTAGACCTGACCGCCATGGATGTGCCCGGCGAGGGTGAGCGGAATGCCGCGCGGCGCCGCCGAGTCCCACGCGCCCGGGCGGTGGGCCAGCAGCACGCGGAACGCGCCCGGCGGGGCGGCGGCGAGTGCCGCGTCGACGTCTCCGGTCTGGGGGTCGTCCGCCGTCCAGTTGTGGGGATCGTCGATGCCCAGCAGCGCGAGGGTGGCGCCGCCCCGCTCGATCACGTGGCAACCGTTCTGCACGAACACCTGCCCCGCGTCCCGGCACCCGCGAATCACCTCGCGCTCACCGGTATAGCGGTCGTGGTTCCCGAGCACCGTCACCACCCCGAGCGGGGCCTCGAGCTCCCGGAACGCGCGCACGTACGCCGGAATGTAGGACGGCGAGATGTCGATCATGTCCCCCGTCTGCACGATCAGGTCGGGGCGGAGCGCATTGGCCTGCTGCACGATCGCCTGCATCTTGTCCTCCCCGAGGTGGACGCCCGCGTGCAGGTCGGAGAGGTGCAGCAGCGTGAGCCCCTCGAGTCCCGCCGGGAGATCGAGGAAGCGGAGGGTCCGGCGCGTGAGCTGGGGAAGACGATAGGCGCTCCAGATGCCGTAGGAGGAGAGCGCGACGCCGGCGCCGGCGTAGGCGTACGTGGCGCGGGCGAGGAAGCGGCGCCGGGACAACAGTGCGCGGTGCGCGGTGCGCGGTTGTTCCCGATTCGCGGCGGGATCGCGGTTCGCATCGGGGGCAACCGCGTACCGCGCACCGCGCACCCGGCAAGCCAACCACCACACCCCCTTGCCGAGCAGGTAGACCGCGACCAGCGCGCAGCCGATCCATCCCAGCAGCTGCCACGCGATCCAGGGAGCAGTGAGTGGCAGCCGGCCGATGCTCCACATCGAGCCGAACAGGGCGCGTTGCGCGACGAACACCCACGGCGCGTTGAACGTCGCGAACACCACGGCGAGCGCGATACGCACGGCGCGCGCCCGCCGCGGCCGGCTGGGATCGGGCAGACGCGCGCGCAGGTAGAGGTACAGCAGCGCCTGCGGCGCGACAAAGAGAAGGAGATAGATTAGGCGCGTGATCACTCGGTACAAGCTCCTGGCTTGTCTGCTCGCGGTTGCCCCGCTCCGCACGTCGGCGGCTCAGCTGACCGCCCCCGAGCGCGCTCAGGCGCTCGCCACGGTGTGGGCCGAGGCCCGCTACAACTTCGCCTACTGGGACCGCGTGCGCGTGGACTGGGACTCGGCGCTCCGGGTGAATCTCAAGCTCGCCGCCGAGCCGCAATCCGACCTCGTGTTCTACCGCCGCCTGCGGCGCTTGGTGGCCCTGCTGGGGGACGGGCAGGCCGCGGTGCTCGCGCCCCCGAATCTGCGGTCCCGGATCGCGCGGCCGCCGCTGCTGCTGACGAGCGCCGCTCGCCGGCCCTTCATCATGGACTACGCCGAGAACGACGAGATGCGCGTCGCGCATCCCGACCGCTTGGCCGAAATCGTCGCCGTCCAGGGCGTCCCCGCGGAGGCGTGGATCCGCGACTCGGTGCTGCCGGAGACCGCCGCCGCCACGCCCGCCGACCGCTGGCAGCGCGCCGTCGCCTGGATGCTCCAGGGCGAAAAGGGCACCAGCCTGCACCTGCTCATCCGCGTGCCGGGCGGGGATCCACGCGGGCTGAGCGTGACCCGCTCCCTGTCGCTCAACGATCGCTGGCCCCTCGACCCGCCCGCCTTCGCGGTGGACTCCCTTCCCGGCGGCATCGCCGTCGTGCGGATCGCCTCGCTCGCGGACGAAGACGTCGTGCGTCGGTTCGACCGCGCGTACCCGGACTTCGGCGCGGTGCAGGGGCTCGTGCTGGATCTCCGCAGCGCGAGCGGCGGCCGGACGGAGTACGCCTACCAGATCCTGGCCCGCCTCACGGACCAGCCCTTTTCCGCGGTCCGGTGGAAAACGCCGCAATACCGCGCGGCGTTCCGCGCCTGGAACCTGCCCGACTCCGCTACGACCTGGTACGGACCGGACGGGGGAAGTGTTGCGCCGCGGCGCGAGCACCCCGCCTACGGCGGTCCGATCGCGCTGCTGGCGTCGAGCGTCACCGCTGGAGCCGCGGAGGATCTCCTGGCCGCGTTCCGCGCGACGGGCCGCGGAGTCATCATCGGCGAGTCGTCCGCCGGGAGCGTGGGCGACATCGCGACGTTCGCGCTCCCCAAGAACTGGGGGGTCCAGTTCTCGGTCACGCGCCACGCGTTCCCCGACGGGACAGAGTACGCGGGGCTCGGGGTGAAACCGGATCTCCTCGTGTCGCCCACCGTCGACGACCTGTTGGCCGGGAACGAGCCGATGCTGGACCGGGCGCGGGAGTACTTCAGGGGACGGTAGAAGACGGTAGAGGACGGTAGAGGCCGCACCGTCTTCTACCGTCCTCTACCGCCTTCTCAGCGCTCCAGGCTCTCCCTAAAGAACCGGATCACGTCGCGCCACGCGCTGTCCGCGACCTCCGGCCGCTCGCGCGTGCGCAGGAATCCGTGGCCGACCCCGGGATAGACCGTGTAGCGGTAGCTCTTCCCGTAGGTGCGGATCGCCGCGTCCACGGCCGGCAACCCCGCATCGATGCGCGCGTCGTTTTCGGCGTAGACACCCAGGCCCCGGGCGCGAATGCGCGCGACGGCCGGTGCCTCGGGGCCCGGCCCGTAGCACACGACGAAGCCGCGCAGCGAGGGGTTGTTGGTGGCGTAGCGGAAGCTCTGGCCGCCGCCCCAGCAGAACCCGATCACCCCGATGCGATCGACCCGCACCGCCTTCACGCGCTGCAGGTACGCCACCGTGGCGTCGAGATCACGCGTGACCGTGTCCGGGTCGAGGCCCGCGATGAGCTTGCGGGCGGAGTCGGGGGATGGGGGCGTGCCACCCCGGCGTGACAGCAGGTCGGGTGCGATCGCCACGAAACCGTCCTGGGCGAGCTGCTCGGTGGTCTGCCGGACGAAATCCGACATGCCGAAGATCTCGTGGATCACCACCACGGCCGGGGCGGGCTCGCGGCGCTCGGGATAGGCCAGATAGGCCGTGAGCGTGTCGCGGCCGCTCGCAATCTTCACGTACTCGGCGTGGATGTCCGCGCGGAGGTCGGTGGAGGTTGGTGGAGGATGGTGGAGGTGCGTTGCGGCGACGGCCAGCCCCCCGAGCGCTACTGCGAGCTTATTCATGTGCCCTCCCGTTCGCGTACACGCCCACCAACGCGGATTCGCTGGGCGGCATCTTGTCCCTGCTGCGCAGCGCTTCTTCCGCGGCTCGCTCCACTTCTGCCGTCACGTCCGTCTCGATGTCCGCGAGTCGTTGCGGGCCGACGCCCTGCTGCTTCAGGTATTCCTCGTACAGCCCGATCGGATCCCGCTTCCCCCAGCTCTTGAAGAGCTCGTCCGGCAGGGTGTCGCGGGCCTCGCGCTCGTCATGGGTGGCGTGCCCGCCCATCCGGAACGTCTCCGCGACGAGCAGCGCCGGCCCCTCGCCCCGGCGACAGCGCTCGGCCGCGAGTCGGGTCGCCGCGTAGGCGTCGAGCACGTTGTTGCCGTCGAACTCCGCGCCGTGGACGCCGTAGCTCGCGGCCCACTCGTGAAACTGGCCCGGGAGATGATGGCGTTCGAGCGGCGTTCCCAGGGCGACCTGGTTGTTCTGGACGATGAAGATGGCGGGCAGCCGGCGGACGGCGGCGAAGTTGGTGCCTTCGTGCGCCGCCGCCGTGTTGGCGGCGCCGTCGCCCACCCAGGTGAGGGCGACGCGTGGCTCGCGTCGCATGCGGAACGTGAGCGCGATGCCGGTGATGACCGGCACCATGTCGCCGACGTGGGAGATCGGCTGCAACACGCCGCGATCCCATGCGCCGACGTGCAGGTCGCGGCCGCGGGAGGGCGAGTCGTCGCTGCCCAGATAGCCCCGCAGCATGTCGGCCACCGGCATGCCCAGCTCGCAGCACGCGGCGGCGTTCCGGATCATGGGGGCCACGACGTCCCGCCCGCGCTCCAGGGCATGCACGGGACCGACGGTGACGGCCTCTTCGCCCGTGCCCAGCCACGCCTTGGAGATCACGCCGGTGCGCACCCAGCGCTTCAGCTGGATGTCGTGCAGGCGGGCGCGCAGCAGGCCCGCGTACAGGGTCATCAGGACCTCGGGGGCGAGGCGGGCGACGATGGCGGCCCGCTCGGGATTGCGCTCGAGCGTCTCGCGGAAGGCGCCCACCAGCCCGGGGTCCGGCTGCCACTCGACGTACTCGGGCGGATCGAAGGCGGGAAAGCGCCTTATTTCAGCCTCTCCTTGATCTTCGACAGGAAGCCGCCTGCGTGGAACGTCGCCAGGGCATCGGCGAACTCGAGCGCGGTGGCGTAGCGGGCCTCGGGGTTCGACTCGAGGGCGCGCCCCAGCGTCCGTTCCAGACCCTCCGGGAGGTCGGGCCGCAGCTGACGCAGTTTCAGCGGCTGACCCCGGAGCCGCGCGATCATCATCTCCTGCGCGTTGCGGCCGTGGAACGGGAGCTTGCCCGTGAACATCTCGAACGCGACGATCCCGAGCGCGTAGATGTCGGAGCGGGCGTCGAGCTGCTTGCCGCGGATCTGCTCCGGGCTCATGAACTCCGGGGTGCCGAGGATGATGCCCGTGGCGGTGAGCTTCGCGATCGCCGGGTCGGCGCGGCGCTCTTTGGCGAGCCCGAAATCCATGACCACCGCCCGATCGCCGGCGGGCTCGGTCACGAGCATGATGTTCTCGGGCTTCAGGTCGCGGTGCACGATCTGCAGCTCGTGGGCATGATGCAGCCCGGCGCACACCTGCTGCAGCACGGCGACCCCGGCCGCGACGGGCATGGGACCGCCCTTCACCTCGCGGTCCGAGAGCAGCTCGCCCTTGAGGAACGGCATCACGAGGTAGATGAGGCCGTCCTCGGACTCGCCCAGGCGCAGGATGCGGCACACGTTGGGGTGGTCGAGCCGCATGGCGAGGCCCGCCTCGCGCCGCAACCGCTCGACCGAGCTCTTGTCGGTGGCGAGCTTGGGGGAGAGCACCTTGATCGCGACGTCGTGGCCGCTCGCCACCTCGCGCGCGAGGTATACGTACGACATGCCGCCCTCGCCCAGCTTCTTCTGGACCTCGTAGCGCGAGTCGAGGACGTACCCCGAGAGCGACGAGGCGCGCTCGAGTCCGGGTTTGGGTTTGGTCGGTGTGCGCGCGGCGGTGCCGGCGTCGGGAGGTGCGGGCGTCGCCGCCTTCGCCTGCACCTCGACCAGCATGTTGCCGTCGCGGGCGCAGAACCGCGCGGTATCGGTGTACACGGTGCCGCACTTCGGGCAGCGCCGCTGGCTCATTGCCGCACCAGGTTGCGGCCTTCGTTCTTGGCGCGGTACAGGGCCTGGTCCGCCAGGGCCACGAAGCTGTCGGCGCTGCCGACGCGGTCGTCGGGAAACGACGCCAGGCCGATCGAGATCGTCAGGTTGAGCGGATCCTCGCCCGGATCGGCGAAGTCGTGATGCATGACGCGGCGCCGCAGCCGTTCGGCGAAGATCGCGGCGCCCTGCAGCGCCGTCTCGGGCATGACGACCACGAACTCCTCCCCGCCGTACCGCGCGACCAGGTCCACCGAGCGCGCCTCGCGGCGCAGGATCTCGCCAACTTGGCGCAGGACGGAGTCGCCCGCAATGTGACCCCGCGTGTCGTTCACGAGCTTGAAGCGATCGATGTCGGCGAGCAGGATGGTGGTCGCCAGGTTGTACCGGCGCGCCCGCTCGAGCTCGGCTTCGAGCTCTGCCGACAGCGCGCGCCGGTTCATGCAGCCGGTGAGCGAGTCGGTCGCGGCCAGCTTCTCGAGCCGTTTCTTGTCCGACACCGCCGTTTCGAAATCGTACGCCTTCTCGATCGCCGCCACCGCCGTGCGGATCACGGTTTCGGCGAACCCGGCGTCGGCGCGGGTGAGCGGCGGGTCCTCGCCCGTGGTGCGAAGAAAGAACACGCCGAGCTGCTGGTCCTTCATGGAGAAGGGGAGCGCCACGGCGGAGCGGGTGGGCACGGTGATGCCCTCGCGCTCCCAGCGCAGCCGCTCGCTCTCGTACAACGGATCGGACGAGACGTCCTCGACCAGCACCGGGCGGCTGCCGGTGAGTGCGCGCTGAATCTCCGGGTAGCGCGCCAGCTCGATCTCGAGGTTGCGGAGCATGGGGTTCTCGTACGCCGCGACCACCACGCCGAGCTCGTCGCCCGGCTTGGCCAGCACCATGGAGCACTTGGAGATCTGCAGCACGCGGGCCACGCGCCGGACCAGGATATGGTAGATCTCGTCGGGCTTGAGGGAGTCGGTGACTTCGTGCAGGATGTCGACGATGGCGGCCCGACTCTGTGCTTCGTCGCGGGCGTGGGCCAGCTCCTGCGCCGAGCGGATGTGGGCCTTGACGCGCGCCAACAGCTCGCGTACGCGGAACGGCTTGGAGATGAAGTCGGCGGCGCCGAGGCCGAGCGACTTCACCGTCGCCTCCTCGGGCGGCATGGACGAGATCATCAAGACAGGGACGTCGCGAAACCGCTCGTCGGCCTTCATTTTCGCGAGCAGCTGCAGGCCGTCCACCTTGGGCATCATGATGTCGAGCAGCAGCAGGTTGGGGCGCTCCTCCTCGAGCTTGTCGATCAGGCCCTCGCCGCCCGGCGCCGTGACCACGTCGTACCCGTTTTCCTTGAGGATCCAGGTCAAGGTGCGCACCAGCGACTGGTCGTCGTCGGCGACGAGAATCTTGGCGGCGGCTTCGGGGCTCACGGGCCTTCAATCCTCGAGCAGCGAGGGGTCGACGTTGCCGCCGCTGACGATCAGCACGGCGGGCGGAACGGGGTGAACCGCGCCGGAGCGGAGCGCGGCCGTCGTCGCGGCGCCGGACGGCTCCACCGCGAGGTGGCACTGCCGCCAGAGAAACTGCATCGCTTCGCGCAGCGTGTCATCCTCCACCAGCACCACGCCCGCCAGCCGGTCGCGCTGTGCGGTCAGGTGCGCGAAGGGAACCGCCCCCACGCTGAGCGTGATCAACCCGTCCGCCAGGCTCGCCGTGCGCTCGAGCCGCACCGGCCGGCCCGCCGCGAGCGAGCGCGTGAGCTTGGGAGCGCCCGCGGGCTCCACCCCCCACACGAGCGCCTGGCTTCCCGCCGCCGCGAGGCCGGTCACCACGCCCGCGATCAGTCCCCCGCCGCCCACCGGCACCACGACGGTCCGCACGTCCGGCAGCTGCTGGGCGATTTCCAGGCCGACCGTCGCCTGCCCCGCCACGATGTCGGGATGGTCGAACGGCGGCACGATCGCGAGCCCGCGCTCGGCCGCGATGGCCTCCGCCCGCTGCTGGCGATCCTCCGACGTCCGGCCGGCAAAGACGACCTCGCCGCCCCAGCGCTTGACCCCGGCGACCTTGACGGCGGGCGCCGTCTCGGGCATCACGACCACGGCGGGAACACCCACGAGCTGCGCCGCGTACGCCACGGCCTGGCCGTGGTTGCCGCTCGAGTACGTGATCACCCCGCTGCGCCTGGCGGCTGGCGGCAGGCGTCTGATTGCATTGTAGGCCCCGCGCAGCTTGAACGCTCCGATCGGCTGGAGGCTCTCGAGCTTCAGATAGGCGTCGAGCGGCTCGACGAAGCGCAGGGGCGTACGCACCGCCACGCCGGCGAGCCCCGCAGCCGCCTCCTGCACGTCCTGAGCGGTGACCACGCTACTTTTTCTTCTTCGGCGGCTGCTTGGCCTTCGCCGGAGCCTTCTTGGCCTTGCCGGCCGTGCGCGGCGCGTCTTCTTCGTCCGCGCCGTCTGCGCCGTTTTCCGCCTCGTCTTCCTTCACGACCCGGGCCACATCCACCAGCAGATCGCCCGTGGTCAGGTTCATCACCTTCACGCCCTGGGTGTTGCGACCCGAGATGCGAATGCCTTCGACCGGAACGCGGATCATGATCCCCTTCTTGGTGATCATCATCAGCTCATCGTCGGGAAGCACCTCTTTGAGGGCGACGATGTCGCCGGTCTTGTCGGCACGCTTCAACGTGATGATGCCCCGTCCGCCGCGGTGCTGCACCCGGTACTCGTCGAGCTCGGAGCGCTTCCCCATCCCCTTTTCCGTGACGGCCAGCAGCGTCGACTTGCGTCGCACCACCACCATGTCGATCACGTGGTCTTTCTTGTCGAGCTCGATCCCCTTCACGCCGGTCGCCGTGCGTCCCATGTCCCGCACGTCTTTCTCGTGGAAGCGGATGCTCATCCCGTGCCGCGTGGCCAGCACGATGTCGTTGCGGCCGTCGGTGACCTGCACGTCGATCAGCTCGTCGCCCTTCTCGATGTTGATGGCGCGGATCCCCACCGAGCGCGGATTGCCGAACTCCGACAGGACGGTCTTCTTCACGACGCCCTGCTTGGTGGCGAACAGCAGGAACTGATCCTCGGAGAACTCCCGCACCGGCACGAGGGCGGCCAGGCGCTCGTCCGGCTTCATGGCGACGCACGAGATGATCGGCTTGCCGCGCGCCGCGCGCGCCGCCTGCGGGATCTCATGGACCTTGAGCCAGTAGCACTGCCCCTGCTGCGTGAAAAACATGACGTAATCGTGGGTCGAGGCGATGAACAGGTGCTCGACCCAGTCGTCTTCCTTGGTGTGGGCGGAGATGACGCCCTTGCCGCCGCGTCGCTGCCGGCGGTACGCGGAGACGGGGAGTCGCTTGATGTAGCCGGCGTGGGACACGGTGATGACCATGTCCTCTTCGGCGATCAGGTCCTCGATCGAAAACTCGCCCTGGTCGGCGACGATCTCGGTGCGCCGCTCGTCGCCGAAGCCGTGCGCCAGCTCCGAGAGCTCCTCCTTGAGGATCTTGAGGCGCCGCGGCTTGGAGCCGAGGATCTCCTTGCACTCCTTGATGAACTTGCGGACTTCCTTGAGCTCGTCCTCGAGCTTGGTGATCTCGAGGGCGGTGAGCCGGGCGAGCCGCATGTTGAGGATTTCGGCCGCCTGCTTCTCGGACAGCTTGAAGCGCTTGCGCAGGGCCGCGTCAGCCGTGGGCACGTCCTTCGCCTTGCGAATGATCTTCACCACCTCGTCGATGTGGTCGACGGCGATCTTCAGACCTTCGAGGATGTGCTCGCGGTCCTGCGCCCGCCTCAGCTCGAACTCGGTGCGCCGCGTGATGACCGTGTGGCGGTGCTCGATGAAGTGCTCGAGCAGCTCCTTCAGGGCCATCTCCTTCGGCGCGCCGTCGACCAGGGCCAGCATGATCGCGCCGAAGGTGGTCTGCATCTGCGTGTGCTTGTACAGCTGGTTCAGGACCACCGCGGGGACCGCATCGCGTTTCAGATCGATGACGATCCGCATGCCCTCGCGATCGGAGTAGTCCTGGATGTCCGCGATGCCCTCGAGCTTCTTGTCGTTGGCGAGCTGGGCGATTTGCGCGATCAGGTTCGCCTTGTTCACCTGGTAGGGGATCTCGGTGACGACGATCTGCTGCTTGCCGGTCGATTCCTTCTCTTCCACGACCGCGCGCGCCCGCAACACGATCCGGCCCCGGCCCTTCTCGTAGCACTCCTTGATGCCTTCGCGACCGTACACGATCGCGCCGGTGGGGAAGTCGGGGCCCTTGATGAACTTGCGGAGATCCTTGATGGACGCGTCCGGGTGGTCGACCAGGTGATTGATCGCCTCGACCGTCTCGGCGAGGTTGTGCGGCGGGATGTTCGTGGCCATCCCCACCGCGATGCCCGACGTGCCGTTCACGATCAGGTTGGGGAGCCGGGCGGGAAGCACCGTCGGCTCCTGCAGCCGGTCGTCGAAATTGGGGACGAAGTCGACGGTGTTCTTGTCGATGTCCTCGAGCATCGTCATCGCGATGCGCGTGAGGCGGGCCTCGGTGTAGCGGTACGCGGCCGGCGGGTCGCCGTCCACGGAGCCGAAGTTGCCCTGCCCGTCCACCAGCGGGTAGCGCAGCGAGAAGCTCTGCACCATGCGCACCAGCGAGTCGTAGACCGCCACGTCGCCGTGCGGGTGGTACTTGCCGAGCACGTCGCCGACCACCGTGGCGCTCTTCTTGTAGGGGCGGCCGGGGACGAGTCCCAGCTCGTTCATCGCGTACAGGATGCGCCGGTGCACGGGCTTCAAGCCGTCGCGCACGTCGGGCAGGGCCCGCTGCACGATGACGCTCATCGAATAGTCGAGGAACGACTCCCGCATCTCGTCTTCGATGAGGCGCGGCAGGATGCGTTCGCGGGCGTTGGGTGCGGTCATTGAAGCCGGGGCTCGGGACTAGGGATTGGGGGCTCGGTCACGCCGGAGCTGGCTAAGTTGCTAAAAAATAATCACTTAGGCTGTGAAAGGCAACGCGACCGCCGTCCCTAACAAACCCAATTGACGCTCGGTTGATCCAGGGTCGCTACGATCGTCTCGCACTGAAGCGTGGGCCCGGCGGACGTTGTGCCGAAGCACGATGAGCGAAGCGACTGACGGCGAGCGGATGTGCCTTCTGGACGGTGCCTCGCCGGGCCCACGCCTCAGGGATCGATTTCCACCACGACCTTTCCCAGCTGGTCCCCGCGCTCCAGCCGCTCGAACGCGGCACGCGCCTCGCTGAACGGGAACACGCGGTCTACGATCGGACGCAGCTCGCCCGCGCCCAGCAGGCGCACAATCTCGCGGTACTCCGCGTCGTTTCCCATGGTCGAGCCCATGATGGTCCATTGGTGCCAGAACAGCCGGCGCAGGTCGAGCGAAACCTGGGGACCGGCCGTGGCCCCGCACGTCACGAGTCGTCCGCCCCGGCCGAGGGAGCGCAGCGACTCGTCCCAGGTCGCCTCGCCCACGTTCTCGATCACCACGTCGACGCCCCGGCGATCGGTGAGCGCGCGAACCTCCTGCGAGATTTTTTGCGTGGTGTGATTGAGGGTGACGTCCGCGCCGAGTTTCTGCGCCTCATGCAACTTGGCGTCGCTGGAGCTCGTAACGATCACTCTCGCCCCCTTGAGCTTGGCGATCCGCAACGCCGCGAGGGCCACGCCGCCGCCGATACCCCAGATCAACACCGTCTCGCCGGACACCACCTGCGCCCGCGTGACGACCATGCGCCAGGCGGTGAGCGTCACGAGCGAGAATGCCGCCGACTCGACCCACGTCAGCGGTGTCGAGAGCGTCGGGATGGTGGCGACGTTCTGCTCCGGCACTACCACATACTGCGCCATCGTTCCGGGCAAGTGCTCGCCCAGAATGCCGTAGCTGCGGCACAGCGACTGCTCGCCGGCGCGGCAGTATGCGCAGGTGTAGTCGGGGATCCCCGGATTGATCATGACGCGGTCGCCCGGTCGCACCGACCGGACCTCGGAGCCGACGGCCTCCACCACTCCCGCGCCGTCGGCGCCCACGATGTGGGGGAAGCGGTACTCGTGCGGCAGGCCGCGCACCACGAACAGGTCGAGGTGGTTGAGCGCCGCGGCCCGCGGCGCCACGCGCACTTGGCGCGGCCCCAACGCGCCCGGACCCGGGGCGCCGGGGGAGTCGGGGACATCGCTCTGTTGCAGCTGGTCGAGGCCGCCGGTGGCGCGGATCACCCAGGCGCGCATGGCGTGGGCGTGGCTCCCCTACGGCATGAACGCGGGAGACACCATCTGCTCGGCGCCGCTGGTCGGGATCGCCACCGGCGCGCCGCCGCCGCTCGCGCCGATCGGCTGGACGTACACCCGGAACACGTTTTTCTGCACGGCCACCACCAGACCCAGCAAGTCACCTACCCCCGAGACGGCGAAATCCGTGACCAGCAGGTCGGTCGCGGCGAGGGGTGCGACCTTGCCGGTCGTCAGGTCCGCCTTGACCACCTGGGTCGTCGTGCGCCCCCCCTCCTTCTGCTCCACCAGGTAGGCGAGCGTGCCGTCGCGCAGAAAATGCGGCGCGCTCTCCTTGGCCTGCGAGCTTCGGGTGAAGGGACGCTGATTGGTCCCGTCCTTCGCCATCAGCCAGATGTGGTTGTTGCCGTCGCGGTTCGACACGAAGGCCACGACCTCACCGTCGGGCGACATGCTCGGCTGGGAGTTGTCGGCCGGCTCCTGCGTGAGCGGCACCGCGACCGAGCTGGTGATCGGCTGGATGTAGATCTGGCGGTGACCCGTGCGCTGCGAGTGAAACACGACCGCCTGGCCGTCGGGGCTGAACGACGGGTCGCCGTCCAGGCCCGGCGAGTTGGTGAGGCGCGAGACGTTGGTCCCGTCGGCATCCATCACGTACACCTCGGGCTGCCCGTCGCGCGTCGACGTGAAGGCGATGCGGGAGCCGTCCGGCGAGAACGCCGGCTCGGTGGCGGCCGCGGTGTCGTCCATGACCTTGCGCAGCTGCGCCAGGTTGGCCCGCTCGGCCGCAAACAGCTGGTAGCGCCCGGTGCGCGAGCTCGCCACCACGATCTCGCCCTGGACGAACACTTCGGCGACGGCGCGCCGCCCGCCCGGCGCCGTCGCGGTGATGCGGGCGTGCCCGTATGCCGTGGTCGACACGGTGCCGTCCTCGCCGACGGTCGCGACCGACGGATTGTCCGACGCCCACGACACACCGGTGGCCGGCCCGATCACCACGCCCGCCTCGTCGGCGAAGCTCGCCCGCAGCGGCATACGCCGGGCGAGCGGCAGACCCAGGCGGCTCGCCGACAGCTTGAGGCCGGCCGCGATCACCCGGATCGCCCAGGTCACGCTGAGTCCCGGGCCCGGGCCTTTCACCGTGAGGGTGGTCTTTCCCGCACGCTTGCCGGTGAGCGTACCCGATGCCGCATCGAAGCTCGCGAGCGCGGTGTCGCCCACCGTCCAGTGGAACTGCGCCTCAGCTACGGGCGTGCGATCGGCCGCCAGTCCCTGCACTACGAACTTCGCCGTGCCCTGAATCGGGAGAGGCACGTCGGCCTTGTACGTGGGAACCACCGCCAGCTGCTCCACGGTGCGATGCACCACGACCTCGACGCTCTTCGTCTGCAACAGCCCCGCGACCGCGAGCGTGGTGCGCCCCGGGGCCACCGCCGTCACGACTCCTACAAGGTTGACCCGCGCCACGCTTGCATCCGCCGTGGACCACTGCAGCGCGAGCGGGCTGACGAGGCGCCCGCCTTGCGCCGGCACCGAGACGTGCAGCGTATCGACGTCCCCGGGCGACATCACCAGAGGGACCGGCTCTTGCACGGCGACGTCGCTCGGCTGCACCACCACGGGCGCCGTGGCGGTGAGCCCTCCCGCGCTCGTCACCTGCACCGTGCCTTGTCCCGGCGCCAGCGCGACGATCACGCCGTTCTGGTCCACGCTCGCGATGTCGGGGCGGAGCGATTTCCACGTGACGAGGACCGGCGCGGCGGGCGTGCCGTCGTCTTTCAGGGCGCGTGGCGCGACGCGCGTGTTCTCGGAGGGGAGCAGATAGATGGTCGGAGGCTCGATGCGCAGCACGGCTGCGGGACCGGTGCCGGCCGGCTGGCCCGCCAGCGGATCCGGTCCGGCGGGCCCGGCCGGCTCCCCGGCGGGACGAGCGGGCGCCGCGGCCTGCGTCGTCGAGCTGGCGGCCGTGGGCGCGGGAGGACCGCCCACGACCTGGACCGCCGCGGTGCCCTTGCGAGCCCCGACCCGCGCCTCGATGATCGCGACGCCCCCACCCATCCCCGAGACGGTGCCGTTGTTGTCGACCTTGGCGACCGCCAGGTTGTTCGACGACCAGATCACGCGTGCGGTGGGAATGACGTTGCCCACGCGATCGAACGCCGTGGCGAGCAGACCGGTCCGCTCTCCCACCTTGATCGTGACCGAGGGCGGAGCGACCTGAACTTCGGTGACGGCTTGCGCGAGCGCGACACCGGGCCACGCGAGCGTGGCGCTGAGCAACAAACGGCGAGCAATCATAGCGGCGCGAACGTAAGTGCTCGTAAGTGCCATTGTCAAGCTAACTTGTCGCGACCGGCCGGCACCAGCGGCGCGCCCCGCCGGCGTGACGCGAACGCACTTGCGTGACAGCATTCCCGCGGTAAGCTATTAGGCCACGCCCACCGACAACCAGCAGAGGAGAGATCGTCCGATGCTCGAGCCAACCGATTTTTCGGAGAGCAGCTGGACCGGCCCAGGGATGATGGAGCCGCTGTATCCTCCGGCACCCCCGATGCCACCCACCCCAGCGCCGATGAGGGATGAGCCGATGGCGTCGCCGCGGCGGAAGCCGGCTGCCAAGCGGAAGGCGGCGAGACCCAAGGCGAAAAAGCGGTCCGCGAAGAAGCGGCCGCGCGCCAAGGCGAAGCGCGGCGGCAAGCCGAAGCGGAAGAAGACGGCGAGACGGCGTCGCTAGCAGACGTCGACGGCACACCGCGGGAGCGTCTTTCGGATGGTTGGATCCATCTCCGCGAGACGCTCCCGCGCTACGTTGTGGAGCCGCATACGGAGGTGCGCGGTGCGCGGTGTGTGGTGCGTGGTGATGTTGGCGGCCTGTGCGACCCCCCCGAGCGCAGACCCGCAGACCGAGATCGCGGCGCTGCTCTCGCGCAGCGCGTCCGATTGGAACCGGGGCGACCTCGCCGGCTTCATGCGCGACTACGCACACGACTCGCTCACGAGCTACGTCTCCGCCGGCCACGTGATGTACGGCTGGCAGAAGCTGTTCGACCGCTACCAGACGACGTACTTCGGCCCCGGCAAGTCGCGCGACTCGCTGACGTTCGAGGAGGTCCACGTGCGCCCGCTCGCCCCGGATCTCGCGCTCTGCACGGCACGCTTCAGGCTGCTGCGGCGGGACTCCGTGACGGCGAGCGGGCCGTTCACGCTCATCCTTCAGAAGCGCGGAGCGCGCTGGCAGATTCTGCACGACCACACCTCTGCGGATCCGAAGTGACGCGTCGCGCATCCCGCATCCCGCATCCCGGCCTCCTCCTGATGCTCGCGCTGGCCGGGTGCAAGGGCTCCGGTGACGGCGTGATTGCGCTCGAGGGAGCGACGCTGATCGATGGCTCGGGGCGCGCGCCGGTGACGGATGCCTTGATCCTCGTGAAGGACGGCCACATCCAGGCCGTGGCCCGCGTGAACGAGGTCCCCGTGCCGCGCGGCGCCCTCCGGATGAGCCTGATCGGGAAGGCCGTCATACCGGGACTCATCGATTCGCACGCGCACGTGGAGCGGTGGGCGTTGGAGCGCTACCTGGCCTGGGGCGTCACCACGGTACGGGACCTCGGCGCATCGAGCACCGACTCGTCCATCGCGCTCAAGAACGACCTCAACCTCGGCTCGGTGCTGGGGCCCCGCATGTTCACCTCCGGGGCCATGATCGACGGCGCGCCACCCACGTACCCGGCCGCGACCGCGGTGCGCACCCGCACCGAGGTGCGCAAAGCGGTCGACCAGCGCGCCGTCGCCGGGGCGGACCTGATCAAGATCTACACGAAGTTCACCGCCGACCTGCTGCCGCCGCTCGTGGACGAGGCGTCGACGTTGCGGTTCCCGGTGGCCGCGCACCTCGGCAAGATCGACGCTCTCACCGCGGCCCGCGCCGGCGTCGCCTCGATCGAGCACATGGCCGGCGTGGTGCAGGCGGCGAGTGGCGACCCGGGTCCCTACCTGCGGGCGCACGACCAATTCCTGCGCGGCTGGACCGTAGAGGAGGCGGGATGGGCGCTGCTCGATTCCGCCGCGCTCGATCGCGTGGCCCAGGGGCTCGTCGCCTCACACGTGGCGATCGTCCCGACGCTGGTGCTGCACGAGATGCTCGCCCGCCTCGACAACCCCACGCTCTTGTCGCGGCCCGGCATGGAAGACGTGCCCCCCACGGCGACGAGCGTGCGCGATGTCGCGGGCCTGCTGCGGCGCACCGGCTGGCGCGCGGGCGATCTGCAGGCGTTCCGCCGGTCGCGTGCGCGCGAAGACCAGTTCGTGCGCGAGTTCAAGCGGGCGGGGGGGCTCGTCGCCGCAGGCTCGGATGCCGCGAACCAACTGCTGGTGCCGGGTCTCTCGCTGCACGAGGAAATGAGCCTCCTGGTCGGCGCCGGCCTCACGCCCGTGGAGGCGATCACCGCCGCCACGCGCAAGGGCGCGGAGTTGTTACGGGCCGACTCACTCGGTGCGCTCATGCCCCGTAAGGTCGCCGATCTCGTCGTGCTCGACGCAAACCCGGCGGCGGACATCGCCGCGACCCGGCGCATCGCCTTCGTCATGATACGAGGACGCATCGTCTACCCGGATTCGCTGAGGAGAACATGGGCAAGGTAAGACTCGCCTTCGTGGCCGCGGCGATCATCGGCGCCTGCGGGACAGGGGAAACGGGAAACGAGAAACGTGGCTACGACCTCATCCTCAAGAACGGCTGGATCGTCGACGGCACCGGGAATCCCCGTTACCGCGGGGACGTCGCCCTCCGCGGTGACCGCATCGCCGCGGTGGGGTTCCTGGACGGAGCCCAGGCGCGTGAAACGCTGGACGTACGGGGGTTGGTGGTGGCCCCGGGCTTCATCGACATGATGGGCCAGTCCGAGATCAACGCGCTGATCGACAACCGGGTGTTCTCGAAGGTCACGCAGGGGATCACGACCGAGGTCACGGGCGAGGGGGGCTCGGTGGCCCCGCTCACGGATCAGCTGGTCCTGGACGACTCGGACGCCATGAAGAAATGGCACTATCGGGAGGACTGGCGCGATCTGGACGGATATTTCGCGCAGCTCGCGAAACAGGGCGCGGCCTTGAACATCGCCACGTTCGTAGGCGCCACGCAGGTGCGCGTCGCGGTGGTGGGAAAGGCGAACCGGGCGCCCACGGCGGCCGAGCTCGCGCGCATGACGGCTCTCGTGGACACGCTCATGGAACAGGGTGCGCTGGGGGTGTGGACCGCGCTCGAGTACGCGCCGGCGAGCTACTCCAAGACCGACGAGCTGATCACCCTCGCCAAGGCCGCGCGGCGGCACGGGGGCATCTACGCGTCGCACATGCGGAACGAGGGCGTGCGCATCGACGACGCGCTGAACGAGCTGTTCCAGATCGCCCGCGAGGCCGACATCCCGGCCGAGGTTTCCCATCTGAAGGTGTCCGGCCGCAAGAGCTGGGGCCAGATGCCCCGGATCATCGCGCGCATCGATTCGGCGCGCGCGGCGGGCCTCGACGTCACGGCCGATCAGTACCCCTACACCCGCGCGGCCACGGCGCTCGACGCGTCGATTCCGTCGTGGGCCGAGAGCGGCGGCTGGGACTCGCTGCTCGTGCGGCTGCGCGACCCCGCTACGCGGGCCCGGTTGCGCGACGAGATGGTGAACCCCAGGGGGACCGAGAGCTTCTATTATGAAGCGGGGGGCGGCGACGGCGTGCTGATTACCGGCACGTTTCAGGATTCGTTGCGATATCTCCAGGGCAAGACCATCGGGGAAATCGCCGGCCAGCGACATCGCGACCCCGTGGAGACGCTGTTCGACATCGTGCTCGCCGAGAACGGGCATCGCACCGACGCCGTGTATGCCGTGATGAGCGAGCCCGACGTGCAGACGGCCATGAAGACGTGGTGGGTGGCGGTGAACACCGACTTCGGTGGCGTGGCGCCGGACGGGCCGTTCGGGACGCAGTCCGCCCACCCGCGTGCCTACGGCACCTTCGCGCGCATCCTCGGCCACTACGCGCGCGACCTGAAGCTGTTCCCGCTCGAGTTCGCGGTCCGCAAGATGACCGCGCTCGCGGCGCAGCGCGTCGGGCTCGCGGATCGCGGTTTGCTCAAGGCGGGGATGGCCGCGGACATCACCGTGTTCGATCCGGCGGGCGTGGCCGACAAAGCGACGTTCGATCAGCCGCACCAGCCGTCCGTGGGATTCGCCTACGTGTTCGTGAACGGCCAGAAGGTGCTCGACCACGGCAAGCTCACGGCGGCGCGACCGGGGCGGGGGTTGCGCGGTCCGGGCTACGTACCGCCGGGGGCGCGCGGCACGAAGTGACCCTCACGCGGCTGGTGTTCGCGTGGCTGCCGGTCGCGGTGTGGTTCCTGGTGGCCCCGCCGATTGGGTATCCCGCGGACCCCGTCGCCGACCGCCGGTATTTCGTCTGGGCCTACACGCGCCGGGCGGTTACGGGGCGCCTGCTCGAAGCCGGGGTGCTCACGCTGATCGGGTCGCTGTGGTTCGACTCGCTGGGAAGCGGCGGATGGTGGCTGCTGTTCCTGTTGACCGGGCTGCTCGCGGCCTACCCGGCTCGTTGGAACGAGCCGAAGGCGAACCGGGATCTCGTCGTCGGCCTCATGGATACGGCGCGTTACGTGGTCGCCGGCGCCATTCTCGCCGTGCCGGTCGCGACGGATCCCCGGATCCTGGTCGACGCCTCGAGCCGCGACGACGCCGCCGTGTTCCAGGTAGCGCCCGATCGTGCCATCGTGGCGACGGTGGACTTTTTCACGCCGCTGGTGGACGATCCTTACGACTTCGGGCGCATCGCCGCGACCAACGCGTTCTCCGATGTGTACGCCATGGGCGGGACACCGCTGCTCGCGCTCAACCTCGTGGGCTGGCCGCGCGAGGGGCTGCCGTTCGAGCTGCTGGGCGAGGTACTGCGCGGCGGCGCCGAGGTCGCGGGCGCGGCCGGCGCGTTCGTGCTGGGCGGTCACTCGGTGGACGACCCCGAGCCCAAGTACGGCATGGTGGCGATCGGGGACGTGCATCCCGACCGGATCGTGCGGAACAGCGGCGCCCGGCCGGGCGACGTGCTGGTACTCACCAAGCCGCTCGGGACGGGCGTGTTGACCACCGCGCTGAAGCGGGATCTCCTGACGGAGGCCGATCTGGCGCCCGCGGTGGCGGCGATGACGACGCTCAACGCGGGTGCGGCCCGCGCGATGCTGGCCATGGGCCAGAGCGTGCATGCCGCCACCGACGTCACCGGCTTCGGGCTGCTAGGCCACCTGCGCACCCTGCTCGAGGCGAGCGGGGTCGCGGCGGAGCTCGCAGCGGCGGCCGTGCCCCTGTTGCCCCACGCGCGCCAAGCCGCCGAGCGGGGCGCGATTCCCGGGGGCACGACGCGCAACGTCGCGGGCGTCGCCGACGCGGTCACCTACGCGGACGGCGTGGACGGCACGACCCGCGTGCTGCTCGCGGACGCGCAGACGTCGGGGGGGTTGTTGATCGCCGTGGCCCCGGAGCGGGCCGACGCGCTGGTGGCGGCGCTCGGGCGCGAGGGGACGCTCGCGGCGGCGGTGATCGGCCGCGTGGTCGCCGGCGCGCCGGGCCGGATCGCGGTGCGATGATGCGGCGATCCGGGACGGGCGCGATCCCCGAGTACACGAGCCTCACGCCCGCCGCACTCGATGCGCTCGAGCGCGCGGTGCGGGAGCGGCGCCGCGTGGCGCTGCGACGGCGCGGCACGGAATACGTCGTCGTGGCCGAGCGGCTCGAGACCGCGGCGCGCGACGAGGCGCTCCAGGGCAGGCTGCCGATGACCGGCGAGCTGTTGGCGTTCCCGCTGCACGACCTCGAGTCGTTCGCGGTGCTGCCGTAACCGTGTTCACCCGCCTGCTGGTGGGCCTGGACGGCAGCCCGCGCGCCGATGCCGCGTTCGAGCAGGCGGTGCTCCTGGGGACCCGGTTCGGCAGCACGCTGATCGTGGCGTACGTGCACGAGGGCCGGCACGCAACGGACGGGGCGGCGATGCTCGACCGGGCACGGGAGCGGGTTCTGGCGGCGGAGCTGAAGGTCGAGACCGCGGCGATGGAGGGCGACGCCGACGTGGAGCTGGCCGGGCTCGCCAAGACCGCCGACGCGGTGTTGGTCGGGCGTCGCGGCGTCACGACCAAGGGGTCCGCCCTCGGGCCCACCATCCTCTCGTTGATCCGCATCGCGGAGCGCTGCGTGATCGTGTGCGGCGGCGTCCCGTCGCCCATGCGGTCGATCGCGGTCGCGTTCGACGGCCGCGACACGAGCCAGCGGGCCCTGGAGCTCGCGATCCAGTTCGCCACGGTGGTGGAGAGCACCATCCACGTCATCCACGCGAGCGACGACCGGGAGGCCGGCCTCCTGGTGGTGGGTGCGGCCGAGGCCGCGCTCTCGATGCAGCGCGTGCCGTTCGTCACGCACGTCGAGCCCGGAAAGCCGGGCGAGGTCGTGGCCCAGGTGATCGAGCGGACCCAGTGCGACTCGTTGTTCGCCGGCGCCCACATGAGCCACGTCGACGGCCGGCCCAGCGCGGTCGTGGTGTCCCACGCGGAGGAGATTCTGCGACACACCGATATCCCGGTGGTCATCCAGCCCTGACATGGCCGGTGCACCCGCGACCCGCGTCCTGGTGCACGCGGACGAGAGCTGCCTGGGCAACGACAGCTCCAAACCGAGCCCCGGTGGCAACGCCGCGCTGATCGAAGCGCCCGCCGGAGACAGCCTGGCGCGGTGGGACTTCTACGAATCGTCCCCCCAGACGACCAACAACAAGATGGCCCTGGCCGGGGCGATCGCTACCTTGGAATGGATCCGCCGCCAGTGGACCCACGCCCGCGTCGTGTACGTTTCGGACTCGCAGTACCTCGTCAAAGGAATGAGCGAGTGGGTGGCGGGGTGGGAAGCTCGGGGCTGGAAGCGCAAGGGCGGCGTGCTCGAGAATCAGGAACTGTGGAAGAAACTGGTCCAGGCCGCGGCGCCTCACCAGGTCGAGTGGCGCTGGATCGAGGGCCACGCGGGACACCCGAAGAACGAATACGCCGACACCCTCGCGACCCGCGCCGCGGAGCGTCAGGAGCGCTCCAACGGCCTGGTACCGTCGGGGTTCGACGCCTGGCTCGCACACGAGCGGGCCCGCGCGCGGTACACGGACTACGACCCCGACGAGGAGCTGTATGAGCGTCGCTAGGGACGGCGTGGCCGCGAACACGCACACGCTCAACCTCCTGGCCGACGGAGCAGCGGTTCCGCCGGTCGACCGCATCCCCCTGTACGAGGTATACATGCGCATGGCCGAAGAGCTGGCCAAGCGCTCCACCTGCGTCCGGCTGCAGGTGGGGACGGTCGTGACCGATCAGCAGCTCGAGAACGTGCTCGCGATCGGCTATAACGGCAACGCCCGGGGCCTGCCCAACAAGTGCGATTCCGCGGTGCCGGGCAACTGCGGCTGCATTCACTCCGAGATGAATGCGCTGGTCAAGGCGCCGGGCAGCGTGCGCGACAAGGTGGTGTTCGTCAGCGCCTCGCCCTGCGTCATGTGCGCCAAGCTCATCATCAACTCGGGGGTGACGCACGTGTTCTATCGCAAAGCATACCGCGACCCGTCCGGGATCGAAGTGCTGGTCCAGGGAAAGGTCACGCCCGTGCTGTACGACAAGTGGGTGCAGGAGTGGCGCTAGACAATTGCGGATTTCGGATTGCGGATTGCGGATTGGAAGGCCGCGCGTCTCACTCCATGGAGGCCCTGTGACAAGACAGGTATGGTTCGCTCTGCTCATGCTGGCCGTTGCCGCGCCGCTCAACGCACAGTCGCTCATGCACCGAGCTCCGGACCTGGGCGGCACCTGGGTGTCTGATGGCGGGGTGGTGCAATTCAACTTCGTGCACCGGTTTCACGTCTTCCCCGGACCTGCGAACACGGTCATCAACTATCCCACTTTCACCCTGGCGGCGGGCGTTGGCCACAACGTCGATTTCGGACTGCGCTTTGGGACGCGGAGCAACATCCCGTCGAGTGGAGGGTCATCGAATGAGAGCGAATTCTTCGCTCGGTGGCGGGTCCTGGGAGGGCCGGAGGGGACGGAAGGGTTTGCGGTTGCCGTGACGCCGGCCTACAACAAGCTCGCGAAGAGTGCGGACGGTGAGGTCGGCATCGACTGGACGCGCGGGCCCTTCACGGTGTCCGGGGCCGCGCGGGGGATGAGCAAGCCGCTGGGCGCGTCCGGCGCCAAAGCGTCCTTCGGCGGCGGAGTGGTCGCCCGAGTGACGCCGTACGTGGCTCTGAGCGCGGACGTCGGCTCGTTCGTGGGACCCACCACGCTCGCCGTTTGGGGAGTCGCGCTGAACGTGGTGATTCCCGGCTCGCCTCATACCTTCGCGTTCGAGGCCGGGAACGCGTCCCTCAACTCGATTCAAGGGAACTCGCTCGGCTCTAACGACGTGCGCTACGGCTTCGAGTTCACCATCCCCCTGCATCTGAAGCGCTTCGCGCCCTGGTTCCATGGGAAGCCCCGGCCCAGCGCGGTCGGCGACGTGTCGGCACCGGTCGCCGCGACGGTGCGGCTGGCGGCGTACAAGTTCGCCACCGACACGGTGACGATCGCCGCCGGACAGGCAATTCGCTGGGTCAACGACGATCCCGTGGAGCACACGGTGACCTTCGACGGCGCCGAGCCCGGCTCGCCCCTGATCCCGGCCAACGGCAGCTTCGCCCACCGCTTCGACCGGGCCGGCCGCTACGCGTATCATTGCACGCCGCATCCCTTCATGAAGGGGGTCGTGATCGTGAAATGACAGACGATCTCGACCGGCTGTTCGAGCGGCTGGTGACCGTCCTGGCGGACGACGCGCCCGGTCGGCTCGCCGTCCCGTTCGCCGCCGCCGAGGTGTACGAGCGGCTGGTACCGTACCGCTCCAACCGCTCGATTCTGAAGGTCGCCACGCACCAGGATTACGAGATGGCGGTGCTGCGCCTGCTCGCGGGCGAGCGCGGGTACGCTTCGCTCGAGCCGGCGGAGGTCCGGGAGGCGCTGGAGCGGGAGGCGGGAGAGAAGAACCCCGATACCGGGCTGTTTCGCCAGTTCCCGGACGCCGTGTTGAGCCTCAACCGACTCGCGGCCGAGCGATTCCTGCGCGGCGATCGCGTGTTTGCGCCCCCGTCCCCCCCACCCCCCCCGCCCTCCAGCCCGGAGTCCCCCGCCGTCGCTGTGGGTGAGGATGATGACGCCCGGGGGCGCGAAAAGGC
>Ga0209156_10000733_pt1 | contig 27815 bp, 28 predicted proteins | sample GraSoiAngelo_124_FD_185881 | JGI IMG/M metagenome (GOLD analysis project Ga0209156, IMG submission 185881) | Grasslands soil microbial communities from the Angelo Coastal Reserve, California, USA - 14_0927_05_20cm (SPAdes) (version 2) | ecosystem: Environmental > Terrestrial > Soil > Grasslands... | reverse complement strand
ATTGCGGCCGTTCCCGATCTTCGGCCACGTGACGCAAAAGAATTGGCGACCGTTGACCTTTACTTTGGTTAGCTTGGTTGCAGTCTTGCGCATAGTGGCGAAAGATACCGCACCGATGCGCTATTTGTCAAGTATTTGTCAACTAGCGAACTTTCACGAGGGGACACAACGGACTTAAAATCCGTTGGGCCGTAAAAGGCCCGTGCCGGTTCGAGTCCGGCCATCGGCACTTTCGATTTCGGAACGCGGATTTCGGAAAGAGCAGAAAGATCGATTCGCACAAAATGGGAAATTGCTGATATGAACGCGCGTCCGCTTTTCATTCCAGTGATTCTTGGCACTGCGCGTCAGGGAAGACAGAGCGAGAACGTCGGGCGTTTCGTTTTTGAGGAGACGAAGAAACGTGCGGATGTGGAGACGGAACTGATCGATGTGCGCGAGCTTCCAATTGAAACTCGATGACGCAGGCGAGCAAATGAAGGATCCAAAGTTTTCAACGACAATCGAACGTTGCGATGGATTCATCGTAGTGACGCCGGAATACAATCATGGTTATCCTGGCCTGTTAAAGCACGCGCTCGACATGAATCTGAAGGAGTACATTCACAAGGCTGTCGGGATTTGCGGTGTGTCGGCGGGGCCGTTTGGCGGTGCGCGTGTGATCGAGGGCCTCCTACCGGTCATGCGTGAACTCGGTCTGGTCGCCATCTTTGAGGACGTGAATTTTGGGAATGTTGCGAAAATTTTTGATAAGCAGGGAAATTTGCTCGATCAAAGTTATGTCTGGCGGGTGGACAAATTTCTGAATGAATTGGTCTGGATGGCGCGCGTGCTTCGGCACGGGCGCGAAAATATTGCGCCCTTTTGATCAACGATCGTGCGACGGTCACTCTTCCGCTATTCGACTCTCACCGGCAGCTTCGCTGTCCGCTTCTCCCGCCAGGGAGAGGGTCGGGGTGAGGGTCCACGCTTTCACTGCGATATCCCGCGCCGTATTGTCTAGTCAATGAATTTGTTGCAGGACCGAATGCGAAGACTTGGCATTCGGGATGCCGACCTGGAAGAAACCTTCGCACGATCCTCCGGACCGGGTGGCCAGAATGTAAACAAGGTTGCAACCGCCGTGACGCTGCGTCATCGGCCAAGCGGAATCAGCGTCACCGTCCAGGATTCACGATCGCAAGCACAAAATCGCAAGCTCGCGCGTGTGCGATTGCTCGATGCCATCGAACAGGCTCAACAAAAAATGTGCGTGGCCGAAATCGCGCTTCGCGAAAAAGTGCGCCGAAGAAAATCGCCGCGACCAGCTGCCCTCAAGAGAAAAATTTTGGCAACCAAGCGTAAGCACGGTGAGCTAAAGCGACAACGCGCCAAGGTTGAAATTTGATAGAATTCTTCTTTTTAATACGTCTGTCGAAGCAACTTGTGACGAACTGTTCTTAAAGAAACAATTCACTATGAAAAAATCGATCATTCTTACTTCTGTATTTTCGGTCCTCGCTCTAACGCTGGTCTCGTGCTCGAGCGAACCCGAGACGAGTACGACCACAACGCGTCAGACTACTGTAACGGCGCCTGCGCCGGTGCCAGCCACCACCACAACAACAACGACGCATCAGACCGGCGGCGGTTACTAAGCGGGAGCAGACACAGATTCAAAGTGGGGAGACTCACTAGAGTCTTCCCACTTTCTTTGTCTGGGCCAAAGCGATTGGGTTGTTGTACCCGCGTCGCGGTGTCGGGGGCGCTCAGCGCGTTCTTACCGCCACATGCCCGCGCGCTTAAGCAAGACCAGCGCTACGATTTCTCAACCGAAAGCTCTGCGGTTTGCGCTTCTTCTTCGGCCTGACTGACGACGGGTGCGATAGCCTGCAGCTTTTCTCCGTTACGAAGATCCATCAACTTTACACCCATCGTGTTTCGACCTACGACGCGGATTTCTTTTACGCGCGTCCGCACCAGCTGGCCTTTCGTTGTAATAAGCATCAGCTCGTCCTTGTCAGTCACTGTTAGGGCGCCGACAACATCGCCGGTCTTTTCACCGGTTTTCATGGTAATGATGCCCTTGCCGCCCCGAGATTGGCGGCGATAATCATCGAACGGCGTTCGCTTGCCGATGCCATTCTCACCGGCCACCAGTAACATCGCAGCCGGATCGACAATGGCGATTGCAACTACGTGGTCTTTCTTGTCTGGCCGAATCCCCCATACGCCCACAGTGTTGCGCCCCTGATCGCGCAACTGCTCCTCATGAAAGCGCAGGCTCATTCCTTCTTTCGTGATCAGGACGACCTCGTTATTCCCGTTGGTAAGCTTGGCATCGATCAAGCAATCGCCTTCCTCGATCTGAATTGCGATAATGCCTCCTTTGCGAACGTTGGCGTAATCAGAAAGATTCGATTTCTTAACGATCCCCGAACGCGTCGCGAAAACAATGTGGAGATTTTCGTCCCACGTTTGATCGACAGCACTTGGCCCAGTGCCAGATTTCTTGGACTGAACTCGGATCGTTGCCGCTATTTTCTCGTCGGCGCGCAACTCAAGGATATTAGCGATGGATCGGCCCTTTGCCGCGCGTCCCATTTCGGGAATTTCATAGACTTTTTCAACATAAGCACGTCCGGATTGTGTGAAAAACATCAGATAGTCATGCGTCGTAGCGGTGAAGAGATGCTCGACAAAATCGCCTTCGTCTTCTTCGGTAGCGCCTTCACGCGTGGACATGCCGATCACACCTTTGCCGCCCCGGCGCTGCGCTCGAAATGCACTTAAGGCCGTGCGCTTGATGAATCCGCCATGCGTGATGCTGATGATACAGCCCTCGTTTGCGATGAGATCCTCCATGTTGATCTCGGCTTTATCAGGCGCCAGTTCGGTCAGGCGTGGTGTTCCGTGTTTGTCACGAATTTCGCGCAGTTCCTTCTTGATGATGGTTAAGACGCGTTGTTCTTTGGCCAGAATGTCGCGGAGATCTTTGATCGCGTTGATCAATTCCTTGTACTCGCTGTCGATCTTTTCTCGCTCGAGGCCGGTGAGCTGATAAAGGCGAAGATCAAGAATCTGATTTGCCTGGTGTTCACTAAACGCATAGCGGCCTTCGACCAGCCGCGCCTCATTACGAATCTGGATGCCGATGTGCTCGACTTGCCTTCTCGTAAATTCGAAGGCGAGCAATTTCACGCGTGCTTCATCCCGGTTGGCCGAACCGCGAATGATTCGAATAAATTCGTCCAGATTGGCCAGCGCGATCAGGTAACCTTCGAGCGTTTCCGCGCGCTCTTCCGCTTTGCGCAATTCGAAGCGCGTGCGGCGCAGCACGACTTCGCGTCGGTGCTCGATGTAGCAGGCATTTGCTTCCTTAAGCGAAAGCAATTTGGGCCGCCCATGATCAATCGCGAGCATGATGACCGCGAAGGAGCTTTCCATCGCAGTGTGTTTGTAGAGATTGTTGATGACGACCTTGGGATTGGCGTCGCGCTTCAGCTCGATAACGACCCGCGTATTTTCATCCGACTCGTCACGAACCGCGCTGATTTCTGTCAGCACTTTTTCGTTCACCAGCGACGCGATGCGTTCGACGAGCGTGGCGCGATTGACGTTGTATGGAATTTCAGTGATGACGATTTGTTCCCTGCCGCCTTTGAGTTCTTCGACGCCGGCCTTGCCGCGCACCTTCATACTGCCGCGGCCCGTCTCGAGATATTGTTTGATTCCTGACACGCCGCAGATCGCGCAGCCGGTTGGAAAATCCGGGCCTTTCATATACTTCATCAGCTCATCGAGCGTGATTTCCGGATTATCGATTTGCGCACAAATTCCATCGACAACCTCAACCAGATTATGTGGTGGAATGTTTGTGGCCATGCCAACTGCGATGCCGGTTCCTCCGTTGACGAGCAGATTCGGAAAGGCCGCTGGAAAAACGGTTGGCTCGGTACGCGTCTCGTCATAATTCGGGACAAAGTCGACCGTGTCCTTCTCCATGTCGGTCATAAGGGCGGCGCCGAGGTGTGTCATGCGCGCTTCAGTGTAACGCATCGCCGCCGGTGGATCGCCTTCGACTGAGCCAAAGTTGCCCTGCCCGTTGACAAGCGTTTCGCGCATCGCCCACGGTTGCGCCATATGGACAAGGGTGGGGTAGATAACCGCTTCGCCGTGCGGATGATAATTACCACTCGTGTCGCCGCAGATTTTCGCGCATTTGCGATGCTGCCGATTTGGAAACAGCGATAAATCGTGCATCGCATAGAGAATTCTTCTCTGCGATGGTTTCAGTCCGTCGCGCGCGTCGGGCAAGGCACGCGAGATTATGACGGACATTGAGTAATCGAGGAACGATCTCGATACTTCCTCGGCAACATTGATCGGTTCTACCTTTTCGTTTTGATTGTACATGGTCTAAGTCTGTAGGAGCGCCGCCGAACGCTCTGCCACGAAACGTTCTTCCCAAGCGCGTGAAATGTTATCGGCCTGACGGACCGTCACAGGAGGACCAATCCGTGTGCGGCGCGGCAGAGAAATCCGCAGAAAATCCAACACCGCTCGGATGGTGCCCTCGTAGTCTTGGCAGAGTTTCTCGTATTCGACCCGGAAAGGATTGACGCCGATTCGCTGGAAAAAGCACTCCCAAGCTTTTTCCTGTCGCTGGCCCTCTTTGAGACATTGTTCGATTAATTCCGCATCGAATCGCGGTTCTCTTTGAATAGTTTTCCCCTTCTGTACTTTCCAAAGACCAGTCTGAAGCGCACGAGCTGTCGACAATGCTTGCCGGAGTTTGTGGCGCCGGACGACATGCACAAACTGAAGGCGCGGGAAAGCATTTCGTAAAAGCTTGAGATCGCCTGTTCCGGCGTCACCGAAAGCACGAGTTGCACGCAGGCGAGTAAGAAAATTGTCCAGGTACCAACTCATCAATTTAAAGCCGAAGACTTCATTGGAGGTGGTTTTCGCGCTGATGATGCCGCGCACATACCCAGCATAATCCTTAGCCGGATCGAGACCGTGCTTGGCGCCGTAATCCGCTTCGAATTTTTCCAGAAAAAACTGCTTCGGTCTGCCTGCCTGGCGCGTAGCATGCAAACCGTCGGTCAGCAAATTGCTACCCGAACGCGGAATTGCGCAGACCACGTAACAACGACGGGGATGGCGCAGGTTGTGGAACGGACCTCCCATCGCAAAATCTTACACATCGAGATTCCGCACGTTCAGCGCGTTGTCTTCGATGAACTGGCGGCGTGGTTCAACGACGTCGCCCATAAGGATCGTGAACATTTTGTCAGCATCGACGGCGTTGTCGTCGTTTAAATCCACTTTCAGTAGTTTGCGTTTTTCCGGATTCATTGTGGTTTGGAACAGCTCTTTCGCATTCATCTCGCCGAGACCTTTGAAACGCTTGATCTGCACACCGCGCCGGCCGATCTCTAAAATCTTCTGGAGAATTTCGGGAATCGAAAACAGCGGATGGGAAGCGGCTTTTTCACCATCGCCCTCGATCAACTCAAATATTGGACGATCGCTAGTCGCGTAGTGGCCGACTTTCAAACCTTTGCGCGCCAGTTCCGCAATGATTTTTTGGATCGCGGCCGATTCATGTAATTCAGTCAATTTCCCGCGTCGGCGGGAACCGTTTGCACGAGCCGGTGCCTCCCCAAGGGGCAGCAATTCCTGACCAAGCTCGGTGTCGAACAAATTAAGGTCGAGGTTATCCTGATGAAATTGGCGAACCTCCTTTTCGTCGTGAAAATAATGCACGCTCTCTTCATTTCCGTCGCGAACTTTGACAAGATAGGTCGGGAGCTTGCCCGACTTTGAATTCCGTTCCGCGAGATAAGTTTCGAAATCGCCGCCGTGGCGACGGACCGCCTCACTCAATTTTGCGAGTTTCTCGAGAGATTCGAGAATGTCCTTTAATTGTGCCGGCGTGATCTCTTTGTCATCCGCCAGATTTTTTAAGCGCACGTCCTCCGCACCGAGCGAAATGAGAATCTTGTTCAGCTGGACATCATCATCGACATATTCTTCGCGTTTTTTTCGTTTGATTTGATAAAGCGGCGGCTGCGCGATGTAAATCTTGCCGGCGCGCACCAGTTCAGTCATCTGCCGAAAAAAGAAAGTCAGCAGCAGGGTGCGAATATGCGAACCATCGACGTCGGCATCCGTCATGATGATGATCCGACCGTAGCGCAACTTCGTGATGTCGAAGCGGCCTTCGTCTTTGCCGTTGCCATCCTCTTTCGGTTTGCCGATGCCTGCGCCGATCGCCGTGATCATCGACTGGATCTCGTTGTTTTTGAGAAACTGATCTTCGCGCGCTTTCTCGACATTGATGAGCTTGCCGCGAATTGGCAGGATCGCCTGATAACGCCGATCGCGTCCCTGCTTGGCGGAGCCGCCCGCTGAATCACCTTCGACAATATAAAGTTCCGTCAATTCCGGGTCGCGCTCGGAGCAATCCGCCAATTTTCCCGGCAACCCGCCACCGGTGAGCGCGCCTTTGCGAATCGTTTCGCGCGCTTTTCGAGCCGCCTCACGCGCTCGTGCCGCCGTAAGCACTTTGTCGAAGATGCGCCGCGCGATCGGCGGATTCTTGTCGAAGTAAGTCATCAGACCTTCGTAAACGACCGAGTTTACAATCCCGTCGATCTCCGTGTTCACGAGCTTCACCTTGGTCTGCGATTCGAAGCGCGGGTTAGGCAATTTGATGCTGAGAACGCAAATCAAACCTTCGCGTACATCGTCGCCCGAAACCGAAGGATCCTTCTCCTTAAGAAAATTACTCGATTTCGCGTACTGATTAACGGCCTTTGTGAGCGCGGTGCGGAAGCCAGTCAAATGGGTTCCGCCGTCCGGATTTGGGATGGAATTAGCAAACGGCAAAATCTGATCGTTGTAGCTGTCATTGTATTGCAGAACAACATCGACAAAAACTTCATCGCGCTGTCGCGAGATCACTACCGGCTTCGGATGAAGCACCTGCTTGTTTTCGCCGAGCTGCTTTACGAACTCTTCGATGCCGTGCTTGTAGAAAAATGTCTCTTTTTTCGGTGGCTCGCTCCGCTCATCGGTTAATGTGATTTCGAGGCCGGGATTGAGAAACGCCAGCTCGCGCAATCGCGTCGCGAGCCGCTCGAATTTAAACTCCGTCGTGATCGTGAAGATCGTCGGATCGGGTAAAAACGTGATGAGGGTTCCGGTGGTCTTTTTGTTTTTGACTTCGCCGATGACGGTCAGTTTGTCGGTCGTTTTGCCTTTGGCGAAAGCCATGTGATAGACCTTCCCATCACGCGACACTTCCGCCTTGAACCATTCGGAAAGCGCGTTCGTGCACTTCGCGCCAACGCCATGTAAGCCACCGGAATATTTGTAAGCGCCCTGTCCAAATTTTCCGCCCGCGTGCAAATTTGTCAGCACGAGTTCGATGGCCGGCATCTTCCATTTTGGGTGAATGTCCACAGGAATCCCGCGGCCATTGTCCCGCACTGACACCGATCCATCGACGTGAACAGCCAGTTCAATTTTGGTGCAAAATCCCGCGAGATGTTCGTCGATCGAATTATCGAGCACTTCAAAAACCAGATGGTGCAGACCCCGCTCATCAGGGTCTCCGATAAACATTCCAGGCCGTTTTCGGACCGCCTCCAGACCTTCCAACTTGTCGATCTGGGCGGCGTCGTATTTTTGCGCTGCCCCGATTCCAGTCCAGCTAGTGCGAGGGAGTTTGTCGACCGGAATTTCGTCTTGGGCTTTTAGCATAGATTGAGATCGAAACGACCCGGTAAAAAAGATAACAAAAACAGGGCGATAAACAAATAATATCTCGTGACTGAGCCCGTTGGGTATCCGCTAGATATGGGGCGACAAATAGCCGCGAACCCAAAATCTTGTATTTTCATGGTCGGGCTTCTATTGGGACCCTGCTAAGCCTATTTCCAGCGGCTTGACCCCCTGTTTCTAAAATCGGAAAATGCGGTTGTTATGCGCGCTCAAACCCTCTCTGAAGCACGCTGGATTTTTGCGATTTTCGCGCTTCTCGCGATTGGCAGTTGGTTCATTTCGGCATGGTTGTCGTTGCTTTTTTTGATGTTGTTTTTTTGCGTTGTCTTCTTTTTCCGCGATCCGGCTCGTGCGGTGCCGCCAGATTCAAATCTCGTCATGGCTGCTGCCGATGGCACAGTGAGAGACATCGTCGAGCTTGATGAGAACGAAGTCCTCAAAGCGAAAACGCGCCGTGTCGGAATATTCTTGTCCATCTTCGATGTCCACACGAATCGCGCTCCGATCGACGGCCGAGTCATTTATCGCCAGCATCGAGATGGGCTTTGTCTTGACGCGCGCCACCCCGATTGTTCGGAGAAGAACGAATCGATGACGTGGGCTTTTGAGAATGCACGCGTTACGATTGTAGTCCGCCAACTTACCGGCGCGATTGCGAGGCGCATCGTAGCATGGGCGGAAGTCGGGGATGAATTAAAAAAAGGCGAGCGCTTCGGAATGATTCGCTTCGGTTCGCGAACGGAATTATACTTGCCCCTCTCCGCCACCGTCCTCGTGAAGGTGGGCGATCACGTGGCGGGCGGCTCAACTGTGATCGCGCGACTCTCCAGTTAAGGTGGCCCCACGATTTATGAGCGAACCACCTCCGAAAATTTATCTGCTGCCGAATTTAATGACGGCAGGGAATCTGTTTTGCGGGTTCGCAGCCACCTTGAAAATTCTTCAAGGCGCCTTGCTCCAGGTTTCAAACCCGGATGTTGCCACCGATCTTTTTCACACCGCGATCTGGTTTATTCTTGGCGCCTTCGTTTTTGATTTCCTCGATGGCCGACTGGCGAGACTGGGTGGTCACGACAGTCCGTTCGGCCGCGAGTTCGATTCGCTTGCCGACATTGTTTCGTTCGGCCTCGCACCCGCACTCCTGGTTTATCGGATCGTGCTCCAAGAGTTTCCGCGCGCCGGCTGGGTCGTGGCGTTTGTCTATCTCGCCTGCGGCGCGCTGAGGCTCGCCCGATTTAACTGTGCCGCTGCAAACCAGGCCGGAGCAGGTAAGGAATTCAAAGGATTTCCGATTCCTGCCGCAGCCGGTCTTATTGCGTCGCTTACACTTTTTTTGCTCTGGCTTGCGGACAGTGAACGCCACCTGGGCAACTGGAAATTTGTGCTGCCACCACTCATGCTTTTTCTCTCCTTCATGATGTTTAGCCGCTTTCGTTATCCAAGCTTTAAGGCGGTCGATTGGCGAACTACGAAATCGATCCCACGCTTTCTCATCATCAGCGTCATCCTTGTCTTTACGGTGATGAATTATGAATGGATGCCGGCAGTCCTTTTCCTTTCCTATTTGCTCTACGGATTTCTCCGGCCGTGGCTATCACATCAGTGGCGGCGCGAAATTGAAGAGGAGATCGGCGAAGAACCAGTCGAAACCGCTGAGAACGCGCCCTGAAGGTCGTCAATCACACTTCACTGCGTCGCCGAAGTGTTAAGGGCTTCACCAGCAGCTGTGAGCTTTCTGCTTTAAATCTGCCGCTGTCGCGGCGTTCCTCCTCATGGCAACACTCGGTGTTGGATTTTGGATGCTTCACCGCTCACAAGGCAAATTTATGAACCCAGCCGCGGTGATTCCCTACAAGAGCATCGCGGTACTCCCCTTCCAGAATGTGAGCGCGGATCCCGAAAACGCATTCTTCACCGATGGTGTACAAGACGAAATCCTTAATGACTTGGCAAAAATCGCGGATTTGAAAGCGATCAGCCGGACATCGGTGATGCAATACAAGACCGGTGTGAAGCGAAATGTCCGCGAGGTTGGGAACGCAATCGGCGTCGCACATGTCGTCGAGGGAAGTGTACAACGCGCCGCGAATCGCGTCAGCACGCAGTTAATCGATGCAAGGACTGACACGCATTTGTGGGTAGAGCGTTGTGATCGACCACTGGATGACGTCTTTGCGATCCAAGCCGATATTGCCAAGGCGATCGCCGGCCAGCTTCAGGCAAAGCTTTCACCCGCGGAGAAGACCGTCATTGAACAGCCACCAACAACAAACCTTATAGCGTACGATCGTTACTTGCGCGCCGAGAAGCTATAGGCGGAACAAATGACTCAGCCCCCAAAGGATATTCGCGAAATAGTACGGTCGCTGGATCACGCGGTAGCGAATGATCCAACGATCTTGCTTGCCTTGTGAACTGGCGCGAACACATTGCGCGGCGATCCTCGTTTTGAGAAACCAGTTGAGGAAGCGAAGAAACCAGTCTCTCTCTAAGGAGAGCAACAGGCTTGAAGCTTGTTTGTCGCACAGGTTCGCACCGTGGACGGATTCGTTTCGTGGCAAACAGGATGCCTATGCTCTATTGATTCAAGCGAGCGAGGATTTCTGGATCGCGTACGTCGGCCCAGTCGCCCGCAAGTTCCAGCGCTTTCACCTTTTTGCCAGACCGCGCGAGATCGCAAATGGCATCGGTTAATTCATATTCGCCGCGCGGCGAAGGTCTCAATCTTGGCGTGAAATCGAAAATGCTGGGCCGAAATGCGTAGAGACCGGCGTTGTACCACGGGCTTTCGACCTCCCCCGGGTGCGATTTTTCGCGAATATCGACAAGTTCCATTTCGTCGTTCAGAAAAACTGCGCCGCCTTTGGTCACGTCTTCCCCGCGCTTCACGGTAATGATTGCTTCGCTATCGTCCGCAAGATCGACGATGCGCTCGTAATTTGCCGGGTCCACCAAAATGTCCCCGTAGCTCAAAATGAACGGCGAATTTTCAACGAAATTGCGTGCAAGATCGACAACGCGCCCTGTCCCATCCTGCACAACTTGGGTCGCGTACTGTATCGCGATCTTGTAACGGGAGCCGTCGCCGAAAAAATTTTGAACTGCGTCGCCGCGGTAACCGACGATGAAGAAGAACTCGCGTAAGCCCGCGTCGCGCAATCCTTCCACGATGTGCTGCAAAACGGGTTTCCCGCGCACTTCGATCATTGGTTTGGGAAGATCGACAGTCAGCTCACGCATGCGCCTGCCGCGTCCGGCCGCCAGGACGACCGCTTTCTCGATCTTCATGGATCAATTTTACTCAGCGCAGTTTGGAACAGCAGCAATATTTTTCACAAGCGGATGCCGGGCGCTTAAAGATGTCGATATTGTTTTTGAGTTTACTCTTCGTCGGGCCGGTGAAGTACAGCATGGCCAGAGGTAACGCGGCTATAGCCGCCTCGCTCTGTCGAGGCGCAGCAAAATCTCAGACACGGCTGCAGAGCGCCTTACCTACATTATCACCACGATTGACCCGTCTTCTTCTCGGTGATCAGAAGAGCGGGCAAATTCGCTTGTTTGATTAATTCATTCACTTTTGGAACCTCATCGGTTTTGAGTTGCGTCCATTTTTTTAACTGCTCTTCCGACTGCGTGCTCAATGTTTGGAAGACGTCGAGTTGCGGTTTCGTTGGCTCAGTATCGCCAGCCTCGATTATATGGCTGAATGTTTCAAACCGTTCGTTCAGCATGTTTGGGAAGGCGAGGTTTCCTTCCGAGCCCTTCATGTTCACTTGAATGAGTTTCTGCTCGATCTCAGACATTTTGTGATCGAGATCGTCCGCTGCCGCGAGGCTTGATTTTAACCGCGAATCGTCACCGAAACGCTTATGCAAGGTTTGAATCTGCGATCTAAGATCCCGGATTTCGTTGACGGCCTGATGCAATCGCGACACGCAATCGTTCACCTGCATCGACAAAGTGAATTGCTTTTCCAACGCCTCTTCTGATCCCTTAGTGCGTGGGTCGATGACGAGATGCAACGGAACCGTTTGCGATTTGCCGCCGACGGTCAGTTTCACCTGATAATCACCAGGCAAGGCCAGCGGTCCCCTCGGGCCGACGCCAAAGTAAAACGCGCCGGGTATCTGTATGGGATCATTGTAACGCAGGTCCCAGGCGAACCGGTTCATTCCTTCGTTTGGTGGAATCGTCTTCGCGCGCTCGACGCGATCCGGCCACTCAGGCGGTTGCTCGCCTTCTTTTTTCTCTTTGCTAGAAAGATGCCTGACGACCTTGCTTGAACTGTCGAGGATCTCCAGCGAGACCTCCTCCTTCGGCGCCGTTTTGAAATAATAATCGATGATCGCGCCCGGCGGCGGGTTATCGCCGACTGGCTGGCGCTTGTCGAATTCGTCCGGGTAATGCAAGCGCAACGCCGTTTGCGGTTGATAAAGAATCATGTCCGCGGCGGCGGATTGCGCACCGGCCTGGCGCAGCGGGGTGACATCGTCGAGCACCCAAAAGGAGCGGCCATGAGTTGCCACCACCAGATCGTCATCTTTCACTACGAGGTCGTGAATGGGCGAGACGGGGAGGTTCAACTGGAGCGGCTGCCAGTGCGCGCCGTCATCGAGCGAAACGAAAACGCCGAGCTCTGTGCCCGCGTAAAGCAACCCTCGTTTCTTAGGATCTTCGCGGACCGCGTGCACGTACGATCCATCAGGAATTCCGTTCGTAATAGCAGTCCATGTTTTCCCCAAATCGGTAGTTTTGAAAATATACGGCTTGAAGTCGTCGAGTTTATGTCGATCTACCGCGACGTAAGCGCTGTTGGCGTCGTGCGGAGACGGATCGATGAGATCGACGGTGCTCCAATCCGGCATTTTCGGCGTGACGTTTGAGCAATGCTGGCCGTCATCGCTCGTGACGTGGACTAATCCATCGTCCGTGCCGGTCCAGATCGTTCCTTTTTTTATAGGGGACTCCGCGAGCGCAAAGATCGTGTCGTAATATTCAATCGACGTAATGTCGTTTGTAAGCGGGCCGCCGCTTGGTTGCTGTTTGCTTTTATCGTTGCGCGTCAGATCGCCGCTGATTTGGGTCCAGCTCTGGCCGTGATCGGTCGATTTGAAAACGCACTCCGCCGCCGTGTAGAGCACGTCCGGGTTGTGTGGCGACAGCATAAGCGGCGAAACCCACTGGAAACGATGGGCCACATCGACGGCCCCGTGTCCGGCATTATCGAGAGGGACGGGACTGATGTCCTGCACCTCTTCTTTGCTTTTATCGTAACGAACCCAAGCGTAACCCTCATCGTTTGAATAAATGATGTGCCAGTCGCGCGGATCGGGCACGACGAAGCCGGATTCGCCGCCACCCGCGACAAACCAATCTGCGGGCCCAATCGCGCCCCAATCGGTACGGCTGGCGATGCCAACGTTCGAGTTGTCCTGCTGCGCACCGTAAATGTGGTAAGGGAATGCATTGTCCACAGCAACGTGATAGAACTGCGCTGTCGGCTGATTATTTTGTGTCGTCCAGGTTTTGCCGGCGTCGATCGAGATGCTCGCGCCACCGTCGTTCGCGTTCGCGATCCGATTTGGATTTTGCGGATCAATCCAAAGGCCATGGTGATCCCCGTGCCGTGCGGGCAACAGATTGAACGTTTTCCCTCCATCGACCGAACGGAAGAACCCCGTGTTTAAAAGATAAACCGTGTCCGCCGATTTGGGATCAGCGTAAACTTTACTGAAATACCAGGCGCGCTGACGAAATCGACCGTCATCATTTACCCGTGTCCAATGCTGTCCGGCGTCATCGGAACGATAAAGGCCGCCTTCCTTTGCCTCGATGATTGCATAGACGCGATTAGAATCGGCTCCGGAAACGGCGATGCCGATCTTGCCGAGGATTCCTCCGGGAAGCCCGTTGCCTTCGAGGTGCTTCCATGTAACGCCATTATCTTCCGATCGGTAGAGCCCGCTGCCGGGACCGCCGCTGGAGAAAAACCACGGTTGTCGTCGCGCCTGCCAGAGCGACGCGAACACGATGTTCGGATTATGCGGATCGAAAACAACGTCAATCCCGCCAGTATTTTCATCCTTCGATAAAACTTTCGTCCACGTCTTGCCGCCATCGGCCGTGCGAAAAATTCCGCGCTCCTGATTTGGACCGAACGCGTGACCTAGCGCTGCAACTAAAACCACGTTCTCATTTCTCGGATCGACGATTAGCGCGCCAATTTGGTGGCTATCTTTCAAGCCGACATTCTGCCACGTCCTACCGCCGTCGACGGACTTAAACACTCCGGTGCCGTAGGTCGTGTTACCGCGGATGGCCGCTTCTCCTGTGCCGGCGTAAATCACATTGTGATCGGATGGCGCGATGGCAATCGCGCCAATGGAAGAAATAGGTTCCTTATCGAATAGCGGGGTCCAATTCGCGCCGCCGTCAATTGTCTTCCACACTCCCCCTGCGACCGCGCCAAAGTAATAGGTGTCCGGCTCGCCCGGCACGCCTTCGATCGTCAATGCTCGCCCGCCGCGGAACGGACCGATCTGCCGCCATTGCATTCCTTGGAACAACTTTTCGTCAATCGCTCCGGATCGTGTTGGGGTAGGGGATGGGGCAGCCGGAAGAACACTTGGAAAAAGAAACAGAAAACCAGCCAGAATGATCTGAACTGGCCGAGGAAAGCGCAAGCCGGGCATAATCATCCGCCTAAGGTGGAAAGCTTGTGGCGGGGTTCAACTGGAATGTGGCTTTGCTCAGCGCCTCGACAAAAGACGACAAACGGCGACTTCCAAATTCGCCCGAGGGGTTGGAAAACCGGCGCTCCTCGCTTATTGCGCATGCACCGCGAGAATGTAAGCCAAAACAGCTTCGCGCTCAGCAGGCTTCAAGTTGGCGCGTCCTGCCATCTCATCGATCAAGCGTGGCCATTCTTGCGCGCTGTGGCTGGATACTGCCGGCAGTGTGTGACACTCGATACATCGCGAAACAAAAACCGTACGACCCTCGCGCAGCGTCGCTAGGTCGACGCGAGTCGGTCCTGTGGCGGATTTCTGTGCTAATTCACGTGTGACCGGCGGCACAACGCTTGTCGTGCCGCAACTGTTAAAGGCGACAAGGCAAATGAGCCCCATCACGAGGATCGCGAGTCTTCTCATTTCAGAGACCAATTCCAAAAATTGTGCGGAGTTGGAAATCCGGCTCACCTTCTGTGTCAGTCGCTTGGGCGAGAGCCGTGATTGTTACAAACCAATTCCCCCTGCGATATGAAACGTTCGGCCCAACAAAGAGATTTCTGATTTTCTCCTCATCATGCCATTCGGGGAGAACGAACTCGTGAAGCAACTCGAGCCCAACCGAGATGCGCGGCGAGATTTCGTAACTCGCGCCTAGGGCCTGACTGAATTCACCTTGGCGCTCAGCCAGATGATTTCCTTCCCAAACTGATTCGAGTGTCGCGTTATAAGCAAGGATAAGCGGTCCGAAGTTTTTCTGCGCGATCAACTTTGATTCCAATTCGAGCAGTCGATCACCCGTTCTTAGCTCTCCATAAATCGACAATCCGACAGGATCGACAACTGGGTTGGTCAGATTGTAGATCAACTCGATTGCCGTATCGGAATAGGCAAAACCGGAATGTTCCCGATCGTTTTCGTAAAACCAGTCGGCGACATAAATGCTTGCCTGGAATTTGTCCGTTACTCCGTATTCGAGTTCGTGACGGAAATCGACCCGATCGAATCGGCCCGGCCCTGTGGTGCGCTGCCACGTGACCCAGTTCTCCAGTTCGAGGCTCCCCCGCGAGGACGTATTTGCCTCGTACAGAAACGTGAAGTGGCGGACGCCACCGAGAGCGAAAATTGCCGGTAAGATCGACATGAGCAAGATCGGCAAGACAAATTTTTTCATCAAACGAGACCGGCGGATCGGGAAATCTGTAACGCAAGCCGTTGGCTTCCCGACTTGGTGGATGTGACACTAACAGCGTCCCTTACAGAGTTGCTTCATCTTCCTCAGGGAACGGCTTCCAATTGCTCCGTGATTGCAACTTTCGCTTCCAATCGCGCTTCCTCGACTGGCTCGACGTTTTGAGGAGGGGCGCCGCCAAAATGTCGAGCTGCATAATAGGACCCGATTACCAAAACCGCGGCAATTAATTGGGCGACGAGCGTTTCGACCGTGGGGAATATGGCGAACCACATTCCCATCCACGGCGGGATGACATTCGACAACCGACTGATCTGTGTGGTCGGTATCCAGTGGGCTAATTGCATCTCCTGCGCCTGCTCGCCCACCATCACGAGCAAGACCACACCGAGAAGAATGCCGGTCGTGATCAGCATTTTGCGATATGGCAGACGTTGTTGAAGTACGAACGTGAGCACTGCGACCATGCCGGAGAGAACGATGCCAAGCAGCGCGCCCTTGAGGACAACGCTGCCACCCAGGCGGAGATTGTAGCTTTGCAGAAAAAGGACGACCTCGAACCCTTCGCGATAAAGCGAGGTGAATCCAAGCAGGATCAATCCCCACCAGAGATGCCGCTGTGAAATTTCGATCCCGCGCGCATTTTCCAGCAGCGCTTTGCGGCGGCGATTGTGCGCACGAATCCAGCCGCCCCAGTAAATTTTGTGGAAAAACCAGTTCATGATCACGAGCAGGACGATCACCGCGAGAAGCCCAGTCGCGGCCTGTAAATCGAGCGCCGACACGTTGTCGCTGAGCGACCCGACAATGCGCACAGCGATGAACCACGTGATCAAGCTCGCGATAAACGCCGCGCCCGCTCCGAGCGCGACTGGCCGGCGATGGCTGCGTTTGACGCCGGTCATGCTCGCTGTGATAGCGGCCAGTACCAGAATGCATTCGAGCCCTTCACGGAAGACAAGAATGCCAATGTCGAGAAACGCGACAGTCGGGCTTGTGTTGGGCCGCATTGGATCGGGCGCACCCTGCGCTGTGACTCCCTGCCACACAAGCATTGCGACCACGCAAAGCGCGGTCGCGAAGATGCCGATGCGCAAAGCAGGCTTCATTTGTGTAGGAGTTTATCACATACGCAACGCGGTTGCTGCCGGTGGATTGCGTTTTTTTAACGACGGCTTGCGGGCATACATCTTCCGGCCGGGGGACTCGTTTTGCGATGTCAGGCGAAAAAATGTTCGCTTTTTAGATACGAATATTCGCATAATTCTCCTTAGATGGTGAACACATTTGCGGTTATCGCTGCGGCACGAGATTCGCAGGGCGTCACGCATTCCGCGTCGCCAAGTACGTTCGAGATACTCTTGTGGTTGGCAGCCTTTCTCCTGCTCGTTTGGCTCTCCAACACCGGACGTTTAGCTGAGAGCGTCCATCGGTCGTGGAAGGACACTTGGATACTGCCCGGCATTATGAGCGACCTTCCGACGCTGAAGAAGATTTGCCGCTGGTTCAAGGTTGCTATGCTTCTGCTGATTTCGGTTATGTGCATAGTCGGCTTTCTTCACTACTTCCGTGATTCTGCGACATCTTCCTCTAACCTTGCCATGCAGCCAACCGCTGACCGGCGTCCGGCCTCGCTTGATTTTATGAAAACATCTCCATTGCAATTCACGCTCGCTCTCGCCAGCGGTGGCTGATCTTGTTCTCGTTAGGTATATTCGACCACCGTATGACCAGGGTGTCAACTGGTCGGCGAGTGCGGTAAGTGGTTTGTCAGTTGATATAGCTTGCTGTTCGAAGATTGGAGCGAAGTTTGGCGCGCTTCCTCTTCCTTTTTACTCACCGGTTTTTCCAGTGGTGCATACTCCTATCTGTGCATCCCGCTACGCGGATCAATCTAACGTGCTTGGAGTTGTTGCCACTTGCGCCTGCCGGAGCCGCGGCTGAGTTCCTGCCTCGGTCGATAATCGGTAGACTCAAGCGTTGGCCTTAACCAACCTTCCGAACGTTGCAGTGGAACTCTTGACGAAGTAATCTCACACTTACTTTGCACCAGCATCTCTCAAAGCGAGGTGCAACGAACTCTCGCTTTTGGCAGCGCAGAAGGTGACGACCACCCGATTATCATCGCTGGGTGTATCGTAAGCGATATTGTCGGTATTCATGACATGGCTCTCAAGGCGAATGAAATTCATTGGGCGTTACGTATGACACAATGGAGACAAAGTGAAATGTGACTTAACAGAATACGTTCTGAGTCATCCTTTCAATTCTGCCTAGGGGATGTTCCGTTCAATTTACCCGATGATTGCAAGTGCTGTCGCGATTACTTAAGATGATCGCTGCATGCTGGAATGCATCCTAGGTCATCATTTGAAAGGCGAGGGGAAACGGCTCGCGTTGATGTCGGAATTACTCGATCCGATGCATCGCCGGCATATTGAGTCGCTCGGTGTCGTTAAGGCAGGTGCAAGGACACTGGAAGTTGGTTGTGGCAACGGCTCAATTTCCGCCTGGCTCGCCCGCACGTCGCTCCTGGCGGTCAAGCCGTGGCTTTCGACCTCGATCTGTCGCTAGTCGACGTGCGCGCGGCGTGTCTCGATTTGCGAAAGGGCGATATCGTCGCCGGGCCGGTCAATCCTGGCAGCTTCGATCTCGTAACCGCTCGCGCGGTGCTTCACCACGTCGCGGATGCCGAAGCCGCGATCGCGAATCTCGTGGCAAGCCTGCGGCCGCGTGGCGCACTTCTGTTGATTGAACCGGATTTCCTTCCGGTCAGCATCGCCGAGCCACCGGAGGTGCGCGCGTTTTGGGACGGCTGGCTTGAATGGTCGCGCGAACGAGGGATCGATTACCAAATCGGTCGCACGCTGGCGCCGCGGCTTGCGGCGTTGGGCTTGGAGCAGATCAGTGGTACCGCGGAGACTGCGATCTACAACGGTGGCTCTGCGTGGGCCGATTACTGCATCCAGACGATCACCGAGCTTCGCGGCGACTTGGTGAGTTTCGGCAAGCTGAACGACCCGCTGGTGGAAATGTTTCTCGGCTATTGCGCCGGTCCGACTTGGTGGACGCAAACCATCGCCTTTACCGCAGTTCACGGCTGCACACCGGCGGCTGAGCAAACGGCTTCGGCCAATCGCTCCGCTCGCTTTCGCATTTAAGCGATCAGAGTAGGAATACGTCTCGCCGGCCGTGTTGTGATTTGTCGTAAAGCGAGTAATTTTGCCTGTGGGACGTTTCCGAGCGTTTACTTTGATCGAGATAGTCCTTGCTGTCTTCATACTGATGTTGCTGCTTGCATTGGCGGTACCGAGCTTGAATGGCGTGCTCGCAAACAAGCGGCTGAAGCGTTCCCTGGACGGATTCAATAATCTTGTGCGCCAGGCACAGGAACGAAGTGTGACAGAGCGTCGTCCTTACTTGATCGTTTGGAGCAAGAAGAATGTTGTAGTACGGCCAGAGGCTTTTGCAAAAGATGAAGAAGCGAAAGCGACAGCGGAATTTCAGCTGGATCGCGGAGACGCTTTGACCCTCTCGTTGCCGGCGGCATTGACAAAGAAGCATCCAGCGGAATGGATTTTCTGGGCGTCGGGAATATGCGAACCGGCAACCGTCAAGTTCAAAGGCCCAGCTGGTTCATGGATGGCCGATTACTCGCCGCTGACGGCGCGGCCTGAGCTTACGAATTATGCAGCGAGATAATCTGTTGGATCATTGGAGTGTTGGAGTGTCAGCCGCACCACTCCATTACTTTATTACACCCGCGGCCCAGTTGCGACCGTGAGGAGAATTAAAAAGCAATCGGTTAGCGGTTTTGCACTTTACGAGGTCCTCCTTGGGGTTGCGATTTTCGCTGTTGGCATCTTGGCGCTTGGGCGTGCAGTGGAGAACTGTCTGAACGCGAGCATGCTCAACGCTGAAGAAGAGGCTGTACGTCAGATGTTATCGAATCGGATGGCGGAAATTCAGGCTGCGCGCGGTGTGCCGGATCGGGTCAAGGAATTCAAAATCGATAGCGGCTACGGACCGGTAAAGTTGGTCCAGAAAAGCGCGCCGGCTGAATTAACTGAACCGAATAACACACAGCTTAACGGGATCAATCTTGTGACGTTGACTGCCCAATGGGAGCGTGGCGGTATCTCGCAGTCAAAACAGATCAAGTTTTATGTTTATCGGCCCGGATAGGGACAAACCAATGCTAACCTTCAGGATTAGACAGAATCGAGGGCGCATCATTCAACGCAGCGGTTTTACTCTACTCGAAATCACGCTGGCGGTCGCGATCCTCGGGATGATGTCGCTCGCGATTTTTCGCTTTGTCCAGTCGAACCTCGCAGCGCTGCGTGTCTCAGCCGATGCAAGCGTGGCGGACGCGCAATATAATGGCCTGCGCGATCTTCTGGCAGCGGAGTGGCAAAGTTTGACTCCAATACGCGGTAAGATGACCGGCGAGCCGTTTAAGCTTAATGATCGCGAGCGCGATGAGATAAAGTGGAATTGCAGTGCTGGTCCCGGACTGCTTACGCGGTACGCACCGGACGACTTTACGGTCTGGCTGCGATTGCGACGGGAAAATGACAGTGTTAACCAGCTCGACCTTGGTTTGCTTCGAAAACCGCAGAATGATTCCGGCATAGGAGAGGACGACGAGAGCTGGGTGCCATTGATTAAAAACGTGAGCAGCCTCGAAATCCGTTATTTCGATCCCCAGATGAACGTTTGGGTAGACCGATGGTCAAACGCCTTCCGGCTGCCCCGGCTTGTGAAACTAACCGTTGGACGCCCTGATGCATCGGTACCGTGGGAAGCCATTATTCCACTGGGCCGAACGCCGTATTAGCCATGTCTTCTCTGAACTCGAAATTCGAAATTCCCGCCTTCGCAAGGCTACGGCGTGGCAGGCGAAATTCGAAATTGCGTAGTGGCGCGGCGCTCATGTTATCGCTTTGGGCGCTATTCTTGCTCAGCGTGATGGTGATTTCATGGGCGCTCGACATTGAGTCGCGCCTCACCCTTTCCGGAAATGCGAACCGTGTCCTTGGAGCCGAAGCAATGGCGTCGTCGGGTGCGGACGTTGCGTTGCATCCGAGCATCGCCCCTGGCTCACCAAATTTACACAGACAAATGGGCGAGCGGGAAAGTTATGAAGTTCGCGTTACCGGTGAGGGCGGCCGCTTAAATTTGAATTGGCTTACCGCAGGGGAAGACCCCACGCGGGTCGGAATTCTGCGCAAATATCTTGAGCTTAAAGGCATCGAGCTTAATGACCTCGACACGATGATGGATTCTCTTCTTGATTGGGTATCGCCGAACAGGGGACTTCATCGCTTGAATGCGCCGGAAGAGACGGATGACTATCATCCGCCACATGCGCCACTGACTTCTGTGGACGATCTTAAGAAAATCTTTGGATGGGCTGAGTTCACTTCGCGGCCGGGTTGGGACGAAGATTTTACGATCAACAGCTCCGGTCCGATCGATCTTGCCTGGGCGTCGCGCGACGTGCTGCGCGCTTTGCCGGGCATGAGAGACGACTCGGTCGATCGCTTCCTGCAGTTGAGGCGCGGCCCCGACGGAATCGATGGAACGGTCGATGACGGTCCGTTCAACAATTTGACTGATGTTCAGACCGCCCTTGGCCTTACGACGGAGCAATTTCAGCAAATTGCAGGCCTGGTCGGATTCAAAGACCAAGTTTTCCGCATTACGAGTGTAGGAAAATCAGGCGACGTTACACGCTCCGTGCAGATGATAGTGCGAAAAGGGGGTACGATTCCTCAGCTGATTAACTGGAAGGAGCTTTGATATCGAGACCGCGGCGACATCCGTTTTTATAATTCCAACCGCGCACGGCTGGAATTTCCTGCGCTCAGCCGAGCGAAACGGCTCTTGGAATGTACGCAAGCTGCAAACGTTGGACGAAGCCGTGCCGTTACTTACAGCGACCGATGATTTTGTGCTGGGTCTGCCGGTTGCGGCCGTACTTGCCCAGCGATTTCGTTTGCCAACTGTCGATCCGGCAGAGTTTCCGGAAATGATTCGGATCCAGATCGAGAAGGTGCTGCCGTTTTCGGCTGAAGAAGTGACAACTGACTTTGAGCTGATCTCGCAAAGCGAGAGTGAAAGTGTGGTTTCGGCTGTCGCGATCAGAAACGAACAGCTTGCCGAGATGGCTGCTCCCCTCCTGGAGGAAGGTTACATCCCACGACAAGTCACGGTATACGCCGCGCAACGGGCGAGTACTTATGCTCCGCAGGGAAACGCTGTTCTTATTTATCCAGAAGGCGAGACGCTTGTTTACGCCGTAACTGAGAACGGCAAACTGAGCCTTGCCCGAGCGCTTGAAAGCACGAATGGAGAGCAACTACAACTGGAATTGCCCCAATTGAGATTGAGCGCCGAACTGCAAGGCATAAACGCGTCCTTTCCGAACGTGTTGCTGGACGAGACTTGCTATCAGCTGCGTCTCACGGTGCAGGGACTTCTGGCGGGCGCGGCCGAGATAGTTGGCATCGAGCTGCCACCTGCACCGGTTAAATTAAACCTTCTGCCGGAAAGCTGGCGTCACCGCCGCTCACAACTGATCAGGCAAGCGGAATGGCGAAAGCGACTCGTCTGGGCAGGTGGCGCTTATGCTGGACTTCTCTTTCTCTTGCTCGCGTATCTCGGCTTCATGCGGTTCTCGATTGGACGCCTTGATCGGCGTATTGCGCACGATGCGCCCGAGACGGAGTTTGTCCGCGCGACGGAAGAAAACTGGAAGGCGCTCGCTCCGGCCATCGATTCGCGTTATTACCCGGTCGAAATCTTGCTGCATCTCTTCGAAAGTCTGCCGTCCTCTAACGTGCGCATCACTGCGTACAACCAGTCCGCGCGGCAGATTTCCGTCGATGGCGAAGCGAATACGGCTGCCATTGCTTATCAATTCTTCGAGGACGTAAAGAAGAATCCGGAATTGCGAGTCTTTCAATTCGACATGGCTGCGCCTCGCATTCTGCCCAACGACCATGCGCAGTTTCGATTGGAGGGAAGACCACGATGATGCCGGCTTGGTACGAGCGAATGAATCCACGCGAGCGTGTGCTTTCATGGATAATCGCCGGCGCGATATTTGTGCTGCTAAACCTTTTGATTTTGAGCTGGATGTTCGGCGCCCTGGGTCGCGCCCGCGCGGAGCTGGCTGCGCGCAAATCGGCGTTGGCCGAACAAGCGCTTTATATCAAAGAACGAGACCTCTGGACGAAACGCGACGAATGGATCCGGAAACATCAACCGACCCTAAAGAATCCTGCGGAAGCCTCGGCCCTGCTTGACCAGTTGAAGCAAGTGGCCGGAAAGTATAATGTGTTGATCGAGAATCCGGCGATTGGTTCGGGCGAAACGACCCCCTATCATCAGACCGTTTTCGCTTTAATTGAAACCAAAAGCCCATGGCCGCCGCTGGTGCATTTTCTTTATGACGTGCAACAACCGGACGCTTTTGTCGTATTCGAAAATGTTAACTTCGCAATCGATGGCAGTGATCCCACCATGATGCGCGGCAAGTTCAAAATCGCCCGTTGGTTTACACCGGCGCAACGCGCAAAATAGTAAGAATAATAACTATGAAATATTCCCTCATGCTTATGTCGATCTTCGCGTTGCTTGGTGCGAGCCGCAGCCGGGCCGAGGATCTTCTGCCGCCGCGGTTTAACTTCGATCGCTACTCACGGATGGTGGATCACTCGCCCTTCGCAATTGCCACGGCGGTTGCGTTGCCTTCGGCAACGCCCGATTTTGCGAAGGACCTTTACGTGGCCAACGCCGCGCACTCGCCCGAAGGCGACCTAGTTACGATCGCTTCGAGTTCGGATCAGAATTTCAAGAAATATCTCAGCACCGCAGAGCCAGTTGACGGCTATGCGATTGCTAACATCGAATGGTCGGACCGCGTGGGTGCGACGAAGGTGACAATTAGCAAGGACGGAAATTTCGCGACTATCACGTTTAATCAGGCACTTCTGTCGCAATCTCCGCCGAATGTGCCCAGCCAACCCAACGTAGCTGGACGGCCAGCTCCCATGGTGCCGCCTTCAGCCCCGATTCAGCCGCCTCGTCCGCACGTGCGCGGGGTGATTCAACGGAATCCGAAGCTCCCCAACAATCTGTAAATCGCCAAAAGTGAAGCAGTAGGTCAGATCAGTCGCCGGCTCGACTATCCGCCGCCCCAATCGTCGTCCGCTGTATCTGGTTTTCGGTCCGGTCCTGCGGAATACAGGTCGTAGCCGTTCGGATTTTTGAGACCGGGGTTAAGGTAAATGTAATCGTTCTGCCAGGGATCTTTTGGCAACTCTTTATATAATTGATACCAGCGTGTAGGCCTTGGATCGGTCTCGGGTTGGGTCACAAGCGCCTGCAAGCTCTGTTCCGTGGTCGGGTAAAAACCGTTCATGCTTTCATAAAGTTTCAGCTGGGTATTGATTGACTGAATGTCAGCCTGAACACGTGTATGTCGCGCGTATTCCACGTTGCCAGCCAGTTTGTAGATCGCCGTGCCAAGCAAGAGGGCGATGATCGTAACCACGAGCATAATCTCAAGCAGCGTGAAGCCCTGTTGTTTTCTTTTCATAGTCTAAGCAGACGAGGAACTTCTCATCTGGTTCGTCCGTACGCTAGCTGGATCTCCGGGAATTTCTAGTGACCGGTTTTGAGAAGATAATCCGACTTGTCCCAAAGATATTTTAATTGAATCTGGGTGGCGCGGATTGCAGAAGATCCGCAGCCCGTCCCGTTCACGACGATCAGATCATTGGTTCCGGCTTTTAGGCTTGCGACCGGTACAATTTTCTGCGCCCGCAGCCAGCCGGTATATTGGAATTGCATTTGCTTGACGAGCGGTTCCATTTCCCCACGATAGCCGGGGTCAGCCAGTTCCGGCAACGCCAGAGAAACTGGCCCTATGTCCTCACCGTTGAGATAAATCTCGGGCGGAACATCAATGCGCGGGTTTGCGACTTCGAAAGTCAACAGCGCCGCCAGCGGTTGGGCCTCGAGCCCAAATTGAAACGCCGCGCTTTCTTGAATATCCGGACCAATCTGGATTGTCTCTGCCGCAAGTGTTGCGGTGACAGTTCCGAATTGCTCCGTGTCCTGATCGGCAGAATGCAACGGCGGTATTGATGAAAACGGCTCCGGAATTACGTCACGACGTTCGGCGGCGAGCGGATGAATCACATCGCTGCTCATCATCCAATCGAGATATGCCCCCCGCACAGTTTTTCCATCTCCCGGGACCTCGATGTCGACGGTCGAAGCACCTGTCATCGGAATTATCGCCGAGTCGGAGCTCGGCAGATTGATTCCAGACCCAAGCGCGCCTGAGCGCAAAACGTGTGTGCCGGATTCATCCCATGCGATTAGCTCCGGCTGCTGACCTGGTTTGTCATCGAAAAATAGCCGGAGAAACAGGACTTGATAATCTGCGCTCGGTTGCGTCACACGGATGCGAAAGATGCTCTTTGGCATCGTGTCGCCCGTCGATTGTTCCCGAAGAAGCGTGACTGCTTCAACCCATGGCGGCGCGCTCTGTGGTGTCGAATTACGGGGCGAGTTCTGGCGCAGATCCAGCCATGCACTTTCCGGTGTCGGCTGTTCCAGCTTTACATCGCTCGAGGGTCGCAAAGCGTCGCTGAAAGCTTCCTGTGCCCAAACGCGGGAAATCGCGCTAAAAAACAGCAAAAACAAGAGGGGAAGAAACATTTGGCGCCCGAGGTTATTTTGGTGCGGCCCGGAATTGCAAGCTTTTAATGCGGGCGAAATTGCAAGCTATGTGTCATCTCGAATACCGCCGATAGAATGCTGAAAACGACAAAGCCAACCAGGACCGCGATCACCACGATAATGACCGGCGGAATTAGTTGCGAGATTATTGCGACAGTCCGGTCAAGTTCGCGCTCATAAACATCAGCAATGGATTGCATTGCCTCGGCGAAATGTCCCGTTTGTTCTCCGACTGCCATCATGTCAGTGAGCAAATCCGGAAACAATTTTTGCTCCTGCAATGCGCCGGACAGTGTCGCGCCATCGATTACAGCTCGACGGACTTCTCCTAGTTTCAGTTCCAGAAATCGGTTGCTTGCGATTTCGGTGACGAGATCGAGGGAGCGAAGCAAGGGGATTCCGTTTTCTATCAGTGTTCCAAGCGTGCGCGAAAACTGCGCGTAATAACGGTGCCGGATGACACGCCCGTAGCCGGGGATGAGGAGACGAAAACGGTCCCATGTAATGCGTCCTTCATCAGTGCGGACAAACGCGCGGAACCCAATAATCGCACCAATCGCGAGCAACACCCCAACCCACCAATATCCCGTGATCGCATGATGAATGTGCAATAGAATGCGCGTGGGTAATGGCAGCGCACCGCCGGTTTCCGACATAAAACCGGTCAGTTGCGGTACCATGAACGTGATGAAGATTGTGATCAGAATTGCGCCAGCCAACGCGAGAAATGCCGGATAAATCAACGCTTGCTGCACGCGATCTCGCAAATCTTTGGCCTGCATCAAATGTTTGACCAGCCGGAGAAGAATCTGCGGCAGCGCGCCGCTCGCTTCACCAGCCGCCACCATGTTTACGTAAAGCGGCGGGAAAATGCGTGGGAACTCGCTTAATGCCCGCGAGAAACTGCGACCGTCAACTAGGGCCTGATGCAGCGCATGCGTCATCTGCTGGACGCGTGGCTGTTTCAAACGTTTTTCCAAGATCGACAATCCTTCGTCGAGCGTCATTCCCGCTTGCAGCAAATGGCCGAGCTGTTCCGTAAAAACCAGTAACTGGCCATGCGGAATTTTCAGATTTTGCGTGGCAGCTGCCGGGGGTGCACCGTCCCGATGTACGGCTTTGGGCTCTGCGCCGACTAATTCGATCCGGATCGGAATACATCGTTGCAACTCAATTTGCCGAATGGCAACCGCTCGATCCGGGCAATCGAGCACGCCTTCAACCAGGCCGCCCTGTGCGTTACGTGCACGATAAGCAAACTGTGGCATTGACGGGGAAAATAATCCGAAACCCGAAATCGGAAACCTGAATCTGAGACCGGACCTTTTGGTCACGGGTGATCCAGTGCGGCTTGGCGGCAACTCAAGGTTCAAAATAATTCCAGGCGAACAACGAATTACGCTGATGCGGCGTAGATTCGGAATACAGACTTATATTTGTAGTCTGTGCGAAAAACTCCCAGCATCTTCGCGCGACGATTAGCCATATGTGTTTATCCGCTAAACACCCTAACGAATGCGGAAAGCTTAAAGATCAGAAGTGAAGGCTAGTGCTCCCTTTTCCGGCGTCATTTGGCGGATCAGCGCCGTTAATTACCGAGATCGCGAAAAATTTTCCTTGCGATGGCGATTGATTTTGATAAAAGCGACGAGCATGAAATTCGCAGCAGTGTTTATATTCGTTTCCCTTGCGCTTGTATCGCAAGGATCTGCAGTCTTGCGACCGCAGTATCCGGTCAAGGCGGCGCCGCCATTTCGCGGTGACGTGATTGCGATAGGAAACGATGCGCTTCGAAACCTCCCAGATCGTATTCCTGCTAAGGCGCCGAATTAATTCCAAGCCTGCGCGGGTGCAGTCATTGGGCCCGGCGGCAGCCAGTTCAGAAACTGGTCGCCGTGGCTGCAGCCTTCATGTCTTCAAATGCAACGGAGCCGTATCCGGCAATCTCAAGATTCACGAGGCGGGGGTGCTCCGGCGCAAGTTTCGAAGCTCGTGCGGGCGGCGGACGGCGACTGGCGCGGGGCAATTCTTCTCGGCTATTATACTGGCGCACGGCTTGGCGACGTTGCCAACATGCGATGGGAAGCGATTGATTGGCCCAATAAAGTTATCCGATTCACTCCGAGCAAAACGAAAAAGCCGGTAGCGATTCCGCTGCATCGAGACCTTGAGCGCGAGCTTTTGAAGAACGCTGGCATCGGCAGAGCGGCCCTGTTCCCGTCTCTCGCGGGCAAAGGTACTGGCGGCAAACACGGCCTTAGTGGGCGATTTGCTGCGATCATGGAAAAGGCGGGCATTGAAGGCAAACGGACGCAGGCAAGCGGCGGGCGAAGGTTATCAAGTCTTAGCTTTCACAGCCTCAG
>Ga0209156_10000729_pt1 | contig 27929 bp, 29 predicted proteins | sample GraSoiAngelo_124_FD_185881 | JGI IMG/M metagenome (GOLD analysis project Ga0209156, IMG submission 185881) | Grasslands soil microbial communities from the Angelo Coastal Reserve, California, USA - 14_0927_05_20cm (SPAdes) (version 2) | ecosystem: Environmental > Terrestrial > Soil > Grasslands... | reverse complement strand
CGGCTGGCAGCCGGTGCCCGTCCTCCTCTGGAGCCGTTACTGCGGCGCCGACCCCGTGAACCAGTTCACCGAGCGGGCGTGCGCGGCGGGGTCCCTCGGCGTCTTTCCCTCGCACCATCTGATGCCACTCGTCCTGGCCAACGCGCTGCGGCTGACCAAGTTCGGGGCCTGATGGAAGAGATAGAGGCCGGGCGCCTGGGCGAGACCATCAAGGAGCTGCTCGGCGGCGGCCACGACGAGCGGCTGGCGAACGTCCTCGACGAGGCGCACCCCGCCGACGTCTCGCGTGTCATCCGCGAGCTCCCCGTCGAGGACCAGGTGCGCGTGTTCCGGCTGCTCTCCCCGCAGAACGCCGGCGCGGTGCTCTCGGAGCTCGACGACCCCATCCTCCGCGAGCTCGTGGGCTCGCTCGACGAGGCGGAAGTGTCGCGCGCCCTCGACCGGATGCCCAGCGACGACGTCGTGAACGTCGTCGAGGAGCTCCCGAGGGAGCAGGCCGAGGGAATCCTCGACCTCATGGAGGAGGAGAAGGCCGAGGAGGTCCAGGAGCTCCTCGAGTACCGCGAGGGCACCGCGGGCCGCCTCATGTCGCCCGCCTTCGTCGCCGTGCCCGAGCATGCGACGGTCGCCCAGGCGCTCGAGCACATCCGCAAGGCCGCCACGGGCGACGCCGCGTTCCACGTCTACGTCGTGGATGCCCATGACCATCTGGTGGGCTTCGTGCCCCTGCACCGCCTGCTCGCCGCCGACCCGCTGACGCCCATCAGCGCGCTTCGCACCCAGGAGGTCGAGAGCGTGTCCGTGGACACCGACCAGGAGGAGGTCGCGCGCCTCGTCCAGCGCTACAACCTGATCCAGGTCCCGGTGGTGGATCCGAACCGCCGGCTGCTCGGTACGATCGGCGTGGACGACGTGATCGACGTCATGCGCGAGGAGGCGACCGAGGACATCCAGCGCCTCGGCGGCGTCGGGGGCGACGAGGCCGTGCTCGACCAGCCGGAGGCCGTCTTCAAGAAGCGCCTCGTCTGGCGGCTGATCAACCTCTTCACCGCCGTGCTGGCCGCGTCGGTCATCGGCCTCTTCGAGTCGTCCATCCACAGCCTCGCGACGCTCGCGGTCTTCATGCCCATCGTGGCCTCGATGGGCGGCATCGCCACCACGCAGACGGCGACCGTCGTGGTTCGCGGGATCGCTCTCGGCGACATGACCCCGAGCGTGCTCCGGCGCGTGCTCTGGAAGGAGATCCGGCTCGGCTTCTCGACGGGCGTGGCCAACGGGGTGGTGATCGCGGCGATCGCCTACGTCTGGAAGGGGCAGGTTCTCTTGGCGCTGATCCTCGGCCTGGCGCTCGTGTTCAACATGCTCGTCGCGGCCGTGGTCGGCACGCTCATCCCGCTGGCGCTCAAGATCTTTCGGATCGATCCCGCGATCGCGTCGAGTGTGATTATCACGACATTCACCGATGTGTGCGGATTCTTTTCATTTCTGGGCCTGGCCACCCTCCTCATCCGGTATCTCCTCTAGCGCGAGAAGACTCTTGGCAACTCCGCCGGCCAGCGGTTAGAATGCGGGCAATTCGAGCCGCCGCAGGCCGGCCTCAAATCCCAAACCCCAAGACTTTGGAGGGTTCTGAGTGGACGCGGCGCTGGAGAAGAGGCAGGTCGAGCGCGCATACGAGCTGTACGCTCCCGTTTACGACTTCATCTTCGACTGGATCTTCTCACCCGGCCGCGACGCGGCCATCCGGCACCTCGACCTCCAGCGGAGCGATTCCGTGCTCGAGGTCGGGATCGGGACCGGGCTCAACCTCCCGCTCTACCCCCCGACCTGCAAGCTCACCGGCATCGACCTCTCGCAGGAGATGCTCGACAAGGCGGTCGAGCGCGTCGAGACGCTCGCGATGCCGAACGTGACGCTCAAGGTCATGGACGCCACGTCCATGGACTTCGGGGACGACGAGTTCGACCAGGCGCTCGCGACCTATACGATCTCCGCGGTCCCCGATCCCGTCGCCGTCCTCCGGGAGATGCGGCGCGTCGTGAAGCCGGGCGGCGTCCTCGTCATCCTGAACCACTTCCGCAGCGAGCGCCGGGTCATGGGCTGGCTTGAGGACCTCGTCGCGCCGGTCTGCACGCGCCTCGGCTGGAAGTCGAACCTCGCGCTCAAGCCGCTCCTCGCGCAGGTGGGCCTCGAGCCCGAGCTCTTCGCGCGGGTCAACATGTTCAACGGGTGGCGCCTCGTGAAGTGCGTCAACCGGAAGTAGCCCGACTCGCCGCTCTCTTCCTCGCCCTCGTCCTCGTCGCCCCCGCCGCCCGGGATGGCCACGCCATGCTGGTCGCGGGCGCCTTCCTCCTCGAGTTCCTGAGCCAGAGCCGGCTGGCGCCGCTGTCCGCGTTCACCGGGGCGCCCGCGCGCGAGCGGCTCGCCGTCGCGGGCGTCGAGCTCGATCGCTACAGGCCGGCGTTCCTCGGCGGAGGCCAGACGCTCGTGCTGGTCCACGGCGTGACGCCCCACGGCAAGGACGATCCGCGCGCCCGGGAGGCCGCGGCGCTGCTCGCCCGTGCCGGGTTCGAGGTCCTCGTGCCGACGGTCCCGGGGCTCACGCGCGGCCGCCTGCGCCAGGACGACGTTGCCGTGGTGCGGGCGACGCTGGCGGCGCGCCCGGGGCCGTCGGTCGTGCTCGGCGTGAGCGTGGGCGCGGGCCCGGCGCTCCTCGCCGCGGCGGATCCGCGCGTCCGGGACCGCGTGAGCGCCGTCGTGAGCCTCGGCGGCTACGCGTCGGCGCTCGAGGTGCTGCGCTTCTGGCTGACGGGGGCGTACGAGTACGGCGAGGCGCGCGGGCGCGTCCGCCACGATCCCGCGCTGGTCCGCGCCTTCGTGCGCGCGAACGCGGACCTGCTGGACCCGGGGGAGGGCGAGGCGCTCGAGAGCGCCGACCCCGAGCGCGCCGCGCGGGTCCTCGCGAGCCTGCCCGCCGCGCGCCGCCGGGACCTCGACGCGCTCTCGCCGCTCTCCGTCGCGCCCGCGATTCCGGGACGCCTGGTGCTCATCCACGGGCGGGGCGACCGCGCGGTCCCCTACACCGAGAGCCTGCGCCTGGCGGCGGCGCGCCCCGCGCCGACGACGCTCGTGCTCGTCGGCGTCCTGGACCACGTGGAGGCCGGCGGCGGGACGGGCTGGCAGGACGCGCGCGACGCCCTCGCGCTCTGGCGCGTCGTGTACGCGCTCGTCACGGGCCGCTGAGCTCGATCAACAGGCTGCCAAGCGCGGCTCGATGCCCTCCCACATGAGCTCCGCCCACCGCGCATAGCCGGCGTCGGAGGGATGATAGCCATCCTTCCCGAGGAGCGCCATGTGTCGCGGCACCTCGTCCCGGCTCGGCAGGTAGAGGTCGACGATCTCCACGCCGTGCTCACGTGCCTTTCGCGCGAGCGCCTCGTTGAACAGCACGGTCTGGCCGCCGACGACGTCGGCGTGCGGGCCGTGGGCGAATCGGGGCGTCACCGCGAGGTCGGGGAGGAGGTTGACGACGATCAGCGCGGCCGTCTCACGTCGCAGCCGGCCAAGGACGACGTCCAGATTCTGCTCGTACCCGGCGACGGGGATCCCACGGGTAATATCGTTCGGCCCGATCGAGAGCGTGACGAGGTCCGGCCGGCGCTTGATCGCCCGATCGAGCTGCCGGGCCAGCACGTCGGCCGAGGTCGCGCCGCCGACGCCCAGGTTCGTGACGCGCGCGTTCGGATACCGGGCACGCAGCCTCGCATGGAGCCGGCTCACGTAGTTGAAGTCGGGGCCGCTCGCGCCGACGCCCTCCACCGTGCTGTCGCCCAGCGCGACATAGTGGATCGGCGCCTGGCACCTGGCGAGCCCGACACCGGGCTGGCGCTCACGCGGGAGACTGCAGGCCGCCGCCAGGACGACGGCCAGCGCGGCAAGCCCGACCGCGCGCCGGTGGGGGGTCACGCTCCGAGTCGGCCCCGGTGGACAGCCCCCTGGGATGTCACGCCTAGAGGGAAAGGCTGCGCCCGTCTGCGCTCGAGGGGCGTTGGAGGCCCCAGGCGGAGAGCTTGGCCAGGATGGTGTTCCGGTGCACGCCGAGGTCGCGCGCCGCGCGGCTCACGTTCCAGCCCACGCGCTCGAGAACGCGCAGGATGTACTGGCGCTCGAACTGGCCCATCGCGTCCCGGAGCGGCGGCCCCGTGTCCTCGGCCAGGCGCGCCCCGGTCTCGGGGAGCGCGACGTCGAGGGGCACGTCCTGGAGCTGGATGACCGGGTTCCGCGCCAGCACGACGGCGCGGTAGATCACGTTCTCGAGCTCTCGGACGTTGCCCGGCCAGTCGTAGCGCGTGAGCACCTCGAGGGCGCCCGCGGAGACGCCGCGCACGTCGCGGCGGCACTCGCGCGAGGTCTTCCTGACGAAGTGCTCGACGAGGAGCGGGATGTCCTCGCGCCGCTCGCGCAGCGACGGCACGTGGAGGGGCACCACATTGAGCCGGTAGTAGAGATCCTCCCGGAACTCGCGCGCGCGCACGGCCGCCCGGAGGTTCACGTTGGTCGCCGCCAGCACGCGGACGTCGACGGGGATCGTCCGCACGCCCCCGAGCCGCTCGATCTCGCGCTCCTGCAGCGCGCGCAGGAGCTTCGTCTGGAGGTCGAGCCGGAGGGAGCCGATCTCATCGAGGAAGATCGTGCCGCCCTGGGCGAGCTCGAACTTGCCGAGCTTCCGCGCGTGGGCGCCTGTGAAGGCGCCCTTCTCGTGGCCGAACAGCTCGGACTCGACGAGCGTGTCCGGGATCGCCGCCACGTTGACCGCGACGAACGCCTGCGTTCGCCGCGCGCTCCGCGCGTGGAGCGCGCGCGCGACGAGCTCCTTGCCGGTCCCGCTCTCGCCCGTGATGAGCACCGTCGTGGGGGTGTCGGCGATCTGCGTGATGGTCTGGTAGATCTTCACCATGTCTGCATGACGACCGACCAGGCCCTCGAAGCCCGTGCCGGCCGCCGCGTCCGAGGCCTGGCCCGCCAGCGCCGAGCGCAGGTAGAGGACTTCCCGCTCGAGGGCGCGCTTCTCGAGCGCGCGCTGCGCGAGCAGCAGGATCTCGTCCACGTCGAACGGCTTGGTGAGGTAGTCCCAGGCGCCCCGCTTGAGGGCCTCGACCGCGGTCCGCACCTCGCGCACCGCGGTGACAACGACGACGACCGTCGTTGGGTCGGCGGCCTTCACACGCGGGAGCACGTCGATGCCCGGCTCGCCCGGCATGCGCTGGTCGAGCATCACGAGGTCCACGTCGTGGGTCCGGAGGACCTCGAGCGCCGCCGCCCCGTTCTCGGCCTCGAGGACGTCGCAGGTCTCCTCGAGGATCGCCCGCACCGACGCGCGCACGCCGTCCTCGTCGTCGACGACGAGCACGGTGCCGCGGCGCATCCGCTGGGGCGCGTCGACGATCACGGCCGGGCGGCGCGCTCCATGACGAGATACTCGCTCGTGCCGCCGGCGCCCGGGCGCTGGACGTAGACGAGGAGGCGCTCGCCGAGCTTGAGCTGCGCGAGGGCCCGGTAGAGCGCAGCGGGGTCCGCGACGGGCGTGCGGCCCGCCTCGACGATGACGTCGCCCCGCCGCAGGCCCGCGCGGTCGGCCGGGCTGCCCGGTGCGACGTCGGTCACCAGCAGGCCTCGCGTGGTCGGCAGGTTCAACCGGAGCGCGGCCTCGGCGCTCAGGGGCTCGACGCCGAGTCCCCAGCCCTCCTCGTCCGGCGCCGCGGCAGCCGCCGGCTCGTCGGCCGGCATCTCACCGATCTTCACGCCGAGCCGCACCGGCTTGCCGTCGCGCATGACCGTGAGCCGCGCGGTCTGTCCGGGCGCGACCCCGGCGACGCGCCGCTGGAGCTCGGGCACCTCCTTGATAGCGCCGCCGTTCAGCTCGACGACCACGTCGCCCGGCCGGACGCCGGCCACGTCGGCGGGCCCGCCCTTCATGACGTCGGACACCAGCACGCCCTCGCGCTCCTTCACGCCGAAGGTCTCGGCGAGCTCGTCGGTGATGTCCTGGATCGCGACGCCGAGCCAGCCGCGCACGACGCGGCCGCCCGCGATGAGCTGCCGCATCACATCCCGCGCCTGGTTGATCGGGATCGAGAAGCCGATCCCCTGCCCCGCGGCGACGATCGCGGTGTTGATCCCGATCACCTTGCCGTCGAGGTTCAGGAGCGGTCCCCCCGAGTTGCCCGGGTTGATCGACGCGTCCGTCTGGATGAAGTTCTCGTACTGGGTCACGCCCACGCGCGTGCGCGCCGTCGCGGAGATGATCCCGACCGTCACGGTGCGGTCGAGGCCGAACGGGTTGCCGATCGCGATCGCCCACTGCCCCACGCGCAGGTGATCCGAGTCGCCCAGCTCCGCCGTCGGCAGGGGCCCGGGCGTGTCCACCTTGAGAACCGCGAGATCCGTCTTCGGGTCGCGGCCGACGAGCTTTGCCACGAGCTTCCGTCCGTCCGTGAGACGCACGTTGATGTCCTGAGCGTTCTCGATGACGTGGTTGTTCGTCAAGATGTATCCCTTTGCATCCACGATCACGCCTGAGCCGCTCGCGCGCGCATCTTCACGGGGCCGCTGACGGAAATAGCGTTCGTAGAACTCTTCGCCGAAGAACTCCCGGAAGCGCTCGGGCGGCTCTTCGGGCGCGGCGCTGCGCTTCGGGACCGTGGTGACGTTGACGACGGCGGGGGTCACGCGATCGGCGACGGCGCTGAACGCGTCCTCGAGGGCGCGGAGCACGGCGCGCGCATCCACCTTTGGCTGCGCCCGCTGCTCGGCGGCGGCCGGCAAGACGGAGACGAAAACCAGGAGGAGGGCGAGCGTCGTTCTCATGTGGATTGTCCCTCTGGAGCGCTGAGGCCCCGATTCTACCGGGCGGCGCGCGGCTCCGCCAGCGTCGAGAGCGCGAGCTCGAGCACGCGGCGCGTGCGCGCGGTCACCGGTGCGGCGGCGCCGCGCCGGACGCCCCCCAGCCAGAGGATCTGGCCGGCCGCCTCGACCACGGGCACGCGGCCGCGCTCCCAGCGCGGCACCTTGGCGTCGATCAGGAGATCCTTGACCTTGCGCGCGCATCCGCCGAAAGGCTCGAGGCGGTCGCCCGGCCTCCGCGGGCGGATCGTGAGGGTGCGCGGGAGCTGGTCCGCGTCGAACGCGACGCGCTCGGCCTCGCGCGGGATCGCGTAGCGCGCGCCCTCGACGAGCGTCGCCTCGAGGGCACGGCCGATCTCGTGCAGCTCGACGCGCCCGGGCACGGCGAGGTCGCGCGAGACCAGCCCGGGGAGCGCCGCGAGCGCGAGCCGCAGGCGCGGCCCGCTCACCTCGAGCGTCACGCCCCCCAGGCGGAACGGACGGCGCGGCGCGGGCGCGACGAGGACGCGGCGGAGCCCGCGGTGGGCCCACGCGCGCAGCGGCGCCTTGCTCCCGAGGCGGCCCGCGGCCTGGCGCAGAACCTCGGCGGCCACCTGCCGCGGCAGCGCGAGCAGCCCGCCGAGGGGAAGGATGACCGCGGCGTCCCCGACCACGGCGAGCCGCTCGAGCTCGCGGGCGGCGACGCGCTCGAGCGCCTCCACCGTCTCCCGCACGCGCGCCGCAGCGCGCGCGAGCGCGCCGGCGATGCCCGGGCTGTACGACCCGGCAAGCAGGGGGAGCAGCTCGTGGCGGATCCGGTTCCGGAGGAACTTCGGATCGCGGTTGGTCTCATCCTCGACCCACGGAAGCCCCGCGCGGCCCAGCTCCTCGACGAGTGCCAGGCGACGGCACTCGAGGAGCGGCCGGATCACGCGGCCGCGCACCGGCGGGATCCCGGCGAGCCCGCGCGCACCCGTGCCCTCGATGAGCCGCATCAGGACGGTCTCCGCCTGGTCGTCGGCGGTGTGGCCCACGGCGATGCGGTCGGCACCGATCCTGTCGGCGCAGGCGTCGAGCGCCGCGTACCGGGCCTGCCGCGCCGCGGCCTCGAGCGAGCCGCGCGTCGCAACCTCGACCGTCGCGACCTCCACCGGGACGCCGAGCCGCGCGCCGAGGTCCCGGACGAACCGGGCGTCAGCCGCCGAGTCGGGCCGAAGCTGGTGGTCCACGTGCAGGACGTGGAGCGCGAGACGCCACGCGGGCGCGAGCGTCCGGAGCAGGTGCAGGAGCGCGACGGAGTCGGCGCCGCCGGAGACGGCGACCAAGACGGTTTCGCCGCCAGCGAGCATCACGTGGCGGCGAAGGGTGCGCTCGACCGCGCCGAGGAGGGCCACCCCTACCCGCCCTCCCGCCCCACCCAGACCTCGCCGTCCTCGAAGTGCTCCTTCTTCCAGACCGGCACCGTCCGCTTGAGCGTGTCGATCGCGTACTTGCACGCCTCGAACGCTTCCTGGCGGTGCGCCGCCGACACCGCGATCAGCACGCTCGCCTCGCCGATCTCGAGCCTCCCGACGCGGTGGAGCATCGCCACGCGTTTGACGGAGGGCCAGCGCGCACGGATCGCGTCGCCGATCTCGCGCATCTTCGCCGCGGCCATCGGCGCGTGGGCCTCGTACTCCAGGAACTTCACGGGCCGGCCGCCCGTCTCGTTCCGCACGATGCCGGAGAAGATCACGATGCCGCCGGCGCCGGGGTGGTCCACCGCTGCGGCGATCGCGTCGGGCGACAAGGGCTCCTCAACGACGCGGAAGACGTCGTCGGGCGCGCCGCCGCTCACGGGCGGGAACAGGCAGAGCTCGTCGCCGGCGGCGAGCTGGTGGTCGGGCTTCACGTACTCGTGGCCCACGGCGAACAGCGTGAACGGCCGGAATGCCGCGAGCTCGGGGTGGCGCGCGGCCACCGCCGACCATGCCGCTTCGACGGTGCCGCCTGGGGGAAGGTCGATCTCGATCCGTTCCCGCCCTGCGGCTTCACGGTACCGGGCGAAGAAGCGGACCCGGACGCGCACGGCGGGGATCAGCGTCTAGAACCGGTGGGACTGCCCGCAGCCGCAGCTCGACTTCACGTTCGGGTTCTTGATGGCGAAGCCTGCGCCCATCATGTTGTTCTCGACGTAGTCGATCTCGCTGCCCTCGAGATACGGCACGCTGAGCTTGTCGACGTACACCTTGATGCCTTGGTGCGCTTCGACGACGTTGTCGTCTGGGGCCTGCTGGTCCTCCCAGCCGAGCTCGTAGGACATGCCGGAGCACCCGCCGCCGACGACACGGACCCGGAGCCCCCACTCGGGCTTGCCCTCCTCGAGCCTCAGCTCCGAGATCTTCTTCGCGGCCGTCTCAGTCACTGTGACCATGCGATCCTCCCGAATCGACTGACATTTCTGGAAACGAGCTGTGGGTTCATCGTATCACAGGATTCCAGCCGAGGGCAGGAGGGTGATCTCCTCCAGGGACGCGTCCGCCGGCATCGAGGCCATGAGCACCGCCGCGCGCGCCACCTCTTCCGGGCGGAGCATCCGGCTCCGGTCGGGTCCGCCCGGGATCGTGTCCCAGAGCGACGTGTCCACGGCGCCGGGCACGAGCACGCCGACGCGCACGCCCTCGGCGCGGACCTCCTCGCGGAGCACCCGGCTCCAGACGACCACTCCCGCCTTGGTCGCCGCGTAGGCGGCGGACCCGGGAATGAAGCGCTGGGCCGCCACGGAGGCGACGTTCAGGATGGTCCCTCGGCGCTGGTGGAGCATGACGGGGAGCACGGCGCGGCACGTGACCATCACGGCGCGGAGGTTCACCGCGAGCATCGCGTCCCAGTCGGCGGGCTTGCTCCCCGCCACGGGGCCGAACGACGCGACGCCAGCGGCGGTGACGAGAAGGTCCACACGGCCGAGCTCGGCCACGGCCTGCTCGACGAGCGCGTCGACCGCGGCGTCCAGCGTGACGTCGGTCGGCACGGCGAGCGCGCGGCCGCCGCCCGACTTGACCGCGGCCGCGACCTCGGCCAGCTGCTGGCGCGTGCGCGCCGCGAGCACCACCGCGGCGCCCTCACGCGCGAGGGCCTCCGCGATCGCGCGGCCGATGCCGCGGCCCGCGCCGGTGACGATCGCGACTTGGCCGTCGAGGGCGCGGCTCAAATCTCGAGCCCCCGGCGTGACTTGATCAGCTCCATGAACTCCGCGCGCGTCTCGGGCCGGTCGCGGAAGGCGCCGAGCATCGCGGACGTCACCGCCTTGGAGTTCTGCTTCTCCACCCCGCGCATGACCATGCAGAGGTGGATCGCCTCCACGACGACCGCGACGCCGCGCGGCTGGAGCGCCTCGTTCAGCGTGTGCGCGATCTGGGTTGTGAGCCGCTCCTGCACCTGCAGCCGCCGGCTGAACATCTCGACGAGCCGCGGGATCTTTGAAAGCCCGACGATCTTCTTCCGCGGCATGTAGGCGATGTGCGCCTTGCCAAAAAATGGGATGAGATGATGCTCACACAAGCTGAAGAAGTCGATGTCCTTCACGATCACCATCTCGTCGTAGTCCTCGACGAACATGGCGTCGTTCAGGACTTCCTTCACGTTCTTGTCGTAGCCCGACGTGAGGTACCGGAGGGCGTTCGCCACGCGCTCGGGCGTCTTCTCGAGCCCCTCGCGCTGCGCGTCCTCACCCAGCTCCTTCAGGAGCTGCGCGATCAGCTTTTCGATCATCACGCTCCGCCTCGGTACTCGAACCGGTTCTTCGCGGTCTCCACCACGCTGACGCGCCGGAGCCGCGCCTCACCCACCGCGGGCTCGAGGATCCGCCAGAACGCCCGGGCGAGGCCCTCGCCCGTCGTGATCACGCCCCGGAGGGCGTCCACGCCCTCGAGCGCCTCGTGGTCCACGCGGTCGAGGACCGCCCGGCCGACCGTCGCGTCGAGCCGCTCGAGATCGAGCGCCATGCCGGTCACCGGATCCGGCCGCCCGGCGACGGTGACCTCGAGGTAGTAGTTGTGGCCGTGGGGACGATGGCAGGCGCCGTAGAGCGCCGCGTTGGTGTCGGGCGAGAGGGCCGCGTTCTCGAGCCGGTGCGCGGCGCTGAAGTGGTAGACGCGCGTCAGCTCGAGCGTCATCTGACGTCGCCGCTCGGCTCGTCGCCCGGTGGCACCTCGCCGCGCACGTCCACGTACAGCGTCGGGTCCTCCCAGACGCGCACCTGCCAGAGCCGGTCGGCGCCGAGCTTCGGCGCCAGGAGCTCCCAGACCGCGAGCGCGATGTTCTCGGTCGTCGCCACCTTCCCGCGAAAGAGCGGGTCGACGGCGAGATCTGCGTGATCGAAGCGGTCGACCACGGTCTCGCCGACGACGCGCTTCAGCTCGCCGAGGTCGATCACCATGCCCGTCTGCGCGTCGATGGGCCCGCGAATCGTCACGTCGAGCGTGTAGTTGTGGCCGTGCGGGACCGTGAGCCGGCCGAAGACGCGCTCGTTGTCGGCGGCCGGCCACGCCTCCACCCAGTAGCGGTGCGCGGCCGAGAAGGCGAAGCGGCGCGTGCTGTAGGCGAAGGCGCTCACGGCAGCGCATCGAGAAACCGCCGCGCCACGGGCACGAGGTCGAACGCCTCGACGCGCCGCGCGCCGGCGGTCCCGAAATCCTTCGCCAGTCCCTCGTTCATCAGCAGCGTCTCCATCGCCATCGCGAGCTCGTCCGGGCTCCTCGGGTTCACCAGGAACCCGGTCCGCCGGTCCTCGACGACCTCGGGCACGGCCGCTACACGGCAGGCTACCACGGGCAGCCCCGCCGCCATCGCCTCCGCGAACACCAGCCCGAACCCCTCCTGGACCGTCGGGAGGCAGAAGCACAGGGCACTCACGTATTCTACGGCGAGTTGCGCCCGGGAGACCTGGCCGAGCAGGACCGCCGCGTCGCCGAGGCCGAGCTCGGCGTGGAGCGCCCGGAGGTGGCGAGACTCCGGCCCGTCTCCTACGATGCGGATCTGGACGCCGGGGATTCGCGCGCGGAGGATCGCGGCGGCCCGCAGGAGATCCCCGAGGCGCTTGCGGGGGTACATCCGTGCGACCGAGAGCACCGTCGGCCGGCCCGGCGCGCGCCGCCCGGCGGCCGCGAACCGCCGGCGCCACTCGGCGAGGTCCAGCGGCTCGGGCACGACGGCGATCTTCCCCGGCGGGATCGCATAGGCGTCCGCGGCGACCGACGCCGAGTAGCGGCTCGGCACGATCACGCGGTCCGCGCGCTCGGTGTTGAGCCGCTCCCAGCGCGCCTGGGCCAGGAGGAGCGCCCGGACGAGCCCACGCTCGTTCCTCGCCTCGTCGGCGATGACGCCCTTGAGCATCACGACGAAGCGCGGCCGCGGCCGCCGTCGCGCCCAGAGGAAGCCGTCGAGGTCCACGCCGACGACGACGTCGCCGGCGGGCGGGACGAGCCGCGCGCCCGCGTTGTAGAGATATCGGTCGAGGGTGTGGAAGCCGGTGCGGAGACGGAGCGGGCGGACGGCGACGGCGTGGCCCAGCGCGCCCAGGCCGCGTGCCAGGCCGTCGATCGCGACGAAGGTGCCGCTCCCCTCCGTCGGCGAGAGGGGCGTGGAGGTGAGCAGCGCGAAGCGCACCAGCCGGGGGCTAGCGCCCCTGGAACTTGGGCGCCCGCTTCTCGAGGAACGCCCGCGTGCCTTCCTTGTAGTCCTCGCTCTCGAAGGCCTCGAGCGTCAGCTCCCGGAGTCGGCTTCGGCGCTCGTCGGTCATGCCCTGGAGGTAGTAGTGGATCGTGTGCTTGGAGCCGCGGACGGACAGGGGCGCGTTCTCCCCGACCTGGCGCAGGTACTCGACGGTGTACGGCTCGAGCTCGTCCGTCGGCAGCAGGCGCTGGATGAGGCCCATCGCGAGCGCCTCGCGGTCGCCCACCGCGCGCGCGGAGAAGAGGATGTCCTTCGCGTACGCGGGGCCGACGAGGTCCACGAGCTGGCCGACCGACTCGGGGGGGTAGATGATGTTGAGCTTCGCGGCGGGGATGCCGAACTTCGAGCCCTCGGCGGCGAAGCGCAGGTCGCACGCCATCGCGACCGCCATCGCGCCGCCCATGCAGAAGCCGAAGATCATCGCGACCGTCGGCTTCGGGCAGTCGCGGATGGCCCGGTACGCCGCGCCAGTCTGCTCGTTGTAGCGGAGCGCGGTCGCGGTGTCCTTGCGGTGCTCCTTGAACTCGGAGATGTCGGCGCCGGAGGCGAACGCGTCGCGCCCCGCACCGCGGTAGACGATCGCGCGGACGGAGTCGTCCTTCGCGAGCCCCTCGGTCGCGCGCGCGATCTCGGTCCACATGGCGAGGCTGATCGCGTTACGCAGCTGGGGCCGGTTGAAGACGACCGTCGCGATCGGGCCCGCGTGCTCGACCAGGATGTCGCTCATCTTCTCACCTCAGTGCTGACGGTCTCAAAAGTGTAGCACGCGTGCGCGTCGCGCCTCGGTGACGCGAAAGAGCGCGCGCGGCGCGCGCCGCGCGAAGGAAGTGGTGGCGGTGGGAGGAATTGAACCTCCGACACGGGGCTTATGAGACCCCTGCTCTGCCGCTGAGCTACACCGCCGAATCAGGTTGGCGCGTGAAGGATGTTTGCTATAATCCGCCCGGGCATGCCAACGGTAGCGATTCCAGCTACTTAAGTCAAGCTGGGCGAAGACGTTGGAGGAATCCGCAATGCAGTTTCGGACACAGCCGTGGCGCGACGGCGGCGAGGTGCGCCGCAATCTTCCCGATGATCCTCCCGATGACCCTAAGGAGGAAGAGGAAGAGAACGACGAGCCCGACGACGACGACTTCGACGACGATGACGACTTCGATGACGACGACGATGACGACGACGTGGAGGACGACCTCGACGAGGACGACGAACTCGATGAGCTCGACGCGGACGAGGCCGAGCCCGACGTTGTCGAGGAGGAGGCTTCGGACGACAAGGACGAGGAAGAGAACGACCGGTAGTGCCTACCCATGAGGAGGCGGTGAAATGGCAGAGGCCTGGTTGTTCCTGCTACGCTGGTTTCACTTTCTCGCCGGCATCACCTGGATCGGCATGCTGTACTACTTCAATTTCGTCCAGACACCCTTCTTCGCTTCCGCCGAGCCGGCCGTTCGGACGGGGATGATCGCCGGCAGCCTCGTGGGCCGCGCCCTCTGGTGGTTCCGCTGGGGCGCCATGCTCACGTTCATCACCGGCTGGCTCTACCTCCTCCACACGATCTTCGGCCGGTACGGCGGCATCCAGCCCTTCTTCCTGCAGCCGTACGGCTGGGCGATCTTCATCGGCGGCATCCTCGGTAGCCTGATGTGGTTCAACGTCTGGTTCATCATCTGGCCGGCCCAGCAGGTCGTGATCGCGTCGGCCACGCAGGTCTCGAAGGGCGGTCAGGCCATCCCCGAGGCCGCGGCTCGCGGCCAGCGTAGCGGCTTCGCCTCGCGCACGAACACGCTGCTCTCGATCCCGATGCTCTTCTTCATGGGCGCCGCGAGCCACTTCGGCTTCTTCACGCCGACGGCGCGCGGGATGAAGGTCGTGATGCTGGTCGTCTTCGCGATCATCCTCGCGGTCCTCGAGTGGAACGCGCTGGTGGGCACGACGGGCCCCGGCAAGAAGATGCTCTCCACGGTCAAGGGCACGCTCTGGGGCGGGTTCGTCGTCACCGCCGTTCTGGTGGTCGTGCTGAAGCTGATCTTCCAGTAAACGCCGCCCGAGGGCAGGGGCGCCCCAGGCCCGGCGGGAACCCGCCGGGCCTGCGCGCGTTCAGCGCAGATAGTCGGCGAGCGCGCCGATCTCGCCGGCGAGCGCCGGCATGGGCACCATGACCTTCGTCGACCGCTTGGGCGTGTAGCCCGGCGGGTAGGCGGCGCGCAGCACCTTCGCCTCGAGCAGCTCCCTCGACGACCCCTTGACCGCGGGCCCGACGGGGCCGGCCTGGGCCGGGTCGGGACCGTGGCAGGTCACGCACTGGGCGAGGAACACCTGGCGCCCGCGCTCGGCACTGGGCGAAAGCCGCTGCTCGCATCCGGTCAGCGCCAGCGCGACCGCCGCCAGCCCCGCGACGAGCAGGCGGGTCACGCGAGATCTTTCAGCAGGCTCCGCTTGGTCGCCTCGCCGAGCACCGTCCGCGCGCGCTCGTTGGGGTGCTCGACGACCAGCGCGGCCTCGGCGGCCAGGAAGATCCGGCGCGCCTCGAGTGGGAGCGAGAAGCGCACGAAGTGGACCGCGGCGAGCTTGCCGCGCTCCTCGTCGGAGTGGCCCGTCTCGAAGTCGCCGACGACGACGTGCGGTCCCACGGTCAGTTTCACGTAGTCGCGCGTGTCGATCCCGAGCAGCTTGTCGAGGGTCGGCTTGATCTGCGACGCGTCGGTGATCTCGATCAGCATCGTCGCCGCGAGCTCACCAGGGCGCGGCAAGAGACCGTTGTAGACCTCGACCTCCTCGGCGATCTTGGCCTCGTCGACGATCCGCTCGGCGCGGACCATCTCCTGGATCTGGAACCAGACCGTCTCGCGGTTCTCGAAGACGAAGGAGAGGTAGCGGCCGACCGGCACCCGGCGCGGTCGCTTGAGCTCGATCAGCTCGCGCCGTCTGGCCTCGCGAACCTTCTCGTACTCGATCAGGTTCAGGATCTCGGACGTCTCCAGAAGCCTCACGGCGTCACTCCTCGAGGCCGTAGGCCTCGGCCAGCACCCGCACCGGATGCTTCGCGTGCCGGCCCGTTCCCTGCTCAATCTGCAGCGCCGCGAGCGGGCAATCGGTCGCCGTCACGGGCGCGTCGGCGGCGGTGACCGCGTCGAAGAGCGGTTTCGCCAGCTTCAGCGACAGCTCGAAGTACTGCGTCTTCAGGCCCCACGTGCCGTCCACCGCCGAGCACTTCTCGACGACGTTCACGGAGCAGCCGGGGATCAGGCGGAGCACCTCCGCCGACTTCACCCCGATGTTCTGGGCGCGCAGGTGGCAGGGCACGTGGTACGTGACGGCGCCGACGCGCTTCGTGAAGCGCGTGTCGAGCCGGCCCTCGGCGTGGAGCCTGGCGAGGTACTCGAAGAGGTCGCGCGTGTTCGCAGCGACGAGCTTCGCGTCCTCGCTGCCGTCGAGCCACGGGTACTCCTGCTTCAGCATGTAGCTGCACGTCGGCCCCGGCACGACGATCTCGCGTCCCTCGCGCACGGCCGCCGCCAGGCTCCGCACGTTCTCCTTGATGAGCGCCTTTGCCTGATCCACCGCGCCGCCGTCGAGGTAGGGCATGCCGCAGCATCGCTGCGGGGGCAGCGACACGTCCACGCCGTTCCGCTCGAGCACGCGCACCGCGGCGCGGCCGGTCGCCGGGTCGTTGTAGTCCACTGTGCAGGTCGCGAAGAGAGCGATTTTTAGAGGGGCGGGCACCCGGGCTTTCGCCACGCCCGCGGCGCTCGCAGGAGCCGCAGTCTCCCGGGCTGGCGCCACGTCTCCAACAGCGGCGGGTACCCGGGCTGGCGCCGCGCCCGCCGCGCTCACGCGAGGCGCAGTCTCCCGGGCTTTGAACCAGGCGGTGAACGTCTGCCGGTGGAACTTCGGAAGATTGCGATTCCGGTGGATCCCCGCCACCGCCTGCACGAAGGCGCGGTGGACGGTCAGCTCGTTCAACCAGTTCGCAAGCGGCGCCGCCAGGCTCCCGAGCTTCCCGACGAGATCGGTGTTGCCGAGCGCCCTATCTTGAAACCTGACGCCGTTCTGCCGCGCCTCGGCGGCGCGGGCGCGCAGCATCAGGCGCGGGAAGTCCACCTCCCACCGGTGCGGCGGCGTGTACGGGCAGTGGTTGTAGCAGAGCTTGCACTGGTAGCAGAGATCCACGACCTCATTGGCGTCGCCGCGGGGCAACTTCTCGACGTCGCCGTCCACCAGGTCGACGTCCAGGCGGTCGAACAGCACCTTGAACGACGGGCAGAGCGGCAGGCACCGCCGACAGCCGCTGCAGATGTCGTAGACCCTCCGCAGCTCCTTGTCGACGCTGCCGAGGTCCCAGAACTCCGGCGACTTGAGATCGAGCGTCCCCATCGCTTGAGCTCGCTCGTGCCTCTCGTCGCGGGAGGGCCGGGGCGGCTCTGCGAGACCCGTGTAGTCAGGGTGACCAGAACCACGAAGCGTCGACCTCGACCGCGCGCATGGGAGCTAGCGTGGTCGAGCAGGGCCGCCTCGGCCCTCCCGCCCGAAAAGGGACGAGTGCTAGATGGCCTCCGCGGGATCTTTGCCCGCGATCTGCTTGAGGCCCTTGTTGAAGCGCCCGGCGTGCGACTTCTCGGCCTTGGCGAGCGTCTCGAACCACTCGGCGAGCTCGGCGAAGCCTTCGTCGCGCGCCGTCCTCGCCATGCCCGGGTACATCTGGGTGTACTCGTAGGTCTCGCCAGCCACGGCGGACTTCAGATTTTTCTCGGTCTTGCCGATCGGCTCTCCGGTCACGGGATCGCCGACCTCCTTCAGGAAGTCGAGGTGGCCGAAGGCGTGCCCGGTCTCGGCGTCGGCGGTGTCCTTGAAGAGGCCCGCCATGTCGGGAAAGCCCTCGATGTCGGCGACGCGCGCGAAGTAAAGATAGCGGCGGTTCGCCTGCGACTCGCCGGCGAACGCCTCCTTGAGATTGTCGAAGCTCTTCGTGCCCTTGAGGCTCTTGCCTGCCATGGCTCAGCTCCTCCTTTGTCCCTTCGGGGAAGGTCGGCCGCCCTGTCGGCGGCAATCGCCGCAGCGGCCGAAGTACTCGGTCCGGTGATTGAGGACCTCGAACCCGGTCTGCGCCGCCAGCCGGGCGCGCACGGCGCGCCCCCGCCGCACCGGGACGTCGTGGATTCGCCCGCACGCGACGCACGTGAAGTGGTCGTGGGGCTCGGCGTTGCCGTCGAAGCGCAATCCGCCGGCGTCCGCGCGCTCGGCCAGCACACCCTCGGCGGCGAGCACGCGGAGGTTCCTGTAGACCGTCGCGAGGCTCACGCGCGGGAGGCGCCGCCGCACCCGGCGGTAGACGAAGGCCGCGGTCGGATGGACGTCGGTGTCGCGGACGGCCTCCAGGATGAGGCGCCGGGGCCGCGTAAGCCGGAGGCCGCGCATGCGCAGGGCCTCCTGCGCGTCGGAATTTTTAGTAATCATTATCAACAGTGCGGACCGGAGTGTACCCGGGCCTCCGGGAGCGTGTCAAGCGGCGCAGGCACTTGGCATCGCGGCGCCTGTTCCAGTAGACTACCCACCTCAGGAGGACGGTTCGAATGGCCCAGCCCTCTGGGCTCCGGATCCACGGAGCCCGTCAGAACAACCTCAAGAACATCTCCCTCGAGATTCCCCACGACAAGCTCACCGTCGTCACCGGCGTGTCAGGCTCGGGCAAGTCCTCGCTGGCGTTCGACACGCTCTTCGCCGAGGGCCAGTGGCGGTACATCGAATCCCTCTCCACCTACGCGCGGATGTTCCTCGACCGCGTGGACCGGCCCGACGTGGACCGGATCGAGCAGATCCGGCCCGCGGTGGCCCTCGAGCAGAAGAACCCCGTGCGGACGGCGCGCTCGACGGTCGGCACCGCCACGGAGGTGTACGACTACGTCCGCCTCCTCTACGCGAAGATCGGCCGGGTCCACTGCCCCGAGTGTGGCGCGCCGGCGGTCTCGCACTCGCCCGACTCGATCGTGAGCGCGCTCCTCAGCGAGCATCCCGGCGCCCGGGCGTTGATCGCGTTCCGCCTGTCGGTGTCCGCGGGCCTCCCCCCCGCGGAGCTCTGGGCAAGCCTCACCCGGCGCGGCTTCGCCCGCGTGCGCGTGGACGGGTCGATCCTCGACCTGGCGGCGCCGCCACCGGCGGACTTCGGCCAGCACAAGGAGGTCTCGGTCGTGCTCGACCGCGTGGTGCTCGAGTCGTCACACCGCACCCGCATCGCCGAGTCGGTCGAGGCCGCGCTGCGCGAGGGCGGCGGCCGGGTCGAGGTCGAGGTGCTCGGCCAGGGCAGCCGTGTCTTCGCCGAGGATTACCGCTGCAGCGGCTGCGGGGCCAGCCTCGAGCGGCCGCAGCCGCTCCTCTTCTCGTTCAACCATCCGCTCGGCGCCTGCCCGGAGTGCAAGGGCTTCGGCAACGTCCTGAAATACGACGAGGCGCTCGTCGTCCCCGACCGCGCGCGCACGCTCGCCGAGGGCGCGGTGGAGCCGTGGACGCACCCGTCGGGCAAGTGGTACCAGAAGGCGCTCCTCAAGGCGGTGCGGCGCCACGGGCTCGACCCGGACACGCCCTGGGATCAGCTCTCCGAGCCGGGGCGCCGGCTCGTCTACGAGGGCGCCGACGGCTTCCCCGGCATCAACGGCTTCTTCGAGGAGGTCGAGTCCTACCGCTACAAGCTCCACGTCCGCGTCTTCCTCTCGCGCTACCGGAGCCAGTCCCGCTGCCCGACCTGCCGCGGGGCGCGCCTCAAGCCCGCGGCGCTCGCCGTCCGCGTCGCCGGCCTCACGATCTCCGAGTTCGCCGCGCTGACGATCGACGGCGCCGCGCGCGTGCTCGGCGAGCTCGCGCTGACCGCGTGGGAGGCCGTCGTCGCGCGCGAGATCCTGCGCCAGCTGAACGCCAAGCTCACGTTCCTCCTGCGCGTCGGCCTCGGCTACCTGACGCTCGCGCGCCAGACGCGCACGCTGTCGGGGGGCGAGGCTCAGCGCATCAACCTGGCGAATCAGCTGGGCTCCCAGCTCGTGGGAACGCTCTACGTCCTCGACGAGCCGTCGATCGGCCTCCACCCCCGGGATACGATGCGGCTGGTGGAGCTCTGCCGCGAGCTCGCGCGGGCGGGGAACACCGTCGTCGTCGTCGAGCACGACCGTGAGTTCATCGCCGCCGCGGACCACGTCGTCGAGCTCGGCCCCGGCTCGGGCGACCGCGGCGGTGAGGTCGTGTTCGCCGGCCCGCAGGCCGAGTTCCAGAAGGCCACGCACTCGCTCACCGCGCGCTACGTGACGGGGCGCGAGTCCATCCCGGTGCCGCCCTTCCGGCGGAGCGGCCGCCGCCACGTGACGCTCGTCGGCGCGCGCGAGCACAACCTCAAGTCCGTGAGCCTCCGCGTCCCGCTCCACACGCTCACGGTCGTCACGGGCGTGTCGGGCTCCGGCAAGTCCACGCTCGTGCACGACACGCTCTACCGCGCGGTCGCGCGCGCCTTCAAGACCGAGTTCTCGCCGCCAGGCGCCTACGATGCGCTCACCGGCCTCGAGTACCTGAAGGGCGTCCGCCTGATCGACCAGGAGCCGATCGGCCGCACACCGCGCTCGAACCCCGTCACCTACGTGAAGGCGTTCGACGAGATCCGGAAGCTCTTTGCCGCGCTCCCGCGCGCGAAGGCGCTCGGCCTCGGCGTGGGCGCCTTCTCGTTCAACGTGCCCGGCGGCCGCTGCGAGTCGTGCCAGGGCGACGGCTTCCAGAAGCTGGAGATGTACTTCTTCGAGGACGTGTACGTGAGCTGCCAGGAGTGCGAGGGTCGCCGCTACGGCCCCGACGTCCTCGGCGTGAAGCTCCGCGGCCGCGCGATCAGCGACGTGCTCCAGATGACCGTGGACGATGCGGTCGAGCTGTTCGCCGCGCACGGCGCTCTCGCGCGGCGCCTCCGCGTCCTCCAGGACGTGGGGCTCGGCTACCTGAGGCTCGGCCAGCCGGCGACCACGCTCTCCGGCGGGGAGGCGCAGCGCCTCAAGATCGCGGCCGAGCTCGGCGCGCGGGAGTCGGGCGAGATGCTCTACATTATGGACGAGCCGACGACCGGCCTGCACCTCGACGACGTCAAGAAGCTCCTCGGCGTGCTCAACCGCCTCGTGGACGCGGGCAACACGGTCCTGGTCGTCGAGCATCACCTCGACGTGATCAAGTCGGCCGACCACGTCATCGACCTCGGCCCGGAGGGCGGCGAGGAGGGCGGCGACATCGTCGCGGACGGCACGCCCGAGGCCGTCGCCCAGACGCCGGGGTCCTACACGGGCAAGTTCCTCGCCGAGGTCCTCCCGAGGCTCAACGGCAAGAACGGGCGCGCCTGAGCCCGTGCCTCTGTTCCGCGGCTGGATCATCGTCGGGGGGGCGTTCCTCGTCCTCTTCTCCGCCTACGGGGCGCAATACTCCTTCGGCGTGTTCTTCTCGGCGCTGCTGGAGGAGTTCCACTGGAGCCGGGCCAGTATCTCGGGTGCGTTCTCCCTCTACGCGGCGCTCTACTGCATCGTCGGCTTCCCCGCGGGGCGGCTCACGGACCTCTGGGGCCCGCGCGTCGTCATCGCCGCGGGCGGGCTCTTCCTCGGCTCGGCGCTCGCGGGCATGTCGCTCGTGACCGAGCTCTGGCAGCCCTACGTGCTCTACGGCGGCATCGCGGCGCTGGGCATGGGCACCGCGTACATCCCCTGCAACACCACCGTCGTGAAGTGGTTCGTGCGGCGGCGCGGCCTCGCCGTGGGCCTCGCCTCGAGCGGCGGGAGCGTGGGCACGTTCCTCCTGCCGCCCCTCGCGCAGCTCCTCGTCAGCGCCGTCGGCTGGCGGACGGCGTACGTGATCTTCGGCGCCGCGATCTTCGTCGTCCTGAACGTCGTGGCGCGCGTGATGCGGCGCGACCCCGAGAGCGTCGGGCTCCATCCCGACGGCGCGCCCGCACCGATCGCTGCGGACCCCGCCGGGTGCGGCTGGCCGCTCGCGCGCGCGATGCGGACGAGCACCTTCTGGATGCTCGGCGCCGCGTTCAGCGCGACGTGGATCCCGGTCTTCGTCCCGCTCGTCCACCTGGTGCCGTTCGCGCGCGACCTCGGCTACTCGCCCCTGACGGGCGCGTGGGTGGTCTCGACGCTCGGCATCGGCGCCGTCGCCGGACGCCTCGTGATGGGCGGCGTCTCCGATCGGATCGGGCGACGGACCGCCGTCGGGATCGCGATGGTGCTCCAAGGGATCGCCTTCCTCGGCTTCCTCCTGGCGGGCCGCGGGGTCGCCCTGCTCTTCGGGACCGCGCTGGTCTTCGGCTACTCGTACGGAGCGATCTCGACGCTCTTTCCCGCGATCGTCGGCGACTTCTTCGGCCGTGGCCAGGCGGGCGTGCTCGTCGGGTTCCTGTTCGCGCTGGCCGGCGCGATGGCGGGCTGGGGGCCGCTCATCGCGGGCGCGATCTACGACGCGACCGGCGGCTACGACCTCACGTGGATGGCCGCCGCGTGCCTGAACGTCCTGGCCCTGGCGCTGCTCGCGCTGTCGCGGCCGCCGCGGGAACTCTCGGCGTGAGCGCGACGCGGGCGATCGTCGTCAGCATCGACGGCCTGGCCGCCTTCTACTTCCGGGATCCCGCGGCGCGCATGCCCGGGCTCCGCGCCCTCGCGGAGCGGGGCGTCGTCGCCGCCCGGATGGAGACCGTGTTCCCGAGCACGACCTGGCCGACCCACGTGAGCCTCGTCACCGGCGTGGCGCCCGAGCGCCACGGCGTCGTCGGCAATAGCGTCCTCAACCGCGGCACCGGTGCGCGCGAAGACCTCACCGGCGACCCCGTCTACGACGCGTCGGACCTCCTGCGCGCCCCGACGATCTACGACGTCGCGCACGCGGCCGGCTTGCGAACCGCGGCGATCGACTGGCCAGCCACGCGCAAGGCGCGCGGGCTCGACTTCAACCTGCCGTTCTTCAAGGACCAGCGCGTGTTCGAGACCCAGACCGCGGGCGCCGTCTGGGCCGAGCTCGCGGCGCTCGGGTATCCGCTCGACCGCCAGGGCGAGTGGGCGGAGCTGCCCAAGCGCTTCCTGAAGGACGCGATGGTGGCCGAGCTCGCGGCGCACGTCTGGCGTCGCCACGAGCCGCGGCTGATGCTCCTGCACTTCCTCTGCGTCGACAGCCTCCAGCACCTGCACGGCCCGCGCTCGCCGGAGGCGTACTGGGCGATCGACTACGTGGACGGGCTCCTCGGGAAGCTCCTCGCGGCCCTGCCGGCCGGCGAGCTGACGGAGCGCACCGCGCTCTTCGTCGTCTCGGACCACGGCTTCCTGCCCGTCGAGCGTGACGTGCGGATCAACGCGCGCCTCCGGCAGCTCGGGCTCCTGCGCGTGGACGGCGCCGGACGGATCGCGGGCGGCGAGGCGCGCTTCGTGATGAACCACGGCGCGGGCTACCTCTACTGCACGGGCGCCGGCGACCGCGCGCGGCTCGCGCGGGACGTTGCGGCGACGCTCGCGGGGCTCGAGGGCGTCGCCCACGTCTGGACGGAGCCCGAGTACGCCGGCCTCGGTCTCCCCACGAGCGCCGAGAACCCCAAGGTCGGCGACCTGCTCCTCGAGGCCGAGCCCGGCTTCTGCTTCGCCGACGAGGCGCAGGGTGAGGAGATCGTCTGCGCGCCCCGGTATCGTGGCAGCCACGGCCACCTGCCGACGCACGCCGACAACGGCGCCTTCTTCCTCGCCGCGGGGCGCGGCATCGCGACGGGGGCGACGCTCGGCTCGATCCGGAGCCGTGACGTGGCGCCCACGCTGGCGCGCGTGCTCGGCGTCGCCCTGGCCCCGACCGACGGGCGCGCCCTCGAGGAGATCCTCACGGCGTGACCCGAGCCGCGACGAGCCTGCTAGAATCGCGCGGGATGCCGATGGAGATCGCCGGGCTCAAGGTCGAGCGCGTGACGCCGCGGGTGCCGGAGCGGCGGCGGGCGCTGCTCTTCGTCCACGGGATGTGGGGCGGGAGCTGGATGTGGGACAACTGGCTCGGCTTCTTCGCCGGGCGCGGGTATGCCTGCTACGCGCTGAACCTGCGCGGCCACCACGGCTCGAAGCCCGTCCGCGACATCGGCCGCGTCCCCTTCCACGACTACCTGGCGGACGCCCGCAGCGTCGCCGCCGCGGTCGGTAGCCCGATCCTCGTCGGCCACTCGATGGGCGGCCTGCTCGTCCAGAAGCTCGCCGAGGTCGCCGACCCGCCCGCCGTCGTCCTCCTCACACCCGCGGCGCCCCGCGGGATCTTCCCGCTCTGCACGCTCGAGCTCCTCCGGCTCTCGCTGAAGCACGCGCACGAGATGCTCCTCTCCCGGGCGATCCGGCCCTCCTTCGAGGAGGCCGAGGCGCTCCTCTTCGGCCGGACCCCGCCGGCCGACCGGCGGGCCGCGTTCGAGCGGCTCGTGCCCGAGTCCGGGCGGATGACGTTCGACGTCGCCGTGAAGGGCGTGCCGGTGAACGCCGGGCGCGCGCGGAGCCCGATGCTCGTCGTGGCGGGGCGCGAGGACCGCATCACGCCCGCCAAGATGCAGCGCAAGATCGCGCGCAAGTACGGCGCCGAGCTCCGCGTCTACGAGGGGCACGCCCACATGGTCATGCAGGAGCCCGGCTGGGAGGCGATCGCGAGCGACGTGGCCGCGTGGCTCGACAAGGAGGCCCGATGAAAGGTCTGCGCGACAAGTACTGCCTCGTCGGCGTGGGCGAGACGGAGTACTCGCGGGGGTCCAACCGCACGACGCGCGCGCTGGCCGTCGAGGCCGTCCGCGCGGCGATTCTCGACGCGGGCCTCACGGCGATCGACGTGGACGGGATGCTCGACTACCAGTCGGGCGACTCGACGCTGGCGAACCACGTCGCGCCGGACCTCGGCATCCGCCTGAACTTCTACATGGACGTGATGGGCGGCGGCTCGTCCACGGAAGCGCTGATCGGGCTCGCGATGGGCGCGATCGAGGCCGGCATGTGCAACACGGTCGCGATCTACCGGTCGATGAACGGCTACTCGGAGTTCCGCATCGGGGGCACGGGCGCCCGCGCCGCGCAGCCGGTGCGCGGCCTCGACCTCGCCCAGGTGCCGTTCGGGATGCGGAGCGCGGGCCAGAACTTCGCGCCGACGTTCCTGCGCCACATGTACGAGTACGGCACGACCTCGGAGCAGGTGGCCCACGTGAAGGTCGCGCACAGCAAGCACGCGTCGCAGAACCCCAAGGCCCTCCTCAAGGACCGCGTGACCGTGCAGGACGTGGTCGGCTCGCGCTGGATCGTGAAGCCGCTCCACCTCCTCGACTGCTGCCTCGAGACCGACAACGCGACCTGCCTCATCGTGACCACGGCCGAGCGCGCGCGCGACTGCCGCCAGCGGCCCGTCTCCATCATGGGCGTGGCCGGGCGCGTCTCGAAGCCGCGCCTGGACTTCCACTGGGCCCACGGACCGATCACGCGCGTCGCGGGCTACTACGCGAAGGACATCGTCTTCGGCCAGGCCGGCATCGGCCCGGAGGACGTGGACGTGACGGGCTCCTATGACGCCTTCACGTTCACGACGATGCTCCAGCTTGAGGAGTACGGCTTCTGCAAGAAGGGCGAGGGCGGCCAGTACGTGTCGAGCGGCGTCATCGAGCTCGGCGGCCGGCGCCCCAACAACACCGCGGGCGGCCATCTCTGCGAGGGCTACACCCACGGCATGTCCATGGTGATCGAGAACGTGCGCCAGCTCCGCGGGACCGTGGACGACTACTGCCCGAAGGCCGCCGAGGGCGTGCACACGTACGACTACGCGCCGGGCCGCTGCCGTCAGGTGAAGGACGCCGAGATCGCCATGAACCTCGGCTGGGCCATGCCGCCCCTCGGCAGCGCCCTGATTATGAGGCGCTGAGCCATGCCCCAGCCCGTCCAGTACCGTGGCATGTCGCTGATCGTCCCCGACAACGACACGGAGTGGAAGGAGTTCTACGCGCACGCGCGCGCCCACCGGCTCGTCGTGCGGAAGTGCGCGGCGTGCGGGCTCCTGCGCTACCCGCCGACGCACGCGTGCCCCTGGTGCATGGAGCTCCGCTTCACGTGGCAGGAGCTATCGGGGCGCGGGACGATCTACTCCTACGAGATCGTTCACCACGCGATCCAGCCCGGCTTCAAGGAGCTCACGCCGTACGCCGTCGTCCTCGTCGAGCTCGACGAGCAGCGCGGGAGGCCGACGCCCGACGAGGCGCTGCGGATCATCGCCAACCTCCTGACGCCCGACCTCAGACCGGAGGCAGAGGAGCGGGTCGCCATCGGCAAGCGCGTGCGCGTCGTCTTCCAGGACCTCGCGGACCACATGGCGCTGCCGCAGTTCACCTTGACCGACGAGCCGCCGCAGGGGCGGGTGTGGCGGCTCCCGTGAAGTTCGGCCTCGGGCTCTCGGTCCAGCACCTTCCGGACGAGTCGCAGGCGGCGCGGTTCCAGGAGCACGTCGAGCAGGTCCGGCTGGCGTGCGCGGTCGGCTTCACCTCCGTGTGGGCGAGCCAGCACTATCTCTCCGCCCCGTTCACCTACTTCCAGCCGATCCCGACGCTCGGGCGGATCGCCGCCGACGCCCCCGGCATGACGCTCGGCACGGGGTGTCTCCTCCTCCCGCTCCACCACCCGGTCGACGTCGCCGAGCAGATCGCCACGCTCGACGTGATCACGGGCGGGCGGTTCGTCTTCGGCGTCGGCCTCGGCTACCGGGACGTGGAGAACGAGGCGATGGGCCAGGACCCGAAGGCGCGGGTCGCGCGCCTCGTCGAGGGTCTCCAGGTGATCGAGCAGTTGTGGAACGGCGAGCCGGTGAGCTACGAGGGCCAGCACTTCCGCCTCCGCGACGTGCGGATCTCGCTGCGTCCGCTGCAGCGCCCCCGCCCGCCCGTCTGGCTCGCGGCGAACGTCGACGCGGGCGTCAGGCGCGCGGCGCGCCTCGGCGACGCCTGGCTGATGAACCCGCACGCGACGCTCCCGACCCTCGAGCGCCAGCAGGCGCTCTTCAGGGCGACGCGTCGGGAGCTCGGGCGCCCGCCCGCTCTCGAGACGCCGCTGATCAAGGAGTGCTACGTCGCGCCGGCGTCGTCCACGGCGTTCGCGGAGGCCGCCCCGTTCCTGGACGCGAAGTACCGCGCGTACCGGCGCTGGGAGCAGGACAAGGCGTTGCCCGCCGGCGAGACCTTCGCGGGGAGCTTCGAGAAGCTGGCGCGCGAGCGCTTCGTCATCGGCGACCCGGCGCGCGTCGTGGAGGAGATCGCGCGTTATCGCGAGCGACTCGGCGTGACGGCGATGATCTTCAGGCTCCAGTGGCCCGGCATGGAGCAGGCCAAGGTGCTCCGCTCGCTCCGCCTGCTGGGCGAGCAGGTCCTGCCGAAGCTCGCCTGAAGTTCGCTTAAGGTCACGGAGGACGCACCCGACCAGCCGTCCTCGGCTCCGTGTTTTTCCCCTCGTCGACCAAGGATTCACCGAATTGGCCTCGTCCCGCTCGATGTCGATCATTGCCGGGTCATCAGGGAATAGCCCGAGGCTCTCAACGTTGTGATCTGCAGACGATTGGCCCCGGAAGGGGCGAAGGAGGCTCTCATGCGCTCACGATCGAACGCCCGCTCGACGCTCATCCATGCCTGCCTGGCCCTCCTGGTGCTCGCAGCCTGGGCGTTGCTGTCCGGACCCGCGCCCGTGGCGGCCCAGACGTGCCCATGCACTTTCTACGTGAATGCCGATCCCGCCGTCGGAAACGACGGCAACAACGGCCTGACACCGAGTACGGCGTGGCTTACACTCGGCCGGGCTAACAACGCCGTGATGCCAGGCGACACGGTGCGGCTCACGGGCACGTTCACGGATCAGCAATTAGCCCCTGGCGTCTCAGGCACGGCCAGCGCCCCGATCGTCTTTGAGGCGAACCCCTTTCTCAGCGCCACGCTCGTCGGCGGCAGCCAGTTCGCCGTGGTCGATCTCACGAGCCGGTCGTTCATCACGATCCGGGGCCTGCGCGTGCGCGATGTCCTACCGGCTGGCTACGGCCACGCGATCTACATGGTCCAGGCGAGCAACAACATCATCGAGGACAACGAACTCCTGAACGTGGGGGCCCAGGGGAGCGACTCCGGGGACACCATCTGGCTCGCGAACGGCTCCAGTGGCAATCAGATTCTCCGCAACACGTTCACCAACGCGGGCCACGCGCTCATGTTCGTGGGCGGCGACCAACCTCTCGATGCCGAGGTGGGGGACAACGTCATCGCCGACAATGTGTTCTCGAATCCATGGGGAACCGGGGTCACGCTGGCCCACACC
>Ga0209156_10000726_pt1 | contig 27983 bp, 21 predicted proteins | sample GraSoiAngelo_124_FD_185881 | JGI IMG/M metagenome (GOLD analysis project Ga0209156, IMG submission 185881) | Grasslands soil microbial communities from the Angelo Coastal Reserve, California, USA - 14_0927_05_20cm (SPAdes) (version 2) | ecosystem: Environmental > Terrestrial > Soil > Grasslands... | reverse complement strand
CATAACCGCCCGCTGTGGCGGCCCGCACGAGCCGCCCGAGATCGCTCGGGCCGTACGGGTGATGATCTTGGTACGCCAGCAGTTGCACTCGTGCTCCCGCGGCGGAGAGCTGCGCCGCGAAGCTCGTTGGGTCCGCGATCCCGGCGGCCGCCACCACGTCCTGGCCGGCGAGGATCCCCAGCGCCGCGCGTGTTCCAGACTGTATACCCTCGAGGTACTCGACCGTGAGCCAGGCGATCGCGATCGGCGTGCCGGGCCGACGGCGGGCGAGCCACCCGGCGACCTCCACCGCGGCGGGCGCCGGCGCGTGTTTCCGGGTCACGACGATCAGGTCGGCGCGGTGCAACGCCTCCCACCGCTCGCGCCACGGACCAGCCGGCAACGGCCAGGGCGATCCCGCCCAGCTCTCGGCGCTGACGACGGCGACGTTCACGTCGCGCGCGACCCCCAGCAGCTGGTACGCGTCGTCCAGCACGAGCACGCGGGCTCCGGCCGCCCGCGCCGCCGCCGCGCCCGCGACGCGATCCGGGTTCGCCACCACGACCGCCTCGGGCACGAGCCGGCGGTGCACCAGCGGCTCGTCGCCGCCGTACCCGCGAAGCAGAATCCCCGGCTTCCATCCCCGGCGCGCGCAGTAGGCAGCGATCCAAGCGGCGAGTGGCGTCTTGCCCGTGCCCCCGACCGACAGGTTCCCGACGGCGATCGTCGGCAGGGACAGTCGCACGACGCCGCCGCCGGCGTAGCGGGCGTTGCGGACCCGCATAGCAGCCCAATACACGCCGGCCAGCGGCACGAGCGGCAGCCGCGCCACGCGTGCCGCCGGCGACGTCCCCCAGAGCCACCGGACCACGCGAGCGGCTGTCACTCGTCCCTCGTCCCTCGTCCCTCGTCCCCCCCATATGTCACGTCCCGCAGCTCCTGCTCCGCCCGGGTGAGCGCCTGGCGCAGCGCGGCCTTGCCCTGCTCGACGGCGAACGGCGGGCTGTACACGATGTCTACGGCCGCGAACGGCCGCGGCAGACAGAACTGGTCCCAGGACCGGATCCACCAGGCCGAGGAGGTACGCGCACCGGCCGCGATCACCAGCGCGTTGGCGTGCTGCGCGGCGGCCAGCGCGCCCGGCTTCATCCGCTCCGCTGGGCCGCGCGGCCCGTCCGGGGTCAGCGCCACCTCTCCTCCCTGCCGCAGGTGGCGCACCAGCCCGAGCAGCCCCACGTCGCCGCCGCGCTGCGACGACCCACGCACCACGCGGTACCCCCAGCGCTCGGACAGCTCGGCGAGGTACCCCCCGTCCCGGTGACGACTGATGAGCAGGGCCATGCCTTCGTTGCGGCGATGATAGAGCAGCGGCAGGATGCGACTGTGCCACAGCACGTAGATCACCGGGCGGCCGCTGCCGCGCGCCGTCGTCACGTGCTCCCACCCTCTGACCCGGTAGCGCCACGTCGCCGCCAGCAGACGCACGAGCCCCGCCAGGAGCGTCGTCACCCCGCGAGCTCCGCGGCCAGCGCGGCCACGCGCTCGGCGGCGCCCGGCGGCCCGAGCCGCTCCCGTACCAGGGCGAGCCCCTCGCGCTGGCGGCGGGCCGCGTCGCTCGCGGGGTCGAGCAGCGGCAGCACCGCGTCCGCCAGCGCGGCGGGCGTCGCGGCGCTCTGCAGGAACTCCGGTGCCACCTCGCGCTCCGCGATCAGGTTCACCAGGCCGACGTGGGGCACCTGCAGCATGCGGATCGCGATCGCGAAGGACACGGGATTGAGCCGGTAGGCGATCGCCATCGGGACGTCGGCGAGCGCGGCTTCGAGCGTGGTCGTGCCGGACTTGCACAGCCCGGCCTCGGCGGCGGCGAACACCGTGCGCGGATCGCCCCGATGCAGGCGGATGGCGCCGGCGCCGGGGTAGCGCGCCCGGCCCGTCGCGGCGACGACGACCTGCACCTCGGGCCGCACGGCGACGATCCGAGCCGCGGCGCCGCGGAACGCGGGCCACAGACGCGTCACCTCCTGAGAACGGCTCCCCGGGAACAGCCCCAGCACCGGTCGCGCCGGGTCGAGGCCAAGCGCGCGCCGGGCCTCCACGCGCGGCGGAGGGGGCGGCCGGTCGCGCAGCGGATGACCCACGAACGTCGCCGCGATTCCGTGGTCGCGAAAGAACCGCTCCTCGAACGGCAGGATGACCGCCAGGCGCCGCACCGCCGCGAGCCGGCGCACGCGTCCCGGCGCCCAGGCCCACATCTGTGGAGCGATGTAATACAGCACCGGGATTCCCGCTTCGCGGGCGGCCGCCGCCGCGCGCAGATGGTAACCCGGATAGTCGACCAGGATCACGAGATCGTAGCGCTTGGCGCGGAAGGCGTCGCGCACCCGGCCCAGGAGCCGGAGGTGGGCGGGAAGCTTCCACAGCGCTTCGACGAACCCGACCACGGAAAAGCGCTCCATGCGGTCGAGCACGACGGCGCCCGCCGCCTCGAGGTCCGGCCCGCCGAACGCCTCCACCGTGACGGCGGGGAGGCGGCGCTTGAGCGCGCTCACGACAGCCGCGGCATGCGCGTCCCCCGACGGCTCGCCGGCGGAAATGTACACCCGCGGCGCGCGGCTCATGTCGTTCCAACTGCAGTCGCCAAACGTGCCGCGGACTTGCCGGGAATAGTTGGAACCGCACTCACGGCCGCGTGGCGGCGTGGGGGATGGCGGGCGCGAGTGGTGGAGCGGGCGGCGCGAGTGGGGACGCCTGCACAGCCGCGGCGACGCGGAACGCCAGCGCCAGGGCCTGCACTCCGGCGGCGCCCGACACCACGACCTCCTCCTCGCCCCGTACGGCGCGCACGAAACTCTCGAGCTCGAGCTGGAGCGGCTCCGCCTCGGGAGCCTCGAGCCGCACGTGCTCCACGATCTGCTCGAGCTTCGTGGCGCCCAGACCTTGCCAGCCGGGCTTCAGGCGGAAGAAGTCGCCGCTGCCCTGCGCCAGGTCGAGCGAGCAATAGCCGGTCGGCTGGAAGATGCGCAGTTTGCGCGTGCGCTCGCGTGACACCCGGCTCGCCGTGACATTGGCGATGGCGCCGTTGGCGAACTCGAGGCGCGCGTTCGCGATGTCCACGTGGGGGGTGAGGATCGCGACTCCCGTGGCGCGAACGTCCGCGACGGGAGCGCGCACCAGCTCCAGCACGAGATCGAGGTCGTGGATCATCAGGTCGAGAATCACGGCCACGTCGGTGCCGCGCGGCTGAAAGGGAGCGAGGCGGTCGATCTGCAGGAAGCGGGGCTCGTCGAGGTAGGGCGCGGCGGCGCGCACGGCCCGGTTAAACCGCTCCACGTGGCCCACCTGGAGCACCACACCGTGCTCGGCCGCGCACCGCACCAGGTCTTCCGCGCCCGGGAGCGTGTCCGCCAGGGGCTTTTCCATGAGCAGGCCGATGCCCCGCTCCAGCACGGCGCGCCCCACCTCGGCGTGCGCGGGCGTGGGAACGGCCACGGTCACCGCATCCACGCGATCGAGCAGCGCGGCGAGGGTGGGGTGCGCCACCGTGCCGAGCTGCTGCGCCACCTCGGCACCGCGCGCCGGGTTCTTGTCGTAGATCCCGGAAAATCCCACGCCCGGCATGCGCGAGAGCAGCCGGGCGTGGTGGAACCCGAGCGCGCCGGTGCCGACCACCCCCACCCGGATCGGCGGTGCGCTCACACCAGCACTCCCCGCTGCGACCCTTCGATGAACTTGAGGAAGTTCTCCACCTCGGGGATCTGCGGCAGCTCGGCGCGCGCCTTGGCGATGCCCTGGCTCACGGTCATGTCGGAATTGAACAGCAGGCGGTAGGCCCGCTTCAGGGCGAGCTTCACCTCGGGCGAGAAGCCCGCGCGCTGCAGCCCCACCGAATTGAGGCCGTAGAGGTGCACCGGATTCCCCACCGCCTTGGTGTAGGGCGGCACGTCCTGATTGACGCGCGAGCCGCCGCCCACGAACGAGAACGTGCCGATGCGCACGAACTGATGAATCGGCACCAGTCCCGACACGACCGCCCGGTCCTCGATGGTGACGTGCCCGGCCATCTGGACCGCGTTGGCGATGATGACATCGTTTCCGATGTAGCAGTCGTGGGCGAGGTGCACGTACGACATGAGGAAACAGCGCTGCCCCACGGCCGTCTTCCCGGTCGCCGAGGTTCCCCGGTTGATGGTGCAGTACTCCCGGATCACCGTCGCGTCGCCCACTTCGACCCAGGTGTCCTCGCCGCGGTACTTCAGGTCCTGCGGGTCGTTGCCGAGCACGCTGCCGTACCCGATCCTCACGCCGGTGCCGATCTTGACGTTGCGCTCGAGCACCGCGTGCGCGGCGACGTGACAGCGCTCGCCGATCGTCACCCGCGGTCCGATGATCGCGTATGGCCCGACCGTGACGTCGCTCCCGATGTGCGCGGTGGGATCGACCAGGGCGGTCCGGTGGATCACCGATCGACCACCGTCGCCATCATGTCGGCCTCCGCCACCACTTGCCCGTCCACGTACCCGACGCCTTTCATCTTGCACGTCTTGCCGCGGAACTGCAGCATCTCGAGCTCGAATCGGATCTGGTCGCCCGGCACCACCGGGCGGCGGAACTTGACGTTGTCGAGCGACATGAAGTAGACCACCTTGTCCTCGACGTTCTGCCCCTCGAAGTAGCCCATCAGCAGCATGCCGCCCACCTGAGCCATCGCCTCGATGATGAGCACGCCGGGCATGATCGGGTGACCCGGGAAGTGGCCCTGGAAGAACGGCTCGTTGATCGTGACGTTCTTGATCCCGACGATGCGCTGCTGGCCTTCGACCTCGATGATGCGGTCCACCAGGAGGAAGGGATAGCGGTGCGGCAGCACGTCCATGATGCGCCCGATATCCATTTTGGGCGCGGCGCCCGTGCGCCGCGCCGCGCGAGCCAGGGCGCGGGCCAGAGCGATGTTGCCGCTGTGGCTGGGTCGCTCGGCCACGACGTGGGCGCGGATGCGCGCGCCCGTGAGCGCCAGATCGCCGATGATGTCCGCCGCCTTGTGGCGCAGGAATTCGTCCGGCCAGCGCAGCTGGGCCCCGTTGGCGAGTCCGCGCTCGTCGAGCAGGATGGCGTTGGCCTGGGATGCACCCTTGATCAGGCCCCGCGCCTTGAGCGACTCGACCTCGCTCACGAACCCGAACGTGCGGGCCGGCGCCAGCTCCGTGGCGAACGCCTCGGGCGTGACCGTGTAGCTCCCCGACTGGCGCCCGATGAGCGGGTGCGGCCACTCGATCGTCACCGTGAGCCGCAGCTCCCTGGCGGGGGCGACCACGTACGTCGAGTCGCCGTCGGTGACCGTGAACGGCGCCGGCACCGTCAGGATGACCGGCTCGCCGCTCGTCTCGGTGGGGCCGGCGTGCGCCAGCGCCTCGAAGTAGGGCTGGACACTGCCGTCGAGAATCGGCGGCTCGGGACCCGTGAGCTCGACCGTGACGTCGTCGATCTCGTGGGCCGCGACCGCGGCGAGGAGGTGCTCGACCGTATGGATGGTCGTCTCGCCCTTGCCGATCGCCGTGCGCCGCTCGACGGCCTCGACCTCCGACAGCCGGGCAGGCACCTCCGGCTTCCCCGACAGATCGACGCGCCGGAACACGATCCCCTGCCCCGCGGGCGCGGGCAGGAACGTGGCCTCGGTGCGTGCTCCGGTGTGCAGCCCGGTGCCCGAAACCGCGGCCTTCTGCTTGATGCTGCGCCTAGTGCTCTGAGCCATCCGTCCGCCGCACGAGTGCCTCGAGATCGTCCACGATCCGCGCCAGCCGGTACAGGGCGCCCTGCGCCCGCAAAAACTCGCGGTGGTTGCGCGCGGGGTAGCCGGACACCGTCGCGCCCGGGTCGATGTCCCCGATCACGCCTCCCTGCACCGTGACGCGCGCCCCGCGCCCGATCGTCACATGGTCGGCAAGGCCGGCCTGCCCCGCCAGGAACACGTCGTCCTCGACGTGGGTGCTGCCCGCGATCCCGGCCTGACCGGCGATCAGACAGCGGGCCCCGATGCGGCAGTTGTGGCCGATCTGCACGAGGTTGTCGATCTTCGTCCCCGGCCCCACGACGGTGTCGTCCACGCTGCCGCGATCGATGGTCGTGTTGGCGCCGACCTCGACGTCGTCGCCGATGATGCAGCGCCCGACCTGCGGGATCTTGCGCGGCAGCTCGCCCGGCTTGCCCGGCACGTAGCCGAATCCATCCGCCCCGAGCCGCACGCCGGCATGTAGGATGACGCGGTTGCCCACCACCGTCCCGCCGTAGCACACCACGTGGGGCAACAGTTGCACGTCGTCCCCCAGCTGGACGTCGTCCCCCAGCACGCACGCCGCGCCGATCCGTACGTTCCGACCCAGCCGCACGCGGCGACCCAGCACCGCGTAGGCGCCGATCGCCACGGGCTCCTGCCACACCACGCCGGCGCCGATCACCGCGGTGCGGTGGATGCCCGGCTCCCAGACTGGCTCAGGATAGAGCACCGGAATGACCGCCAGCAGCGCCACGTGCGGATCGCGCACCAGCACGCGGCAAGCGGGACCTTCCGGGGTCTCCTGAACGAGATCCGGTTTGCAGAGCACGACGGCCGCGCTAGACCGTTGAAAATACTGGAGATAGCGCCTGGCGGCAAGAAACGACAGGTCGTTCGGACCGGCCCGGTCCAAGGGCGCGACGCCCGACACGGTCACGTCCGGCGGGCCCATCAGTTGACCGTTCGTGAGGGCCGCGATGTCGCGCGCGCTCAGGCGCGGGGCGGCACCGGCGCCGGCTGCGCTGTCCCCGCCGCCCTCCGACTGTTGCCGGTCGCGCACGGGCTGGCGCGCCCTATTTGGGTGACTTCAGCCGCTCGATCACCTTGGCGGTGATGTCGAGGCTCGGGTCGACGGCCAGGAAGACGCTGGAGTTCTGACCGTCCATATCGAAGACCAGCGCGTAGTTGGCCTCGGCGCGGATGCCCCCGACGATTCCGATGACCCGGGCCTGGATCGGCTGCAGCAACTCCTGCTCCCGCTGCTGGTAGCGAGTCTGCATGTCGCTCTGGCGCTGCTGCAGGCGCTGCTGCATGGCTTGCAGGTCGCGCTGCTTCGCCTGCTTCGCGGCCGAGGAGAGCGCGAGCGATTGCTGATCGAAGGCGCGCATCGCCGAATCCCACTGCTGCTGCATGCGCTGCAGCGAGTCGCGGATGCTCTGGCCCTCTTTGCTGAGCGTGGATTCGGCGGCGGCGTACCCCGGTGTCTGCTCGAGGATCGTCTGCGAGTGGACGAAGGCGATCTTGAGCGTCCCCTGCGCCTGTGCGCCGAGCGCGACCGGTGCCGCCACGACCAGTCCGACCCACGTCCACACTGTCACCACACACCTCATAGCTGTCTCCCCGAGAGAAAGACCCGTGTCCGTTGCCCCCCCCTCGTCCGCGCGGGGAGTCCGATCAGAAGAAGTTGCCCAGCTTGAAGTGCAGCTTGAACCCCGGCGCCGGGCGGCCGAAGGAATCCGTGCGGTCGAAGCCGTACGCCCAATCGATCCCGATGGGGCCGAGGGGCGAAATGATGCTCAAGCCGAGGCCGGCGCCGTGGAACAGCCGCGTCGGATCGAACTCGCCGGCGTGCGCCCACACGTTCCCCGCGTCCACGAACATGTTGATGTAGAACATCTGGGACAGCCGCGCGCCGATCTCGCCCGTCATCGCGAAATACGCCTTCCCGAACGAGCCGGCCGTCGCCTGGCCGTTGACGGCGGTCGGGTCGTATCCCTGGGGCGTGATGGAGAACTCGTCATAGCCACGCAGCGGGATGCCGTACTGCACGCCGCCCATGGTGAACAGCTGATCGAAGAAGGGCGAATTCCCGAACACGAGTCCCGAACGCGTCGACAGGCCCATCACGAATCGGACCGGCGCCGTGCTCGCCGCAGCGCCCAGCTGCCCCAGCGGAGCGTACCACCGGCCTTCGAGATCGAGGCGCTGGAAGTTTCCCGAGCCACCCAGCGGTCCGCCGGACTGCGACAGCCCGATCGAGTGCATCGTGCCCGCGGTGGGGAACGGCAGGTCGATACGGGTGTCGCGCAGCAGCGAGACCCCGAGCGTGGATCGGATGCAGTTGTTGCAGCGCAGTGCGGCGAGCCCGGTACTCGCACCGGTGAACGACTGGTCGTCGATCCCGTACGACACGAACAGCCGGGTGTAGCGGTCATGGAACAGCGGGAACCCGAACTGCAGGCTGGCGCCACGGCGGCGCAGCGTGCCGAGGTCCGCGATGGTGTAGCGGAGACGGGTGTTGTGCACGTCGAACGTCCCCGAAATCCGCGACTCGCGGATGGCGGGGTCGGTGTACGTGACGGAAAAGTCGCTGATGTTCTGGCCGAATTGCCACTGGAAATGGCCCTTCTTGCCCTGCCCGAACAGGTTGGGCTCGTCCAGTCCGAGGAACCCGCCGACGCCGGTGCCCTGTCCCACCGACGCGCCGAAGTTGATGTTGCCGGTGTGCTTCTCGGTCACCCGGAAGATCACGTCCACGTCGCCCTGGTCGTTGGCGGGCCGGGTGTCCGGGAACGGCAGAGGTTGCTGGAAAAAGCCGAGGTTCGAGATGTTCTGGTACGAGCGGATGAGCGCGTCCTGGCGGAACACGTCTCCGGGCAACAGCACGATCGCGTCGCGGATCACCCGCTCGTGGGTGATGTCGTTCCCCGAGATCTCGATCTTGTTGACGATCGCGGGCTGGCCTTCGTTGATCGCCCAGCGCAGATCCACCACCGGCTTCCCGTCCGGGGCCGTGCGGCGGATCACCTGGGGGTCGACGTGCATGTAGATGTAGCCGTTGTTGTAGTACAGGGTCTGGACCTGCTGCGTGGCCGCGCTCCATTTCTGCTGATCGAAGTACAGGGGCCCCTGGGAGGCCCCACCGAAGCCCAGGAATCCGCCGCGGCCTTCTTCCTTGAATGGAAACAGCTGCTGCAGCTCGTCGGTCGAGAAGCGCCGGTTGCCCACGATTTCGAACGTGCCGACGCGGTACGGCTCGCCCTCGCTCACGCGCACGACGAGCGTCGCCTTGCCGGTCGAGTCGTCCACGAGCAACGTGTCGCCGAGCACCTGGAAGTCCACGAACCCCCGGTCGCCATAGAGCTTCGGCAGATTCTCCTGGAGGTCGGACCGCAGCTTTTCGTCGTCGTATTCGCCGGAGCGGAACCACCAGAAGCCCTCGGGTCGGGTCTTCATGGACCCCACCAACCGGTCCGTCGGGAGGTGGGTATTGCCCTCGAGCGCGACCCGCGCGACCGCGACGCGCCGCCCCTCGTCCACGTCGAACACGACGCGGACGCGCGACGAGTCGGCCTCGTACACCTTGATCACGCTCACGTGGGCCAGGTAGTACCCTTCGGCCCGGTACAGCGAGTCGATGCGGCCGCGCCCGCGCGCCAGGGCGGCGGGGTCGAGCGGCCGCCCTTCGGCGAGCTGTGCCTTGTCGCGGACGCTCCCTTCCGAGAGCCGATTCACGCCGCGCACGGCCCACTTCACGAGGATGGGACGCTCGCGCACGCGCACGATCAGGAGCTGGCGGCCGGCCGCCGTGTCCTGCTCGGCGCGGACGTCGTCGAACTCGCCGGTGGCATAGAGCGCCTGCATGGCGCGCTGCACGTCGCGGTAGCCGAGCGGCCGGCCGGGCGCGAGCCCGCTCTGGTCGAGCACCTGTTTGCGGTCGACGCGGCGCAGGCCGAGCACCACGATGGAATCGGGGGCGACAGCGGGAGGCGCCTGGGCGGGGGCCTCGCCCTGCGCGCGCACGGCGCGCGCGGGGAGGAGCGCCAGACCACCCAGCAAGATGACGAGCGAAGCTGTGCGGATCACGCCTTCGAGCCGGAGAGCGCGCGGAACGCCAGCCGTTCCTTGTCCGGGGCCACGTCGACCTCGATTTCGTCGCCCCGTGCGAACTCGCCGACCAGGATTTTCTCCGACAGCGGATCTTCCACGTACTTCTGAATGGCGCGCTTCAGGGGACGCGCGCCGAAATGCTCATCGTACCCGTGATCCACCAGGAAATCCGAGGCCGCCGGCGTCAGCCGGAGCGTGAGCTCCTCCTCGCCCAACCGCCGCTGCACTTCCTTGAGCAGGATCGCGACAATCTGCGCGATGTGCTCCCGCGTGAGCGGGTGGAACACAATAATGTCGTCCAGCCGGTTCAAGAACTCGGGATTGAAGGTCTTGTTGATCTCCTCCTTCACCTTCTCCGCCATCTTCTCGAAGCTGGCACGACTGTCGGGCTGCGCGAAGCCGAGCGCCTTGCCCTTCACCATGTCGCGCGCGCCGACGTTCGACGTCATGATCACGACGGTGTTCTTGAAGTCGATCACCCGCCCGTAGTTGTCGGTGAGGTGCCCTTCGTCCAGCACCTGCAGCAGGATGTTGAAGACGTCGGGGTGCGCCTTCTCGATCTCGTCGAGCAGCACCACCGAATAGGGCTTGCGCCGCACCGCCTTGGTGAGGGTGCCGGAGTCTTCGTAGCCGACGTAGCCGGGAGGCGCGCCGATCAAGCGGCTCACCGAGAACTTCTCCATGTACTCCGACATGTCGACCCGGATCAGCGCGCTCGCGTCCGCGAACAGGAACCGCGCCAGCCCGCGGGCGAGCTCGGTCTTGCCGACGCCGGTCGGACCGGAAAAGATGAACGACCCGATCGGCCGCTTGGGATCCTTGAGCCCGGCCCGACTGCGCCGGATGGCGCGCGAGATCACCGCGATCGCTTCGTCCTGGCCCACCACCGTCTGGTGCATCTCCTCTTCCATGCGGAGCAGGCGGGCCGTCTCGGCCTCCTGGAGGCGCGTCACCGGAATCCCCGTCCAGCGGGACACGATGAACGCGACGGCTTCCTCGGTGATCGTCGGCCGGTGGGTCTGCCGCTCCTTCTCCCAGGCTTCCTGCTTGCGGCGGATGTCGGCCTGGAGCTCGCGCTCCTGGTCGCGCAGCGCGGCCGCCCGCTCGAAGTTCTGGTCGCGGACCGCGTTCTCCTTGTCGCCGTTGATGTGCTCGAGCTTGTCCTTGAGCGCCGCGACCTCGGGAGGCGGGACCTGCGTGGCGAGGCGCGCCCGCGCGCCGGCTTCGTCAATGACGTCGATCGCCTTGTCCGGCAGGAACCGATCGGTGATGTAGCGCTCCGACAGCTTCGCGGCGGCGTCGAGGGTGTCGTCGGGGATGATCACCCGGTGGTGCTCCTCATACCGCTTGCGCAGCCCCTTCAGGATCTCGATCGTCTCGTCCACCGTGGGCGGATCGACGATCACCGTCTGGAAGCGGCGCTCGAGCGCGCCGTCCTTCTCGATGTACTTGCGGTACTCGTTGAGCGTCGACGCCCCTACGCACTGCAGCTCGCCCCGCGCGAGCGCCGGCTTCAGCATGTTGGAGGCGTCAACCGCCCCCTCGGCCGCGCCCGCGCCCACCAGCGTATGCAGCTCGTCGATGAACAAGATGATGTTCTTGTTCTGGGCGATCTCGTTAATGATCGCCTTGAGCCGTTCCTCGAACTGGCCGCGGTACTTGGTGCCCGCGATCACCGCCGCCATGTCGAGCGACAGGACGCGATGATCCTTCAGCGCGTCGGGGCACTGGCCGCTCGCGATCAGCTGCGCCAGCCCCTCGACGATGGCCGTCTTGCCCACGCCCGGCTCGCCGATCAGGACGGGGTTGTTCTTCTTGCGCCGCGACAGAATCTCCATCACGCGCTCGATTTCCTTCTGGCGCCCGATGGTCGGGTCGAGCTGCCCCTCGGCTGCGAGCTGCGTCAGATCGCGACAGAAGTGGTCCAGCGCGGGAGTCTTGGATTTCTTCTCGCTCTTCGGGCTCGGGGCTTGCGCGCCGGTGCCGGACGGGGTGGGCCCCGACGGCATCTCGCTCCCGAGCAGCCGCAGCGTCTCCGCCCGCGCCTGCTCCAGGTTCACGCCGGCGTCGGTGAGCACCTGCGCCGCGATGCCCTTCTCTTCGCGTAGCAATCCCAGCAGCAGGTGCTCCGTGCCGACGTAGGAGTGATTCAGCTCGCGTGCCTCGCTCATGGCGAGCTCGAGCACTTTCTTCGCGCGCGAGGTGTAGGGCAAGTCGGGTCCGGCGGCCGCGGCCGCCTTTCCCTTCTTTACCGTCTCCTCGATCTTCTGTTGGATTTCCTCGAGGTCGACGTTCAGGTTGGTGAGGACCGCCGCCGCCACCCCCTCCCCTTCGCGGATCAATCCCAACAGGATGTGCTCGGTCCCCACGTACTCATGGTGCAGCCGGGCGGCTTCTTCCCGCGCCATCTGCAGGACCTTACGCACGCGATCCGTGAAGTTGTAGCCGTTCATCTTTCCCCCTGCCTCACACGGCCTCGGTCTCGAGCACCCGACGGACATAGGTGGCGCGCGCCGTCGGCAGCTCGGGATCGCCGGTCTGACGTCCTTCGAGCGCCGCGAGGTGCGCGGGCTGGGTGAAGATCAGCAGCTTGTTCAGCGTATATACACTCAATCCGGGGATCAGATTCAGCCCGACCCCTAACCGTACACCGCTCAACAAGTTCATCGTCTCTTCGAATGTCAGCTTCCGCGCGTACTTGAGCAACCCGTATGCCCGCCACGTCTTGTCGGCGACCTCGTCGGGCGCCGTGCGCAGCAGCACCTCGCGCGCCTGCTCTTCGTACTCAATCACCTGCCGCACGATCTTCCCCAAGTGATCCAACAACTCGTCTTCCGACTTCCCGAGCGTCGTCTGATTAGATAACTGAAAGAAGTTCCCGACGACCTCGCTCCCCTCCCCATACAACCCCCGAAACGTGAGCCCGACTTGCGTCAGCCCTTGAAGCACTTTCCCGACTTCCTTTGTCAAAACGAGGCCCGGCAAGTGGATAAGGACGCTCGCCCGCAGCCCCGTCCCGGCATTGGTCGGGCAGGACGTAAGATAGCCAAATTCCGGATGAAACGCGAAGGGCAGCAGCCGCCCCAAGTCGGCGTCGAGCGCCTCCAAATCGGCGTACGCCTCCTCCAGGGCGAATCCCGAGCGCATTCCGTGCAATCGCAGGTGGTCTTCCTCGTTGACCATGACGCCGACCGTCCCCTGCACCACCAGGGCGGCCCCGGGACGGGGCCGGGCCTCGCGATCCAGGCCTGCTAACTCCTTAGAGACGAGGTGCCGCTCGTGCAGCAGCTGCCGCTCGATCCGCTCCAGCCGGTCGAGCCGGATGGTCGCCGCGCCCTTCAGCAGGTCGCTCGCCGCGCTGGCTTCTTCCACGCGCGTGAGCACCGCCGTGCGGTCGGAGTCCTTGGCCCGCTGGCTGAAGACGTAGCCTTCGAGGTTGCGCGCCAGCCGGATCCGGGTCGAGAGCACGATGCTGCCCTTCGGCCCCGAGGCGTCCAGCCAGCCGATCCCACCATCGGGCAGGAGCGAGAGGTCGATCATTCGAGCACCCGGATGCGATCGCGCAGCTCGGCGGCGAGCTCGAAGTTTTCGTTCTCCACGGCGCGCCGCAGCTGCTCCTTGAGCTCGAGCAGCTGCAGCCGCGGGTCGGTCGCGCCCGCGGCGCCCGGGAGCGCGTAGCGCTCCCCGACGTGCTGGCTGGAGCCGTGCAGGCGGCGCAGCAGGTCTTTGAGATGCGAGGAGAAGGACTCGTAGCACTGAGCGCACCCCAGTCGGCCCGACTCGCGGAAGTCCTTGAGCGTGCTGCCGCAGGCAGCGCAGCGCAGCCCGTCGGCCGGCGTGGGGAGGACATTCGTCCCCCCCTTCCCCATCGCCTGGATGAAGCCGCCCAAGGGCGACTTGAGGATCGACTCGCCCGTCTCGAACCCTTTTTGCTGCGCGCACTGCTTGCACAGGTGGAGCGTCACTTTCGTGTCGTTCTCCACTTTGGTGAGATGGATCTCCACCTCGCGCTCCTTACAGTTGTCGCACATCATCAGGGTATCGCGTCCACCGAGCCGACCGCGACGAGGCGGCCGTCCTCGAGCATCATGATCCGGTCGGCCCGCCCCGCGAGCTGCCGGTTGTGCGTCACCACCACGACCGCCGTTTCGTACTCCCGCGCCAGGCGGAAGAACACGTCGTGCAACCGGTCCGAGTTGGCGTGATCCAGGTTGCCCGACGGCTCGTCCGCCAGTACGACGCTCGGATCGTGCACCAGCGCGCGCGCCACCGCGCAGCGTTGCTGCTCGCCCCCCGACAACTCGCCGGGTCGGTGCGTCATGCGCCCCGCCAACCCGACCAGCGACAGCACCTCCTCCGCCCGCGAGCGCGCCCGGCGCGTGTCTTGTCCCCCGATCAAGAGGGGCATCATCACGTTCTCCAGGGCGGAGAATTCCCGCAAGAGATGGTGGAACTGGAACACAAAGCCCAACTTGCGATTCCGCAGGTCGGCCAGGGCGTCCGGCTCCAGGTCGGCGTAGCGCGAGCCATCGAGCCACACGTCCCCGCCGGTGGGCCGGTCCAAAGCGCCCAAGAGGTGCAGCAGAGTGCTCTTGCCCGCCCCGGACGCGCCCACGATGGCGACGAACTCCCCGCGCCGCACGCTCAGATCGACCGCCCGCAGCACCTCGAGCGGCTGACCGTCGCCGCCGGCGAACACCTTGCGGATGCCCCGCGCCTCGAGCAGCGCCGTCATTCGTAGCGGATCGCCGTCACCGGGTCGAGCCGGGCGGCCTGCAGCGAGGGGTAGAGGGGCGCGAGCGTCGCCACTACGAGACTCGCCGCGATCACGAGGAGCACGTCGAGGGGCTGAGTATGCACCGGGAGATGATCGATGAAATAGATGGACGGGTCGATCGGGATCCAGTGGCCCCGGTTCACCATCCCGCCCACGACCAGCCCGAGCCCCACGCCCAGCGTCGTCCCGGTCAGCCCGATGAGGATGCCTTGCGCCAGGAAAATCCGGCGGATCGCCGCCCGCTTGAGACCCATCGCCAGCAGGATGCCGATCTCGCGCGTCTTGTCGCGCACCACCATCGACAGCATCCCCACCACGTTGAACGCGGCCACCACGCAGATGAGGAACACCACGAACGCCATCGCGAGTTTCTCGAGCTTCAGCGCGGAAAACAACGACGCGTTCTGGGACTGCCAGTCGAGCGCGCGATAGGGATAGCCGAGCCGCGTTTCCAGTGCCGCGCCGAACGGCCGGGCCTGCCACGGGTCGGCGAGGCGCACCTCGATGCCCGTCACCGCGGTGTCGAGACCGGCGAAGCGCTGCGCCACGCGCCGATCGAGCGCGACGTAGCTGTTGTCGTACTCGTACATGCCGGTGTCGAAGATGCCGCTGACCTCGTAGCGGTGGAACTTGGGCACGTAGGCGCCGAGGCTGGGGTTGAACTTGGCGCCCGCGGGCGCGACCAGAGTCACTACGTCGCCGGGGAAGGCCGAGAGCTTGGAGGCCAGGCGGGTGCCGAGGGCGATGCCGCCCTCGACGTCGCGGCGCGTCGTGCGGAAGGTGAGGTCGCCCTTCGCGAAGTGTTGGGCAAAGCTCGTCACGGCGCGACTCGCGGTGTCGGGATCGACCCCGTACACCACCACACCCTCGGCGTAGTCGTGCCCCGCCGAGATGAGGCCCTGGCTGAGCACGAACGGCGCCGCGGCCTCGACCCCCGGCGTACGCCGCACCTTGCCGAGCACCTCGCGCCAGTCGTCGAGCCGCAGCCCCTCGCCGTACGTGAGCACACGGAGGTGGGGGTTGGCGACGAGGATCTTGTCGCGCAGGTCGGCCTGCAGACCGTTCATCACGCCCAGCACCACGACCAGTGCCATGACGCCCACCGTGACGCCGCCGACGGCGATCACGGTGATGAGCGACAGCAGGCGCGACGAGCGACGGCTGCGCAGGTAGCGCAACGCGATGCCGAGCTCCAGACGCGAGATCATTCGGGCCGCAGCATGGGAAACAAGATGACGTCGCGAATGTGCGGCTGGTCCGCCAGGATCATCAGCAGGCGGTCGATGCCGAGCCCCACGCCGCCGGTGGGCGGCATGCCGTACTCGAGCGCCCGGATGAAGTCCTCGTCCAGCTGCTGCGCCTCGATATCGCCGGCCGCGCGCAGCCGGGCCTGCTGCTCGAAGCGGCGGCGCTGCTCGTCGGGATCGTTCAGCTCGCTGAAGGCGTTCGCCAGCTCGCGCTTCTGGACGAACAGCTCCCAGCGCTCCACGCGTGTGGGGTCGCCCCGCTTGAGCTTGGCGAGCGGCGACAACGCCAACGGATAATCGAGTACGAAGGTCGGCTGGATCAGCGTCGGCTCGGCGTAGCTCTTGAACACCTCATCCACCAGCTTCGCTCCCGCCAGCGTGTCCGCGTCGGCGACATCCTTGCGCTTCAGGGCCGCGCGCAGCTCGGCCTCGGTGGCGCGCGTGAGGTCGATTCCGGCCGTCTCGCGCACCAGGGCGTAATAGTCCTTGCGCGCGAACGGCCGCTTGAAATCGAGCGTGGCCCCGTGTCGCTCCAGCGTCGTGGTGGCGAACAGCTCCTGTACCATCCCGGACAAGAGCGCCTCGGTGAGCTGCAGCATCGCCTCGTAGTCGCCGTACGCCTCGTACCATTCGGCCATCGTGAACTCGGGGTTGTGAAGCCGGTCCATCCCCTCGTTGCGGAAGTCGTGTCCGATCTCGTACACCTTCTCGAGTCCGCCCACGATGCAGCGCTTGAGGTACAGCTCGTCCGCGATACGCAGGTAGACGTTGCTGTCGAGCGCCTCGTAGTGGGTCACGAACGGGCGGGCCGATGCGCCTCCGTACACCGGCTGCAGCACCGGCGTCTCCACCTCGAGGTAGCCGCGCGCATCGAGGAAACTTCGGACGTAGCCGACCGCGCGGGCCCGCAACCGGAACACCTCGCGCACGTCCGGGTGCACCGCCAGATCGACGTAGCGCTGCCGGGCGCGCAGCTCCGGATCCGCCAGCTCGCCGTGGCGCTTCCCCTCCGCATCCTCCTTGCCGAGCGGCAGCGGGCGCAGCGACTTGGTGAGCAGGGAGAATCGCTGCACCCGCAATGTGACCTCACCGCTATTGGTGCGGAACAGCGGGCCCTCGACACCGATCACGTCCCCCAGGTCGAGTAGCTTCACGACCTCGTACGCCTCGGCGCCGACGACGTCGATTTTGAAGTAGACCTGAATCTTCCCCGAGCGGTCTTCCAGATGCCCGAAGGTGGTCTTGCCCATGGAGCGCAGCAGGATGAGCCGCCCCGCCAGGCGATAGACGGTGGTGTCCCCGTCCTTGAACCCCTCGAGCGCCGGGGCGATGGGACCGGTGCGGTCGAACCGATAGGCGAACGGGACGATGCCGCGCTTCACCAGCTCGGCGAGCTTCTCGCGGCGCGCCGCCTCGACGAAGCTGGTCACGCGGCCTGTCTCCCGAAGCGTTTCAGATATGCCTCGATGAACGGGTCCAGGTCGCCGTCCATCACCTTCTGGACGTCCGCGACCTTCAGCTCGGTACGATGGTCGTTCACCATCGTATACGGCTGGAACACGTAGGAGCGGATCTGGTTGCCCCACGAAATGTCGGTCTTCTGCTTGTCCACTTCCGCCTTCTTGGCCTCGCGCTCGGCCACCGCGCGCTCGTACAGGCGGGCCTTGAGCATCTTGAGCGCGGTCGCCTTGTTCTTGAACTGGCTGCGCTCCTGCTGGCACGACACGACGATGTTCGTCGGCAGGTGGGTGATGCGCACGGCCGAGGAGGTCTTGTTGACGTGCTGCCCGCCCTTGCCCGATGCGCGGAAGGTGTCGATCCGCAAATCATCCGGGTCGATCTCGATCTCGATGTCCTCCTCCACGACCGGATAGACGAACACCGACGCGAACGACGTGTGCCGGCGCGATTGCGAGTCGAACGGCGAGATGCGCACCAGGCGGTGCACGCCCTTTTCCGCCTTGAGCAGGCCGTAGGCGTACTGCCCGCTGATCTGGAGGTCGACCGATTTGATGCCCGCTTCCTCTCCCTGGAGCAGGTCCAGCAGCTCCACCTTGAAGCCGTGGCGCTCCGCCCAGCGGGTGTACATCCGCATCAGCATCTCCGCCCAGTCCTGCGACTCCGTGCCGCCCGCGCCCGGATGAATCGTGAGCAGCGCGTCGCGGGCGTCGTCGCCGCCGCGCATCATATTGCGGAGCTCGAGCCGCTCGAGATCGCCGACGATCTGGGCCGCTTCGGTGTCGAGATCCCGCGCCAGCGCCTCGTCAGGCTCCGCGTCGGCCAGCTCGGCCAGGCCGCGGGCATCGTCGAGCCGCTTGCGCAGCGCGTTGTAGGGCTCGAGCCAGCTCTTGAGGGTCTTCACTTCGTCCACCACCTGGCGCGCCCGCTCCGGGTCCGCCCACACGCCGCCTTCGGCCATGGTGTGCTCCAGCTCACCCAGCCGCTTGGTCTTCCCCGCTACGTCAAAGGAAGCTCCCGAGCTCGGTGAGACGACGGTCGAATTCGACGAATCGATCGGCTAAGGCCACGGTCCCCCCAACGCCAGTCTCAAAATACCTTGTTCCCGCCGGCGAGAATCTCGTTCAACGCTTCGGCCCAGAACGACGTTCCCTTCGCGAGCTCGACCCCGACCTGCTCGACGTATTCCTGCCAGCTCTTCTCGATCTCGTCCTTGAACAGCTGCGGCAGCGTGCCGTCGCGCAGCCCCTGCTGGCGCTTCTCGGGATGGTACACCACCAGGTCGGACACGAGCGCCCGCGCGAGCCGGCGGGCCTTCTGTTTCGGGTCCTGCACCATGAACGGATTCACCGGCCGGAGCGGGCTCGTCATGCGCTGGCCGGGGGCCGCGCCCGCGGGCCCACCCGGCGCCGGGGGAGCCGGTGTCGGGGGCGAGGGGGGCGCGGGGGCCGCGGGGGCCGCGGGGGGCGAGGGGGGCGCGGGGGCCCGGGGCGCAGGTGCCGCCGGACGAGCGGGCGCGGTCGCGCCGCGAGCCGGGGGCGCCGGGCTCCCGGGGGCGGGGACGGGAGCCGGGGCGCGCGCCGGGGGCGGCGGCGCAGCGGGCGACGCCGGCGGTCGCAAGGGAGGCGTGGGCGGCGCCGCGGGCCGCGCTGGCGCGGCAACCGGTCCCGAAAAGCGCGGCATCCCGGGCGGGCGCGGGGGCACCGGGACCGCTGGGGGCGGCGGGGGCGGCGCAGCCGGCATGCGCGGGGCGGCCGGAGCGGGAGCGGGGGGCTGCGGCGGTGCGCCGCCGCCCCCGGGGTTCACCGCAAACACGCTGCTGCACACCGCGCAGCGCGCGCGCACCCCGCCTGCCGGTACCTTGGCGGGGTCCACGCGATACACGGTCTCGCACGACGGACAGGTGACGTTCATCTCGCGCGCCCCTCGGTCTCATCGAGCTCCGGGTCGTGGCGCCGATCGACCACGAACACCGATCCCGGTTGCGTCTTCGCATAGCTCTTCATTTCGGTCGCGAGCTCGCTCACCTGCGCCGGGTGCGCGAAGCGGCGATGCTGATTCGTCACGATCCCGATCGACAGCGTCATGAGCGGCACGCGGTGCAGCTGGCCGCGCCGGTCCTTCCCGAAATAGTACCCGGCGCGCCGGTCCTGCTCGTTGTACTGGTACGGGATCAGCGTATCAAACACCTCGAGCACCTCGCCGCACACCTCGGGAATGTCGTCGAACGGGATGATGAAGATGAAATCGTCCCCGCCGATGTGCCCGACGAAGCCCCGGCCGGCGAGCAGCCCCTTCACAACGTCGTGCAGGATGCGCGACAGGATGTAGATGACCCGGTCGCCGTCGTTGTAGCTGTAGCGGTCGTTGAACTCCTTGAAGTGATCGAGGTCGGCGTAGCAGACGGCGAACAGCTCGCCATTCTCCATGCGGCGCCGGATCTCGCGCTCGATCTCCGTCGTGCCGGGAAGCCTGGTGGACGGGTTGACGGCGACGTCGCGTGCGGTCCGGGTCATCAGGCCATCCAGGCGGCTCGCCTGCTCCGCCTGCTCGAACAGCGGGCTGATGACCTCGTCCGCCCCCGCGGTAAACCATTCCTGAACCCGATCGGTCGTGTGCCGACTGGTGAGGACGGCGAGGGGTACGATCGCCGAATAGGAGTCCGCCTTGAGCCGGCCGCACAGGGCGAGCCCCTGCGGGCCGTCGTCGGCATCGATGACGACGAGCTGCGGCAGGGATCGCAGCACCCGCTGCTCCACGTCACCGGGGTCCGGCACCGGGATGATGGTGAGTCCTTTGCCGTTCACCCAGTGCGTCAGGAAGTCAGGTACCGTGCGACCAGCCGGCGAGAAAAAGAGTATCGTCGGGCGCGTACCGCGCACCTGGCTCCTCGCGTAAGGGTCGAGCGCGCCTAAACTTAGGCCTCGTGGCGGCGGGTGTCAAACAAATGCGCGAGCGGCGCGGTCAGAAGTGCTTCGCCTCGTCGATCAGCATGATGGGAATGTCGTCCTCGACGGCGTAGATAAGGCGGCAGGCGTGGCACACCAGCGCTTCGGCGGGCGCGGTACGGTGCTCGAGCGGTCCCTTGCACTTGGGGCACACCAGTATTTCCAGCAGATCGGGGGCGAGGCTCATGGCACGTACCCCAGGCGTTTGAGCGACGCGTCGCGGCGCCGCCACTTGGGCAGCACCTTCACGTGCAGGTCCAGAAACACCGGCGCGCCGAGTAGGGTCTCGACCTTGGCGCGGGCGGCCTGGCCCAACGCCTTGATGGTGCGACCGCCGTCGCCGATCACGATGCCCTTCTGGCTGGCACGCTCGACGTACACCACCGCGCGAATATACAGAGGCTCGGTGCCTTCGCGGAACTCGTCGATCTCCACGGCGACGCTGTAGGGCAGCTCTTCGTGCAGCAGCTCGAACGCCGCCTCGCGGATGAACTCGGCCGCGAAGAAGCGGGTGGGCTGAGTGGCCATCTCCTCGGGATCGTAGTGGAACGGGCTTTCGGGGAGATGGGCGCTGAGGGCGGCGAGGAGCTGCTCCAGGCCAGCACCGGTGACGGCCGACACAACGACGGTGGAGGTTGGTGGAGGTTGGTGGAGGTTGGTGGAGGTTGGCGCGAGATCGGCTTTCGTGTACACGGTCACGATCGGGGCTCGGGGCGCACGATCGAGTTTCGCCACCTGTGCCAACGGGGGGGCCGGATACTCCGCGAGCGGGTGCAGGTAGGCGATAACCTCGGCGTCGTCGATGGCGCGCAGGGCGGCGGCGCGCATGGCGACGTGCAGCTGGTATTCGGGCTCGAGCAGTCCGGGCGAGTCCGTGAAGATGTACTGGGTGTCGTCGCGCGTGAGCAGGCTGACCACGGGGAGGCGGGTGGATTGGGGCTTGGGGGAGACGATGGCGAGGTGCTCGCCGATCAAGGCGTTGAGGAGCGAGGACTTGCCGACGTTGGGGCGGCCGGCCAGGACGACGGTTCCACAGCGGGTCATGAGCGAAAGCAAGGGCGTCACGCAGAAACGTCAAGCAGAGACGTCACGCGCAAGATTTGGGGCTCGGGATTAGGGGCTCGGGACTAGGGTTCAACCCTAGCCCCGAATCCCGAACGCCAAATCCCGCTATATGAGAAGCTGGGGCGCTGGCGGGGCCGCCGATACGTGCGGCATCGATCATCGCCGGGTGATTCAGACATGGACTGCCCGCCAGGCACGCCACCGTTTGCTGCCGGTGAGACAAAGAAAAGCCCCACAGCAGCCGTCGCTGTGGAGCTTGATCTTCCCCCTGAAAGGTCAGCGGTCGCGATCGTGTGAGTGATGGTGGTGGCGAGGCGCCCTAGACCTGGTGCCCGGGGCGACCTGGTCGAGGTCCGCCGCCAGCGCGAGCGCGGCCACACCACGGCCCAGGGCGAGCCCCGCCTCCATGTCGAATCGATAGTGAATTCCCGCGTAGAGTCGCGACAGACTTGCTTCTTGAGCCATGGCGTCGATTCGCGCACGCTCGCCGGGGAATGCGTCGGCGAGTACGGCACTAAAGGCACCCGAGAAACAGGAGTGCGCGGACGGGTACGACGGGTGCTGCGGCGTCGGGAATACGGTATGGATGCCCGCATCTGCCTGTGGGGGCCGGATGAACCAGTAGTGGTACTTGGCATCGAAGCATCCGATGAGCGCGTCGAAGCCGGCCGAGCTCATAACGAACAAAATCCGTGCGGCCTCCGCGTCTGTGCGGCGGTGGGAAACGATCAGCTCGCGCGCGATTCCCATGAAGGCAGCTTGGGACCGCGGCGACTGGTTCACGTTCCAGTAGTTCGCGATGTCGATCTGCTCCTGGGTCCGGGTGTCCGAGATCTGACGAACCTCGGCCAGCGCCGTATTAAAGGCATCGCTTCCAAATGCGGGTGGCGGAGCCGACCGCAGCTGATCCTGGGACGTGAGAAAGAAGGGCCGCGCGCCGAGGTTGCCGCGTGCGATTACGGGAGGAGGGGCGTAGATCCAGTAGCCCGGTCCGACGGGGGGCGGTCCGATGGGCGGGAGCAGTGGACTCGTGAGGCCCACGAGGTCGCCCTGCGCGAAGCTGAGCACGCGCGCGCCGGCCGCCCGCCCGATCGCTTCACCTGCGGCGAAATCCGCGTGCTTCGCGCCCGGCCACGGGTCGGACGCATCTTGCCCGTCGAGCGCGGCTTCGAGCTGGGCGATGCTGCCGGGGAAGAACGAGCTCAGCACAACGACCGAAGCGCCACCGATAGCCGCGGCGATCGGGGGATGTGGCCCCGGGGCTGCCTGCGCCGCCTCGGCAGCGCGGAGTTGAGCGAGCGAGAGATACGTGTACAGGCGAATCGCGTTGATCCCGGGCGCCGGCGCCGCTGTCGTCAGGTCGGTCGCCAGCTGGTTCCAACTGACCGTTGCGCCGGCCTCCCAGAACGTGACCGCACTGAACGTCAGGGTTGCGGTGGAAGCGCCGGTCGCGTCGGTGGGGTGTGCGCGGTCGATACTGCAGGCCGCCGCTAGGAGCACGGCCGTGCCGAGCAAGAGCATACGCTTGAACATGGTGCCTGCCTCAGTGAGAAGGTGGATCAGACGCATGCAGCCGCGCGTCACCGCGCGACCACTCATAGATGTGGCTTCCACGCCGGCTGGTCACCGTCGGTGAAAGGACGGACGCCCGAGCCATCCGCATTCGCCGTCGAGATTACCGAGATGGTGTACCAATCGCCGTCGTAGTCCCTTTGGAGCAGTTGCGCAAACGCGAGCTGGGTGCCGTCGGGCGACCAACTGGGTGCGAATCCGGGTAGCCCCGCGCCGATGCGCGCCACGCCGCCGCCATTCACGCCCATGAGCACGATCTCGTCCGCTCCGTAACGCGTGGTCGCGAACGCCAGCGCCGAGCCGTCGGGCTTCCAGGCCGCGCCATAGTCGCGTGCCGGATCGTTCGTGAGCCGTGCGAATCCGGTCCCGTCCGCGTTCACAGAGCATAGGTCGTCATTGCCGGCGTCCACGCGGCAGTCGAAGGCGATCGTCGCCCCTTCAGGCGACCACGCCGGACTTCCCACGAACCCCACGCCTTGAGTTCGCCGAGCGACCCCTGAGCCGTTCGCGGTCATCACGTAGAGCTCGGTCACGCCAGCGTGCGTGGCGGCGAACGCGATCTTCGAGCCATCCGGTGACCAAGTGGGGTGGCGATTCCCCGATCCGTCCGCGGTGAGCCGCCGGACCGCGGCTCCCCCGGGGTTGATGGTGCAGATGTCCTGGCCGCACTCGTAGGCGAGCGTCGCGCCGTCGGGCGACCACGCCGGGGCAAGTCCCGAAATGATCGTCTGGGGATCCCAAAGGTCCCGGACACGATTGACCACAATCGTTCCCTCCTGTGAGAATGCGATGCGCTCAGCCACCACGCAGCGCACAGCGAACGCGACGTCCACCGTGCCATCCTGAGGAACGCTCACAGGGCGGGACTGCGCACCGCTGACTGTGCAATTGGTGGCCACGTCGTTGAGGGTGACAGTCTGGGGACCCACCGGCACGCCGGGCACGATCACCGCCCCGTTCATTGAGAGCCCCGCGTACGTGGTGCACGCGACGCCAGAGGGACCGATGCAAACACTATAGTAGGAATCGGGGTCAATCCCGGTTGTCGCCGTCGTGACGCGCACGGCCCCAGCCGCGAAGCATGTGACCACAAACGACACGTGGATGGTGTCTCCCGCTTCGACCGTCGTCGTTGCGTCCATGGTGCAATTGGCCGATAAACCCTCCAACTCGACAGCGTGGTTACCCGGCCCCAGCGACATAGTGATGTCGCCGTTCACACCGATCGCTTTAGACAGCGTGCAATCGTCGGGGACGGGATCGACGCACAGGTCGTAGCCGTCGGGATCGAGGGAGGCGCCGGTGGTCCTGGTGCTTGCGTGTAGGGTCACCGGGGGTTTGGCGATGTTGAAGGGCGAACTAGCGATGCTCGTAAGGGCGCCTGCGCTGGCGATGAGCGTGTATCCCGCGTTCACCCGTGCGATCGAGAGATCGTTGAAGGTTGCCACGCCGTTGACGGCGCGCACGACAGTGTTCCCCGAAAGGGACGCGATGGGCGGGTTGGCCGGGAGCGCCACCGTCACACTATCCTGGAACTCGATCGCCAGGTTGCCGAAGGAGTCTTGCGCGGCGACTTGGACCGGCGGCGTGATCCGAGCGCCCTGGACCGTCTGACTCGGCTGCACCGCGAAAGCGAGGCGTGACGCGGCGGCCGCGGCGATTGCGAAATCAGTACTCGTCGCAGCGGCGAGCCCGGTACTCGCTGCCTTCAGCGTGTAGCCCGTGCCTGCCGTGACGACGCGCAGATTCGAGAAGGTCGCGACTCCATTCACCGCCGGCACGCTCGCAGTGCCCGCCAGGCTGCCACCGCTGGCGTTCGAATCGACCGTTAGCCTCACGACGTCGGTCGCGCTGGTCACCAGGTTGCCGGACCGGTCCTGAATCGCCACAGCGACGTCAGGATTGATCGCGATGCCGGCCGTGGCGTCGCTCGGCTGCACGATGAACGCGAGCTGTACCGCAGTCGCAGGCTGGGTCGGATCTGTGCAGGCGACCAGAGCGATCCCGACAATCCATACCAACCACGTTTTCCCGATCCGTGACATCAATGCCTCCCCTGAGAGCGATGGCGGCCACGCCCCACGATGGTGCGACGTTCGCTGAAACCTGGTGTGACACTCTCCACCCAGTCGCCGACCTACTGTTGCGCAGGTCTCGCACCGAATCCATGGCGCGCACCTGACTCGTGACAAAACTCTGGCTGACCAGGCAACTAGTTGGAGGATGCATGATTACAGGCGCATCTGACCTATGGCGCGGAGGCTGGCTGGCCATATCTTTGGCCTGGGTGTCGGTAGGAGACTTCATGCAGGCCCCACAGCGAGCCGCCAGACGAGTGATGCGGTTCGGAGTGTTCGAGGTTGATCTTCACGCACGCGAGCTGCGCAAGCGCGGGATCAAGATCGGGCTGCAGCAGCAACCCCTTCGGGTCTTGGCCCTGCTCTTGGAGCACGCCGGCGAAGTGGTGACCCGTGAGAACCTGCGCCAGGCGATTTGGCCCGCCGGCACGTTTGTCGAGTTCGACGTAGGCCTCGACGCCGCAATCCACAAGCTCCGTGCTGCCCTGGACGATTCGGCCGAGAGCCCACGGTTCGTGGAGACGCTGCCGCGTCGCGGCTACCGGTTCATTGCAGCCGTGGACGGGGTCGCGCAACCCCTGGAGGAGTCCCCGCTCCAGCGGAAGGTTGTCGTGTGGGCGGTGGGCCTCGCTGTCGCGGCTGCGCTCTTGCTCGCGCTGGACCATGGGGGACTCTACGATCGGCTGCGGGGACGTCCGCCATCGGCCACCCCGCCCTCGATCGCCGTACTCCCGCTCACGAATCTCGGCACCGACGCCAGCGACGCCGCTTTGGCTGATGGCATGACCGAGGAGTTGATCGGGATTCTCGCCAGGCTCGGCCAGGTGCGCGTGATCGCCGGCACCTCCGTCTTCGGGGTCAAGGGGCGACCGATCGACGTGCGGCGTATCGCCGACAGCTTGCGCGTGTCCCACATCCTCGAGGGCGGATTCCAGAGAGTCGGCTCTCGGCTTCGCCTCCAGGTCCGACTCGTCGACGCGCGCGACGGCTCAACCCGCTGGTCCGCGACCTACGATCGGGAGATGAAGGACGTTTTCGCGACGCAGGACGAGCTGGCCGGCGCGGTCGCCCGCGAGCTGGAGGTGCGGCTGGAGGGACGCACCGGCAGCAACCTGCTGCGCCACCGGACCCGGAACATCGAGGCGTATGAGCTGTACCTGCGCGGCCACGATCTGACCCTCCACTTTACCGACAGCGGCCTCCGCGCGGGTCTCGAGTATTTCAACCAGGCCATCGCGCTAGACTCGACGTTCGCCGCGGCATACGCCGCTGCGGCGCGCGGGTACGCTCTCCTCGGCTGGAGCGGCAATCCGGGCTTCTCGCTCGGCGAGCTTCGCACACGGGCCGAAGCGGCGGTGCGGAAGGCCCTCGCCCTGGATGACTCGCTGGCCGAAGCCCACGCCGCGCTCGGAGTCATTCTGATGCTGTGGCGGGGCGACCCGACGTCCGCCGAGGCCGAAGCGCGCCGCGCGCTCGCGCTCAATCCAGCCGAGCCCAGAGTCCACGAGCAGCTGGCCCACATCGCTCTGCTCACGGGACGGCCCACCGATGTGTTGGCAGAGGCCCGGCTGGGACTCGAGGCCGATCCCCTCTCGCCTACCGCGATCACCATGGTTGCGAGGGCGCTCTATCGCAACGGTCGCTGCGACGAGGCGCTCGCGCAGCTCCAGCCGGTCGCGGGGCTCCGGCCGCCGGTACGCTGGGCCGTGCTCACCGCCGGCCTATGCTTCGCAGAACAGAGGAGGTGGCCCGAGGCCATCGCGGCGCTGCGCCAGGGGGGAGAGACCGGCGGTGTGCACGGGCGCACGATGCTCGGGTTCGTGCTGGCGCAGTCGGGGCAGCAGCAGGAAGCCCGTCAGATTCTTGCAGAGTTGCTCGCGCGACAGCAGCGCAGCGGCAACCTGGCCTCGGATGTTGCCATCGTGCACGCCGGACTGGGCGACTTCGACGGGGCCTTCACCTGGCTCAACCGGGCGGCGGACGAGGGTCCGGCGCTCGCCACAACCCCCCTGCTCGAGGAAATCATGGGGCCCGCGTTTCGGGACTTGCGCCGCGATCCGCGGTTCGAGCGAGTGCGCAAGCGTCTGGGACTGTCGCGCTGACTCCGTCTGGTAGCATCGCGGTTCCGTGCTCGCTCATCGCCGCTCTGGTCTGCGCGCTGCCGTCGTGCGGCCACGCTCAGAGCGGCGCGCCCGTCACTGGCACGGTGACCGAACCGGACGGCCGGCCGCTCAGCGGGGTCGTGGTCGCGGTTCAGGACCTCGGCCTCTCGGTCGCGACGGATGCCACGGGGCGGTACGTCCTGTCCCGCGTTCCCGCGGGTCAGCAGCTGCTACAGTTCCGCCGGATCGGTTTTGCTGCGCGCGACGTGACCGTCATCGTCACCGCGGGTAGGCCCGCCACGGCCGACGCCGTGCTGGGTCCTCAGCCGATCGATTTGGGCACCGTGGTCGTGGAAGGGGTGTCGCGGGCGCCGGAACGGATGATCGACGCCCCGGCGGCGGTGGACGTCGTGCGGCCCGCCACAGCCGAGCCCCTGTCGATCACCGGCCAAGTCCCTCTCGCGCTGGCCCGGGTGCCGGGGCTCGACGTCACACAGAGCGGGATGAACGACTTCAACGTCAACGCGCGCGGCTTCAATACCATGCTCACCCGCAAGGTGCTGGTCTTGCAGGACGGGCGCGACCTTGCAACTGCCCTCGTGATCCGCCAGACCTGGGGGGCCCTGGCGGAGCCACTCGAGGACCTCGGGCGCATCGAGGTGATCCGCGGTCCGGGGTCGGCGTTGTATGGCGCGAACGCGTATAACGGGGTCATCAACATCACCACGCCGCCCGCCCGCGACGTCGTGGGGACGAAGCTCACCCTTGGGGGCGGCGAGCTCGGCACGGCGCGGGCCGACCTGCGACACGCGGGTGTCTCTCTCAACGGCAGGCTGGGGGTTAGGGTGAACCTCGGCTACACCCGCAGTGACGACTG